>Ga0114922_10005644_pt1 | contig 11524 bp, 9 predicted proteins | sample AartaG_FD_100975 | JGI IMG/M metagenome (GOLD analysis project Ga0114922, IMG submission 100975) | Deep subsurface microbial communities from Aarhus Bay to uncover new lineages of life (NeLLi) - Aarhus_00045 metaG | ecosystem: Environmental > Aquatic > Marine > Oceanic > Sediment | place: Aarhus...
GGATTAATAAGGGATTAATAACGGAATAATAATTAAATAATAATTAAATAATAATGAAACAATTATGAGATAATAATAAAAAATAAATGGGTTTTTAACGTCGGTAAAATTCCCAAAAAATAATTAAAAAATACTTAAAAAAGAACTAAAGATAAAAAATAAAATCCAAAATAAATAAAGAATTATCCAAAGGATTTCCTGTGGAAAAAGAGGGTGAAAATAACTTGAGAGTGTTAATGTTAGGCTGGGAATTACCGCCTTTTTTTGCGGGCGGTGTAGGAATGGTATGCTCGCTGCTGTCCAAGGCCTTGTGCCAGGAGGGAGTAGAACTGACCTATGTGATGCCCTTTGGTCCCAGAATGGTGCGAAGCGACTATATGAAAATATTAGTGGCAGATCACCTCTTCCCAAGGATGAGGTTTAAGCTTCAGGAAGTAGAGACCCTGCTTGGTGCCTATGCAACCCCTGAGAGCTATGATGAGGAGTTCAGGGACTATCTATTATCCCTTTCACCAAGGGACAGGGCAAAGGCCCTTTACGGGCCTAATGTGTTCCAGGAAGCCTACCTCTTTGCCAGAAAGGTGAGACTGATAGCCCAGCATGAAGACTTTGATGTGATCCACGCTCATGATCACTGGACCTTTCCAGCAGCAATAGCAGCCAAAGAGGCCACTGGAAAGCCAATGGCTGTGCATGTACACATAACAGAGTTTGACAAAACCGGAGGGGTGAGTGTCAATCAGAGAGTGTATGATATGGAGCGTGAGGGAATGCACAAGGCAGACTTAGTCATTGTGGTAAGCAATTTCATAAAAGAGAGGCTTATCAATAACTACGGCGTTCCAGAAGGGAAGATAAGGGTTGTACATAATGCTGCTGAGGCCATGGATAAGTGGGTCTTCCATGATGCAAGCAAGATAAAAGAGATAGACAAAATTGTGTTGTTCATTGGCAGGATAACCCTGCAGAAAGGCCCTGATTACTTTGTGGAGGCAGCCAAGAAAGTGCTTGAGAAAGACCCGAATGTGAAGTTCATAATGGCAGGCACCGGAGACATGCTCACAAGGATTATTGAGCGTGTTGCACAGCTCGGCATTGCTGACAAATTCATTTTCCCGGGCTTCATAACAAGAGACGAGGTTGCAAAGCTAAATAAGATAGCAGATGTGTTTGTGATGCCCTCAGTATCAGAGCCCTTTGGTCTTGTGCCTCTGGAAGCAATGTGGCAGGAGACTCCGGCAATCATATCCAAGCAGTCGGGTGTCTCAGAGGTGCTTAACCATGTGCTAAAAGTAGACTTTTGGGATGTTAACGACATTGCCAACAAGATACTGGCATTATTGCACTACAGAAGCCTGCACCACCAGCTCAAGCATCATGGCTTTACAGAGGTCAGGAACATGACCTGGGAAGGGCCTGCAAAGAAGTGCATACAAGTTTATAATGAATTAATGAATAGAGGGAGATAAGTGAGATGGGTGAGGTAAGTAAATATGGTTTCAATTTGTTTTTATTTTCAGGTTCACCAACCATTCAGACTTAGAAAGTACTCTGTGTTCGACATAGGCAATAATTCAGATTATTTTGATGAGCATAAGAATAGAGAGATAATGCATAAGATTGCGAGAAAGTGCTATCTTCCAACCAACAAGCTGCTCTTAAACCTTATCAAGGAGTTTAAGGGAAAGTTCAAGGTGAGTTTTTCTATCTCAGGCGTTGTTCTTGAGCAGTTTGAGAGGTATGCTCCTGAGGTTCTCCATTCTTTTAGGGAGCTGGCAAAGACCGGATGCGTGGAGTTTCTTAATGAGACCTATTATCACTCCTTGTCCTTCTTGTTTGACAAAGAGGAATTCAAAGAACAGATATTATTGCACAGAAAGAAAATCAGGGAATTGTTTGGACAGGAAGCCAAGGTTTTCAGGAACACAGAGCTCATCTATAACAATGAGATGGCTAACTTTGTGCAAAGCCTTGGTTACAAAACAATACTGGCAGAAGGAGCAGACCATATTCTTGGATGGAGAAGCCCGAATTATATCTACACACCAAAAACTGCTGACAGGATGAAACTCATGCTCAAGAATTACAAACTCAGTGATGACATTGCATTTAGGTTCAGCAATAAGGGATGGAAGGAATACCCTCTAACTGTTGATAAGTATGCCCAGTGGGTTTCAGCAGCCAATGGTAATGGGCATATAGTTAATCTTTTCATGGATTATGAAACCTTTGGAGAACACCAATGGGAGGATACAGGAATCTTTGATTTCATTAGGCATCTGCCTGGTGAGATACTCAAGCACCCTGATAATGACTTTGTGACTATAAGCGAGGCTGCTGAGAGGTATGATTCTGTTTCAGAGCTTGACATTCATAACTTTGTCTCATGGGCTGATATTGAGCGAGACCTTAGTGCTTGGCTTGGCAATTCATTACAGAATGCTGCTACTACTGAACTCTACAGAGTGGGAAAGCTGGTTAAGGGAGTAGGAGACCCTAAACTCATTGAGGACTGGAGAAAGCTAACCACAAGCGACCACTTCTACTATATGTGCATCAAGTGGTTCTCTGACGGAGATGTTCATAAGTACTTCAATCCCTATGACAGCCCTTATGAAGGCTTTATTGCTTTTATGAATGCCCTGAATGATATTGTTATTAGGACCAGGGGCATTAAGAAGAAACATCAGGAAGCCGGAGTTAAGAATAAGGGCAATGGCTATGCAGAGGAGGGAACTGATTCATTCAGCCAGAGCTTTTTAAGCGAAGAGCCGAGCGAAAGCCTGCTTGATATTGACATGAGTTTTAAAAAATGAGGTGAGCTAAGAGGCAAATGCCTAAAACAAATAATAAGCGGAAAGCGAAGAGAAAAAGAGGAAGACCACCTAAAAAGAAGACACAGAAGAAAAACTCAAAGAGACCGACAATAACCAAGAATGCACCTAAACAGAACTACTTTGTCCTGTGCAATGGCAAGCCTGTGAAGAATGTTAAGGAACTGGCAGAGATAATGGACGAGCTTGAAGAACACGTCTTCAACCACCATGTAAGGGCTGATGGAAACGACTTTGCAAAGTGGGTTGAGGACATCTTTAAAGATGTTAAGCTCGCACAGAAGCTTGCTGGCTTAAGAGACAGGAAGCACATGCAGCTTGTGATTTACAAGCACATAACCCATAAGCTGTGGTAAAATATTTTTTATGATAAGCTAAATCATCCAAGTTAAGGGGGGATGATTGATAAAAAAGAGGTGGTTAATAATGATACCCAAAGATAAATGGTTCTTCTTTAGAAACGGGAGGCATGCTTCCAGTATAAAGGAACTAAGGCAGGCCCTTGAATGGATGGGTGCTGATGAGTTCAGACACCACATTAGTATTGAGAGGAACGATTTTGCAAACTGGGTTGAAGGAGTGTTTGGCGAGGCAAAACTTGCCCGCAACATGAGAGAAGTATCTGAGAGAGACGACTTAATAACAATCTTAGATGAGTTCCTTAAGAAAGATAAAGAAAAGGAGAAGGAGAAGAAGAAGCCGAAACCCAAGCCTCGCCCCAAGACCAAGAAAAAGGAAGTTGTGTCTCTTGAAAAGAAGATTGCTTTGGAATCCAAACCTGAACCTGAACCCAAGCCCAAACCTAAACCAAAACCCAAGTCTAAACCCAAGCCTAAGCCTAAGCTCCCTAAATTTCCTAAACTTTCTAAACTCAAGCCAAAACTTAAACTCAGACTAAAGTCTAAACCCAAGCCCAAACCGGAACCCAAGCCTAAGCCTGAAACAGAACCAGAACCAAAACCTAAGCCAAAGAAAGCAGCAGAGTCAGGAAGAGAATTATCAGAGAAAGAGTTGAAAACAATTGTAGAAGAGGCAAGGAGAGTGATAAAAGAGGAGGAAAAACACGGGAAAGCTGAGGAAGAGAAGAAAAAAGAGATAAAAAGAGAGCTAAAAGAAGAAAAGGTTAAGAAGAAAGCTGAAAAAAAGGCTGAGAAGGATATTAAGAAGGCTAAAGAGAAAAAGGAGAAAGAGAAGAAAGAAAAGAAAGAGAAAGCTCCTGTCAAACCTGAGACTGTGAGACACATGCAGCACATGCACCACAAGTTTATTGTTAAGGAATTTATTTACGGGTTCATCATTGGACTGATATTTGGTTTGATACTCTTTGGAGTGCTAAACCAGTTACTTTAACTTTAGTGAAATTTAATGTTTTAGTTCGTGTAGGGGTAGAATAGAAAGTGATTAAGGCAAACGCAGATTACCTTTTTGAAGTGTCTTGGGAGGTTGCTAACAAAGCCGGAGGCATAAACACAGTTATAAAAACCAAGGCTCCTTATATGCTGGAGTACTACACCAACTACTTCTTGATAGGCCCTTATTTCAAGAAAAAAGCAGATATTGAACTGCAGAGGATAGAGGTGCCTGATTTTCTTAAAGGCGTGTTTCTCGAGATGAAAAGCCTTGGGCTTGAGTGCTACTATGGAAGATGGGAGATAAGGGGAGAACCGCACACAATCCTGGTTGACTTTCAAAACTTTCTTTCTGAGAAGGATAAGATAAAGACAAAGATGTGGGAGGATTTCAAAGTAGAGTCTCTGGGCTCACCCCCTGATTTTGATGAGCCAATAGTGTGGTCATGGTGTGTGGGTATTCTATTGGAGAAGATAGGTAGGGCGCTTAAGAACAAGAAGCTGGTGGCTCATTTTCATGAGTGGCTTTCAGGAGCAGGCATGTTCTACTTAAAAACCAAGAAATCAAAAATAGGAACTATCTTCACAACCCATGCCTCAATGCTGGGCAGAACCCTTGCTGGAAGCGGATTTGACCTCTACCAGGAGCTAGGGAAGTTTAACCCTTTACAAAAGGCAAGAGAGTACAAGGTCCTTGCAAAGCACACCATGGAGACAGCATGCGCTCTTAACAGTGATATATTCACAACTGTCAGTGAGATAACAAGCATGGAGACTGAGAAGCTTCTGGGCAGAAAAGCAGATGTTCTCCTTCTTAATGGAATAGATGTTGAGAGATTCCCAACTATAGAAGAGACCTCAATAAAGCATGTCACATCAAAAGCCATTATACGGGAGTTCCTTACCTATCATTTTTTCCCTTACTATACCTTTGACTTAAAACGTAACCTCTCCTTTTTCTTTGCAAGCAGATATGAGTTTAACAACAAGGGAATGGATGTCCTGATACGGGCTTTTGGGGTCCTTAATGAAAGACTGAAACAAGAGGACACTTCGAGAACAGTGAGCGTGTTCTTCTGGGTTCCTATGAGAACATACGGGGTGAAAGTGGAACTACTTGAGAACAAGAACTACTACAGGCATATAAAGAGCCTCGTTGATATGAAGTCCAACCAGATTCTTCAGCAGATTGTCAATGACTTTATCTCGAGAAAACTCGCTGTTGATGAGAGCTTTTTTGAAAAAGACTTCATGAGGGAGGTAAAAAGCAATATACTCACGTTTCAGAGAACCGGCAACCCCTCCATACTAACCCATAATATTGGAGATGAGGACCATGACCCGCTAGTACAGGGTCTTAAAGCAGAGGGGCTTGACAACAAGCCTGACGACAAGGTAAAGGTAATAGTCTACCCTGTCTATCTGTCTGGCAATGATGGATTGCTCGACCTTCCAGCCTATGATGCAATGGCAGGCTGCCACTTTGGCTTGTTCCCATCCTACTATGAGCCCTGGGGATACACCCCTCTTGAAGCAGCAGCAATGGGGATAGCATCATTAACCAGTGACCTGTCCGGCTTTGGAAGGTACATGCATAACAAGCTCTTAAAGGAGCACTCAGGAATCTATGTTCTGAAAATGTTTGGCAGGACCAAGGAGGAGCAGATAAAGGACCTTGCCGATATAATGTATAAGTACGCCAGCATGGACCATGCAGAAAGAGTGCAGAACAAGATAAATGCCAAGTACCTCTCAAACCTTGCTGACTGGAAGCACTTTGTCAAATTCTACATAGTTGCTCATAACAGAGCCCTGAATAACCACACCTAGAACGTGGGCTTGCTCAGAGAGAACTATTGTATTATTGTATTTAGAAACTATCACATTTAGAAATGGCTCTTAAGCTTGCCAATCACCTTGTAAGGGTCTGTTAATATCACATTACCCATATCATAGATTTCCATCCCGCCGATATCTGTTGTCTTGTTGTCCAGCTTTCCCCTGTCAACTATTCTTGTTATTACTGGGAAGCCTTTCCATGCCTCATCCTTAACCAGAGGTGGGAACACGCTTCCAAGGTTGTAGCTCATAACCCCAAAATCATTTGTTAGGCACTTCACCACCTTGTAGATAGCACTCACACAGGTTTTATCCATTTTTTCGCAAAGAAGGGTTACCTGCTTATCCTCCCTCGGAACAATGCTGGCAAATATCTTTACTCCTTTTTTCTCAAACCCAAGCCCCAAGGCTTCATGTATTTTGTATAAATCAGAGAAGAAATCGCTCTTATACTCCTTCCGGTAAGCTTTCATTACCTTTTTGTCATTCTCTGCATCAGCATAATGAAAGCCTTCTCCAAGAACAAGCTGCATATGGCCGTGGATAATGCTTGCTGCTGCACGCCACAACACATTCCAGAGAAGAAATGGATAAACAGCATTCTTATTGCTCTTATGTGCATGCTCAAACCACTTCAGGGCAGTCTTGAAATAGTCCTGAAGCTCTTTTTCTGTGAAGTCAAGTGGGTTATGCTTATCAAAAATGACCAGGCCGTGCATGCCGTCATACTTCGCGACATTGCTTGCTGTAACACAGTGCTTTCCCTTAATCCTTCCAAAGGTGTCTTCTGGCGTCATGCTCAGGGGCTTGCTGAAAGGTCCCCCCTCGCTCTGCTTAATAATTTTTTCAAAATCACCCTTTTCCTTTGCCTGCATAGGCCGCTTTGCCCTCAGTTCATTAAACAAGGCTGCCTCATATATATGCTTGTCAAGCACCTTTACTATCTTCTGCTCCTCAACATCAGTGTGACGACCAAAGGTCTTATCAGCCCAGGGCTTCATATTCTCGGGCAGAATAAGCTTTCCAGTGCTTCGCTGGACCTCAAAGAATCTGTGGAACAATTCCCTTTCCCAGTAGCTCAGAGTGGCAAGGGTTTCTGGCAGTTCAATAATTGAGGGCATACACTATATTTTATGATTTTATTATAAAAAGATTGTGGTTTGCACTTAATATAGTTATATATACCATAATGTTTATAAATATCGTGTGGTTGTTCATTCTAAATAGAAAGGGGGTTTTTGATAATGCAAGTAATAATACCTTTAGCAGGTGAAGGCAAGCGAATGAGGCCTCATACTCATTCAAAACCCAAGCCTCTGATTAATATTGCTGGTAAATCATCTCTTAAACACATTCTTGATGAATTTGAAAAACACAAAGAACTTAAGATTTCTGAAATAATATTCATAACAGGACATCTAAAAGAAAAAATAGAGGAATATGTTAAAAAGAACTATGATTTTAAAACCCGGTTCATTGAACAGAAAGTAAGGGATGGAACAGCAGGAGCAATAAAACTTGCAGAGCCCTATATTAATGAGCCGGTTATTATAGTTTATGTTGACACTATTTTTGATGCAGATTTAGGGCTCATTAAAAAACTAAAATCTGATGAAGACGGCATAATCTGGGCTAAGGAAGTTGAGGATTACCAGCGCTTTGGTGTTTGCGTTTTAGATGAAAAAGGTTATGTAAAAAAAATTGTTGAAAAACCTAATAAGCCAATTTCAAAGCTTGCAAACGTAGGGTTGTATTACATAAAGGATTACAAACTCATGTTTGAAGGAATAAGATACATTTATGAGAATAATATAAACTTAAAAGGAGAATTCTACGTCGTGGATGCTTTCTCTTACATGATGGATAAAGGACAAAAATTCCTTTGCCCTCCTATTGAAGGCTGGCATGACACAGGTAAACCAAAGACCTTCCTGGAATCCAACAGAGAACTCCTGAAAAAAGGCAGGCACAAAGAAGTAAAAAAAGAGAACACAGAAAACAGCAAGATTATCCCGCCAGTGCATATAGCTGATGATGTTAAGATAAAAGGTTCAACCATGGGTCCTTATGTGACTATTGGGAAAGGAACAGAAGTAATTAACAGCACTGTAAAGGATAGTGTTGTTGGCGAGAGGACTGTGCTTGACTCGGCTCACCTTGAGAATTCCATTATTGGAGATGAATGCCAGGTCACAGGCACTTTTAAGAATCTTAACATAGGAGATCACTGTGTTGTTTGTTCATCTGAAACGAAAAAGAAAGAATAATTTAATAGAAAAAATAAAAACTAAAAAAGAGGTTGATGGAGTTTGCACATAATACATTCTTTTAACAGCAAGAAGGTTGACGAGCATGTTGAGAGTGAGACAGGCTTTCTTGTGAGCAACAAGAAGGGCAACTATCTCTCTCTTGGGAAAGAGAACTTTACTCACATGCAGGGCTTGTTCTTTCTTGACCATGCAAAGTGGGAGCTCTACAAGACTCTTGAAGATATCCGGCTTAATAAAGAGGCCTCGGTTATTAGGAACAATTTCTTTAATGTGCAGAGGGTTTATGATGGAGGAACCAAAGAGACCTTTAATCTTTTCAACGACTCGATGCTCTACTCTGTAAAGAAGTATGATGGAGAGATTGTGATCGAGCTTGATTTCAGAGCCATGTTTGATTTTGACGACAAAGGCAGGATTTACTCTATCTCCCAGCATGATGATATTATAATCAAGTATGATAAGTACACAGATGACTCTTTATCCAGTCTTGATAAAACCAGCTTCCTTGTGATAAAGGGTGCAAAAGAGTTCAGGCTTATTAATGAGTGGGTTAAAAAGGGTTACCCTTATGATGCAAGGAGAAAGTCTAAGTCAGAGTTTTATATATACCGGGCAATTGGAATAAAGGTTGACAAACAGCTTGACTTGGTCTTTTCCTTTTCTGATGATGAGCACAGGGCAAAGGAGCATGCACACAGGGTTTACAGGGACAAAGAGCATTTGGTGAGCTCCTTGAAGAAGTATGCTGGCCATACCTTTATGAGCAAGGATATCGCCCTTAACAGTGCTATGAAAGCCCTGGACGACCTTCTCGTAACTGTTGAGAGAAAAGAGCGTAGTGTGGGCATATTTGCCGGTCTGCCCTGGTTCTATCAGCTCTGGGCAAGGGACGAGCTCATCAGCCTTAAAGCCCTTATGCTGCAGGAGAAATACTATCTTGTTAAAAGAATCTTATTCAAATACCTTGGGAGTATATCTTCTGATGGCCTGGTTCCAAATATTCTTCCTGCTAATAAGGGCGACAAGAGGAGTATTGATGCTGTTGGATGGTTGTTCCTGAGGACAAAGGAATTCCTGAAGCTGCTTACTGCAAAAAAAATTCTTAATGAATACATGACTGTGCAGGACCTTATAAGGATAAAGAGGCAGCTGGAAAAAACAATCCAGGGCATGGTTCACATAAGCTCTTATGACGGCTTGATTGTAAATGATGAGCAGGAGACCTGGATGGACACCAAGGCTGCTATGAGGAAAGGCGCATGTATAGAGATACAGACCTTGTTCCTCTCAATGATTAGCCTTCATAACCATATAGCAAGCATAACAAACTCAAAACAGATTTTCAGGGTGATAGAAAAGGACCTGAAGCAAAAAGTGAGAAAAGAGTTCTTTAAGAAAGGGATGCTCTATGACAGTATTAGAGGCATCCTGCCTGATGATACCATAAGACCGAATATCTTCTTGGCATATTATATATACCCTGCTTTGCTCTCAAAAAATGGGTGGAAGCAGGCTTTTGACACTGTGCTTAAAGAACTCTGGGCTGACTGGGGCGGCCTTTCCACGGTCAGTCATAAAAGCCCCTTGTTCAAGATAGAGTACACAGGAGAGGATGATGTTAGTTATCATAACGGCAATTCCTGGTTCTATATCAATAACTATGCTGCCCTTGCAATGCACAGGCTTGATAAGAGTTACTATGCAAAATACATAAAGAGGGTGCTTCATGCCAGCAAGGAGGAACTGCTGTTCTCAGGCTTTGTTGGTTGCTGTGCAGAGCTTAGCAGTTCAAAGCATATGAGAAGCGAGGGTTGCCTGAGCCAGGCCTGGAGCGCTGCGTCCTTTATTGAGTTAATGTATGGCTTGCAGGGATAAAAACTTTTTAAACTAGAGCTTTTTCTTTACGAATATCATGGACTTAAAAAGCACTTGTTTTGAAAGAGCAATCTTTTTTAGCTGGGGATGTAAGATAAGGGACTGTGCTTACTGCTATATGTCAACCCAGCCAGAATTGACAGACGAGGGTGGGGGTGAGGATAAGGATAAGCATAAGCCTCTTCCACGGCGTTCAGCAGAGTCAATACTAGCAGAAGCCCTTCTTTGTAAAAAGCTTGGCTGGCACATAGGCTTTTTCTCAGGAGGGATAGGTGCTTATAAGACAGATGAATTCTTTGAAGTGTTAAAAAAGCTCTATGCAGTTGTTGGTGATAAGATATGGCTAAACATAGGGGCCTTATCCCAGGAAGAGCTGGAATTATTCAAGCCTTATACAGAGGGAGTTGTTGGCTCTATAGAGACAGTTAATCCAGATATACATGATAGGGTTTGCCCTTCAAAGCCGGTTGAGCCCTATCTAGAAATGTTTAAGAATGCAAGAGAGCTCGGATTAAAGAGAGGGGCTACAATTATTCTTGGCTTAGGAGAGAAGATTGATGATTTTGAAAGGCTTAGAGAGATGATAGAGCAGTATGGGATTGAAAAGATTCATATCTACGGGCTTAACCCTCATAAAGGAAGTGTTTTTGAGAAAGCAAAACCTCCCACGCCAGAGTATCAGGCTGAGTGGATTAGAAGGACAAGACAGGCCTTTCCTGACCTTGACATACAATGCGGTGTGTGGCTTGACAGGGTTGGGAGGATTGCCCTTCTTCTAGAAGCAGGGGCTAATAGTATCAGCAAATTCCCTGCAATAAGATATTTTGGCTCAAAAGAGGCTCATGAGCTTGAGAGGCAGGCAGGGCTTGCGGATAGGGAATTTAAGGGCACCCTTACCCAGCTTCCTGAGCTTGAGTGGGATAAAGAAGTAGATAACCTAGACTTAGATGATAAATTAAAACAAGGGATAAAGTTGAAACTAAAATCTTATCTGAGGAAGATGGGCGGTAGGCAATAAGGTAGGCAGTAATTGAATCTAGAACTATTTAGCGCTCTTCAGCCCCTTCTTAACATAATCCTCATAAAAGAATTCTGCCATTTTTATGAAAAGGGCAGCTATCAATGGCCCTATGATTATTCCGAGGAAGCCAAACACCTTTAAGCCTCCAAGCACGCCTATAAGAGCTACGATTGGATGTATCCTTCCTCTACCTGATATGATTCTGGGCCTTATGATATTGTCAATGCCAGCCACTATGAAGAATCCATAGACTAGCAGGAAGATGCCTCCGATTATATCTTTATTGGCAAGTTCTATGATAGCAGCAGGAAACCAGATAATGCCGGTTCCTACGAC
>Ga0114922_10005645_pt1 | contig 11522 bp, 5 predicted proteins | sample AartaG_FD_100975 | JGI IMG/M metagenome (GOLD analysis project Ga0114922, IMG submission 100975) | Deep subsurface microbial communities from Aarhus Bay to uncover new lineages of life (NeLLi) - Aarhus_00045 metaG | ecosystem: Environmental > Aquatic > Marine > Oceanic > Sediment | place: Aarhus...
CGAAGGTGCGCCTGCGCGTCACCGAATCGGCGGCCCGGCCCCTGATACGCGAGTTCGCGGTGTTCAACGTGACGAACTTCCGACCGGCGCCGGACAAGCCCTTACGCAGCCCATGGCTTCAGTACGGTGTCTGGAGTTCTGCGGATTTAAAGGACGGTCGTACAACGCTTACGGTGAATCTGACGCCGGCATCGCGGCGACGTGACCTTCACATCATTGGGCCCGAGAAGGAGGAAGGAATCAAGGCCTTTTGCATTGACTTCAACTGGGGTGAGGGGGGACCGAATGGGTTTGCCGCACCTGGATTATGGGCGGATGCCTCTCCGGTTGAGCATGTGGCATGGTACAAGGCGTTGGGAGCCAATGTCATCCAGACATTCTGTGTGTCCTGTAACGGCTATGCTTGGTATAAGAATGGTGTGGTCCCCCCACAGCCTGGGCTCGAGCATGATTTCCTGACCGAGGTGGTCCGACTAGGTCACAGAGAAGGTATGAGAGTCATGGGCTATTTCTGCATCGGCTCCAACACACGTTGGGGCAGGAAGAATCCCGACTTGAGTTACGGTTACCCCAGCGCATGTCACATTCCTTACACACGTGCTTACTTGGACTATCTGGATACCGTGATTCGGGATGCCGTCAAGACCACCGGCATTGACGGCTTCATGATAGACTGGCTCTGGCAGCCCAGCCGGAAGTCTACGCACGGCAAGTGGCTGGATGCTGAGAAGCAACTCTATAAAGAACTCATGGGACGCGCATTCCCCGGCGCGGACAAACTGACTCAGGAACAGGATACGGAATACAGCCGTCGGGCTATTGACCGGTGTTGGCGGGTCATTCACAAGGCTGCCAATGAAACCAAACCGGACTGTATCATATGGCTATCCTGTCATAGTCCCACCCATGCCCACGTAGTCAATTCAAAGATGTTCCAGGACGTCGACTGGCTCATGAATGAAGCCGGTGACCTGAGTCGATTGGAGGCCGTCCGAGACATGACCGGCAAACACACCCGTCTGATGACGTGCGTCGCCAATTGGAACCGCCAGGATGCCAAGGCAATCGTCCCGGCAGCCCAGGATGCCGGCATCGGCCTCTACGGCTTTGCCAAACCAAATGCCGACTCGCTGCTGCCGCCGATTGATACGTATCTCGCGCAGCCTGTGGACAGCTTCACAGGAGACAACCGGAACATTGCTGTCCTGGTGCGCGCTTACCACGCATTGCCACTCGACTTTGTCAAGCAGAACAACAATGACATATAGATATTTAATACGAACTGAAAGAGACAAAACAGTAAAGAAACCAGTTGTACTATCCATCTTACCGGCCGTGCTCATCCTGAGTGGAGCCCTGGCCCAGCCGCACCCTCGGCCGGCACAACCTACCCCTGAGCAGATTGCCTGGCACGAGATGGAGATTGAGATGTTCATCCATTTTGCTCCCAATACCTGGCAGAACCGGGACTATGACGATCACTCCACTTCCCTGAGCAAGATCAATCCAACGCAGCTCGACACTGACCAGTGGTGCGAAGTGGCCCGGTCGTTCGACGCTAAGCAAATCGTATTTGTTGCCAAACATGTCGGCGGCTTCTGCATGTGGCAAACAGACACGACTGAATACAGTATCAAGAACACCCCGTACAAGAACGGTAAGGGTGATGTGGCGGCCGAACTGGCGAAAAGCTGTAAGAAGTACGGTCTCAAGCTGGGCATGTATGTCTACCCGGGCGATGCCCAATGGGGAGCGGATATCGGCAGTGGAGGCCGCACCAAAGATCCGGCCAAGCAAGAGGCCTACAACAAGGTCTTTCGCAGGCAATTGACAGAGGTACTCACAAAATACGGTGAAATTTCAGAGGTCTGGTTCGACGGCAGTTGTGTAATCGAAGTCGGCGATATCCTGCGCCGACATGCACCCCAGGCCATGGTGTTCCAAGGCCCGCACGCCACTCTGCGCTGGCCCGGTAGTGAAAGCGGCATTGCACCCTATCCGACCTGGCAGACGGTGAAGAAGCAGGATGCCATTACGGGTGTCTCGACTGGCAAGCACAGCGATCCCGACGGTGACGTGTGGCTACCCATGGAGATGGATACCACGCTGCTGGATCACGCGTGGTTTTGGGGACCCGACAGAGATCATATGCTCAAATCACTTGATCAACTCATGAACATCTACTATGGCTCCGTGGGACGCGGCTGTGTCTTGCTGCTCAATGCCACCCCGGATATAACCGGTCGAATCCCTGCGTCCCATGTCAAACGATATCGGGAGTTCGGAGAGGCGATCCGACGCATCTACCAGAACGAAAAGGGCCGGATGTCCGGCACAGGTCGGCTTCTCGAACTGCGTTTCGATCGACCGACCCCGATCAACCACATTATCACCATGGAGGACATTCGGTACGGACATATTGTTCGGGCCTATGAGATCGAGGGACTGATACAGGGCACGTGGACAAAGCTGACAAGCGGTATCTCGGTCGGACACAAGAAGATCGATGTCATTGACACGGTCCGGGTGGCAGGTGTTCGCTTGCATGTGACAGAGGCCGTGGGCACACCCATAATTCGGAGTTTTGCAGTATATGAAGTACTTACGCATGGCAATGCAGGCGTGGATAACTGCCGTCAAGAGAATCGCTGGCAAGAAGTCGCCGGATGGAAGGCTGTAAGGCTGACAGCGCAATGGCAAATCCTGGACATCGACCTGACTTCCTACATCCCCTCTCCAGGCCAATATGAGTTAGAGTTCCGTCAGACAGGCGGATCAGGGACCTTGGAAGTGCAAGACGCCCTGGTAGTGATGGCGGGAACGGAGTCGTCGCATTTAATCGCCAAACTCAATCGGTCCCATGCATGGAACATCAATCGTACTGCGCAAGTGACTACCGGGCCCCGGGGCCGAACAGCATTGCGTGTCAAAGTAAGGGCAACAGGAGATTCCCCTTGGAAAGGTGCCCTGTATATACGTGGTTCTGATTAGGATGGCTCATGGGCATCAAGCACGGAAAACAATGAGAAGGAGAAACGAATGGGTAGACAAGTAATATACGGTATTGCGATGGTTATGGCATTGGTCGCCGGATCGAGGACAGCGTCGGCTGACCAGACCATCCCGTTTGTCCGGGCACTCGACAATGCTGCCGTGTCGGTGGAGCGGCTCGACAGCATTCTCGAGTATGCGCTCATCATTGGCAATGGAGACATTAATGCGATGATCTACACGGACTCCGGCAACATTGCGCTCGTGCTGACGAAAAACGATGTTTGGGACGCGCGCCTAGATTCAAAACTCGATCCGCCACTGCCCACGCTGAAACGGATCAAGGAGTTGGCACACAGCAACTGGCCCAATCGGGGAATGATCCTGCCGAAAGGCATGGATTGGAAAGGCCCGGACAGCTATCATGCACATCCCTATCCGTGCCCGCGGGCGTGTGCGCGGCTGATCCTCGGCACACATGCCAAGCGGCCAGGCTGGCAGCGCATTCGCGCGCAGGGAAGGCATAACGGCTGGGAGTTCCGCGATGGTGTCGGGATCATGAGCATCGCAGGCGACTCAGGTGTCTCGAACGGGTGGCAGTGTGAGCCCCTGGAGTTCTCCACGGATGACTACGACACAATGCGTCTGACCTTGTCCGGCTCGCCGAACGCCAAGTACTACGTCGATGTAATGGACCCAACTGGTCAGGTCGTCTTCACAACGAAATGGCAATCCACGCCGACCGAAACAGACTCGCGTCTCTTCCAATTGCCGCCAGGGAAGAAGACAGCCAGCGTGATTCTGTACACTCAGACTCACGATGGCAAGCGGGCCAAAAACCAGTTTGAGAAGGTTCAATTCGAAGGCCGGAGGGGGACAATATCTGTGGACCTGGAGTCGGTGTCACCGCCGACAACACGGGCACATCTGGACATCCGTCGCGCTGTGGTGGGCATCGAGGGTGTGCCTGAAGGACCAGCGAAGGCAACGATCCGTGCGTTGGCTCAGCGGAACAGCTTCCTGATCGAAGCGGACGCTGACACACGTTTGGAGCAATTCAATACGGCTGACACTCCGAATGCCAAGACCGGAGAGACCAACGGGGTCAAGTGGCTGCACCAGACGATTCCGGGTGACCTTGACTGGCCAGGCATGCAATTCGCCGTGGCCTTGGCGCACACCGGCAAACGTAAGGGCGTGGCGATCGTGACGTCTTTGGAAGCAGACGACGTTGTTGCCGCAGCCGTGCAGGAGGCTCAAACCGTCGCGCGAGTGGACACGGCCGTGTTGGTCCGCGACCACGAGGCGGCCTGGACGACATTCTGGGCGGCCAGTGGGCTGGACGTCGACGACGAATTGATGAAGCAGACATGGTATCGCGGACTGTACTTCCTACGTTGTGTCAGTAAGCCGGGCGTAGTGGCTCCGGGGCTGTTCGCCAGCTTGACGACTGGCAGCCCAGCCTGGCATGGTGACTACCACACCAACTACAATATCCAGCAGACTTTCTGGGGTTGTTACGCGGCGAACCATCCCGAGTTAGCCGAGCCGTACGACCGCCTTATCCGTAGCTACTTCCCACGTGCCCGATGGCTCGCACGTGAGATCTTCAGCATGAACGGCGCGTTCTATCCACATGTGCTGTTTGCCTACGAGCCGCAAGATCCTGAGAAGGCCAGAAGCCCTGTTGGGCGACAGTACATTCACCATGCCTGGGGCTTCACCTTGGGTGTATCGGGCTTTACTGTCCAACCACTGTGGTGGCACTATAAATACCAGCCAGACCGCCGCTTCCTTGAAGAAACAGCCTACCCTGCAGTTCGGGACGTGGCGGTCTTCTATGCCGATTTCATGGACCAGTGCGAACAGAAGGACGGCCATATTGTGCTGGCTCCCTCGGTCTCACCGGAGCACTGGGGCTGGACCCCGGACTTTGCGCGAAACCGCAACTGTTCATTTGATATCGGGATGGTACGGTATATCCTAAGTGCAGCCATCGAGGGAGCGACCACTCTGGGATGTGATCCGGAACTCGTAACGCGCTTCAAGCGGGCACTGGCCCTGCTGCCCGATTATCCCACGACGGGAGCCGAGGAGCCCATCGTTGTTGACGTGGAAGATGCCCCGCCAATCAAGTACAACATTGCCGTGCCGGCTACGCCTGTGTTCCCATGTGATGTGATCACCTGGCAATCCGCAGCAGAGCAGCGTGAACTGTTCTCGCGCACCATACGCCTCATCCAGTGGAACGGCAATAACTCGATGGTCATGCTCGGTGTCGCCCAGGCGCGACTGGGCTTTCCTGGCACACTCGACTGGATGCATGCGGAAGTCCAAGCCCGGCTGCGACCGAACGGAACGCTGACGCTTAACCGCCGCGGCGCGCATTTCAATAGCTTCGGTCACTACACGGAACAGTTCGCCGCAACCATGGTTCTCTCCGAACTGCTCGTCCAGAGCGTCGGCGACGTGATCCACGTTTTCCCGGCGTGGCCCGAACAACGCAATGCCCGCTTCCGGCGTCTCCGCACCCAGGGTGGATTTCTTATCTCTTCGGACATCATGGACGGCAGGATCGGCCCGGTAGAAATCTACTCGACCGTCGGAGGGCCGTTACGGATCTTCAGTCCGTGGCAGGCAATCACTGTTCGTCGGTCCGGCCAGACGCGGAGTCGGTCGCTTGCACTGGATGCACTCGGAATGGTCGAAGTCTCCACACGTCCAGGCGACCGCTTGGTTTTTGAACAGTATCAAATGAGCGTGAATGGGCAGCCATGATGAATGCATTCCTTGATCACTGAAAATGGAGAAACCGATGTACACAAGAAGAGATTTCCTAAAGAGGACATGTGCTTTCGCAGCCGTTTCTGCAGTTCCAGGGTTGGCCCCTTCCTGCAATGCGCGAACGCTAGCAAGGCCCAATATCATCTTTTTCTTTGTTGACGATATGGGGTGGCAGGATACTTCCGAGCCATTCTACAAAGAGATCACAAAACTGAATAGAACATACCACAGTCCCAACGTGGAAAAGCTATCTGCCGAGGGAATGAAATTCACCCAGGCCTATGCCTGCGCGGTCTGTTCTCCTACGCGTGTAAGTCTGATGACCGGATTGAACGCCGCCAGGCATCGCGTGACGAACTGGACATTGAGAAAGAACGCTTCGCCGGATCCGAACCATAAGACCCTGCGGATGCCCAAATGGAACGTAAACGGCCTGAGTCCGGTCCCCGGTATTGAGCGAACGGTTCATGTCAGAACCTTGCCCATGTTCCTTAGAGAAGCAGGGTATCGAACCATTCATGTGGGCAAGGCGCACTGGGGGGCAAAGGGCACTCCCGGCGAAGATCCGCTTCAACTGGGATTTGATGTTAACGTCGCCGGTCACGCAGCCGGCGGGCCGGGAAGTTACTACGGCAAGTATAATTTCAGTGCGGCATGGCGGAAAGGGGATCGAATTTGGGACATACCCAGTCTCGAGCAATACCATGGAAAGGATATCTATCTGAATGAGGTATTGACCATCGAGGCCAACAAGACTATTGACCAAGCCGTTTCTGAGGACAAGCCTTTTTATCTGTATATGTCACATTATGCCATTCATGCACCCTGGGAGAAGGATGAACGGTTTTACAGTAAATACAAAGAAGCGGGATTGAGCGATTTTGATGCCACTTACGCATCCATGATAGAGAGTATGGACAAGTCACTCGGAGACATACTGGCTAATCTCAAGCGCCACGGAATAGACTCAAACACAGTTGTAGTGTTTATGTCCGACAATGGTGCACCCAAACAGTCGGCAAGGAACGAACCCTTACGAGGGCATAAGCTAACGCCGTACGAGGGAGGAATTCGAGTTCCGATGATCGTAAAATGGCCGGGCGTAGTCAAGCCTGGTTCGACATGCAACGACTACATGATAATTGAGGATATCTTTCCGACGTTACTTGAAATTGCTGGAGTGCGAGGTTACCGGCAGATAGGCGGAAGGATTGACGGTGTAAGCTTTGTTCCAATGCTGCGACAAAAAGCGGTTCATGTAAAAGAAAGGCCGTTGTTCTGGCATTTTCCCCACTGTTACGGTCAGCCGCCTTATAGCGCAATACGCAAGGGAGACTGGAAGCTGATTTATTTCCACAACAATCAGCATTACGAATTGTACAACCTGCGAGAAGATATCAGCGAGTCGGAGAATCTTGTGGAACGTAGAAGCCGCATAGCGAAAGTACTCGCCGAAGAGTTGCGCAGGTTTTTACAGGATTCAAGAGCTGTTATGCCAATAATAAAGAGTACCGGTAGAACTGTCCCCCTACCGGGCAAGACCGTCGAATAAGGGCAGGATTCTGTTTCCCAGCAGGTGCGATCTGCTTTTCCTTTGGAACATTGCCAGGAGGTATTTAAGTGAAGTCATTTCGGCCAACAGTTGCCTTGTTTGTCCTGCTGATACTCGGCTTATGCTACACCAAATCTTCGCAGGCACAGGGTGAAAATAAGCCTGAGCTTACTTTAAAGCAGCGGCTGGAATATTCCGGTGTTGCTGTCAGGGAAGAGGGCTGGCACATCTGGGGTAGCTCACCGGTCATTGGACCGGATGGGGACGTACATCTTTTTGTGGCACGTTGGCCCGTTTCGGCCAAGTTCGATCCGGGCTGGCGAACACACAGTCAGATTGCCCATTATGTATCGAGCGGCCCTGAAGGACCGTTCAGGTTCTCCGACGTTGCCTTGGCAGGAACAGAAAGCGAGACATGGGATCGATACGGTATCCACAACCCGGCCATTCACAAGGTCGGCAATAAATATGTGTTGTTGTATATCGGCAATACGGGTCTCAAAGAACACCCTGCCAACCAACGTATCGGAATGGCTCTCTCGGATTCACCATACGGTCCCTGGAAGAAAGTTGGCAGAGACGGGATGATTCTGGCTCCGCCGGCCGATTCCGGCTATTACAATCACAAAGCGGGAAACGGTGTAGTAAATCCCGCCTTTTTAGAGCATCCGGATGGGCGTTTCTTTTTGTATTTCAAGTCAAATGATACACGCCAAAATCAGCGATGGCATTCCAGAATGGGGCTGGCAATCGCTGAAAAACTCGAAGGCCCGTACGTACAGCTACCGGATCCGACCACAAGTAATGATCAAACTATCGAGGATGGATATGCTTTTGTTATGGACAAGAAAGTATATCTGTTGACTACCGACAATCATGGGATTCTCAATCGCGGTGGAGGACTTTTATGGGAATCTGAAGACGGGGTGAGATTTCAGAATCAACCTGCCCCTGGTTTCGGATTGCTAAGTGATTATATTCCTGCAGAAGCACGTTCCAAATCGAAAACACATTACGGTGTCGGAGGTAAATTTGAAAGACCGCAGGTCTTAACGATTGGAGGTGAACCCGCCCACCTGTATCTTGCATCCGGCACAAATATCGAAGGCGGATCAGGAACCATATCTTATGTCTTGAGAGTCAAACCAGGAGATGAAATAGAAGGAAAAATTAGGGTGGCCTGCCTCGGAGACAGCATTACATTTGGCGCAAGGGCAAGAAATCCGGAGACCGATTCATATCCCGCACAACTGGCAAGAATGCTGGACGATGAATATGTTGTTAACAATTACGGCATCGGGGGTGCTACTCTGATAAAAGAAGGAAAGCCGAACATCTGGCAGAACGTGGCTAAGGCAATCCATTTTCAGCCTCATATTGTCATTATAATGTTGGGAACGAACGACACCGTTTCCTGGAACTACAAACACATAGACGACTTTTCCGACAATGCCACCGAATTGATTTCTCTGTTCCGGAGGCTTGCCACAAAACCAACTGTTTTTTTTTGTTCGCCGACAGACATGATTCTTGAGGTCCAGGGCCTTACTCAACAAAGAATAGAGAATCTGAAAGGAAGAAAGCCACGTCTGCACAAACTGATTCCAGTCATTAAGAACATCGCCGAACAAAACAACATAGAATTCCTAGATATGAACTCCCTTTTCCGAGGCAAGCCTCATCTGCTGACTGACGGAGTCCACCCCAACAACGACGGCTACAGATTGCTGGCAGAAGAATTCTATAAAGCATTAATCCATGTTGAATGAGCATCTTGATATACTTCTTTGCGCTGCTAACGAAGGTAGGTATAGCGCATCGCAGCCCAAGCACAGTGGGGCAAAGAAACAAGACGGCGGTCCACTCAAAAGGGCTGGCAGCTTGAGACACTGTCGGCCCCTTTCTCATCTGTTAGATGGCGCTCCGGCCATTGAATCCGGTATTCGAACAACCTGTATTTTATCGCTAAAATCAACGTAGGCAGATTCTGTAGTTGCGTTAGATAGCTGACACATAGTCTCCCCGATCCGACCGTAGCCAATACATTATTACCAAAACAATATAATCAACATGCTGTTTAGTGAGCTCTTTGCCCATCTCTATCCGGTGCCATTTTTCCAGGCATTTTCTGCAACAGGTTGCCGTTGCGTGCTGAGCTATAAACACCGGATGATTTTTCATGGGTGTCTGTTTGCCATCATTTTTCGGTAATGCCGGGGCCAAGCGTTCCTTGACAAAGTCACGAGCATGTTGCTCGATTACCGAAAACCCTTTATCCTGCAGATACTCCCGTTCTTTCTTTCCCAGCTTGAATCTGCTGCGAAACTTCGATTTTGCCAGTTTGGAAAACAGCTGTTCCAAACGGTTATTTTCCTCTTCTGAGAGCATCATGTCCGAATTTGCTTCTAATTTCATCAAAGGCCGTATCCAGCCTTTCCTGCTTTTCTCGCTCAGGCTCAGAGAATAACTGCTGCTGGCCGGTGCCGGCCTTCTGTAAACCAGATGCCCCAAATCCTAACAGTCTTAACGCACCTGCAGATTTTTTATACCATTTCAAGAAAACTTCTTTAGCCTTCTGCCACAGTGTTTTGGTGGTGTTCGTCGGATGATTAAATGTGCTGCTTCTTGTAACAGTTCGGAAATCATCATATCGCAATTTCAGCGTTATTGTTTTTGCTTCTAAATCATTTGTTCTGAGCCTTTGTGCGACATCTTCGACTTGATTTAACAATACGCCGAGCAGAACCTCCTTGTCGGTTATATCGGGTGCTCATTCATCAGTGCCAGGCGTGCCTTTTCTTCTTCCCATGTAGGCCAGACATTGTCAATCTTAGGCATACACTGCATGTTATAGCCGGACGGATAACCCCAAATCTTCTCGAATTCTTTCGTATAAGCAGCCTCAGCCTCAACTCGCGTCTCAAAGCTGCCGGCGATATTAAAGTTTCTGGTAAGCTTTTAAGCTTCCCATCTGTTCAATTAGCGTAAGACACAAGGTAAGTTTGAGACATTATTCTATTGACTTGCAATAGATGTGTGTGTTATAAAGTAGATTGAAAGGTTGGGTATTTGATGTTGTGTGCGTTGCCCAGTACTGTCAAAATACCCCTGAACGGTTACAAGAATTAATAGAAAGGCAGCTGATTCAAATTGTACGCAGTAGGTGCGTTGGTGTGTAGCCAAAGCATGTTTATGTTAACCTTTTTGAAGGAGTATTATCATTTGTAAGAAATTGATCTATTTAGTTTCTGTTGTTTTGGTGCTGGGGATGGTTCTGACGAGCGTAGCCAATGCTGCTGACCGGATCCGTGGACGCGTGGTTTCGGCCAAAAAGCCGCTTGAAGGCGTCCGCTGCTCCGATGGGCGACACGTGGTCCTAACTGACAGCGACGGGTGGTTTGTGATTGATTCAGCCGACGGTAGCGGGCCGTTCGTGTTTGTGGTGACGCCACATGGCTACTGGACTGATAAGTTCTACATTCCCACAGAAGAGGCCATCAGAAATGAGGTACTATTCGACCTCGAAGCCACAGGGCCGAAAGAGCAATATACCGCTGTCTATGTGACCGATATCCACATCGGCTCAGAACTGTCGTACCAGCGCTTCGCCGCCACCTTGGACGAGTTGAATACGCTACCGAACAGACCGGCATTTGTAATTACCGGTGGTGACATCTGCTTGCAAAATCACCAGGGCAACCACTATGTTGAGCTGATATCGCAGTTGAAGATGCCTGTTCGCACCGGATTCGGCAATCACGAGATGATGTGGAAGCAGCCGAACCCACGCGGAAGGTTCCATGAATTATTCGGACCGACTTACTACTCGTTCGATTACGGGTACGTGCATTACGTGGTGTTGGATGGCTGCCTGTATGTTCCGCAACGCACTGGCCTGAACGTTGAAGGCCAGGTAAGCCCAATGGAGCTGGCCTGGCTGAAAAACGACCTGAAACTAGTTCCGAAGGGTATGTCCAGCGTAATAGCGATTCACATTCCGCTTGTCAGCACCTATCCGGAAAGACACGGCATGCCGGCAAGCGATGCGCCGCTGGCTGTGAATCGTAGCCCGGACGAGGTGGTCAATGTGCTTAAGAAGTTCAACGTGCCTCTCGTCTTGCAAGGTCACGCTCATGAGAATGAGCGTATCTATGACGGCTCGATCGAATTTGTCACTTCGATCTCAGTCTGCGGC
>Ga0114922_10005646_pt1 | contig 11520 bp, 4 predicted proteins | sample AartaG_FD_100975 | JGI IMG/M metagenome (GOLD analysis project Ga0114922, IMG submission 100975) | Deep subsurface microbial communities from Aarhus Bay to uncover new lineages of life (NeLLi) - Aarhus_00045 metaG | ecosystem: Environmental > Aquatic > Marine > Oceanic > Sediment | place: Aarhus...
TGCCAGCGATACTGAAAATTCAGGATGTTGGCGCCTAACAAAACACCTTCAAACTCCTTCTTCTCGATGACCCTGCAAATCTGTTCGCCCTGAAGATGTGTGGATATAACAATGTGGTCGATCAAGCCCCCTTCTTTGCACTTGAGCAGGCCTTCGTATTGCCCTCCCTTTTTCATTGCTAACTCGTACTGATCCATCCTGCGTATACACCAGACGTGGTAAAAATCGATCTTGTTCACGTTGAGTCGCTTCAGCGATTTTTCCACTGCCCTGCGGGCCTTGTCTGCAGTGTCGATGTTTGTCGGCATACCTTTGGTGGAAACATAGATTTGGTCACGGACATCAGCCATCTGCCGCAAAGCGATGCCGAAGATGTCTTCGCTGTGGTCTTCGCAATAGTCAGGAGCCGTGTCGAAATAATTTATCCCCTTGCTGTGAGCGTACAGGAGCAGTTGGGCGTTCTGGGCGTCCGACCTGGAGGTGTCGAATCTCATCCCGCCGAAACCAACAGCGCTTACCTTTGCACCGGTTGTGCCGTATTCACTATAAATCATGGCCACTATTAACAACTCCAACTCTGTTCTCTTCAACAGAGCTATTATAGCAACGCCAAAGCGGGTTTCACAGACGAAAGGGCGAGCATGCGACAAAAAACGACGGTCGATGGAAAGCAGCCCCAACCGAGGAGCAAAGGATATACTCGGAGCATTTAAGTGGGCCCATTGTTCTATTGAAAGCCTGTTACATGTCATTCTGAGTCCCGATTTACCGGGACGAAGAATCTCAAACCTTTGTGCACCCCGGATTCTTCACCCCGATGCATCGTGTTCAGAATGACGATTTTTGGCAAGTTTTCAACAGAGCATGTGCCTATAAAAAAGTGCCAGGCAACCGGGCTGGACAGGAGGAACCCATCCAACCCAGTTTCCGGGCACAGACAGAGAAAATTGCAAACTTACTTTTCTACTCTAATTGAAACTTTAGCAAACCGGGATGAAATTTGCAAGCACAAAAAGTACTCAATTTTCAGTTTTTTTTAATTTTTCCGGGCCATACGGTACTTTTTTTTATTTTTTCGCGGTTTTTGTAAGTATTTTGAGGCTCGCCGGTCTAACCTGCATTTCTCACCGCTGAGGTCGCAGAGACCGCAGAGTCCCGACAAGTCGGGATGACTTATGTAAAATTGGGGCGCTTACTGTGAGTAATCCCGATTTATCGGGACTGTTCGCAAGCCCCGGTTCCGGTCATAACTTCTTTAATATAAACCAGTTCTGCGTCCTCAGCACTCTCTGCGGTGAAATATACGGGCTAATATAGTGGCGATGTCGAAGATGTTGTTCAGGATGTTTTCCTGTCCGTGTTTGTCGGCCTGAAAAAGTTTCGCTCGAAGAGTAGTTTGAAAACGTGGCTCTTTACCATAAACAAGTGCCGCACGTATCGATACAGGCGCACCATCTCTCAACTTGAGAGTCTTATAGAAGCGCTTGAGAAAGAGCAAGAGAACTTTACAGGTATGGCGAAGACCGACAAGTCCATTGCAGTTGCTGAGAAGGTAGTGTCTATTAGGCTCCAACTTGCTGAGCATATCAATTTTCTTACTAAAGCGGCGGGTGGTGAACAATTAACCCGGTTCAATGACGAATTAGCCATGTTAATGGTCAATCTCGCCGAGCAGGGAGCCAGGCTACACATCATCAACAAGTACCTCAAACAGACGAAAAGCCGCCTTTCAGTGTCCAGCAGGTTTGAGCCGGAGGCGCTCCGGGCGCGCCAGGCAAAAGAAGCATTGGATAATGCACTTAACCAAGCAAATGATTTGAGAAGTAGACTTGCCAATCTGCGGCCGCCGGCAGTTTCTGTTCTCGCCGCAGACTGAGTGAACCTGAGTGTGATGGGAAAATGACATCTCCGGCGCCCGCGTCAGATAGCGGGTGCCGGAGATCGATGTTTACTCATTCAGTCCTTCAAGACGCAACGCGTACATGAAAGCGGTTATTCGAAAATTCGCCTGCTTATTTAATGAGCACCAACAGCCATACAACTCTTGATTTCTTCGAGCCGGGCAGCGGGAGTATCCAGGCCGCCGATAATCGTGTATGCCCTTAAGGAGTCCCTGGCATCTTCGTATATGCCTCTGTGGATAGTGGCTCGGCCGGTTATCTCGCTCAAGACATCGAATGCATAGTTGATGTTGTCCTGCAGGCCCCTGGAGCTGACTACCATTTTTTTGCCGCCGACAAATATGCAGCCGGCCAATTTGGCGCTGGACAGGTCGAATCCGCCTGCGAGCAGCGTCTTTTCGAGGTTTTTCTTGACCGCCTTGGACAGTGCGAACTTGTCGCCGAATTTGTCCACCTTGGTCAGGCCCATTATCGCACAGCCGCCGCTTTCCATAATGCTGTGATAATCGACGGGGTCGAAGGAAGTGTAACGGCTGCTCAAGGAGCTGAGCCTGTTGAAGATATCGAACAGACTTGCGAAAGTGCTGTTTATGTTGGGCCAGAAAGACCGCACCGTCATCCCCGGATACATCTGGTTGATCTTGTCGTTGTCAACGATGATAAGCGGTGATATCTGTCCCTTAGAGGCCAACTGACTTAACTGGGTGGCGATATTCCAGGAATTCTCGGCCACCAGGGGAGAATTGGATTCGCCTACTGTCGGCAAAGTCATAACGACGCCGACCTTCTTGTCGGGATTTTCCAGGCCGATATATCGAGCGTACTTCTTGGCAATCTCGATCAGACCTGAAACACTTCCGCTGCCTGTGCCGCCGCCGGCGCCGAAGCAAACCATGATATGGTCAACCTGGGTGCCAAAGGTCTTCTTGGCGAGGTGTAAAATGTCTTGGGCGTACTCCTGTACGGCTTGTTTGCCTCGTTCCATATCCTTGCCGGCGCCTTTTTCGCCGATATCCATCAGGAACTTTTGACTCTTTGGAATATCAAGCAAATTCAAATCGTTGTTAGTAGTATTGACCGCTAATGCTTTCCTGTAACCGAGGTCGTAGAAAGACTTGACGAGTCTTCCACCGCACTGGCCGGCGCCTATCCAGGCATAGCGGGTGGAGCCGGTGATTTTGTCCTCGACACCGACCTCTTCGGCAATATCCGGCTCATACTGCTCCAAAGCTAAAGTGGGAAGCAGCCACTTGTTGAAGTCAAAATCGCTTTTACTCTTTGCGGGCGGCTTCGAACTTTGCCTGCGGATGGATGGTCTTACGGTTTTCGTTCTTACCTTCGGTCTTGTTGCCGAGACCTTTGTAGTTGTCCGCTTTTTAGCGACCGTCTTCGGACTTTGCTTGCGGACGGATGGTCTTGTGGTTTTCTTTCTTACCTTCGGTCTTGTTGCCGAGACCTTTGTAGTTGTCCGCTTCTTGGCGGCCGTCTTCGGACTTTGCTTGCGGACGGTAGGTCTTGTGGTCTTCTTCGTTGCCTTGGCCCTTGTTGTTGTGTGTTTTTTTGCGGTCGTGCGCTTTGAGGTTGTACTTTTTCTGCTTGCTCTGGGTTTTGAAGTAGAGCTTCTTTTTCTTGTGGTAGCCCTTTTCTTGGTGGAAGGTTTCGCCTTAGCCATCAGATTTCTCCTATATATTTTAATAAACGTTATTTTGGTAAATCTACCTTTTCGGTATTATCGACCGGTCGAGGGGGCCGGATAACCTGTTTTTGCCTGTTTTCAGTTTTTCTCACCGGCATCTACATTTTTCGGTTGAGCCGGTAGCGTAAACGACCTAAGGCCAAATTATACCAGCCGTTTGGCTGGATTCCGGTCCGATATTCTCTCTGGAACATGGTTCTCGGCGATTCTGGCTGCAAGATGACAAAACGGCGCGCGATTAGTATTTAGAAAGTCCTCGTTAGCATTTGGTTTGCCACAAATGCCACAAACCCCCACCGCGAATGTCCGAAGGGTGGAAGACGGGATTCGAACCCGCGACCCCCAGATCCACAATCTGGTGCTCTAACCAACTGAGCTACTTCCACCGCAAAAACCAGGCTCGCATTGACGAGGCGCCGGGCTCAGCACATTTTACAGCACGCCGGGCCAATGTCAATGGTTCCAAATATACGCCTACCTTATCGCTCGAAAGATGCGGGCACGAAAGACCACGACAAACCAGAACGCTAAAGCTACTGTGGAAATCAACAGCACTACCGGTGCTCCGTAAATGGCGATAAGCGGGATAGCCGCGCCGGTCCACAATCCGCCGCCCATGAACGGTTCGTGCACAAGCTGTTTACACGCGAAGGCATCGGCGGCCGGTGTTTCATAATCCGGGTCAACCACACGCAAAAGCAAAAGTCCCGTAGCCGTTACACCCATGGATTGGCCCATCTCGGCGATTGCCCGCTCAAACCAGGCGTCCGGCAGCACCCGGCGGGCAAGGTACATCACACAGAATACATTCCATGCGATACCCGCTGCCGCCAACAGAAGCAGCGGTGCCAGACCTGCCAATATCAGGTCAAGTTCGATTGTTGCCACGGCCGCTACGACGAGGAAGTCAAGAGAACTGTTCTGTATCCGGCGGATAAGGCCCGAGTCGATAAGCCGGCTCCTGTCGAAGCGCTGTTCAAGAACCTGTACGACCAGGCCGCCCAACATGCATAGCGGAAAAAGCGGAAAGCTGCTGAGGAGCTTGTGCCTGGCGAGGGAGCCGACGTGGCTCTCAACACTTATCAATCCTTGTTTGGCCAAGTAGCCCAGCCCCACCGCGATGCCGACAATCACTATGTGCAGGCTGAAGGATTCGATTACATCGCTGCTTACGGTGAGTCTGCCGGCCATCGGCCTTCGTCTTGGCGAAATGGTGCCGGTAAGGTCGAGCGGCTGCTCATTCGCTCGGCCCTTGACACTTTCGGAAAAGCCGTTGCGGATTGCCCAGTTGAGCAGTATCATGCCGACGATTATTGCCGACGTGATTCCAAGGGTCGCGCTTGCCAGGGCAAAGTCTTTCCCCGCGGGCCAGTTGCGTTGGGCGAAGGTTTCGGCAAGTCCTGCTGCTGTACCGTGACCGCCTTCGAAGCCTACCGGCAGGACACCGGCAAACATCGACGGTAGTTCTCTGAACATCCAGCTAAGAGCGAAGACCCAAAGCCCAAGCCCCACCACATACTGGCCCCACGCAACTATTTGGCCGTATGCGAGCTGGGGACCCGCCCTTTTGCAAATAGTTGTGAACTTCGGAAGCTTAACGCCGAGGAACAAGCAGGCAAAAACCACATTGACAAGAAGCCTCGGTAATTCGCGCCATGGCGCGGACCACCTGGCCAATGAAAGATTTATTCCGTGTATATTGCCGTTGCCGGCGTCCATTGCAGCAAAAAACTGGATTATGATAAGCCCCAGGATGCCGCCGACTACGCAACTGGGCAGATACAGCTTTTGAAGCAGTTTGATGCGGCTCCTCAGAACATGCCCCGCTCCTAAAAACAGACATAACACTACAAAAGAAATCACTAATCTTCTCCTGACTTAGAAAGATAAACTAGCTAAGCCCAACACCCCTTCAATTGTAATTGGAAAGTGGCCATCCTTCAAGTTTAGAGTTGTTCATTTCTTGTAGTTAATGGTTCGTCGAAAGAAGATAGAGTACGGAAGACAAAAATCCCAAGTAAGGCAGAGGATAGATTTCAGAGTTAAATTTGCAGAAGTAGCGGCTGGGATTTAGCGGAATGGTCAGGGATTGCTTGCTGAATTTTGGCAGAGCACGCCCCGCCACATAGCGTTTGCGATGCTGCGGTCGGTTGCGTTGACGGCACCATCGCAATTAATGTCGCAGTCTCTTAAAGTGTAATTTCCTGTAAACCCCTGCCAGAAGGCGTTTATAATCGACCTGTCAGTAACGTTTATCTCGCCGTCGTTATTTACATCGCCTAACAGAGCTATACCGAACCGGGCCTTGGCCGAACCGCTGTTGCCGTGGTTTCCGGTAACGGTTACCCTGACACCGAAAGGCTCACCCGAACTGGAAAAGCCGGCCAATCGCCCGCAGTCAGCGGCAGCAAAGGTCCAGAAAGAATCGGCTGCCGATCCGCCGGCCAAAGTAACCGGGCGCGAGGCAACATCGTCCGGCAGGACAAATTCCCAATCGTAAATATATGTACTGTTATCGCTGCTATCAGCCAGAATCGAGGCAGTCGCCATTATATTCGAGCTGGTCGAGCCGGGCAGATTCTGATACATCCACAAATTGTCAGTATTTAGCTCGACATCTAAAATTTCGCCTGCGCCTGCCAGCCACAACGCGGCCAACTGCGAAAAGTCGCCCGCGTCCACATTATTTTGGCGGTCCAGGTCTGCTCCTTCGCACCAGTTATTTGCCCGGCTGCAATTGGTATTTGACCACTGCAAGGCGAAGCGGGCGAAGTCGGCAAGGTCAACCGAGTAATCCTGAGTCAACGGATTCGTATTCAAATCATAAAGCAATATCATCGGTGGATTGTTATCGAGGATAAGCGGAATGTAACTGCTATAGGCCGGCGTATCCAAAGGATTGTTCCGCAAATCCAGCCTTGTCAGGTTTGTCAATCCCGACAAGGGCCGAATGTCGCTGATCCGGTTGCCGCCGAGCCAGGCCATTGAGATATTTGAAAGCTCCGACAGTAACGTGATTTCGGTGGTATAGTTGTAACCAATATCCAGGAACGACAGATTAGTCAGTTGTGACAGTGCTGATATGTCGCTGATTTTATTACCACCCAACCCGAGCGATTCAAGATTCGCCAATTGTGATAGTGGCTCAATATCGCTGATAAGATTTTGGTTTATATACAGGCTCACCAGCTCGGCCAGCGAGAATAACGCGGTTATATCGCTGATTCGGTTTCCATTCAGGTACAATGAGGTCAGGTTTGTCAGCGACGACAGGGGCGTGATATCGGCGATTTTGTTATATTGCAGGCTCAAGGCAGCCAAAGTTACAACCTGCGATACCGGCTGGACATCGCTGATTTGATTATGCCCTGCAAACAGACTCGTCAGGTTTGTCAGCCAGGCGGCGGCTGACATGTCGCTGATTTGATTGCGCTCCAGATTCAAATATGTCAGATTCACCAGCGGCCACAAAGCTGTGCAATCGGTGATCCGGTTTCCACTAAGGCCCAGCCAATCCAGGTTTGTCAGTTCTGATATCGCCTGGATATCACTAATCTGATTACCGCCCAATGATAGTGTCTCCAGACCCGTCAGGGCCGACAACGCCCAAATGTCGCTGATCTGGTTATCGCACAGCCGAAGTTCCGTCAGGTTGTGTAAATTCCTCAAAGGCTCACAATCAGTGACCTGATTGTCGTGCAGGTCCAGCAAGACCAGATTCGTCAACTCAGCGGCGAAATTACAATCCGCGATAAAATTGTTGCCTGCCCACAGCTTCTGCAAACCTGTCAATTGTGAAAGGGGCGAAAGGTCTGTGAGTCGATTGCCCGACACGGACAACTCCTTCAAATTTGACATGGCCGAGAGTGCATCGATATTAGTGATGCGATTGTTGTAAAGGTGAAGTTCTACAAGACCCGTCAGTTGTGAAATCGCCCTGACATCCGCAATCCGATTGCCGCCTAAATTCAGATAGGTCAGATTAACGGCATACTCAAGTCCGGCCAGTTCTACGATGCCCGACGATGTCGCACAGAGGCTGGTTAACTCGCTCATATCGGCCGGCGTAGGTTCGAGAACGCCCAGTTCGGCCTCAACCGCACCCTGCAAGTGAGCATCGACAAAAAGCACCGGCTCCTGGGCCCGGCCGAGGCCGGCTACTGCCGTTATCAGCACAATGACTAAATGTCCAATCCCTTTCGTGTACCCCACCCCCAATCCGGCGGGTGATTAAATTTTATGCCACATTTAAGGATTGCCCTTATATCATATTACGCGGCCAAAATCAACAACTTTATCGGAATTTATTGCACCAAATAGAATCTCAATACACCCGATGCACCTGACAGTATAAATTCTCTTGGACCAAAGAAAATCTTGCCTCTGCAATTGAATATATTAAATATGAGAAAGGTAAAATGTCGGTATTTGAGCCAACAAAAATGCCAAGCCCCGCGGGTTTGGCCTTCGGGCAGACCGCCAGAAAAATCCGACTCGCGATTACCGTCGCCGGTGCAGGTGCCGGGAATTAAGACGACTTCGTCGCCATCGATGGCGGCATCTATAGCGGCTGGGATTTAGCGGAATGGGCAGGGGGCGCTGACGGAGTATTGGCCGAGGGTGCCACGCCATATTTCGTTTGCTATACTACGATCGTATAAACTAACAGTGCCACTACAATTAATGTCGCAGTCGGTGAAGGTGAAAGGACCGGCGGCACCTAATCGCCAGAAGGCATTTATGATACTGCGGTCCACAACATTCACCGTACCATCATTATTAACATCACCAAGGAGAGCTATGCCAAACTGCGCCTCGGCAATACAGGTATTGCCGTAATCGTTGCCGGTAACAGTAACTTTGACCGTAAACGGCTGACCTGAGCCGGATAAGCCGGCCGGTTCGTCACAACCATGTGCTGCGAAAGTGCAGAATGCCTCAGCACCTGTGCCGCCGTCTATCGATGTAGGTACTGTGGTCACATCATCCGGCAGGATGAATCCCCACTGGTGTGTATAGCTGCTGTTGTTTAATGGGTCGTACACAATAGAAACGGTCGCTGTCAAACTGGAAGCAGTTGAGTCCGGCAGGTTCTGGTACATCCAGAGGCTGTTCATTTGCAAATCAACATCCAGGGCTGTTTGGATAGCGGTTTCATATAGCCCGGCAATTTCGGCGGCGGGTAAGGCACAACTGAATATCTTCAAATCATCCATCCTGCCGGCAAAGAACTGTAGGCCGTCCATATATGCCATTCGGCCAATCTCCTTGTCGTAGGTTGCGTCCGAATTGTAGGTGCCCTCCCCCGGAGTACCGGCATCATACGATGACTCGACGCCGTCAATGTAAATTTTGCAGGTCTTTGTATAGGCATACCACACAGCAGCCACATAATGCCAACTGTCAGGTGATAATGAGCCTTGTGGCGTAACAAAGTAGGCGTTGGTGGTTGAGTGGCCGGCCCAAAAATCGATGTATCCGCCGAACTCTCTTCTTTGTTTTCTCAGAATCCATCCGGTGTTGCCGTCGGGAAAGACACCTGCAATCATCCCCTTACCGAGCTGGGATTCATCGTAGAGCCACACAGAAACGGTGAAATCACCAACCGGTAAATCCGTTAAAGTCGCAGACGAGCCAAGATTAATATAATCGCTTATCCCGTTAAACGTCAAAGCCCCATCTATCATACCATCATCATGCAGTGCAGAAGTATTTTCTTGAGCCGTACCGTGGTTTTCGTTGCCGCTGCTGTCTGATACTAAAACATCAGCAGCATTGTCATCCATCATCCAGTAAGCGATGAGGCAGACCTCGTCGGCACCGATATCCACCCGCCCGAAACAAACACGGGGCTCGCCATCCATATCTGTCTGCCCGCTGTAATCACGATTCGGATCGCCGGCGTTAAAACACGGCGAAAGCCAGTTCAGATGGTAATCGCCGTCCACCCAGAAGTCGTCGTTCGGATCGGTTGGGGTACTATTCGGGTCCCAGTAGCCGGGGTCAACAAAACACGGATCGGAATCAATATTGCCTTCGCCCGGCCAGCCGCCTTCAACATCACTGTAAGCAATTGTTATTGTTGAGCCATCGTCATTGAAAATTTCATCCCCGCCATCCCAGAGAATACAATTAATCAACCGGATTTCACTCGGGCCACTTTTTGGCCAGCTACCCGTGGGATCAAAAGAAATTGCATTTCCAAATTCCGCCCTGTTGTCCGCAAACGTACAGTTTGTGAGTACAGGCTTACTGTCATTATTTTTAATTGCGCCGCCCATCCCAGGCAAATGAAAACTATAAATATGCCATGGGTACTGATATTTCTTCGTGTAACCTTTTGCCCAATTACCGGTGAAGGTGCAGTTAGTTACAATTGGGTTGCTGCTAAAGTTGCTCATACCCCCACCATCGCTTAAGACCGTATTACTGGTAAAGGCACAATTTGTAACTATTGGATTGCTACTTGTGTTGTAAATCCCGCCACCAGAACCCCTAAACACGGTAATGGTCTGTTCTAAACCTATGGCAAAGGTAGCAACATATGAGGCCCGATTTTGATTAAAAACACAATCAGTGATCAGTGGGCAACTGTTTGAATCGTTAGACATCCCGGTGCCATCGCCTGCCTTATTTTTAGTAAATGAACAGTTTGTCACTGTTGGATTGCTCTCGTGGTTGCTCATACCCCCACCCATAAATTGAAAAGGTCCATAATAACCATGAATGGTATTAGGACCTGTTACTAAGTTGCCGTTAAATGTACAATCGATTACTGCAGGGCTGCTATTTGTATTACTCATCCCACCACCATCCAGCATAGCCTGATTAGCGGTGAAAATGCAGTTTGTGATTGTTGGACTTTTACCATTATTACATATTCCGCCGCCCGAGCCTGCGAAGTATGTTACGGTTTGCTCCAATCCAATTTGAATGACTGCAAAGCAATAGGCAATGTTTTTGGTGAAGGAGCAATCTGTTACTACCGGGCAACTGTTGGGATCGTTATATATCCCGCCACCTTTGCCAGAAAGGTTATTGGTGAAAGTGCAGTTAGAAAAAGTCGGGTTGCTTTCATAGTTAACAATTCCTCCACCTAATCCAACTTTAAAAGGCCAACTCCACCTGTAATTTCCTGGTGCCCTATTCTGATTAAATGTGCAATTGTTCATCATCGGTGAGCTGTCGATGTTGACCATTGCCCCGCCTGATTCCACAGTTGAGTTGCCTTCGAAAGTGCAATTTATTAATGTTAGATCACTGCCGTCTTTATTTAATATTCCGCCTGCTTTACCGAAGGCCATACTAATGGCCTGAAAGTGGTCAAACCAGAATGTTTGAGCTAATCCTCCCGTATTGTCAGTGAATATGCAATCGGTAAGTATTGGATTGCTGTTTGCATCGTTGTATATTGCTCCACCTGATTCGATTGCACAATTATTAATGAATTGACAATTGGTAATTCGCGGATTGCTTCTGTAATTGTACATACCTCCACCTTCGCCCGGGATGATTATTTGGTCGTACATGTCGTATTTTATATATCCTGCCAGGTTATCCGTGAATGTACAGTTGGCTACCCATGGATTGCCGAAGGCATTGTACATTCCGGCGCCACGGTTGTCAGGTTCGCTGCTGCCGGCGTTGCCAGAGGTTATAGTAAAGCCGTCTAAGATGGTGTTGGCATCTGTGCCGGAAGCTGTGACGACATGGTAGCTGTTTTCGGTTTTATTGGGATCAATGATATCATCACCTGCAATATCTCCTGAGAGGATTGTTTCGTAAAGGTTCGGGTCGCGGTCTTGCCAATCTCCTCCTCCCACTGGAAAGCCGCCATACATACCAACACCGTTTTTGAGTTGAAATGTGACGGCCCTGTCACCGGTGCCATCGGGGCAGAGAGAGTTGGCATCGGGAGTATAA
>Ga0114922_10005647_pt1 | contig 11520 bp, 9 predicted proteins | sample AartaG_FD_100975 | JGI IMG/M metagenome (GOLD analysis project Ga0114922, IMG submission 100975) | Deep subsurface microbial communities from Aarhus Bay to uncover new lineages of life (NeLLi) - Aarhus_00045 metaG | ecosystem: Environmental > Aquatic > Marine > Oceanic > Sediment | place: Aarhus...
CTCTCCAAGAACTCGGTGATGCGGTATCTGGGGCCGAACGCAAATAAACCCATGGCCTACGCCGTGGCATCTGTTTCAGGCTGTGTCCTGGCGGTGTGCTCGTGCAGTGTGCTTCCGATGTTTGCAGGAATCTATAATCTCGGAGCGGGCCTGGGGCCCGCGACAGCCTTCTTGTACTCCGGGCCGGGGATAAACGTTCTGGCTATTTTTCTCAGTGCGCGTGTACTGGGCTTTGATATCGGAGCAGGCAGATTCGTCGGGGCTGTAGTGTTCTCTGTAGCGATAGGCCTGTTCATGGCCCTGGTTTTCCGCAGGGGTGAGCAGGCAAAGGCCAAAGCCGCCCTGCAGATGCCGGAGCCCGAAAAGCCCCGCCGCTCTATCGGCAAGACGGCACTTTTCCTTGCATCCATGATTTTATTTCTCGTATTCAGCGACTGGTACAACCCGGGCAATGTCGTTGTAAAAACCACAGACGGCCGCCTGTTCGAGGCTATAGTCATCCACGAAACAAAAGATGCCGTTCGATTCCAACTCGAAGAAGATCTGGGCGAAAACAGATTCGGCGACAAAGTCACGTTCCAGAAAACCGACATAGCGGATATGCAGGAGCAAAAGACCTGGGTTATCCGGCTCCACCACATCAGGTGGTACCTGGCCGGTTTATGCGGGCTGGCGGTACTCATTATGGCCCGGCGATGGTATGAACGTGAAGAGATTTCCGAATGGATGCATAACACATGGGAATTTACCAAGCTGTTGGTGCCGTTATTGTTCGGCGGAGTGTTCGTTGTTGGATTTTTTAGTACGCTGCTTCCGGAAAAGCAGGTAGCTCAGTTGGTGGGTGACAACAGCCTGCGGAGCAACCTGGTGGCCAGTGTCATTGGCGCCTTCTGGTATTTCGCCACATTGACCGAAATCCCGATTACCCAGGCCCTGATGAAGCTGGGTATGCATAAAGGGCCTGTTTTGGCGCTGCTTCTGGCCGGCCCGGCCCTGTCGCTGCCGAATATTCTGGTTATTCGCAAGATTATGGGAAACGCAAAAACACTCGTTTTCGTCCTTCTGGTTGTTGTGATGTCCACCATTTCGGGGATTATTTTCGGAGCTGTTTTTTAGGGAGACTATTATGAAAAAGATTCAGATACTTGGAACGGGTTGTCCCAAATGTAAGAAATTAGCTGAAAATGCAGAGACAGCCGCAAAAGAGCTCGGAATTGAATACGAACTCGAAAAAGTCACCCGGATCAATGACATCATGAAGATGGGTGTGATGGTGACTCCGGCTCTTGCAATAGATGGAACCGTAAAAGTGGCCGGCAAGGTCGCCTCACCGAAAGATATTAAAGGTATGTTGTCATAAACTTTGTTGCACAGGAGACCAGTCATGGCGGAAAAAGAGAATGTATGCAAAGGCGGACCAAAATTGATTTTTGCATGTTCAGGAGCAGTTGACGTCGGGGAAATCTCGGATCGCGCTGCAAGAAAAATGGATAAAGACGGTTCCGGCAAGATGTTTTGTATGGCCGGCATCGGCGGACGGGTCGGCGGTATTATGAAGACAACCGAATCAGCCCGGAAAATTCTGGCAATTGATGGATGCCCTCTTAATTGCGCTAAAAATTCTCTGGAAAAGGCGGGTTTCGATGAGTTTGAGTGTTTGCAACTGTCTGACCTTGGAATGGAAAAGGGCAAAAGCCCGCCCACCGAGGAAAATATTTCAACTGTTGCGGAAAAAGCCACTGAAATGTTGGAATAGAAATTGATTTGCCGACAGGCGTTGATGGGCACGTTGGCTTATTTGAAATGAAGGTGTTAAGCTTATGAACACAGCAGGAAAGATTGCGACAGTTATTGTCCTTATAGGGGCGGTAGGCATAACGGTTGCTCTGAGGCAAAGCAGGTTTTCCGGGTCACAAGAGCAAACGTCGGCTTCGGTTTCTGAAGTAGAAGTATCCGGCTTTCAAGCTGAGGTTCCAAAAGAACAAACTCAGGACAACACACAGGCTTCGGCCAGGCTGCCAAGACTTGTTGACCTTGGTGCCGGCAAGTGCATACCATGTAAAATGATGGCGCCCATTCTTGAAGAAATAAAGACTGAGTATGCAGGAAGACTCAGAGTGGATTTTATCGATGTCTGGGAAAATCCCGATGTCGGGGCCGAATATGGCATTCGTATGATACCAACCCAGATATTCTATGATGCTTCAGGCAAAGAATTGTATCGTCACGAAGGATTCTACTCCAAAGCCGACATCCTGACCAAGTGCAAAGAGCTCGGCATCGACATTGAGCCGAAACATGAATAGAAAATATTATGCAGGAGATATTTACGACATTGACACGAGCGGTTGAGGGCATTTGGTTTGTTGCCCTGGCTGCCTCATTTATATGGGGTGTTTTGAGTATCCTGCTAAGCCCGTGTCATCTTTCCAGTATTCCACTTATAGTCGGTTTTATCGACAAGCAGGGTCGCATACCGGCTAAACGCGCGTTTTTCATTTCGACACTATTTGCCATAGGAATACTAAGCACAATCGCAGGTATCGGTGCTGTAACCGCCGCTGCCGGTCGGATGATGGGTGATGTGGGCAGGTACGGCAACTATTTTGTCGCAGCCATTTTCTTTATCGTAGGATTGTATCTTTTGGATGTTGTCGCTGTGCCTTTCTCAGGTGCGGGGCAGGTCGGAATGAAACGTAAAGGCCTGCTCGCAGCGTTTATTCTTGGGCTTGTATTTGGCATAGCCCTTGGTCCCTGTACCTTTGCTTATATGGCTCCGATGCTTGCTGTTACTTTTAAGCTGGCTTCGACTAATCTTGCCTACGGGATTCTTTTGCTGTTGGTCTATGGAATGGGGCATTGTTCGGTCATCGTCTTTGCAGGCACCTTTACCGAGGTCGTTCAGCGGTATCTGAACTGGAATGAAAAATCAAAAGGTGCGGTTATCTTGAAGAAAATCTGCGGCGTTCTTGTTATTTGGGGAGGCCTCTATTTAATCTACACGGCTCCCTAAAAAGTAGAAGACAGTTATATATATTAGGAGATTTCTATTATGGACAGAAGATACTTTTTAGCAAAAGGCATCACCTCTGGCGGAGCGATGGCGCTGGGATCAGTAGCTCAGACAGAAACGAAAAGTGAAAAGAAAGTCGAAGTCCTGGGTATCAGTTGTAGTCCCCGAAAAGGGATGACAACTGCGACCTCTGTAAAGGTGGCCCTGGAAGAGGCTAAAAAGGTGGACCCCCGTATAGAAGTAGAGCTTATTGATTTGGGAGGAATGAATATCTCCGGCTGGGCCAGCGGAGCTACACCGGAAGCACCACAGGAGATAATGGATGATTTTCAGGTTGAAGTTGAGCTTTCGTTCAGGTCTCCTAACCTTGGCGGGTTGATAATAGGCTCACCCGTTTATTTTCGCGCTATGAGTTCTTTATGTAAAGCTTTCCTTGAAAGATTGGCTGTTCTGCGAGAACCAAAACTACTTTTAGCCGACAAACCTGTTGGTGTGCTTGCTGTTGGCGCATACCGCAACGGCGGCCAGGAACTGGTCATCCAGCAAATACAGACTACGATGTTGTGCCACGAAGTCATGGTTGTTGGTGGAAAGCCGCGTGCCCATCAGGGAGCAACCCTGTGGAACGCATACAAAGATAACATCATGAAAGATGAGTTTGGCATTAAGACAGCAAAGCGGCTAGGCGTTCGTGTCGCAGAAGCAGCATTGCATCTCGAATCAAAGAAAGATAGATGAAAACACGCGGCGTTCTTGTACTTTTAGGCAGCGTTTATATAATCTGTACTGGCCCTTGATAAATTGAAAATTTACTGAATCGACGAGTGGACGAGTGAAGGATATAAAATCTGAACGTTCTGATAGCAAGCAGAGAGAGGGCTTGAGTCTTTTTGAGAGATATTTGACTGTTTGGGTCTTGCTGTGCATTGCAGGAGGCATCGTCTTAGGGAAGCTGGCTCCGCAAGTAGCCAAGTATCTTGATGGTTTGGCGATTTACGTCAACAATGCCCCTGTTGTCTCAATCCCTATTGCAGTATGCCTTTTCTTTATGATGTACCCCATTATGGTTAAAATCGATTTTGCCGAGGTCATCAAGGCCGGCAAAAGCGGCAAGCCCGTCGCTTTGACCCTCTTCGTCAACTGGGCCATTAAACCCTTCACGATGTATGCTATTGCGCTTTTCTTTTTAGGGACGCTGTTTTATGGGTTCATTGGTCCCGAGGCCGTTGATAATGTCAAAATGCCCTTTGGTCTTGACCTGCCCGTTGGAGCAACTCATGGTTCCGGTCAGGTTGTTCTTATTGATGGTATTAAAATGCTGCAGGTGCCTCTGTGGCGAAGTTACCTGGCCGGCTGTATCCTGCTTGGCATCGCTCCATGTACGGCTATGGTTCTTGTCTGGGGCTATCTTGCAAAAGGCAACGACGGCCTTACCCTCGTAATGGTGGCTATAAACTCGCTGACAATGCTCCTGCTTTACGGAGTTCTTGGTGGATTCTTGTTGGGTGTCGGCAGACTCCCCGTTCCCTGGCAGGCCTTGCTTTTGTCAATATCCATATACGTTGCCTTACCCCTTGTGGCCGGGTATTTCTCGCGAAAGTGGATTGTCGCACATAAGGGCCAAGACTGGTTCAAAGAGAAATTCCTTCATATCCTCACACCTGTCACAATAATAGCCCTGCTTGTCACGTTGGTTTTGTTGTTTTCATTTAAAGGTGAAGTCATCCTTTCCAATCCGCTGACCATTCTCTGGATAGCGATACCGTTGTTCATCCAGACAAATTTGATTTTCTGGCTCACCTACGGCCTTGCAAAAGTGCTGAAGCTTGAATATCGAGATGCGGCACCATCCGCAATGATAGGTGCATCAAATCACTTTGAAGTGGCGATTGCTACTGCTACAATGTTATTCGGACTCTCTTCCGGTGCTGCTTTGGCCACCGTGGTCGGCGTCCTAATCGAGGTCCCGGTCATGCTGATGCTTGTTAAAATTTGCCTTCGAACAAAAACGTGTTTCAAGCGAACTACAGTATCTTCATAGCTAAAGCGCCGTTTCTGAATACTTGAAAGGGTATAATTGTGAAAAAGTCGAAACTAAATCTTATCATCGATGTGATTTTATTATTATGTATGGCTGCGATAGCCGGAATCGGCCTATTGATGAGGAACGTGCTTGTGCCGGGTTATAAGCGATGGGATACCTATGGCCGCAATGTGGAATTATATTTCTGGGGCCTGGAGCGCCACCAGTGGGGAACGATTCACTTCTTTATCGCATTGGCGCTGGTCGCATTGCTTGTACTGCATGTCGTTCTGCACGGGTCTGTGATTGTCGGGATTTATCGCAAGTTGATACCGAACGTCAAAGTACGGTGGATAACTGCAATCATATTGCTTGCGATTACCCTAACTCTGGCCTTCTTCTCATATGCTGTCCGGCCGGATGTCTACGAAGGCGGCCATAGAGCAGGAGCCGGTCAACATCGGTAGGCCTCCCCCCTGCAGGTCATTCCGTGTCAAGCTCCCCAATGCGCGCAAAAAAAGGGAGCCAGCCTCCTCCGGTCCGGCTCCACTATCACCCTAACAAGACTGCAATACAGCCTTGGTTTGTGTCTCAGGTGGATACACCTCCTCCACGGCATGTGCCCACTCTAAGTCGCAACACCCAGCGTTTGATGTTGACATCGAGCAAGCGCTGTGCCACAAAGACGCTAAGCCTGCCTATATTATGTCACCTCTGTCGTAACTTACTATTCTAAAAATAGTTACGCAGATCTCCGCAGATACTGTTAGGGAAAACAGTCATTTTGACTGTGCCAGCGTGTTGCGTAATGTCAACATGATTCGTTGTCTGTGTCATAATAGGCGATTCTTATCGGCCGTAAATCCTTGAATTGCAGGGAGATTTGAAAAACGTTTACAAAAAACAACGCCAGTGTCCGAGCGTTATCGGTTTTTCCGCCGAATCCTAGACGGCGAAAGCTCATACTCCGAACTTGTGCTCAGCTCCGGATGTTCTGGTTGCCAGGGGGTGCGCTGGTGGGTTTAGTAGGGCGGTGCTGGGCGAACACCGGCCTGCCGTCGTCAGAACAAGGCCCTAACCTGCATTTCTCCGCGCCGAGGTCGCCTTGTGTTACGTGGCGGGCTTCCAGGCTTTACTACCCTGCGAAGTAGCGATTAGCTACATAGCACGAGCTCGGCGCCGGCTGCGGTGAAATATCCGGGTTAGCGGGTGCATACAAGGGCAAATCTTTGGAAAGAATCACAAAATGAAGAATCGCAAATATTTTCTGCTTGTTGCTTCTATGATGCTTCTTTCAGGATATTTCGATTCAAGATGTGTGGGGATTAAGGTTCCAACCGTCTATCTAAATGGGCATGGCCTACCTACTGAGTTCTGACCAAGTACGCCTCGCCATACGATGTTTGCAATGACTCGGTCGGCTATGTTTACGGCAGTATCACGGTTGACGTTGCAATCGGTGAAGGTGAAGGGTCATGCAGCGCTGAGCCGACAGAAGGCGTTTATGATACTGCGGTCCGTAACGTTTACCACTCCATCATTGTTAACGTCACCGAGAAGCGCTATGCCGAACTGAGTCCGTGCTATGACGGTATTTCCATATTCGTTACCTGCAACGGTTGCTTCAACTGCCTGAGACTGGCCGGAGTCAGATAGCCCATTGGCTTCATTACAGGTTGGTGCAGTAAAAGTCCAGGATGTATCATTTAGTCCACCTCCAGATACGGTAGATGCTACGACACTAACACTGAAAGTGTGGGATATAACACTAAAGGTTTAAGTGTTGGATTTCGCTACTCTCAATTTTTGTGCAAGAGATAAAGATAAGTAGGTAACTGTTTCACAGGGCTACCAGTCAAAACATGGATTATCTGCAAAATGTGAGTCAGTAACAGGCTTTGACCAGCCAGCACCGAAGATTTGCAGGTCTTCCAAAGATATCCGCTTCTTGATCTGATCACTTTCAATGTGGTCGTGGTCAAAGTCAGCACATATGCACTCTTCGAAACCAGGTTCAGTATTGACCTCTTGCCAAGCCGCCATAAAAGTTTTTAGATCCAGCATAGTTATATATATACGATTATGCTTACCATATACATCCCTGTCAATGAAACGATTATTCGTATCGCCTTTGCACTGGTATTGATAGCACCAGCACGGCGGTTTACCCACCGAAACCCATTCGTCATAGTCAGGATGGTCACTTGGGAAACAGGCCGACTCATCCTCATAAGCACCTATATCAATCCTGCCGCCCATAACGCGCCAACCCCCGTCAATATCCTTCTCACCGGCATCAGGAAAATATTCCGGATCTCCGGCGTTAATACATGGTGAACCTGAGGTCAAACGATAATCATCATCGTCATTGCCGCCGATATTATCCACACCATTTACATCAACAAATAACGGTTCGCCGTCGCTGGTGAACCAGCTATAAATCGCACTGAAATCTTCAAAGAGGTCGTCACCATTGCCCCACATAATGCAGTTGGTAATCGTTGGTAATGGCATGCCAGCACCCTTTTGTATTCCATAGTTGGTGTTATTAACTATTGTGTTGTTTTCGATTTCACTCGTATCTGCAAGCGCAAGCTTGATTCCACTGGCATTGTCGTATATCCAGTTGTTCTTGATAGTGGTTGCCGACCTGATACACCAAACACCACACTTCAAATTGTCGTAAATCTTGCAGTTACTAATCATCGGTGAACTGAAACGCTGACTGCGTATTCCATTATCACAGCCATTAATTATACAATTCCTTATGACTGGACTGGCACCTTTGCAATATATTCCGGCATTGGAGCAGTTTCTTATAATGCAGTTGCTTATGGTAGGCGCAGCCGATGAGCAGTGTATGCCGTTCCCACCGCTGCAGGTTATCGTGATGCCAAGCAATGTTGCCCCTGCTCCCGATTCAGTTGAAAACTTAACTGTATTACCTGTGCCCGTCCCTTCTATGATAGTTTCTGCGGCGACCCGCCGATTATAAGGATCGCGGCTCTGCAATGTTATCGCCTTACCGAGAAAATCAATATTTTCAGTGTAAGTTCTCCGTGGAAGTTCTATCACATCACCCGTGCTTGCAGCGTTGATGGCTTCCTGGATTGTATCATAAAAATATCTTTTATTAAGATTCTGTATCTCTGCTGCCTCCTCAATAAAATCATGTATCAAGTTAATCTCATCGCCCATTCTTCCCCAAGTGCTACTGGCAATACCTGCAAGCTTCCATTGATTATTATCTTTGATTAGCTGTGCCGTTCCTGAATCGTGCGACCTTACGTTGGCTTCGTACTCTATATAATTAGGTTCTCCAACAGGATCAAATATCTTGATTAGATTTCCGTATTCATCAATTTCTTTTACTTTATTCTTTCCCCAATGGTGTTTCCCTGCACCTGAAATGATAGTTTCAACACCCGTCTCATCATCCAATATCCTAATGGGCCCATAACCAGATAATAGTATTTCCTTGCCTGCTTCATCATATTTGTCATAAATTTCTATCCATTTACTGAAAGGTACACTTTGAGAATCGCTGATCCTTTCTACTCTGAACACAGATGCATGCCCCCACCTATGCCCCTCCTTAGTCATTTCCTCAACAATCCTGTAATCCGGATTATTATAATCCGTCCCGAGGATAATATTGATCGGAAGTGTAAACCTCCAGTGATGAGATGAAACCGATATCACACAATTCTCTGAGATTACTGTAAATGGACATATTGTGTTTTCACCCCTCGCAAAATTGTCCCTGTCAGGTGCATCCACTGTTTCAGTTTCAGGCGGCACTTCTTTACACGGATCATTGTACTCCGATTCCCAGTACCTAAGCCCTGATGCGCTTGCACTTATGCATGCCAACAGGACTATCATTAATAAAATCTTTCGTGTCTCCATTTCTACAGTTCCTTTCAACTTTTCAAAAAAACCATTTCTATTTACAGGCGCACACGATGCGAACCTAATCGTCAAAGTCGAAGAAATAAAATAGATAGGAAGTCGACCACCACCCTAGTTCTACTCTCCATTTTTTCCCTGTTAATTAGCAAAGCTTCCTCTGTTGCCCCCCACACTAAAAATTACGGCATGAGTATATATCAGTTGATCTTATCCGTCAAGGAGTTTTTTGTTTTTCTATATAACAAGCACATATACTCATGCCGTAATTTTCTTAGAGGGAATCCTTCTCCTCCAAAGAGTATCCACCACCCCCTAAATCCCCATAATCAGCATCTCTATCCCCGCCACGGACTTTTCTATTAACTTCGCACCTATTAACTTCGCTCCCTTTTGAGCATGGTATTTCGCTTCTCTGGCAAGGCCGCAGGTCCGCGTTGCTTCACAGCATCTCAGCGGAAGCTACCCGCCTATGCCTACTTTTTTTTGGTCTTTACCTAATATAATTTATACCCCTATTTTATCACTATTTTTACATAATGTCAACCTTATATTTTTGTAACTCTCGGTAATAACAACATTTACAACAGCCAAGAGGTATAATGCAGTGTATCACAAACCGGCTGGCGGAGGGGGCAAAACAGGGATTGATGACTACCGGAGGTGGGACTCGAACCCACACCCTGTCGCCAGGACGGGATTTTGAATCCCGCGCGTCTGCCAATTCCGCCACTCCGGCATAGGTCAGGGCCTAATATATAAGAGGGGCGCGGAGTCGTCAACCAAAATACGCTTATGACTCTAAACAGACCGAGACTCAGTGTGTTCGTCCGATAAATCATTGGTTGAAGCGGAACAGGCGGCGTTGTGGCTGTACGAATACTGTCCCCACCGCCGGGGTCGCAGACTGCGAGACAACCTTCTTTACTTTGCCCTAATAATATCTTGACATTTGTTGTTGTTTCTGGTATAATTTATCAGATAGGGGTCTGTTTGAGACCCGGGAAAACTCTTTTAGGGCCATACAATGCTTTCAGTGCAGAACAGTTTCTACACTACCTCCGCGTTGGATAGTATCTATGCAAGCATGGCGCAGGAGGTATCGAATCTGCCTTCGAGGATTCTCACAACTAATCCCGAAAGATACACCGGTGTGTCGATTGTCAGCGATTTTCTGCGGATCAGCATCTCAGAGAACACCGAGAATACGGCGAGCGTCAACGCCGGCATCTCGCTGGTACAGAGCGCAACCTCTGTTGTTGGAACAATTAGTGAAAAGGTTGACCAGATGAAACAGTTGGCACAGGAGGCGAGCACAACCCCTAACAAGAAAGACAGAGAAGCATTACAGGAACAGTTCGACGCCCTTGCCGAAGAGGTCAACGCCATCGCGGTGCAGTTCAGCCTTGGCGGCAACATGCTCACAAAAGACGGCGACGCCGTGGATATCTCTATCGGAAGCGGGATATCCATCAGCATTGACACGAAGGACCTGACAATCAGCGGTCTGGGCATCATTGACAATGTTGATATTGTAAATGACGCCGCTGGTGCTGCAGCCGGCCTTGGACTCGCTGACGGTGAACTTGACGACTACATGGACCATCTCGAAAGCAAGGCTGCGGACCTCGGGTCAGCGGCCAATGTTCTTGACTCCCAGAGCCAAAGACTCCTTGCTGTGCAGGCCGGCATCGAGCGGGCCGGTTCAGCTATGATGGTAGTTAACTCGCTTAACTCAAATTACATGGCTCAGGCTGACTTGTTTCTCGTCGCTCAGGCGACTGTGAGTCTGATTGCGGATAAAGTTCTTCAATTGTTAGCTGATTAGGCCGAGGCGTAACAAGATGTTATCAATACAGAACAACATAATGGCCACCCAGACTGCGTCTAATGCCGCGGCCGTTTACCAGGAGCTGAGTACCTCTCTGAAGAGACTCTCGTCCGGGCTGCGCATCAATTCCGCCATTGACGATGCCGCCGGGCTGGCGGTCCGGGAATTGATGCGGGCCGACATTGCAACCGCCCGGCAGGGCTCGTCCAATGTGAGGGACGGAATATCGATGGTTCAAACAGCCGACGGTGCAGCCAGCTCAATTAGCGATAGTCTTATAAGGATGAAGCAGTTGGCAACACAGGCTTCCACCAGCACGTATTCGGCCCAGCAGAAAGGCATCATGCAGCAGGAGTTCAACGAACTTGCTGCTGAGATTACCCGAATAACCGAAACCACAAGCTTCAACGGCATCAATCTCTATGCCGACGGCCAGACTATCGATATTGCACTCGGCAATGGCGAAACAATCAGCATCGATACACAAAACATCAGCATCGATGCTGCAGATTTAACTACCAATCCCCAGGCAGCACTGACGGCAGTATACAACGCAATCAAACAGGTAAGCAACTATCGCGGCAGCTTAGGAGGCAAGGCGAACCGGCTCGAAGGTGCGGTGGCAGTGATCGATATCAAGGCGGAAAATCTGTTGGCGGCCCAGTCACGGGTCTCAGATGTGGACGTTGCCGGCGAGGTGACTTCTCTGACATCCAGGCAGGTTTTAGTCAAGGCAGCAACGGC
>Ga0114922_10005648_pt1 | contig 11518 bp, 7 predicted proteins | sample AartaG_FD_100975 | JGI IMG/M metagenome (GOLD analysis project Ga0114922, IMG submission 100975) | Deep subsurface microbial communities from Aarhus Bay to uncover new lineages of life (NeLLi) - Aarhus_00045 metaG | ecosystem: Environmental > Aquatic > Marine > Oceanic > Sediment | place: Aarhus...
CGGCAGTACAATCTCGAACAGCCCTACCATCGATAAACCCAAAATGAAAATGATCATCAGCATTACAAATTTAAACGCCTCGCTTTGGAACTGCTGGCCGTACAGAATCTTGAATACGCTGAATACTACCGCCAGACCGATGAACACGATTAAGATTCCCGCACTGAACATCAGCGAGAGTTTGACCGCTTTAAACCCATCCCCACTTTCAGCATCCATCTGACTCTGCTGAATCAACGACAATACCTTCAGCGGGATCACCGGTAGTACGCACGGCATGACATTAAGCAGTATCCCTGCTCCAATTGCCGCCAGAATTATCAGCCAAACGGAAGAGGATTGTTGTTTCCATTCCCGTGGTTGATAATCCGGCATCACAATCTCTGCCCCCGCTTTCGCAGGTTCCTCTATCGGTAAAACCACTCCTCTCTCCCAATCCACCTTTGATACATCCATCCCCGTAAACAATTCCGGACGATTCTCCTTGGCGTCCGTCTTCTCCGGCGCCAGTTTGATCTCAATCGATGCCTCATCCTCCCACGGTTGACACGTGCCGTCATCGCCGCATGTCAAACCTTTCATCTGAAATTGTACATTTGCACTTTCTGGCCATTCCGTCGTGGTAAATTGCTTTACCTCGACGGGAACATGAATAATCGTTTTTCCTTTGTAAATGTGATTACTGGCATCGGTTAGCTTATCAATATATTTGTCGCCCGGCGGATAGACCACCTTGCCGAAGCGAAAATACGAACTCGCCTGCGGTATCACTTCCGTATCCAATCCGAATTCCCCCTGTTTCGGATTCGCATACAGATGCCATCCCTCCGCTACCTCCAGCACCGCCGCAATAGCAAACTGCTGACCCGGAGCCGCCGCCTCAGATTGACTGACCAATTCCACCTTAACATGACCTGCCTGACTGGTATTTGGCCCACCATCACCTCTTACCGGTAGCCCCGGCAGATCAATCTGACCAAATACCTGCAAACCAGGCCCGAAAATCACCAATACGAGCCAAATTTCGAAAATCCGACTGGTGTTTGAATTTCTGCATGTCCCCGACGGATGTATCTTTTTGTCCATGGTTAGACTTCTAAATTATCAAATTTTCCCAGGCAATTACTGCTATTATCATAATCCTATAGGTATTTGATTATATACCTTACCGTCCATCAGCCATCTCAAATTCGAAAAGAGCACCTCAAGCGACTCAAGGTGCTATTATGCAAGAAATATTCGTAAATGCATATTATATAATGCTTTACAATTATAGGTATTGCAAAATCGCCCCCTGAGCGGTTTTTCTCATTATACGATCCTTAATCCGTGTAGGAATTTTCCTGAGATTTTCTAAAAAGTCGCCTGCCGAGCATCGCTATAACTTACTGACAGCAAAAGGCTTATATAAAAAACGCCCATTGCCGGGTCCGTTTTGGCGATCTGCAGAACCATTATAATTTTAATAGTTGGCATATCAGGCGATTTCCGATATAATAACCAACAGTTGAAGGAAACTAAGCTTTAGCCGGCTGATTACTACAAGCGGTGAGTTTAGAAAGGAGAGTTACGTTGGGGTCGTTTGTACCTAATCAAAAGGTTGGCTAGGGTAAAGAAAGGATGATTTTTTTACAGACGAACCCTCCATTTGGGCCCACTCGGCAGGAGGTTCCGTCGCTGAAGATGTCGAGGCGAATTTGGTCTCGACGAAAATAATGCTTACCTAAAATTAGGAAACACTTAATTCATGAGTCGATGTTATCGCATCGCGGCGTAGTTGTAACCAAACACCAGGGCAATGGACTAACTTTTGAGTTGGGGCAATGGAAACTATGCTACTTTGGGCTGGGAAAGGATGTAAATTATCGGATGGTTTGATCCGTCGGATAGATAGATTATTTACCTGTTGAAGGTGAATATACATAATATTCCCTTGTTTTTACGCCTGCAAAACGCAAATAGACTGATGAATTAAGATTTCATAGGGTGGGTAGCGGCAAATTAGCACATCCTTTCTTTCTCTCGATTTCCAGCTTTTAAGCGCCGGTATGGTTTAAGAGACGACTGCAAAATGGGACCTGCAGCATAGGAGAATTTTTACTATGCATAGTGAGCAAGGCCCTGTTGAAACCGGTCGTACCATTTACGACCGTTAACCATATATATCTGGAGAGTCGAACATGGAAGAGATCACAATGATAGCTATGTCCAATCCTGTTGCGATCGTATTGATTCTTAGCGCCCTGCTAGCGGGTGTGGTCCTGGTCTGGGCGGTCTATTATGTCCGCTCCAAGACACAGCTTGAATCGGCCGAACACAAAGCCAAAACCATCCTCTCGGATGCCGATCTGAAAGCGGATAACATTATTAAAACCGCCCAGTTAGAGGCGAAAACCGAAATGATGCAGAGGCGGGAGGAATTTGAGAAGGAATCCTCGAAAGTTCGCAATGAACTGCGTGAGCAGGAAATTCACATAACGAAACGTGAAGATACCGTGGATCGGAAATGGGAAAGCGTCAACCAGAAGGATCGGGAGCTGGAAAATCAACGTAAACAGCTTCAACAGAAAGATCGCGAGTTGAATAATAAGGATCAACAACTGACGAGCACCCTTGCGGAACAGCGGGCACAATTACTTCGGATCGCGGGTATATCGGTCGAGGAAGCCAAGGACATGCTGCTTAAAAGGCTGGAAGGGGAAGTGACCCATGAAGCGTCGATGTTAATCGAGCAGGTGGTCAATAAAGCCAAAGAAGAGTCTGCCTTACGCTCCCGCGAAATCACCATCAATGCCATTCAGCGTTATGCGGCCGAGCATACCTGTGACAGCACCATTTCCTCGGTAGATATCCCCAACGATGATATGAAAGGTCGCGTCATCGGTCGGGAAGGCAGAAACATTCGGGCCTTTGAAAAAGCGACCGGCGTGGACGTCATTATCGATGATACTCCCGGTCTGGTAATTATCTCTGCGTTTGACCCCATCCGCCGGGAAGTGGCACGCCAGAGCCTGGAAAAACTGATTCAGGATGGCCGTATCCATCCCGCCCGCATTGAAGAAGTCGTCGTTGAAACGCAAAAGGAAGTAGATGCGCACGTTCTGGATATTGGTAAAAGTGTTGCTCTGGAGGCGAATGTAAACGGCCTGCATCCCCGGCTGCTTCCTCTGTTAGGACGTCTGAAGTTCCGGACGAGCTACGGTCAAAACGTGCTGCGCCACAGTATTGAAGTGGCATACCTCTGTCAGACGATGGCCGAAGAACTGAAGCTCGACGGCGATCGCGCCCGGCGTTGTGGATTACTGCATGATATCGGCAAAGCGGCCGACCACGAAGTCGAAGGAGGCCATCCGCAAATCGGAGGCGATATCCTCAAACGATTCAATGAAAAGCCCGATGTCGTTAATGCCGCACTGGCTCATCATGGCGATATTGCCGCCACTACGCCTTATACCCCATTGGTCGCCGCCGCCGATGCCATGAGTGCGTCCCGTCCCGGCGCCCGGCGCGAAACCCTCGAACGTTATATTAAACGGCTGGAACAACTGGAAGGCATCGCCTCCGGTTTCCAGGGCATTCGGCAGGCCTATGCGATCCAGGCCGGGCGTGAGGTCCGCGTCATTGTCGATCCCGAAAAAGTCGATGACAACTGCGCCTGGCAGATCGCCCGAGATATCGCCAAAAAAGTCGAACAGGAATTAACCTATCCCGGAGAAATCAAAGTCACACTGCTCCGCGAAATCCGGTGCGTTGAATTCGCTCGATAAATTTTGGAGGTGGTAGATGAGTAGATGGGTAGCTGAGTGGATGAGTAAACGGGTAAGGTATGCAGATTAAATTATTATGTATTGGCGATATCGTCGGTCGGCCCGGACGGCAGATTCTGGCAGAAGAGTTGCGTACCATTGTGAAAGAATACGACGTGGACTGCACGATCGTGAATGCCGAGAACGCCGCCGGCGGGTCCGGGATCACCGCTTCGATCTGCGATAAGCTTCGTAAATACGGCGTGCATCTGATCACCCTGGGCGACCACATATATCGCAAGCGTGATATAATCGACACCCTCCAAAATTCCCAGGATATCGTTCGGCCGGGGAACCTGTCCCCGCAGGCCGCCGGCAAAGAATGGGCGGTTTATACGACCGATCAGGGCCCTCAGGTCGCGGTGATTTCATTACTGGGAAGAATGTATATGCCGTTACCCAGTGATAATCCCTTCAATGCAGCCGAAAGGATCTTGGCAAAAATCCCTTCGGATATCAAAATTGTCGTTGTTGATATGCACGCCGAGGCAACCAGCGAAAAAATCGCCATGGGCTGGTTCCTCGACGGTCGGGTCAGTCTGGTCTATGGAACGCATACCCACGTGACGACCGCGGATGAAACGATTCTGCCCAACGGAACCGCCTATATCACGGATCTGGGGATGACCGGCCCGCATGAATCCGTCCTCGGCCGCAAGACCGATCGCGTGCTCAAAAGCCTGGCCACCCAGATGCCCTATCCCTATAGTATCGCCACGGGCGACGTCCGACTGAACGGGATACTCGTTACCGTCGATGCCCACTCCGGCCGGGCAACGCATATCGAACGGATCTGCCGCCGAACCGAAACGGAGGACTCCGTGATTTATGATAATGATGACGGCAAACCGGATAATTACATTTAACGAAGGGCCTTGAAACAGAATACGTTACGAATGTTGCATTTGATTTTATAGCATAGTATAATGTATTGGTTCATTCGGAATTGGACACTTGGCTGTTACTATAAAGAGAATGATTTGCCAAAGGCAAATCAAGGTTTTTCAAGGCATAGGGGAGTTCTGGATTACTTTCGCGGATTCATCGGATACGTTCGTAAATCTAAAAGACAGGCGTCCTGCTCGATGAAAGTCGCGAATAAATTTAAATCATGGTCCAGGGTGAGTTTTCATTTACCGATTCCTATCGTCCTGCTGATTCGCGAAATCGCAAAGCTGCACCGTCGCGAACAGCGGCGAAAGCAACGGAATCGAAAACCATACCTGCGGTGTATTCGGTTACGCAACTAACCCGTCTCATCAAGCTGACCTTGAATGAACATCTGCCGGACAAAATAACCGTTACCGGCGAGATCTCGAATTTCAAACGTCATTCCAGCGGCCATCTCTATCTTACGCTCAAGGATGAAACCGCTCATCTGCCGGGGGTGATGTGGCGTAGTAATGCGGAACGAGTAAAATTCAAGCTGGCCGACGGCCTGGCGGTAGTGGCCACCGGTCGAATCGACGTCTATGAACCGCAGGGTAAATATCAGTTCTATATCGACAAGCTGGAACCTGAGGGAATCGGAGCGCTGGAACTGGCATTTCGACAACTCGCCGATACACTTCGTCAAGAAGGCCTGTTTGACGAAAGTCATAAGAAGCCGCTCCCTGCCTTTCCCGAAACCATCGCCATTGTCACCAGCGCCACCGGCGCTGCCATCGAAGATATTACTAAAACGCTCCATCGACGCTTCCCGATAGTTCGTAAGCTGTTGTATCCGGTCGCGGTTCAAGGCGAGGGCGCCGCGGCCCAAATCGCCCGGGCCGTCAGGGAGCTGAATCGTCGGCAAATGGAATTCGGCGGTATTGATGTCATGATTGTCGGGCGCGGCGGCGGCGGTATTGAAGATCTCCGGGCGTTTAATGAAGAGATCGTCGCCCGTGCCATCTTCGGTTCGGAGATCCCGATTATTACCGGTATCGGACATGAAGTGGATACCACCATTGCGGATTTTGTAGCGGATCGTCGCACCGCCACCCCTACCGCGGCGGCGGAAATCGCCGTCCCCGTCCTCACCGAACTGAGCGAAACCATCTCGCAATATCGACAACGGCTTTCGTATGCCTTAGGCCAGGAACGAGATGCCGCCGACCTTGCGCTGAAAACTCTGGCACGGAGACCCTTCTTTACTCGACCGCTCGATTGGGTGCGGTCCCGCCAACAGGGTCTCGATGAGCAATCCGCAACCTTAACGCAAATCATAACCGAACGACTGCGCCGCGCCGCACGCGACCTGGAGAACTACACCGTCGTGTTGCGACGGATCGAGCCTCATTATGCCTTGAAGCAGGCGCAGCAGCGATTGCTGCAACATCAACATCGGATCTACTTGACTGTGGCGGAGTTCTTACAGAAACAAAAACACCGACTCGAACAGCAATCGGTTCGATTGCACGGGGCTTCTGACCGGCGGCGTATGGAACATAATCGCGTTCTACTGGCACATGTGACGCAGCGTTTCGCCAAGGCTGCACAACAGGAGGCGCAGCGCCGCCGACAGCAGTTGAACCATTGGCAGGTGCGGTTGGAGAATCTCAATCCCCGCTCCGTTTTGGCGCGTGGCTATAGTATCACCCGCAGCAAGTCCACCAATCGCATCGTCCAAGCCGACTCGGCCATCCGAGCCGGGGATCTCTTGGCCACCGAACTGAATGATAGTACCTTTATGGAAAGTCAGGTGACGGCCCCGCCCGCGAAACGAAAGGACAAACATGGCTAAGCAGACAGAAAAGAAACAAACCTTCGAACAGGCGCTCGCCCAACTGGAGGAAATCGTCGAAAAAGTCGAACAGGGCGAAATCGGACTGGAAGAGAGTATCGAAAAATATGCCCAGGGCATGCAGCTTATCAAGCACTGCCGCGGGATTCTCGACCAGGCCGAAAAACGCATCGAAACCATCAATAAAGAAGCCCAACTCAAAACAGACAAGGACGCCTAAGGCACTCTAATTCTCTGTCGAATAGCTACTTATTTTGTCATTCTGAGCGGAGCGAAGAATCTTTATTATTCGTAGGAAATCGAGATTCTTCACTTCGCTGCGCTTCGTTCAGAATGACAAAAAAGGATGTTTTCGACAGAGAATTAGAGTTCCTAAGTGGTTATTTCGATCCCCTCCCTCACGGTCGGGGCTAGGATGCGTCAATGGTTAGAAGCGCCCTGTACGGTGATTATTCCTCTCCGACGTATTTGCCCTGTCGTTTGCGTTCTTCTTTAATATTATTAGGCAATCGCCCGTGCTCCAGCAGGCTTTTGATCATTACTTTCGCTTCCTGGGCTTCCGGGCTGTTGGGCCAACGCTCGAGAACTTCATCGCAGCTCCGCAGCGCCGAGATGGGGGTTAACCTCCTCTGCATCTGTGCCGCACGGAGCAAATTCCGGGCCTCAAGATTACTGCCGGTGAGCGTAACGACCTGGGAAGTACCGGAGCGGGTTCCCGGCGTCTTTCTTGCTATCGCCGGGGGAGCGGATACCGGTTTCTTACGTATATGCACATTCGGTTCTGAGGACCTATCGCTCATCGTGGGGATATCCGGAACTTCGGCTTTGGCTGTCGTCGCAGTGCCTAACTCCATATCCAGCAGCATCTGAGGTAGAAAACCGCCCACCGGACCGATATAGCGTATCTTGCCTTTCGTATCCACCAGCAACAATAACGCGCCGGCAATGTTCGGGAGAGGCCATTGTTGCCTGTTCACACCTTCCGCCGTCAGGCACGTCGGCCACGGCAGGGGCTGCTCGAATAGCATCTGCTTCACTTGAGAAATCGAAGTGTCATAATTGATCCCCACAAAGCCTATTTTGCCTTCGTTGATATGATGTAAAAATAGATCCCGGAATTGATTTACATTGGTATCCAGATCAAACGCCACGTTCGAAATTTCTCGCGCCTGCCCCGAAACACCGGATCTCGCTGTCGTAGGCATCCTGGACCGCGAGGAATATCCTCGCCCATAAAAATCTTCTTCATCGCGAAAATTAATTTCCGTACTGTGCCGGCTGGACGTGGATCGAATCCCGGGTAACCTCGGCGTCGTACTTTGTGGATGAGGGCCGGAAGATGTCCACAGCAAGGCACAAAAAATCTGGCCTTTGCCCGATGCAATGGGGAAATAACTCCCGTTGACGCTGCGGAGATTCATCGAAGCGAAATCTTTGCCCAACTCTTGACTGACCATATATTCCACCGGCAAATTCAGAATAGTCTGGTAATTCTGTGCCGGACTCTGCGGGAGACTTGCGCGGGGATTGATTCGCGGCATTCCACCCGGCATCGTCGTTCCGCCAGGCCTGCCGGGAACTGCCGTACCGGGACCGGGGGGAGTCCGACCCGGAACACCGGGCCGAGTCGTTTGCTGGCCGGGCGGAGTGCCAAGTAACTGGTCCCATTTGGAAGTAGGGCTGCCGCCCGGTCGCGCCGAAGGAAGACCCGGACGGGAACGAGGCGCGGTATTCGGCTCTTTCGGACGACTGCCTTGAAAACCGGGTACATTCGGCTCACGCGGACCGCGATTGACCAGTGCGCCGGGTGCGGGAGAACGTTTGCCTAAAACCGCCGAGCCCGACTCCTTACGATTAGCAAAGGCTTCTTTCGCCACTTCATAATTCTCATAGCATAAGGATAAAACAATGATTAAATCACTCAGGTCGGGATTCTGCGGATCGTCGCGATAGGCTCGTTGCGCTCTGGCCAAGGCCACGTCCCGATCACCGGTGTAATGCGCCAGTAACGATTCCAGTACGTATAAATACACCTTCCGCTCTTTTGGAAACTTACCGTGAAATTTTCTATTTTCTTCCAGGATAGTTTTAATTGTCGGTAACGCCGTGGCTGGCGGCGGCGTGGCCTGGAGTATGTGATCCGTCAGGAGTATCATTGCCGCGGTTTCAATTTTCTCCAAGGCATCCTGGGCATTCTGGTCGGCTTGACTTTGGAGACCGGAACTTCTTCGGCTGCCCCGGTAACTGCCGGTTCGTTGGGCCTCTATTGGCTCGACCACGCACCAACCAAATCCAAATACCAGCACGAAAAGCAGCCAATATTTCCGACGCCTCAACTCATGCCTCTTCTGATGTAAGGTATTCATGATTTCAATCTCCATACTCCCTCAACCACACCAAAGGTTGGCTACAATCATCTACTCCCACCTTAAGTATATCTTACCATATTTTTTCACCTTTACAATGCCCTGATTCGGATTGGGAAATCCCTTTTTTTCCTGATACCGCCCAAAATTCCGAACGACCGCAAAAACATACGATTTCAGGCTAATATCGCGGTCGCTTTGAGCTTTTGACGCCGGCGTCTTTTTTCCTGCCCATTGCACAGGTAGCTACTTTTAGGGTTGAATCGTGATAATGGGGATTTGCCTGAGAGCGGCGCCAACAGCCGGAAAGCTCTAAGTCCCTTTGAAATAACATTTTAGAGCAATATACAGATCGAGATATGGCAATAAATGGGCCAGGCGTTATAAACCGTTGGCCTTCGTCGTAAACATCTCCTGGGTCAGACCTATGTTAAACCGCAGATTCTTATACACGTATCGACCTTCCAGTCGGCCCTGCCAGTCGTATGAGGTGATTGCCGTCGGCACCAGATATTCCACGTCAAATTCCATGACCAACCGGGCGTATGGATATTCCTTTTTTACCGGTAAAATCCGCTCCATCGCAATACAGGGCCGCTTGTCCACCAGAGTTTTACCGATGTAGCCGATGCGTAAATCACCCTGCTCCTGTGCCAGAGTGTAGATTTTCAACAGACTGTCCATCGAACAATAAAAGCCAAATTGATCGCAGGTCCGGCGGCTCGATTGCCGGGCCTCTTTACTCTGCGGACTACGACGAGCGGATTTCAGCAAGCTAAACAATCCCGTAGGGTGGACGACCATCTTGTTGTCATACTGACCTTCCACATACAAAAGTTTATCTACCTTGCCGGCGTTCTTCTTCCAATTCATTAATACGGAAAAGGGGCGTTCCTTAAAAATGATATCTAACGTCTCTACGGGTTTGAGGGTATTATTAATACGTTCCTGTTTAACCAGGGTTGCGCTGTAATCCTGAACCCGCTTGCTGTAATGCTCCCGCGCATATTGCAGTAACGCGATATGATCCGTCTTCGCATATTCAATCAGGCGGTCCGTATAGTCTTGACCCGAGGAGGACTCTCTCGCCAGGGCGCTCTTGACCAGGTGACTCGCCGCAGAATTGTCGTTATGGGACCGGCCGGCAACGCCGAAATACAGAAAAAAAGCAATGAGTAATCCTACTATAATGCGTGGAAGGAAATTACTTTTCACCATTCGCGATAATATAGGCATACAGGTCCATCCTAAACTGACGCTACCGTCTAAAATCTACCATCTCCGATATTTTTTATCGGAAGCCCCCGTTCTCTCCCTTGAGGCTTATACAGGCAGGTTCTTTCATGCTTTCTCCCTGGTTGTACACAGTATATTATAAAATCATTCGGCGATAAAGCAAACCGGAATAACCGGCATTTTATAAGCCGTTGTCACATAAGAGGTTATGCTGCATTTATTTTTCTTTTCCCCATCCGGTTCATTCCGATACCTCCCAAAATAAGTTATCGGACTATCCGTCAGATTTGCCCTGTGCTGTCTCTGCTAAGAGGGGGTCTCTTGCTGTAAACTTTTTTTTGCCTCAAAATCTCGAAGACTCGAAGCATGTAAATTATAGTTGGCTCCTCTCATAAATCTGTGCGTAAAATGCTAAGGATAAATGCCGTAAGGATATATGCTACTGTACTGGTTCAGCGTGAATTGGACAAATCCGTTTCACGGTTAAGAGACTTTTCCTGCCCTTAGCAAGAAGGTTTTTTTAGGCATAAGGGAGTTCTGGATTACCTTTTTGGGCGAAAGGGTTGGGCGGACAGTACGAAACGGTCTGCCCCAACGGCAATCCGTCACACCCAACTGGTTATCCCTGGCAGAGCCTGCCCTGAGGCACAGCCGAATGGGTTGCTCCTCAGCAGAGCTTGCGTCCGTTTCACCAGCTATCGGTATTGTTGTCAGTGGGTGCATGGTTGTCAAGTTTCTTTCCGTCCCCGCTTCGACGTAGCTCCCCGCTACGCCAGAGCGCTTCGCAGCGGCGAGCAGGACGCCTGTCTTTTGACTTTACGAACTTATCTGATGAATCCGCGAAAGTAATCCAGAACTCCCTTATGCCTTGAAAAACCTTGATTTGCCTTCGGCAAATCATTCTCTTAATGGTAACAGCCAAGTGTCCAATTCCGTCTGAACCAGTACACACCTTATAGCCCTGAAAGGGCGAAATTATTAATGATGTAACATATTGTAAACAAATAAGCTGCCTCTACGTTGCGAATCTTTGTAGCGTTGTAGTGTTAGAGTGCCTTACTTTTTCGGTTTGGGGTAGTCCTGGTTGGCTTCAAGTTCCTGGCCGGTGGGGGTCTTGAAGGGCACACCGTTCGGGGGGACGTCGGCGCCGGCGAAGCCGGGATAAGTTCGAAAAAGATTTTCATCTATAGATTATGGAGCAGAAGTTTCCTGGAAGAAGCGGTGTTGTTGGCCGGAGTCGGGAAAGAAGAGGGGACAAAAGAAGAGATGTTCTCTATGTTCGCAAGTGTAATTTATTGATTTTCTTACCCATTATTTTACCTGTTTTTCCCTGGTATTTCTAACAAACAGCACGGATTTATGTGGCGCAATTGCTCGGCGAATTC
>Ga0114922_10005649_pt1 | contig 11518 bp, 8 predicted proteins | sample AartaG_FD_100975 | JGI IMG/M metagenome (GOLD analysis project Ga0114922, IMG submission 100975) | Deep subsurface microbial communities from Aarhus Bay to uncover new lineages of life (NeLLi) - Aarhus_00045 metaG | ecosystem: Environmental > Aquatic > Marine > Oceanic > Sediment | place: Aarhus...
CGAGTCGGGCGATTCCACGTCCAGCCTGATACCGTCCTCATCTGCGGTCTCCCGCACCGTCGCCTCGATCCCCATCAGCTCGAGGATCTTCGACAACGCGTCTTTGGCCGACGTCCGCGTCGCGCTTTCCTTCAGTGTGACACGCACTTTTGCGTTCTTCGCGCCCATACCCAGGAGACCGCGGCTGCTCTCCTGGAGTATCTCGACATCAACGTCTTCACGCTTCGCGTCCAACTCGATAAGCGCAAGCTCGACAGCTTCGTCGGAGGTTTTGGCCTCTTTATCAATCGTTTCGAAATCCATCTCACGTTCCTCCTATTCGGGCCGTTATGGCAACCCTGCTTCTGCCGGTTTCTCTCGTACGCTTCATTCCGACCGCTTGAACACTACGGCCTTCAGTTTCTCGCTCCACCCCTTGTTGACAAACATCTGCTGCGCGAACCCTATCATCGTGCTCACGAATATATACAGGCACAGACCCGCAGGCATGTGGTAAAACAGGAACCCGAACATGATCGGCATCATCAACATCATCATCTTCTGCGAGTCCTGTTGGCCGCCTCCGCCGGGCGGTGTCATCAGCTTCTGCTGCAGCAACATCGAGCCCATCATCAACAGCGGCAACAGGTTCACCTCGTCACCCAGAAACGGGAGCGCCGTTGGCAACGTGGCCGCCTTGTCCGGTTCCGACATGTCTTTGATCCACCACACAAACGGTGCGCCCCGCAGCTCTATCGCTTCACGCAACGTCGTAAACAGCGCTATCCATACCGGGAACTGCGCCAGCATCGGCAGGCATCCGCCCATCGGGTTGACACCTTCCTTCTTGTACATCTCCATCATCTTCTTGTTCAGATCCTGCTGGTTGTTCTTGTACTTGTCACGCAGTTCCTGCATCTTCGGTTGCAGTTCACGCATCCGTTTCATCGACTTGAAGCTCGATCGCGTCAGCGGATAGAGCAACATCCTAACGACGATCGTCAGCACGATGATTGCCACACCGTAGTTCGGCACCACCTTGTAGCATAGCTTCATGAACCGGAGCATGAGATCGCCGAAGAAGTTGAACATGCCGAAATAGACGGCCCGTTCCAGGTGATGGCCCGCCGCCTGCAGGATCTCCTTGTCTTTCGGGCCCATGTACAGAAGATACGAGTCGGTATGCGCCTCACCGGCCGCGAGCTTGCACGACTCCGCTGCAATCGTTATCCGTGCCATCTGGTCGCCGATCTTCTGCGCGACCGCATCCACCAGCTTCCCCTTGGGCAGGATTACTGCAAGAAAGTACCTGCTGCGCACACCCACCCACTCGATGCCGAAAAATGTCAAGTCCTCCTTGAGCCTCCCGAGCCCTTTCTCGGAAAACTTCTCGCCGTAGGTCATCAGTCTGAACGTCTTCCGCTGCCCCCTCAAGGCCGGTTCCAGAATGCCCGGCTCCCAGTTCAGCTCGTAGCTGGGTTTCTCGTCCTCGCCGACGAAAACAGTCTTCTCCCCGCTGTTGCGCAGCGTAATATCGAGCTCGGCGAGATAGGAGTCGGGACGAAAGCGGAACGACTTCTCCAGCCACAGGCCTTTGGCAACCTCTGCCGTGAACGCGATCCGGTCTTCTTCTCTCTCGACCGTATAGAGCACCTTGTTTGGCAGATCGCCTATCCCTGCGGGCTCAAAAGGAATCGTGACACCGAACGGGTATAGTCCGTGGCGCGTCTGCTCGCTGTACGGTACGAGCTTCACGTACCCGCTCGCTTTGGAGTCGTAGTTCTTGAGCTCGAGCTGTTTGAGCCGCCCCCCGAGCGTCGTGAACGTCGCCCTGACCAGCGGCGTCTCGAACTCGACGTCCTCCGCGTTGAGGGCCGCTTCCTCGTCGACGGTGATGGCTATCGTCTGAGCCGGCGTCTCCTGCTCCGGCGCCGACGGCGTCGCCACGCTGGGCTGAACCGGAACAGCCGGCTCTTGCTGCTCGGTCGGTACAGCCGCCGGCATCTGTTCCTGCTCTTGCTGGCGCGTCTTCTGCGTCCAGTATGAGTACCCGACGAAGACCAGCGTTGATAAGACTATCGCCAGCAACAGGTTAAGTTGCGATTCCTTGTCCATCTTTCCTCGATATGCGCTCTGAGCCCTGCCCGGAACACAAGCACACCGTCATCAATGCAGGGGGGAAATCAACTGCGTCGGTGAAGAGGAGCGATTACGGAACCGGATCGTAACCGCCGCTGAAGAGAGGATTACAGCGTAGCAACCTGCGTGCCGTCAGCGCGCTGCCCTTCAGAAAGCCATGCTTTCTCAAAGCATCTATCGCGTACTGCGAACACGAAGGCGCGAACCTGCAGCTCGGCGGCAACCACGGCGAGACTACTCGCTGATAGCATCTGACCATCAAGCACATCAGATTAGCCAACCGTCATGCCTCCCGTGCGAAACAGCTCAGCCAACTCCTTGCTGAACTCCTCGCCCCGCAACTCGCCGCAGCCTGGCCGGCCTACCACGACCGCTCTAATATTGCTCTTAAACCGGCTTCTGTTCCGCCGGTACGTCTCTCTCATCAATCGCTTCACTCTGTTACGAACGACGGCTATTCCTACCCTTTTGCCTACTGTGAAGCCAATCTTCCGCGGACCTTCGACGTTGTCCATCACAAAAAGCGTGAAAAATCGATGAGAATATCTGGTCCCTCGGCCGTAGATCTCTTCAAACTCGCTCTTCTTCGTCAGTCGCTCGCTCTTCGGGAAACTCTCGTCAACCGACAAAACTCTGACTCCACCCAGCTTCTAACAATCAGACTGCCAGTCTCTTTCGTCCTTTCCTCCTCCTCCTTCTGATGATGTCCCTACCTGCTTTGGTGCTCATGCGCGCGCGAAATCCGTGCCTCCTCTTGCGCCGCACGTTTGAGGGTTGATAAGTCCGTTTCACTCTTTGTCCCGCCTTTAAGCCTGGTTATCTGTCTGTTCAGAATCTATACACACGTTTCCGCCACAAAGATTATAGCGGCCACCGCATACCACTGTCAAGCTCCTTGTTTGTGCTGCAGGATGTGTTGTGATAGAATAGGGTGGGCGAGATGGTCGAGTGCGATCCCGTCGGAGTTGCGTCTTGGAAATGACTGGACGGGTTGAAACGCTGAACCGTCGCGAGGATTACCGTACATGAAACGTAAGTTGCTGAAATTTCTGGCTTTCTGCTGTTGCTTCGTGCTGCTGATACTCCTTGGTGCCGCGTGGTACACCCATCCGGGGCGGGGACGCCGGATGACCGTCGACCCGCGCGAGAAGGGCTACGTCGAGGAAGTTGACGGCACCGTTGTGCTCCATCTCAAAGGGTCGCCCTACGAGATGGGCTACCAGCACGGCGCGTTGATGGGTGGCAAGATCACGAAGGCAATGGACGGGTTTAACCGGTTGCTGGATCTCGCTGAAGAGGAGATGGGCATACCACGATTCGTTTCGGAGTTCCTGCTCGACTGCGTCTACCGCAGATGCTCCCGGTACATTCCCGACAGGTACAAACGCGAGATGGAAGGGATTGCTGACGGTGCGGGCGTGAACCTGCAGACCGTGCGGCGCGCGCATGTCGTATCGGTGGTGACCGAACGCGGGTGCAGCGCGTTCGCCGTCTTCGGCAAGGCAACGGTCGGCGGCAAGCTGTACCACGGCCGCAACTTCGACTGGACGATGGGGGCCGGCATCCAGGACAATGCGGCACTGATACTCTACGAGCCTGACGGCATGGTCCCGTTCGCCTCCGCGGGCTACATCGGTTCGATAGGAGTTCTGTCGGGCATGAACATGGAAGGCATATCAATAAGCCAGATAGGCGCTGTCACCAAAGACAAACGGTTCAGCGGCATCCCGCTGTTCTTCTTGCTGCGAAGGATACTCGAGGAGTCGCACAGTCTGACCGAGGCAACCGAGATCGTTCGCAACGCACACCGCACTGTCGGGTACAACTACGTCGTCGCGGACGGCGACGCCGGCGAAGCGCGCGCGTACGAGACGACGGCACACCATTGCGCCATCTTCACCGACAACGACCCCAAGGAGACCGTCGAGTACGCGATTCCCATCGACGACGCCGTGTTCCGCGCGGACGGAGCGATCGACCAGACGGTTCGCAGCTTCCAGACGTGTGCCCGCGGGTACCCGAACATGCCGTACGGCAGCAACTCGTACGATCACCGCTACAAAGGCATGGCCACGCGCATCAAGGAACACCATGGAAGGATCGACGAGCGCGTCGCGCTCGATATACTTAAAGCTGTCGCCATGCGCAGCAACCTGCACGGCGTTCTCTGCAACAGCACCGATCGCGAGATGTGGGTCGCTCACGCCGTCGGCCCCGAAGGCGCCAACAAGCAGCCCTACGTGTACTACGACCTCAATCAGATCTTCCTCCCGCCCGAGCAGCGAGCCGCCCACTGAGACCTCCGGGCGGCGGACCCTTGTCGTTACCTATCTGTTGTACGCAGACGCGCGATGTTTCGGTCGCTGCTGTAGGACAAATTCCTATCTGCGAATTCCGCGAATTCCTACAAAAAGATCAGACTCCGGCTGATACAAAGAATTCAGCTTTTGTGATAGCATCCTTAAACCGATAACCCCCTGACGGGAGTGTATCCGTTGGGGCACAAACTAAGCTCTCCAACACAGCAAAGCGGAGCACGAAATGAACAGGTGTTCGGCCGAAGAAGATGACAGCAATTGAAGAGACTTCTATTAGCGTTGGCTATCAGTGCGGTCGCAATGCCGAGCTCGACGGGCGGTGGCTATAGGAACGGTTTGTGGAAATCGAGTAGGAGGAGGGAGTCGCCTCCCCCGGTCCTCTCACACCACCGGGCATACTGTTCCGTACCACGGCGGTTCATGGTGTATAGTGAAGTCTTCGCAGTTGCTCTCGCAGTGACACGAGTTTAAGGGCATCAGAGTATCGCTTTGGAAAGACGTGGTTGATGTGGGAGGCTCCGGAGTCCCACCATGGGCCACGCGCGTTGGTAGCTGATTTCCAAGTCGCGTAGCGTGTTCGGTGCGTACCGCCCTTCCAACAGATCCACTTTGATACGTGACCAGTGCTTGCGCAGGTACTGCCTAAGGGTATCAACGGACATGTCGTCCACGCCTGCCGCTCCTGTAGCGGACTTACACCCCCAAATGAGAGCGCCCTGCCGGGCGCACATAGTTGAAACCAGGGCTCCGCAACAGCGAAGCCCTGGTCAACAGCAAGCGTTTGCGCGGTCTTGTATCAGGCTTGTTCGGAGCCCACGATCAGCCACTTGCCGCCCTCTTTCTTGCATTCGAGCGTGAAAGCCATCTCGCCTTGCGGAGCAGAGAGAACTACCGGCGCTATCGTGGCCGTGTCTCCGGTGATTTCGATCGTTGCCTCGCTCACGTCTATCTCCACGTCGAACTGATCGAAGAACGGGAAGAACTGTTCGAGCCGATCGCTCATCCCCTGATAATCCGAACCGTCGGCACCTACGTAATCCTCGGAGTACAACGCCATCACCGCATCAACATCTTCATGCGCGCCCATGGTCGTCGCCCACGACTCCAACAACTCGGACAGCAACTGCTCATCGGTCGCCCCTTTAAACATCGCGCAGCCGGAAACCACAAAAATAATCGCGACCGCCATCGTGCACATCAACTTCGCTGTTCTCAACAACATCACCTCCTCTCGGAACCGTTATCACGAACACCACAAATGTCTTCATCTCCTTGGAATGGAACGAGACGCATTGTACTGCCGACAATCTGTTTTGTCAACCCCACGAAGGATTTCTGGTCGACGTAAGACGCCGTCGTGGGTACACAGTCATCGGATGGGCTCAAGCCCCTAAGCCGTTGATTCTGTTGTCAATATTTATTCTTCGCAGAAAAGACCTCTGGGTAGAACGAGCCACGCACGATGCGATGGGTTCATCTGCGGCGGCACGTTAAGGCTTTTTGCGGGCCTCGCTTCGTTAGGAGCTGTGATTCCAAGCACTTACACGTTCCCATCTGCCACGCCTACGGGTGCACAGGCTTTTTGTCAAGAGAATCACAGGGAAGACAAAAAGCTTTCACGGGCGTATGGTGACACCTGCAAAACTCTCTATCTCAACCTTACACAAGCACTTCCAATATCAGAGCGAGAACGGCTGAGTCAGCCGATGCGTTGATTTTTCTGTTGACAATTTGGCGAAATTATGCTATATTTAGTAACGCTGAGGGTAGGCAGTATGCCCCGGCCGAAGTCTCATGTGCATCGGCGCTTCGAAGAAGCGTCTTTAAACAGCGGTAGCGGATGGTGTGCTTTGTAGCGCCTGTTTGACATGCTAGGCTTGTTTTCGAAACCCAAGCGGGCTGTGGGCATCGACATAGGCTCGCATTCCGTCAAAGTTGTCGAGATATCCAGATCCGGGCCGGGCTTCGCTGTCCACGCTGCGGTTCGCGCCACGATAGACCAATCGCGCTACGCAGTTGACCCGACAGTCGCGCTCACAACAGCCGTTTCGGAAGCAACGGCGACGTTCAAGCTTTCCAACGCATACCTAGTGTGCGGGCTTTCCGGCCAATCGGTTGTGATCCGTTACCCGCGACTCCCCAAAATGCCGCCTGATGAGCTCAAAGGAGCCGTTGAGCTGGAGGCTGCACAGAGTATTCCTTACAACATGGAAGAAGTCTCGATGGACTCCGCTCCGCTTGAGGACGCTCCCGAGAACGGCGAGGAGATGGTGAAGGTCCTGCTCGTTGCAGCCAAGAACGAAATAATTGACGCCCGGCTGAGCCTTCTCGAACAGTCCGGCATCAGGCCGCATGTGATCGCCGTCGATTCGCTTGCTCTGGCGGACGCGATGGAAATGACCGGAACGTTTCGCCACAACGAAACCGTCGCACTCATCAACGTAGGCGCGTCGGCGACCAATATCCATTTCTGCAAGAACGGGGTGAGCAACTTCGTCAGGGACGTTTCTTGGGGTGGCCGGGATTTGGTTGACGCCATCCAGAAATCGTACAAGGTTGACAGGGAACAAGCCGAGTTGGTGCTTGTCGAGGGCGAGCCACCAGCCGAACCGGCCGAGCCTCAACCTTCAGCACCCCTTGGCGGGGCACCCGGGCCAGGGTCTCCGCCCGATCTGCCGTCCCCGCCGAAAGCGCCACCGCCCTCGCTTGACGTAGCGGCTCGCGCTCCGATAAGCCGGCTGTTGGGCGAGGTGAGACGATCGTTCGACTACTACGAACACCAGTTGTACCAGAGTGGCGTCGATAGAGTAGTGTTGAGCGGCGGAGTCGCCCCCTTTTCGCTCCTTCGGCAGTCGTTTGTCGAAGAGCTGGGCGTATCCGACGTGGAAATAGCAAACCCCGTGGGCGGAAGCGTGGCCTTTGAAGCAGGAGCGGATGTCGCTGTACTCGAGGAGTCTCCGGCCCAGTTTGTCGTGGCGGTGGGCCTCGCAGGGAGGGGCGCCGCAGAACTATGATCAACATTAACTTGATACCGCCTGAGCGCCGGCCGATAACCCGAAGCCCGTTGCCATACCTCGGAGTGGCAGTCCTGCTGGTGCTGGGCGTGTTCGTGTGTCTTGCCAGCCTTCTTGCAGGAATGAACAAGGTGTCCGCTCGCGAGGAGACGCTCGAACAGGTGGAAGGTGAGCTTGAAGAGCTGGCCGACGCCGTCGAGAGGGTCGACAACCTCCGGCGGGACAAGGCGAACCTGTCGCTGAAGAGAAAAGCCGTCGGCCGGATAATGCAGGACAGGATTTTGTGGTCGGAGCAGATCTACACGCTGGCAACGCTCGTGCCGGACAACGTATGGGTTTCGGAGATCGAAGAAGAAACCCGCACAAAGAAGATCGACATGCCGAACCCGCAAAAGGGTGAAAAGGGACAACCGCCGACTATTCGCAGGCAGGTCACCATCCGCACGCTCAAGATATCCGGTTACGCGTTCTCGCGGACCGAAAAGGGAGTCGATCTAGTCGGCGTGTTTGTGCGCAACCTTGAGAGCAGCCCGAAGTTCGCGGAGATGTTCACCGACCCGGAACCTCAGCTTGTGAGCGATGAGGAATTCGCCGAGGGCGTGAAGGTCAAGCAGTTCGAGATCACGTGTACTATCGAAGCGGTGCCCAGCGGTAGCGTCTGAAGACAGGGATACAGAACGTGTCGGTTCTCTTCACAGGAAAAGTAACACGGCAGGACCTGATAATAGCCGGTACTATCGCGGTGATTATCGTCGTTCTCGTTGTGGTTTTCTTTGTGGGAGTCAAGCTGCCGCTGGACAGTCGAGCCGAAGATATTGACGAGCAGATAGCCGCGACGCGTGAGGAACTGAGGACGGCCAAGGAGATAGCGTCGAACCGTCCGTTGCTCGAAGCCGAGGTCAAACGAGTGTCGGACATGGTGTATAAGTTCGAGGAAAGATTGCCGACGCGTCGCGAGATACCTCAGTTGTACCGGTGGTTCTGGCGAGCGGCAGAGGATGCCGGTGTGGTTGTCGAGAAGATAGACAAGCAGCCCGAAGGGGAGACGCAGACCGAGATTGCAATACCCTACAAGTTCGTCGTCTCGGGCCCGTTCGCGTCGCTGGGCAAGGTTATCAACATTCTGGAGATGGGTGACCGCTTCGTGAAGGTTTCCAATATGAATATAGGTGAGGAAGAAGGCGGTGTCTGCGAGGCGCGGTTCACGCTATCGACGTACCTTTTCGTAGGCGAAAAATCGGCGACGTCCACGCCCGCTAAGAAGGTTGAGCAAGAATGAATCCTAGAACGAAAATCATCCTCGCGGCGGTACTGCTCCCTGCAGCGGTCGGCTTTTTATACTGGCGAGTGACAAAACCTTACGGCCCCACAGGAGCTCCCCCGCCTGCGCCCGGCACCACTACGGATGCAGCGGCTTCGACGGGTGATGTTGCCAAGGCCGATGAGAACCTGGCCGAGGCTGAAACGTTCGATGAGGAACAAGTGCTTGCGGCATTGCAGCAAGAGCAGGTTTTCTTTGATTTCGAAGCGCTGAGAAACCCTATGGCACCCGTGCTTGAGCCCATGGCCGGAACGGAGGAGGCTCCCGAAGGCGGGCCGGTGCCGCCAGAAACCCCTTCAGGTTTGGCGTCAATGACCCGACAGTATACTGTGTCGGGTATTGTATGGAGCGAGACATCTCCGCTTGCAGTGGTTGATAACCAGGTCGTCGGAGCCGGCTATAGTCTGCCGAGTGGCGCTGAAGTAGTTGAGATTTCCCGGGATAGCGTCCTCCTGAAACAGGGCGCCGAGACATTCAGAGTGAGAGTTCATGGGGAGTGATACCATGATGTTCGAGAAACGACTGAAACGTGCCAGGCTGGTTGTGGCGGTTACGGTTGCCACCGCCCTTTTATTCATGGTGACAGGAACAGCCAACAGTGCGGACGAGATCGAGGCCCGCAAGGCGGAAGTCATACGGGAGTCCCTCCGGAAGCTGGGCCGTCCCACCGAAACTTCGCCTCTGTACGAAGCCGCAGCAGAAGCTGAAGCTCTGCTTGAGATACAAACCGAGCGAAAAGGGACAGAATCCGTTATCACAATTCTCACGACAAACAACCCGGTTTACGAGTGTTTCCTCGACCGCTCCGCGAACAGATTCATCGTTGATATTTACAACACCATCAACTTTCATTCCGGCGAGGACTACCAGGTTGAGCAGTCGCCGGTGCTGGAGCATGTACGCACGAGCTTATACCAACTCGATCCACAGTTCGTATCGCGCGTCGTGTTCGACCTTTCAGAGATTGTCAAGATGCGGGTTACACAGGACGACGGAAGGATCATCGTCCGCGTCCCAGACGACGGGGCCGAGCGGCCCGAAACGGTTCCACCGTCGCCCAGCGTGGCAGAGCTTACCGAAAAGCTGAAGTTTCGAGAACGTGAGCTTGCCGCGGCCGAAGAGAAGCTCAAGGCGGAGGTGGCGGCTCGAGAAGCTGCCGAGAAACAGCGAGCCGAGGCGCTTGCCCGAGCACAACAGGAAGCGGATGGGGCCCTGTCGGAGCAGCGAGTGCTGCTGACGAAAGCGCAGGATGAGCTTCGAGCACAGATACAGAGACGAGAAACCGCCGAGGTAGACCTTAAAGCCAAACTGGATGCGCTGACTACGGAGTACAACCAGGCAATAGCCAAGCAGCAGCAATCGCTCGACGAAGCGCAGACGAATTTCGAACAGGAAGCGGAAAAGCGTGCTGAAGCCGAAACGAAGGCCGGCGACATCGAAGAGAAATTCAAGCAGCAGCAGGGGGCATTGGCCGGACTCAAGGAAGAGCTAAGCGCGAAGCTCGATGAGGAAACAGCGCGAGCAAGCGCATTGCAAGCCGGAATGATGGCCAAGGAGGAAGAAGCCCAACGTACAATCGATGATCGCGAGCAAGCGCTCAAAGAGATGGAGGCAAACGTCGAGGCTGCAAGGGCCGAAAAAGAGAGGATGCGCGCATCCCTGGCCAAGCAGATCGAGGGCCGGGAGGCGGAAGTTCGCGCGGAGCTCGATCGACAGAAGCAGGCTCTTGCAGGAGCCCAGAACGAGCTTGCAGCGCTGAGCGGCGAGTTGGAAACGCAAAGGGTTGCCCGTAAAGACGTCGAGGCGAAGCTTGCACAGGAGCTTGCGTCGAGAGAGAAAGAGTCGGCCCAGACTATCAGCGACCAGATGGCGTCGCTGCAGGAAGCGCAAGACAAAGCCAAAGAGGAGGCTGAAGCCCGTGCCGTAGCCGAAGCCGCTTTCAAGAAGGAGCTCACACAACTTGCCGCCGATGCAGATGCCGACGCGCAGGAGAAAAAGCTACTGATCGCCAATCTAGAGGAACAACTCGCGTCCGAGCGAGCGGCGCGAGAGACGGCAGAGCAAAAGGCCAGAGAGGCCGTTGCGAGCATGGAGGAACAGACAAAGGCCGCCACGGCAGAGGCCGAAAAGGCTATTGCCGAGGCCGAACTCCAACTCGCCAGAAAGAGAAAAGAAGAGGAAGACCTGGCAAAGAAAGCCCAGGACGAGCTTCGGATGACGGCATTGAAGGAAGCCGAGGCGCGCGCCATTGTCGAAGCCGAGTTGGAGGCGAAGACCGAACAGCTCGCGACCAAAGCCGAAGTGGACGACCAAGAGAAGAAACTGCAGATCGCCAAGCTCGAGGAACAACTTGCCGCCGAGCAGGCTGCGAGAGAGACGGCTGAGCAGAAAGCCAAAGAGGCCGCCACAGCGGAGGCCGAAAAGGCGATTGCCGAGGCCGAGGCAAAGCTCGCTGCAGAGCAAGCGGCGCGCGAGGTGGCAGAACTGGCGGCCAGCGAGGCGGCCGCAGAGATCGAGGACCTCACGAAGGTTGCTGTGGCGCCCACAGAGGTCGAGAAACTCCCGGCCGCCCCGGGTGAGGAGCGGCCTTCCTTCATCGAGGTGTTAAAGGCGTCGCTTACCGCGGCAACAGAAGCCGTTCGCGACCAGGTAGTGCTCCAGCCGGTGGTTGTAGCTGAAGCCCCGATCGAGGAAGAAGAAGCCGAACCTGTCGAGGAGGAGCCCGAAGAAGCAGAGCCTGAGGCCGA
>Ga0114922_10005650_pt1 | contig 11516 bp, 10 predicted proteins | sample AartaG_FD_100975 | JGI IMG/M metagenome (GOLD analysis project Ga0114922, IMG submission 100975) | Deep subsurface microbial communities from Aarhus Bay to uncover new lineages of life (NeLLi) - Aarhus_00045 metaG | ecosystem: Environmental > Aquatic > Marine > Oceanic > Sediment | place...
AAGACTCTCCGCATCCACCTCGCTGAGAGTATCCGACCGCGCGTCCAGCAGCCTTAAAGGTCCGCTTGAGCCGCGGCGGTTCACGGCGAGATAAACGCACCGCCGGCCGGGGTAGTCGATCCTGGTTGCGTCATCAGAGACATCCGTCGGTCGATAGCCCACCCGCGTCAAAACGCGGCGGCGCCAGTCGTCGCCGATTTTAGGGCTGCCGCCGATGAACAAGTGATCAAGAAAGGGCCGCCCCCTCACAAAGCTCAAATCAGGTTCATAGCGGCCTGCTTCGGTGATTATGAAGGGACCCCATCCCGAACTCTCATTAAGCCGGTGGGCGGGGGCCAGATTGATATCAGCGAGAGCATACAGCAGGAGCGGCTGGGGGCGGGCAAGTAAAAGGGACATGTTGGAAGCATCCTCAACCGCAACGCCGCTGATCATCTCCGAATCACCACTGACGTAGTCCTCCACGCCCTCGATGTCCAGAAGCAAGCCTGCCGCAGGTGAGCCGTGGTTCTCGCGCAGAAGCCGATGCAACGACTCGGCCATTTTCCCAGCCGTCAGGGCTTTTCCCGAAATGTCGCGTATATCAGTCCTGAGTCGAAGGCTTAGAGTAAGCCGGCTTTCCGAATAACTCCAGCTCTCCAGAGCTTCCGGCTTCAAGTTACCATCGCCGTCCAGTTCAAGCAGGCGGATGTGATCAAGAGCAGCGATCTCGCGCTCGAGCACTGTCCGGACCAAAGTGAGGGCAACGGGATTGGCTGTGGATTTCGCTATTCTAAGAATGGCACCGCCATAGAGGGGCCTATCGTCCAACGCGGGATCTAAGAAGCCTGATCCCGCCAGCAATATCAGAACTGCAGACAATGTGCCCAGCGCACGCATGGGGGCAATCACTCCTCCCCGGGCTTGACAATCCGATGGTCCGAACCGCCGTGCTGTGCTTTCTTCTGTTCTTCTTGTAACGCATGCAATGTGCCGACGATGGATCGGAGCATGAATTGACGCAGGAACTCATGCGGCTTGAGGAAGCTGCTGCCGGATACGTCGATCGCCAACGCTGCCAGAATCCGTGCCTCTTTGGTTTTGCCCTGGAGCGAAAGCAAATATCCCGTCTCCTCAAGGCGCCTGGCCATCAAACCCAGTCGACCGTTCTCCTCGCTAAAATATTCCGCAGTGAAATCCGTCAGAGCATCCTCTAGGCGCGCCTGCCTCTGCTGCCCGTTGATCACGAGTTTGCTCTCGGCCATTTCCACATAGCGGCGGGCAAATGGAATCAGCGCTTCCTTGTCGATCATCCAAATGGCCACTTCGGGAACGGAGAATATCTCCTCTAACCTGGCAGTCACGCGCCGAATATCATCCTCACTTACGTCCACGAGCTTGCGGATGAACACTCCAGGATCGTACTGCTCCGGCGCCTTCAGACGGTAACGGAGGCTTTTATAACTTTCGGGGATAAGAGTACCGGTCTTCCGGGCGCGCAAATATGCCTGTTCCAGCAACCAGCGGCAGTGGCAGGGATCTATCTCGACCAGCGATGAATATCTGTCAGACTCTATCTGCCCTCGCAATTCTTTAAGAAAGGTGCGGCAGGCCTTGCGCTGCATCTCCGCTGCCGAGAAGCGTAACAATCCGCGGTCTTCCTCAACCGAACCCTGGCACACCAGGATCTCCCTCAATCCCGTTACCGTAAGCAACAGCAGGCGGGATCCAAACGTGTCGATATTGCTGGCAAAAGCCTGCTCGCCGGCTTCCGTCCATGGAGTTTCCGGCTCATCGGTTCCCTCGGCGATTGTCACCAGACCTTTCTGGCGAAGCTTGTAGAGCGCCTTGCGCGCCGTCTTCGCAGCTTCCTTGGTCCCGTTTTCCGCAATGTGGTTCAGCGCCTCTATCGCCTCTGGGCTCTCTGCAGCGCCAATGATCTCGAGGACTAGTTGATCGACCTCAGGATCACCACATGCAAGAGCTGAGGCAAACGGAATCGCATTCTCACTCCATTCGTCTCTTACCTGGCGAAGAAACGACAGCTTGAGACCGAGCGGCATCGCCATCAGGTCGTCGGCCAGCGACAAGCTGTGCTCCACGGCTTCCTCACCGCCCTTGCCGAGATGAGTGCCGAGCTGATAGTAAATCTCTTCCACTTCCTGGAGTTGCTGCAGAAGCCCGCTTTCGAGCGAGAATCCCAGATCCGTCATAACCTCGAAACACTTGAGTTTCATCGCCAACGGAACGGCCCTTTTCTCTATGACCTCCAGCAAGCCTTCTTCAATTTCTGGATTATCGAGCTGGGCCGCCACGGCGAGGATCTGACAAAGCTCTTCCGGCGGGGCACTCTTCAATTTATCTATGATGAGCTGATAGGCCTCCAGACCGAATTCGCGTATCTTTTGAGCAGCTTCCTTGGCCTCATCAGGACTGACCTCGCGGTCGCCAAGAGACTTGCGCCATTGTGCATATGCGGCCGCGACTCCGTTGTTTTTCTTCTTTTTTTTGCTCATGTAAGCCTTTCCTCAGCCGGTGCAACGGCCGAAGTGCTGATAGTAGCGCCACAGGCAAAGCCGGGCAAGTGCCCCCGTTCTCTCTCGGTGGTTTCCTCATGATATACTTTGATATCGCGGCACGTAAACGGCGGGAGCCTAGGAACGAATGGAATCGCGCGAGTTCAGAGGCTATTATTGCAGTCGCTGCCACACCTACACGCGCCTTTATCGCGACTCGAAGCATGGCGGATTCGGGGGCAAATGCCCGAAATGCGGCGTCGAGCTTTTTCTTGACGAGGCGTCAGCCGATGAACAGTTATTTTTCACGGGCGGAGAAAAGATTAAGCCGCTAAATCTCTGGGACAGCTACTACAAGCGGAAGATTGTCGGAACCGTTGAGGCGGGGACACCGGCCAAGGTTCTTGGCACAGCCATTTACAACGGAGTCACTTGGTACAAAGTAAAGGGGGGCGGAGTGGAGGGCTGGATCAGCGGCTCGTTTATCCGCCACCTGCGCTGAGCCGTCACCTGAAATCTTTCCCGAGCAGATCCTTCTTCATTCCAGGGAAATCATCGCGTGCGCGCTCATAATCCTCCCCCCGGCCGATATCAAGCCAATAGCCGTCGAAAGAAAAGTATCTGACCTCTTCTTCCGCTGCCAGCAAGCGCAGGACCAGATCGGGAAAGTCCAACCGGACGCCGGGCTGGATATATTCCAGAACCTTGCGGCTGAAGGCATAGATCCCCATCGAGACCCGGTAACGCAAGGTCGGCTTTTCCACATATCCGGTAACATCCTGATCGCTGCCTTCGATAATGCCGAACTCCACGGGGATAGCGCGCTCGTGCGCGGCGATGGTTAGCAACGGCTTGCTGCGGAGATGGTCTTTGAAGAGCAGGCTGAAATCCAGCGTTGTCAGCAAGTCGCCGTTAAGAACCAGGAAATGATCGGCCAGACCCTCGATGCCGCCCAGCGGCCCCGCAGTCCCCAGCGGCGAATTCTCCTCTGAATAGATCAGCTCCAGACCCAGGCGGCTGCCGTCGGAGAAATTGGCGCGAATGAGATGCGCCTCGTAACCGATGGTGATAACGATCCGTTTGAAACCGAAGCGGGCGAGTTGACGCAGGACGATCTCGAGTATCGGGAGTCCTTCTAGCGTCACCAGCGGCTTTGGAATGTGCTCGGCGTAGGGACGAAGCCGCGTTCCCTCGCCACCGGCGAGGATAACTGCGTCGATGCCGCTTTTTGCGTCAGACATTGTAGAGACCGGATTTGTACTTATCGAGATGGTCCCTGATCCAGTCGAGCGTCTCGACGAGTCCCTCCTCCAGAGTATACTTCGGCTCCCACCCCAGCAGTTCCTCTGCCAACGCATAATTGCATGACAGCCGTGGAATCTCGCTGCGCGCCGGCCGCACGCGCTGAGGATCCTCTATCACCTCGAGCGGCTTGCCCAGCAGGTTGGCCACGAGGCCGACCAGGTCGCCGACACTGACATCTCCGCCGGTCCCGATGTTGATCACCTTGCCGACGGCGCTGTCATGCGAGGCGACAACGTTGAATCCGGCTGCCGTGTCCTTGACGAAGAGAAGATCGCGTGACGGCTCGAGCGAACCCAGGCTGACTTTCTCTCCCGAGAGCGCTTGGGTGATAATCGTCGGCACGATGGCACGCGCGCTCTGCCGAGGGCCGAAGGTGTTGAACGGCCGGATTACAGCCACCGGCAGATCGTAGCTGAGGAAGAAACTCTCGGCGAGCTTGTCCGCGGCGATCTTGCTGGCTGCGTACGGGCTCTGGCCCTGAGGCGGGTGCTTTTCGTCGATCGGCAGGTAGAGCGGCGTGCCGTAAATCTCGGATGTTGAGGTGACGACTATCCGCTCCGTACCGTGGTCGCGAGCGGCTTCGAGGACATTCAGCGTGCCCCCGACATTGGTGTCATAAACATCCCTGGGGCTGAGGTAGGAATAAGGGATGCCCACGAGCGCGCCGAGATGCATCACGAGCCGGCAGCCCTCGACGGCTCGCCGGACGGTGCCGCTGTCGCGTAGGTCGCCACTTACCAGCTCGATCCCGCCAAGGCGATCCCCGAGGTACTCCAGGCAGCCGTAGTCATTGCGAGAGTTGTAGTGGACGAGCGCTCGGACGTCACAGCCCTTGAGCAGCAGTTCCTCGACAAGGTGGCTGCCGATGAATCCCCCCGCACCGGTGACCAGAATCTTTCCCGACTTGATATCCATAAGTAAAGCCCGCGGTGATTATAGGTCAGCCCCGGAGTTCGGCGCAATCAAAGCGGCGCTTTGTCTTGACGCTTTCCGTTGCCCGGCAATAGAATCCCGCGATGCCAAAACCAACTCCAGAAACGGCGATAGCGGTTCTGGCCGTGGTTATCGCTTACCTCCTGATTGTCTTCGTTCTCGGCTTGCTCTCCCGCCGCAAAGGTGACGATGAAGCCGATTTCTACTTGGCAGGGCGTTCTCTTGGTCCGCTGGCTGCCACCTCAACTCTCGCGGCGACCGCCATCGGCGGTTCGGCGACAATCATCGTTGTCGGCCAGGTTTATGCGCGTGGCCTGCCTGCGATCTGGATCGATTTCGCAGGCGGTCTCGGACTGCTTCTGTTGGGTTTCTTCCTTGCCGCGCGCGTGCGGCGGCTGGGATTGTTCTCGTTGCCGGAGATCGCCGGGGAATTCTACGGCGACGCGGTCAGAAAGATCGCTGCGATTCTTGTTCTGCTAGCTCAGATCGGCTGGCTGGCGCTGCTGCTTCGCTCCTGTGTAGCCTTGCTGCAACCGATCATTGGAGCCGACACTGTTTTGTTATTGCTGCCGGTCGGAGGAGTCTTCATCATCTACACGGTAGTGGGCGGGCAGCTTGCAGTGGCGCGAACAGACATCTTTCAGCTCTTGCTCATGGCTGTCGGTATCATTCTCGTGGCCGCGCCGGTGCTGGGTTACGCCGCCGCGTGGGAATCGTTGCCCTCCGCACGAACGGCCTTTCCAGTGGGACCTGACATGCCTGTGGGGATGGTTCTGCCTCTGATCGCCGTGACGGCGTTGCCACATCTGGTCGGCTCGGATATCTACTCGAAACTGCTCAGCGCAAGAGACGAAAAGACCGCGGGAACCGCCTCGCTCGTAGCGGGTGCCATTAAGATAGTCTTCGGGATCGCCATCGGCCTGATCGGCCTCGCTGCCGTAACGATCCTTCCCGGCGGGATCGCCGCCGATTCAGTGCTCTCAGAGCTGGCCCTCGAGGTCCTGCCCGCTCCAGTAACCGCCCTGGTAATAGTCGCCCTGTTGGCTACACTGATGTCTTCGGCCGACTCGGTACTGCTGACGGCGGGAACTGTGCTGACCCGCGATATCCTCAACCGTCGGAATCCAATGGAGGGGCGAATCGCCACAGCTGTCATCGGGCTGATGGGTATTGTTACCGCAACGTTGTTCGCAAACCTGCTCGATATTTTCCTTTTCGCATATGCTTTCTTCAGCGCAGGGCTCACCCTGCCCGTGCTGTTCGGCTTCTGGCGCGAGCGTCTCGGGCTGAACACGGCCGGAGCTGCGGCTTCGATGGCGGGCGGAGCAATCGCTGTTATTCTGGGGAGGGTATCTGGTTTGAGCTCCGAATTGGTTTCTGCAGGTGGACTGGCTACGAGTTTGATCTTATTATTTGCCGTCAGCTATCTTTGGCGGATTCTCCAAAGGAACCGATGAGTAATTTTATAACTTTTGAGGGGATAGAGGGGAGTGGCAAGACCGGCCTGATGATAAACGTCGGCCGGGAGCTTGCACGGCGCGGAATCGAATGTCTCAAAACGCGCGAGCCAGGCGGCACCGCGATAGGCGATTCCATCCGCGAGACCCTGCTCAATCCGGCATTCACGATGATGGCTCCGGATGTGGAGTTGATGCTCTACCTGGCCAGTCGCCGCCAACACATCGAAGAGGTGATCAAACCGGCGCTTGCAGAGGGCAAGACCGTGCTCTGCGACCGCTTCGAGGATTCATCTTTGGCTTACCAGGGGCACGCGCGGGGGATTGGCATCGACAAAGTCCGGCGGATGAGCCGTGCAGTAGGCATCGAGCTGATTCCTGCGCTGACAATCCTGCTCGACCTGCCGGCGGAGATCGGTCTGGAGCGCGCCCGCGGCAGGCCCTCAGAGGGTGATACCCGCTTCGAGAACGAGAGACTGGAGTTCCACAAACTGGTGCGGGAGGGTTATCTGCTCCTGGCCCGTCAGGAACCGGAGAGGATCAAGGTGGTCGATTCAAGCCGCGAGCTTGAAGCGGTAACCAGAGATGTCCTGGAGTTGGTACTTAAGAGACTTGGAATCGTTCAGAAGAAATGAAGTTCACTGATTTCATCGGCAACGAGTTAATACGGGACGCCGTCCTATCAGCAATTCTCTCCGGGAGGCTCGCCAACGCTTACCTTTTTGCCGGCCCGCCAGCCGTCGGCAAGCGCACTCTGGCGCTGACCGCCGCGACCGCTCTCCTGTGCGAAAGCTTTGAAAAGGAGCCTTGCGGCAAGTGCGATTCCTGCCGACGGATCGAGACGCTTCTTGAAGGCGAGGGTTTTCACCCCGATCTCGGAATCATCGAGCCCGACGGCAAATTCATCAAGGTGGACCAGGTCCGCCGAAACCTGGTTGCCGCCACTCAGTTACGCCCCTACAGCAGCAGCAGGCAGGTCTTTATTATCGATCCCGCCGAGGCGATGCACCCCAGCGCGGCCAACGCCTTTCTCAAGACACTGGAGGAAGCGCCGGGAGGCGCCGTGTTCTTCCTGATCAGCGCAAGCCCCGCCTCGTTGCTCCCGACCGTCCTGAGCCGCTGCCAGCGCTTCAACTTCCAGCCTGTAGCCAGGGACCTGCTTGCCGATGAGCTGATCCGCCGCGGTCTTTTCGAAGCCGACGGCGCCTTGACCGTGGCCGGTCTCAGCCGCGGTGCAGTCGGCATGGCGCTGGGATTTGATCTCGATCGCCATCTGGAGGAGCGCTCTTCAGCGTTGAAGTTCATCCACCTGGCGCTGGGAGAGCGGAGCACTGCCGAGATCTTCAGTCTCGCCGCGAAGTTTGGTAAAGAGAGTGAGCGATTCGACTCGCGTCTCGAGCTGATCTCCGCCCTGATCCGCGACCTCATGCTGATCGCCTCCGCCGGCTCCGGAGCGGAGACCATCAACGAGGATATCAAGGAAGAGTTGGTTGATATGGCACGCGGGCGTCCGGCACGCAAGCTGGCCCGCCTGCTCTCACTGGTTGCGGAAATGCGCGAGCCGATGGTGCGCAACGTGAGAGTCGACTCAATCTGTGAGCGTGTGATGCTTGGTGGCAGGGAAATGTTCGTCAGCCCCGCCGCCAAGTGATTTCGAGCCGAGCCTTACTGCCCCGGGGTCGGCATGATACACTGGGTCCATAAAGAAAGGACTTCAATGTGGGAAACGTGATTCTAAATGGAGCGGATGTGGAGGTTGAGGAGCAGCCGCAGTCGTTGCTGGAACTGGTTGCCGCTATTGAGCAGAAACACCTCACGAAAGAGTGGGTCATCGTAGAAGTCAAGGTGGACGAAGATAAAATTGAGAGTTTCACCTACACCGACGGCTCGCTCCTGGCCTACGATCCCGAAAAGACCGTCAATATCACTGCAAAAAAATCCTCGAATATACTGGTCGAAATCCTAGTTCGCTTCGAAAGCTACCTGGGGCGGATGATCCCCGGCGTCGAGCAAATCGTCGAGCTTTTTCGTTCGGGCGAAACGGAAGAGGGTAACAGGAACTACCACGACGTAATCGAGGGCATGAGGGTGCTCATAGAGCTGATTCAGAACATTCGCCAGACCGGCATGGTCGGAGAGGAGCCGGTTAGCCCTGATGGCAAGGGACTGGGCGACTTGGCAAACGACCTAAAGGAAACGCTGGTAGAGCTCGTAAGCGCTCAGGGCGAAGAAGACAGTGAACGAATCGCCGACGCCCTCGAGTTCGAGCTGGTTACGCAGCTTAAAAACTGGCAGGGATCGCTGCCCGAGCTTAGGCGCATCGTGGAGGCTCAGCACGGCTGATTTACGATTACCTGCCGCGCCCCCCTGCAGCCGGACCTGAATCACAATCCTGAGACAAAAATCATTTTGAACAAGAAAACAGTTCTCAGCGTTCAGTGACCGCACGGCTGCCACGTGCAAACTCGCTCTTCCGGGCTCTCGGATCGAGTCTTTCCTGCAGGCCGTCACCGAGGAAATTGAGAGCGAGCACCGTGATCGCGATCGCCGCTCCGGGGAAGATCGTGAGATGCGGCGCGACAAGCAGGTATGCCAGACCGTCGTTGAGCATCGCTCCCCAGCTCGGGGCGTCGATTTCGCCTCCGAGCCCGAGGAAACTCAGCGTCGACTCGGTGATGATCACACCGGCCATCCCGATTGTTGCCTGAACGAGCAGAGGCGCGGAGATGTTGGGCAGAATATGCGCCTTCAGAATCCGAGGCGATGAGAGACCGCTGACGCGCGCTGCGGCGACGTAATCCACCTCCCTTGCTCTCAACGTCAGGCTGCGCGCCAGTCGCGCGTAACCCACCCAACCCATCACGCATAACGCAATAACCAGATTGAAAAAACTGGGCCCCAAAACCGCGATTACGCCGATCGCCAGCAGCAAGCCCGGCACAGCCAGGGCCACGTCGAAGAGCCAGTTCATCAGCAAGTCAGTCAAGCCTCCGCGATATCCGGCGTACATTCCCAGAGCGGTGCCGACGACGAGAGACACAAGTGTGACCAGCAGGCCGATGGAGAGCGAAACCTGAGCGCCGTGAATCACGCGCGAGAGGATGTCGCGCCCGAGTTGGTCGCAGCCGAAGGGATGTTCCAGGGAAGGCCCCTGCAGCCTGCTTGGCAGGTTGATTTCGAGAGGCGAAACGGGCAGCAGCAGAGGTCCGGCCAAAGCGGCAAGCACAACCAGGGCGAGCACCGCCGCCCCCGCTTGAGCCAATCTGTTCCCGCCGAAACTCACTTCCCGTACCTCACGCGCGGATCTATGACCGAGTACATCAGATCGGTGGCCAGGTTAACGGCGATGTAGCAGGCGGCGATCACCAGTATCGTCCCCTGCACAAGCGGATAATCGCGCCGCCCGATAGCATCGATCAGGATGAAGCCGATACCCTGGATTGAAAAGATGCGCTCCGTGACCACCGCGCCGGCCAGCAACGCCCCGAATTGCAGGCCTGCGATGGAGACAACCGGAATCAGGCTGTTGCGCAGAGCGTGCACCCCGACGACGCGCCACTCAGGCAGGCCCTTTGCGCGTGCGGTGCGGATGTAGTCCTGCGAGAGCTCCTCGGTCATCGCAGCCCGCACCATGCGCGTAAGCGCGGCGGCGAGCGAAGCCCCGAGAGTCAGGGCGGGCAGTACAAGGCTCCGGGGATCCTCGAGCCCGGAAACCGGCAGCCACCCGAGCTGGATCGAGAAGAGCAATATCAGCAGAGGGCCGAGCCAGAAGTTGGGGATCGAAATGCCCAGAAGCGCCCCGGTGCTGACAGCGTAATCGGTAAGCGTGTTTTTGCGCGCGGCCGAGATCGTGCCAGCCGGTAAAGCGATCACCAGCGCCACCGCCATAGCGGCTAAAGCGAGAATCATTGTTGTTGGAAACGCCTCGGCGATCACCTGTGCGACCTTTGGCCTTCCTTCCAGCGCGACCGAGCGGCCGAGATCGCCGGTCACCAAGCCACCAAGAAAGCCCAGGTACTGTTCGTGCAGAGGTTTGTCCAGCCCGAGCTGGCTGCGCAATTCTTCGCGGGCGGAGGGCGCGGCGTATTCGCCGAGCATCGCTTCCACCGGATCGCCGGGCACAAGATGTATCATCAGGAAAATCAGAGTGGCAACACCGAGCAGCGTCGGGACGGCGCCGAGCACACGGCGGAGAGCGTAGTTGAGCACCGCCTCAGGTCTCCTCTCTCGCGGAGAGGGTCACCCGCGCCTTCTCGCACATCTCGTGAAGGACACTCGCTGCATCACCATACTGTGGAAACTTCGGCAGGTTGACTTCAAGATAATCCAGCGTCCTCGGAACGAAGCGGAGAAAATCGGTGCGCCCCACCGAGGCCTGGTAACCGAAGGTGCCGAGGTGCTTAAGGTGACGCTGTAGCGACATCAGGTCGAATTGATGGGCGAGGGCGTTCGCGTCCTTGTGAGTGAACTCCGGATGGCGCTCGATATAATAGAGCAGCAGCCTGGCGCGTAGCGCATCGCTCAGCTCGACATACGAGTCGCGCAGCAGCGAAACCAGGTCGTAGACGTGCGGGCCTCGGCGGGCGTCCTGGAAGTCGGTGATGTAAAGAGTGTCGCGCCGCGGCACCAGGTTCTGGCTATGATAATCACGGTGGCAGAGCACGCGGGGCAGCGAAGCGAGAAGAGTACAAACATCCTTGAAGAACACGTCGAGGATCTTCCTCTCGCGCCGGCCGGGTTTGTAATCCAATAGCGAGCCGGCGAAATGCTTCATCGTGAAACCCAGCTCCCAGCCGAGCTTGCGTTCGTCGAAGGCGCGCTCGAACGCGGCTACGCCCTCGCTGTAACGACCGGCGCGCGTCTGCAACAAAACCAGCGAATCAATCGCCTTGCGGTAGAATTCCTCAAGCGTTTCCTCGTCGTCACCAAGATCGTTTGCCAGGTCATAGAGAGTCGTAGTTCCGAGATCCTCAAGCAGCATCGCGCCGTCGCTATTATAGCTCTCATAGATTGCCGCAATGGGAAGGTTGAGCTTCCGCATCAGTTCGCTGATCTGGTAGTAGTCTGTCCTCTCGACCCGGAAGCGTTTACCGAGCAGCATCAGCACGACCGACACGGCACCCGCTTTGGTGAAGAAGATTCGGAAGAAGCGCTTGCTCGATGCACCCTCGGCCATCGGCTCGAGGATGTAGTCACCCTCGGAGACGCCGAGCCTGCGCCTGATAATTCTGTGCGCATGCTCTTCGGCTCGCGCTTTTTCTTTCTCTTCTTTAGGCATCGTAATCTGATAACAAAGCATTGAGCACAAGGCAAGTGTTATACCCTT
>Ga0114922_10005651_pt1 | contig 11515 bp, 6 predicted proteins | sample AartaG_FD_100975 | JGI IMG/M metagenome (GOLD analysis project Ga0114922, IMG submission 100975) | Deep subsurface microbial communities from Aarhus Bay to uncover new lineages of life (NeLLi) - Aarhus_00045 metaG | ecosystem: Environmental > Aquatic > Marine > Oceanic > Sediment | place: Aarhus...
AGCGTAAAGGTCTGTGTTGAGCTCACGTTCGGTGGGGTGTATATCGGGTTTGTTATATTTGGATTGTTCAAACTGCCGGCACCCGTAGGTACGATCCAGTTGTACGTCAGCGGATTAGGACTGCTGTCCGGGTCGTATGCAACTACTTGTAATTGAGAGGTCTGGGTATCTGAGATTGCAGATGGACTGGCCATAACTGATGTAATAACCGGCGCCTGATTGACCCCGTAATTGACAACAATATTGTCGAATTCACGGCCATCTGTGTTCGCGGGATAATTGTCGTACTGCTGGAATTTGATTCTAACGTCCGAAAGGTTCGTACTGTTGGCAGCGGTCTTGGCCTGCTGAATAATAGTATCGAGGTTGAACGATTGATTAGTAAAATTCACGGTCAGGTCGGTTACCTTGATCCAGTTCTGACCATCGACGCTTAAAGCTATCCCATCGCCTTTATACTGGCCAAAAAAGCTGGCGGGAAGAGTCTTTACCTCATCTGCCAGGCTCCAGTGGTCCAGCGTCAGTGTTACTCCGGTCGTATTGGTTAAATTCAAATGTAAAATCGCTTCATTCGAAGAGTATGTGCTGTTACCTGCAATGTCATCCATACGCAGGCGGCCGCTAATGACCTGGATTCTGCCTTCGTTGTCCGAGTAATACTCCCATCCTGATGCAGCATTTGGCTTGCCCAGGCCGAAGTCCTGACTATAAGGAACCGCCTGAGGAACGACCGTTGTAGCCTGGATTTTAATATTGTCGAATTCCCTGCCATCTGTGGACGCGGGATAATTGTCATACTGCTGGAACTTGATTTGAACATCCGAAAGATCCGCACTGTTAGCGGCGGCCATGGCCTGCTGCAGGACAGTGTCCAGTTTGAAAGATTGATTCGTGAAATTAATGGTCAGGTCCATTACTTTCACCCAGTTCTGTCCATCGATGCTCAAAGCTATCCCATCGCCCTTATACCTGCCCGCGAAGCTGTCCTGCAAGCCGGTTACCTCATCTGCCAGACTCCAGTGGTCGAGCGTCAGTGTTACATTGGTCTTATTTGTCAGATCAACATGCAAAATCGCCTCATTATACGAGTCGATGCTGTTGCCTGTTGTATCATCCATACGCAGTCGGCTGTTTACGACCTCAATCCGCCCCTCGTTATCCGAGTAATAGTCCCATCCGGCGGCCGCATTTGGCTTGCCCAGGCCGAAGTCCTGTATATAAGGAACCGCATTTAATAAGAGCCTTGGCTCAAGGTTCTCGAATACGGGTTTGCCGTGGACCGATTGTTGTTTTTGTGAGCGGCGGTTTGCTCTCAGCATTTTCCATATACGCTTCATTTTGTGTTCCTCCATAATTACATCTTCGTTACGATGGAACCAGCAAGCCCTGATCCTGACTTATCCGCTGTGTCCGAGCACTGGCGGGACAGGAATCTTTTTGTAAAAGCTGAAATATCGGTTCCCATCATCACATAGCCTTTAAAAAGTTGGTAAAATTAATTCTTCCTTTTTTGTATGAACCTATATAAAAGTGCCAGCCTGTATCTCAGAAGTAACGTTTTTTTTGGCTATAAGTGATGATATTCTGGATATGATTACATTTTCGGTGGAAATAATAGATACAGCAACGGGCTCCCGCAGTGCTTCTGAGCGGGTGTGCGAATGCGATGCCGGGATCCCGGTGAAATCGGGAATAAAGCGAGCATCCGAAAGTTCCGATAAATAGAGATACGTGATTTCAATTGCATTTTTGTACGATATATGGATATAATGATAGAGTAAATATATCAGATAAATGAGGTTTTATATGAGGACTGGGAAAAAGATTTTTACAGGCCGCGATGCGATGGTGCGGGTTGGTTTCTGGATTATATGTGTTTTATTTCTTCTTGGGTTGCCTTCCGGATCTTTAGATTCGATAGCTCGTCTCGATGCCTCGCAGCCGGCTCAGCTCGATGCGCCTCAGCGGGTACGAGCAATAACTACTCCCAGCTCGGATATTACTCTGTCCTATGTTCAGCCCGGGCGTATTGCGAAAGTTCATTTCGTTGAAGGTGCTTGGGTAAAGACCGGGCAGGTGCTTGTCCAGCAGGACGATTCTGTCGAGCAGATACAGCTTGCTCAACTGAAGGCGGCGAGCGAGGATACGACACAAATACAGGCCAGTGAGGCATCTTTGGCCCAGAAACGAGTTGACCTTAAAAAGCTTGAGAAGGCGGCCTCGCTGAATGCGGCAACGGAGCTGGAAGTAGAACATGCCAGGTTAAGCGTAAGGATGGCTGATCTGTCGCTTCAGCTTGCCAAATTCGAGCACGAACAGGCCGGGAGAAGATATGATGAGGTCAAGATGCAGGTTGAAAAGATGCGTCTGGTCAGTCCTATAGATGGACGGATTGAAAAAATTGATGTTGAGGCCGGCGAATCAATTAACGCCCTGACTGATGTAGTTCGGGTTGTCCAGATTGATCCGCTTTGGATTGATGTTCCGGTGCCTTTAATCCAGGCTATGGATCTGACTATCGGGAAAAAAGCGACAGTTGAGTTTACGAGCCCGAACAGAGCGTCAGTGGAAGGAAATATAATTTTCATAGCCGCAGTTGCCGACGCGGCCAGCGGCACCCTGAGAGTTACTATAGAGGTTCCCAACAAATCGAACAGGCCGGCCGGAGAGCACGTTGAGATTATTTTTCCGCCTTCAAGGAAATAACAGAGGAGCCCGGAATGAGTCTTAAACAAGATACCTTACAATTCAAAAATCGTTCAAATCTGGAAACTTTCAAAGTCAGAGGTTGGAATTCAGAGGTCAGAAGTAAGAAATCAGATTGTCTATTATCTATCCACTGTCCTCTGTTCCCTGTTCTCTTTATTTTACTGTCGATTCTATTGGTCGGCTGTATTTCAGATGAAGTTGATGAGCAAAGTACTCTGGCTTCCTACGGCTCGGCTGAGCTCGCCGCTGTCCAACAGACCCTGTCTGATAAAGGCCCTCAGCAGCGGGCCGACCCGCTGCAATCTTTGGCCCTGCTTAAACCAATTCCGACTCCTGATGGAATTATGGATGAGGTTGAAATTGTTACAGATCCTGACACGGGCAGAAAGATTATCCAACTGACAGTTGAGCAGGCGATAGTCAGGACCCTTGCCAACAGCCCTGAAATAAGGGTCGTGAGTTTCGACCCGTCTATCGCCAAGCAGGACATAACCAAAGCGGCGGCGGAGTTTGACGTGACCGCCTTCGGGCGGGTAAATTACGAGCAGGACGATAATCCTGTTAACAGTATTTTTCAGTCCGGCCAATCGGATGTTCGTTTATTGGAGTCGGGAATTAAGCAGAAGGGTGTTACCGGTTCGGAATGGTCTTTAAGCTATGCCTTGTCGAGAAGCTGGGACGATTTAGCCACCAGGTCACTGCCTACAAGGTATGAGCCGATACTGGCTTTTCAGGTTAAACAGCCGCTCCTGCGTGATGCCTGGCAGCAGACCAACCTTGCGGACGTGAACATAGCCAGGCTCAATCATGATATTGCCGTTCTTGGTTTTCGTAAAAAGGCCGAAGATGTTTCCACGCAGGTCATATCGGCGTATTGGCGGCTTGTACAGGCCCGACGGAACTTTGAGGTTCTAAAGAAACTTTTGGAAAGAACACACCAGACACTGACAAAAGTTTTGGGTCGGAAAGAAATTGACGCAACAGACGTGCAGATAAAGCAGACAGAGGCCTCGGCGAAGGCCCGCGAGGCTATATTGCTTCAGGCCGGCAGGGAAGTTGTAGATACACAGGATGCATTGCTTAGGTTGATGGCCGACCCGCAGGTAAGCCTGCTCGATGAGCTGGAAATTATACCCCGGACTGGTCCGGCTGTGGTGACGACCGAGATCGAGCAGTCTGAGATTCTTGGACGGGCAATGAGGAAAAATCCCGTCTTGCAGCAGGCCAGGGTGGCTGTGGCTGTTGCTGATATTAACATCCGTGTCGCGGAAAACCAGGAGATGCCCCGGCTGGATTTGGTCGCTTCCAGCAGATTACAGGGTATTGCACAGGGCCGCAACCAGGCACAGGAAAATTTCAATCGTGGCGACTATGTCAGTTATGGCGTTGGATTGTCTCTTGAATTTCCGCTCGGTAACCGTCAGCGCCAAGCCGAATTACTCCGAAGAAGACTTGAACGAAGAAAGGCTCTTTCTTCTTTGCAGAATCTTGCCGACCAGGTGGCGATACAGGCCAAAGTGAAGATTAGATTGATTGAGACGAACCTTGCGGAGATACAAATTCAGAACGACGCCGCCGAGGCGGCAAGAATTCATCTGCAGGCGGTGGAGGATTCGGAGCCGGTGCGGGAAAGACTTACGCCTGAGTTTCTTATGGTCAAACTGCAGGCACAGGCCGCTCTGGCGGATGCTCAGCGGGCCGAGATAAAGGCCATTGCCGACTTTAATATTTCCCTGGCCGAGCTGGCCCAGGCTATGGGGACCGTGCTGGAACTTCGTCAGGTCAGCCCCGCTTTACCTGCTATTTCTAAAGAGCATAACATACCTGAACAGACGGATGAATTAATCCAATAGATCTGGCCTTTCTTACAGAAAACCAGGTTCGATATCCGTTGTGATTCCCTGCGTAATATTGGCAAATTGGTGCACTAAAAAGAAGCAGCCAAACAACCGTAAATAAAGCCGTTAACAATGTAAATGAAAAATGTAAGTCTGCTGCGATTGTAATAATGATATCTTGTCGTTAAAATTGTTAAGGACAAGAACTTTTTGTGCAGCTATTTCATCTAAAGGAGACCAACCTATGAGCTGGCGAATACGATTCATCGCTTACACTACTTTTCTTCTGCTTGTATCAGTCACAATATCTATTGCAGGTACTGGGCCAAAAGATCACAGACGAGAAGCTATGCAAATCCTGAATGCAACTGATTTAAAAGGTGGTCTTATTGTGCACGTAGGCTGCGGTGACGGCAAACTGACGCCTATTTTACATCTTTGATGAAGCCCATCGAGCATCCATTATCACTCCTCTGAAGTGGCGGCTGATCGCACGTGACGCGTTCAATGGAAAGCTGCTTCCTGACGTGTCACGATAGGCACGTAGCCAACTTCCAGACCTTCGGGCGGTTTCACAAGCAGAACAGGGTCGAGTCTCGCCAATTCTCCGCTACTGGGCGGTGCCATGTAGTCTCTGTCGATGGGCCAGTTGGCGTGTATTTTTTCGACAAAAGATTGTAATTTCGCCTTCTTTTCATCACTCCACTTATATTGCTGGAAAGACGGCTGATCGACAAAACGATACCAGTAATAAGTGACCAAAGATCCGTCTGCGAGAGTGACCGTAAACGGGCCCCGCGTCGGGCCGGGATTGCTCCAGGCGCCAGTGGCCGGTGAGGTGTAGGGCCGCCCGCGGCCCGCCAGTTTGAACTCCTTTGTCAGGAGATGCGTCTCTATGGGCACGTCTGCGGCGGATACGGCCACGCGTTCATCACCCACATGTTTGTAATATTGCGGGAAATAGCCATTGGCGTTGACAGTGCCATCGTACCACTCCAGACCCCACACATTTGATTCAAATACCCTGGTGTTAAAGACCTTCTCGATACCGGTCATCTTCTTACCGGCCTGATCGAAACGCGGTGTACGTGTCTTCAGCGTTGACTTCCAGGCGCCCTTCCCGTCGAACCGTCCGGAACAGGCCGGGCCACCGTCCCGCCATGCCTTGAAGGCGTCATACAGGGCCGCCCTGGAGTAATACGTCACGTCTTGCACAAGCAGCGTTCTTCCTCGCTCGTCTGCCGGGAACTGCAATTTCGGCAGCTTGGAATAAACAACACCTTGTGCGTCTTTGGCCTCGAAGCGAGGCACGGTGTTAATCTCCATGGCGCCGCCACCCATGTTGCCCGGCTGGGCGTCGAGTCCCCGTCCGTAGATAAAGGGATAGTTGAACAGCTTACCTATCTTACTCCAGGTCTCCGGGATATAGTAGGCCATCGGTCCTTTGAAGTTGGCCGCACTCAGGAAACAGGTCCAGGCCTGATCGCCGGTGGGCGGGTCACCAATGGTGGGTTTGGTAAAGGGCAAGGCCATGTAGGTGTAACCCAGGAACTTGCCGTTGGGATTGCCCTCGAAAGGCAGTGCGTCCGGCGGAATAAGCAGTCGGTTGCTCAGTTGGGCGATGCCAAGTCGATTGTCCGGCAGGGCTTTGCTGCTATAGAAAAACGACCACCCGGGTGAACCAACCTCATAGTCGTAACATTGCGGAGTGGCATTCATGCTGAATTTCGGCGGGCCGTATCGGAATCGATTGCGCGCCCAATAGCCAAGGCCTCCTTCCACGGTCTGAAATACGCTACTCCAGGTAGGCCCTCGCTCCGGCCAGTTGTCTCTGGCATGTGTACCAATCGGAGCGAGCGGGGTATCTTTGTTGTCGGAGTTGTCCGGTGTGATCCAGGCGCTGGGCAGGCCGATCTGAAAGTTGGCGATCGGCTTATCAATCAGCGGCCAGACGGCAGAATAAAAACCCATGCCCGCACTGTAGGTGGCACGGTCCGGCGGCCGGGATGCACTGTAGCCAATATATCCGTGCAGACCTCGGGAATGTGCTGTAACAACTCCTGCCCTTGCATCCTCTCTGTTGGCTGCGTTTTCTTTACCTTCGCACGTCCAGGGCAGGACCATAAAGGCAAGGATAATAAGTAATGAATTTCTCATAATGATCTCCAATTCTAAGGGATAAAAACAGACAGCCCTGTCTTTAGTCATTTGTAGCGGTTTATATTGACATAGTGATTGTATGTAAATCCTTATCAATAAACAAGGACGGAGTTTTCGGTAGGGACAATATGAATATTTGGACTGATTCTCCTTATTCCCGTTCCTGCCACTCTTCATTCTTGATCGTAGCCGAACTGATCGGCACATATACAACCTTATCAATCTTCCCGCGAACAACCTTCCCAAGCATCTCCTTCGTCGTCCGAACAGGCTCAACTACGAGTTCCGGCACACTGAACGTCCTCAAATAACCTTCGTAATAACCGGGATCCTTCTGCGGCAGCACGAACGGCTTGCTCGCAACTCCATTCACATCAACATAACTGAAATACGTCCGCGTAAAAGACCCGTGCATCCTCTTACTGCTGAACGCGATCCACCTGCTATTACTCGACCAGCTGTGCCACGACTCACTCGCCTCACTGTTCACATCAAGCTTCCTGTAAACGAATTTCCCATCCGCCCGCTCGCTTTCAAGATCAATCATATAAAGATCGCTGCTTGGTTGATATACCGGGAAACAACTGTAATCACACATACAGAATAACAGCCACTGCCCATCAGGACTCACTCGCGGCTCCAGCGAACTCTTCCCGCTTTCCTCCGCAGAAACAACCACTTCTGGCTCTCCCCACTTGTCCTGATTCACATCATAACTTATTCGCATCAGATCATACTTCACTGCCTCGACCATCTCCTGCGTTATCTCTTCCATCTCACTCGTTAGCCACTTTATAGGTGCGCTGCAGTAATATAAATACTTCCCGTCACTCGACCACGCCGGATATGTCTCGAGTTTGTCCTTCTTCGACAGGTGCTCACATCGCTTCACCTTCACGCTCTTAACATCATAATACACCAGCGCCGAATCAATATCGATCACATCACGGTACTCATCCTTCCTCGCATAATGGAACAGTTGGTAAACCTTGTTCATCGAATAAGCCGCAATCTTCCCGCTCGGGTGCCACGACGTATATCCGAATTTCGTCCCGATCTTATTCACCTCACCGTCATTTACAATCAACTCGCTACTGCCATATTTCCCGCTCCGCAGCCCGATCAGCATCTTATCTGTCTTATTATTACAGAACGAGTGACAGTTCAAACACCCACCCTTGAAATAACTATTATCCAGCACAACAGATTCCGAATAACTGCCAAGCTCACGCTGATAGATTCCAACATCACGCCATGTCCTGTACCCCGGATGAATCTTTCGGTACACCAGGTGCCCGTCTATCTCCTCGCTCGCGATCGTATTACGAATCGCATCATACCGCAACCATTTCCCGTCCTTAACCTTACAAAATACATCAATCTCCAGCTTCTCGCCCTTATTTTGCGCAAGCAAACTGCTCCATTTCGCTTCATCGATCACAATATTACCTGTCTTGCTAAATACCTCGATTTCACCACCCTTACCACTCCTGATTCTTACGCAATAAAGCTCACCATCCTCACGCACGGCAAAATTCATCGCCGCAATATTCGCCGGTATCACAATCGAACTGTAATCCGGGTATATCCGCGCCTCGCAACCGACCTGCATAAAATCAATTATCTCCTCGCTAATATTACGTTCGAAGAACATACCGACACCTGCCACGATCGCCACAACAATTATCAACAGTATTGTATATATATACTTCTTGCTAATCATAGTTCCGGAATACCATAAAAGTAATAATACATGTATGTATTCTTGAATTTACGCGTTAGCTCACTTCGTGCCGCATCTTTAGTTCGATATCGTATCGTCGCAGCCATAAACTCATCGAACCGCCGCTTCGTTTCGTCTCTTATCTTCAGCTTCTTCAACGAAATCTTTTTCTTGTTATATTTATTATTCAGCAATATCGCTTCTTCAAACGCTACGGGTATCTTCTCATAATTGTACTCTTCCATTCTGCCGGCAACTTCCGCAACATTCCACATCTCTCCACGCAGCATATATAAAGCCAAAAGGTACTCGAACGCCATCTTGTTCTTCTTGCCATTCTCGATCTGCGCCTTCAACTGCATCTCTGGCGTCATCAGGAATCGCCCATCTTTCTCATTAGGTATCAACGCCCGCAGCCTCTGTATCTCATCATCACTTCTCAGTTCCGGATCACTCTCAAGCTTCGCCATGTATTCCTGGGCCCACTCGCCAAAGAACAACCGCTTCTGCAATGCACCCAGGTACACCCACGCCGTCTGATTCTTGCCGGAAATCATATTCATCATCGCAAGCTTCTTCAAGATAAAAGGATTATCCCTGAACGCCACCATGCTCTCCGTTAGTACCTCATCTGCCTGCCCGATTAATCCAAGATCGATATACAGGTCATGCTTATGCCAGTACGACTTGGTAAACACAACGTGCGAAAGCATCAATCCATCCGGATGCTGCAGGTAATTAAACATCTCATCCCCGAACCTGCCCAGGTGATACAATGCCTGGTTCCTTGCCTGCATCGACAGTAACTGCCCCGGCTGCTTGTCCGCTAATTCCAGTACCTTCGCCCAGTCACTCTCTCCCCGACAATATTCGATCTCATACAGGGTTTTCAATTGGTCATTCACAAAGTAATATGCCCCACCACCTGCAACACCCAGCAAAACTGCCGTACACGCGACCCACTTAATAACACCGCCACTACTATCACTTCCAGCACGCCACACCTTCTGCCTGGACTTCTTCTTGTCCTTCTTACTCTTCCTCTTACTGCTTCTCGTTTCACGTTCACTTTCCTTCAAAAATCCCATCAACAACAAGCATACCGGCATACATCCATACATCCCGTATAACCATGGGATCATCCTGTTCAAAAGATCATATTTTGTTATCCGCCACGACCACGGCATCAACTCGCTGTATGCCCCGATATGACTCACTCCGAAACCATATACTCCGATCAGCAGCGGAATCACTGCTCCGAACAACAAGCATCCGAATCCGACAATTCCCCGCTTCTTAACTGCAAGCTCGTATATTCCGCAAATCACCACAAACAGCAAGCTGCCCGCCGCCGCAAAGTAATATGCGATGACCATCAACACGACAAACCATACCAGTGATGTCTGCCATTTCTCACTACTGACCGTTATATACAAATTGAATAATCCGAGCACAACCAGCATTGCCATCGTTGTCTCAAAATGATATACATAACTCGTGTAGAAGAACAGGATCACGATTCCTGGCACATACCTCACCCATCCAAACCACTTCCCGTCGCATTTCTCGACTATCCTGTCGATACATAACGCTATTCCCCATGCCTGCAATACGACAACTACAGGCCCGATCCACTGGAACATGAAAAACTGCGTCAGGAATACCGATACGTATCTGACCAAACCGCCCGGCAGCGATAATGTCTCAAATAGATACGACCATTCACACGGAAACCCCGATATACCCACCGTTGCTCCCGTTACATAATACAAAAGTCGCAGATCAACATACACGCTCAGGAAAAGGTAAAACAACAGGAAAAATATAATACCACGCAGCTTGCCGCCATTCCGCCAGAGTGTCCTTCCAGAATTCATACTTCTTTTTCCCCTGTCCTGCTAAAAAAACTCGGAACAGTTCATTTATAAGCGTTTACAGGCAATTGCCGGTTCTTGTGAGACAATTGTAAATGATACAATATTTGTTGGATTTTGCGAAGAGTGCTACAAATATTACCCAAGAGATTGGTTACGGTCACATATGAAGAGCTCAAAGTCAAATACCAAAATCCCTATGGAGTTTACCATACACCTCAACGGCTATAAGGTTATACGTTTTACTTTCTTTTCTTTTTGCTCGAAGTTTTCTTGGTTTCGGCATTTACTTCTTCGAGAAAAGCAAGCATATTTGAGTGGAGTTCCCGGGTCTTGTCGGGAAGCTGCTGGCAGAGATCATCATCCTCGCTCGGGCTTCTTGAAAGATCGAACAATTCCAGCCGGTTGTCCTGCCAGGTCTTGACAAGCTTGTACTTGCCGAGAATAAGTGCCGTCTGCGGCTTCCTTTGGACGGCGTGGTGGAACAGCAGAAAGGCACGCCTGCGCCGCACATGGGTACCACGGTTGAACAGTACATTAGTCATACTGCCCCCGTCGAGTGAATCAGGCAGGGCTTTTTTGTATCCGGCAAGTTCAGCTATCGTGGGCAGAATGTCAAGCCCCGTTACCGGGATTTTACTCACGCTGCCGGCCTGCACACCGGGACCGATCACAATAAATGGCACCCGCAGACCTCCTTCATACATCGTTCCCTTACCGTTGCGAAGAGGATGGTTGCGGGCAAGCTCCGCTTCTGGCTGTCCGGGCATTCTGAGTCTGCCCCCGTTGTCGGACATGAAGAAGATATAGGTGTTATTCTGCAATCCCAGAGCTTTGACCTTATCGATTACCTTGCCAATCCCGCAATCCACATCGCTGGTCATTGCCGCGAACTCGGGCATGGTGTGTTTTCTGCCGCGCTGCCACTTCCGGCTTGTGTCGAGGGACTCCTGCCGGTAGTATATATCCAGGTGAACTGCATAATGGGATGCCTGCACGAAAAACGGCCTGCCGTTTGTCGCCTGCCTTTCGATGAAATCGCACGTGCGCCGTGTGATGCCGAAAATCTTCTTGGGGTCGTCAACTGCCTTGGGGCCTCCCGTGCCTTTTGCTCCGCCGGTAAAGTTGCCTGTATAGCCGTCACTGAAATCATACCCCATTTCTTCGGGCGTCACGTTATCGAAACGAAAATCCCACTTTCCGAAATGGGC
>Ga0114922_10005652_pt1 | contig 11513 bp, 5 predicted proteins | sample AartaG_FD_100975 | JGI IMG/M metagenome (GOLD analysis project Ga0114922, IMG submission 100975) | Deep subsurface microbial communities from Aarhus Bay to uncover new lineages of life (NeLLi) - Aarhus_00045 metaG | ecosystem: Environmental > Aquatic > Marine > Oceanic > Sediment | place: Aarhus...
ATGCCGGAGTTGATCCTGTAATTTTTCTTTATCTCTTTCGGATTGTTTTCGTTCGATGATCAGAGCGATCTCCCGGGCAACGGTGTCGATGAGATTCCGTTCCTCTTTCAAAAAGGGGCCCTCATCCAGTTCGGGCTTTTTCTCACAATAGACTACCTCCACCGTTCCTCTTTGTTGGCCATTCACTATAATCTCTGCGGTTTGCTTTTTGCCGCCCCCCTGAAAGCGGAGCGTTTCGAAGAGCCTGCCATCCAAAGTTATTCTGGCCGAAGCAATTTCAGGATATAACCAAGCAGGGGGAAGAATTTCAACGATGCCCTTCAGAATTCTTGCAAGCGAAGCGTCTTCCTGTTCTTCTAACTTGGCAATGCCATAGAGGCAGGTCATTTCCTTCACTCGTTCTCTTAATTCAACCTGAGCCCTCCGGTGCGCCAAAGCAATCCCCACTGTGTGGGCAGCCCCTTCGAAAAATTCCACGTCTTGATGAGTAAAAAAGTCTTCTGATCGACATTTTAACTGGAGAAGGCCGATGTTTTCTTTCTCAATGGAGATCGGAATAAGAACAAATGACCGGAAATCCTTTTCATGGCTGAGAATGTCCCTATCCGGTTTCTCTTTGATTTTCCCTGTCCAGAAACTTCCCGTCCTGGCACCGATAAATATATCTCGACTCAGCCGTCCTTGCCATGTGTTTTTTTGAAGTTTTGGAATCGACCTGCCAGTTTTGTCTTTTTCCGCAGGCATGATTTCGAAGTAATATGGAAAGTCAGCAGACCGGGAAACCTCACACCGGTAGAATTTTCCTCTTTCCTTAAGCCACATTCCGACTGCATCAGAACCGGAGAAATCCATAAGAATCTTGGAGGCTTCATGCAAAAAGTCCACTCTCAGTAAACCTTGCAGGGCAAGACGCATGATCTTGTAAGAAAGACTACGGATCCTCTCAAAGTCGTTGCGATTTTTTGTTGAGGCATCTATCTTATCGGCTTTTTTCTTTTTCATCTCTGTTATCGATTCAATTCACCTATTAACATTAATCTCTTGGACAGGAATGTCAAGAATAATCCCTGTGCCTTGAAACCGTTTTTTTCTACTTTTTACCAAGTCTGCCCTAATTTAACTCACACAAGGTTGGATATCAAATTTTTTGCGCTGTTTTCATCTGTTCGCAATTGAACACCGGATGTTGCCTCAGCGAACACTTTTTCTGGTAAAGTTGTAACATTTTCCTTTGTTATCCCTGTATCCCATAATGGCATATTTTTTGCTTTATAACACAATTGAGGAAAACCTTTATGCTTAAGAATCATCTGAAGCGAGAGAAAAATATCCCAAAAGAGGAAGAATAGATGAATAAAATGATATGGGTTTGGGCTGTGATTATTTTATTGGTTCTTTTTTTTCTAGGTTGAGAACAAATTAAGTGAGCGTTGGAGTTCGACGTGTTTAAAAATTACTTAAAAATCGCATTTCGAAACATCATAAAGCAAAAACTCTATTCCCTCATCACAGTCATAGGTTTAGCTGTTGGTATAACCTGCTGTCTTTTGATCATGCTCTATGTCAAACAGGAGCTCAGTTATGATACGTTCTATCCCAACACGGATAATATCTATCGTATCGGCCATACGATAATTCGCCCTACACGCACAGACATAAGTGCCGCAACACCCACACCCCTTGCACCAGTGCTCAAGGCGGAATATCCAGAAATCGAACACATCACGCGGATATATTTTGATTCTCAAGTCCTGTTTGAATACAAAGAAAAACAGATCTATGAAGACCGTGTGATATATGCAGATCCTGAGTTTTTCGAAGTTTTTCCGTTTCCATTAGTCAAGGGCGATCCTTCCCACCTCCTTGATACTCCCCAGTCCTTAGTTATTACCGCTTCGATGGCAGAGAAATATTTTGGCAATGAAGATCCTATAGGGAAAACCTTGCAGGTCAACAAGCAGTATAACTTCATGGTTACAGGAATTATGGAAGATGTGCCTGTCAATTCCCATTATCACTTCGATTTTGTTATCTCTTTTTTAGCCAAAAATGAACAAAACTTCGGTCTGTGGCTCAATATGTGGACGGGATTCACTACCCTTTATACCTATGCTGTTTTACCTGAAAATATAAATGCAGAGGAATTCCAAACGCGAATAGAGGGTATTATCACCCGTCATGCAGGAAAACGGCCCGACGTTGAGAGAAAGACATTCCTCCAGCCGTTAAAGAGCATTTATCTGCATTCGCATTTAGAGGATGAGATCGAAACGAATAATTTTGTCTCCAATCTCATCATTCTCTCTATGATCGCTTTCCTTATCCTGATCATCGCTTGCATCAATTACATGAATCTGGCCACTGCTCAGTCCTCCAAAAGAGCCCGGGAAGTTGGTATGCGGAAAGTTTTGGGAGCCCAACGATATCAGCTTATCAAACAATTCATGGGAGAATCCATACTCCTTACATTGGTTGCCATGTTCATCTCGATAGCGACCGTCGAATTGCTTTTGCCGGCCTTTTCTTCCTTGGTGGGCAAGCCTATCGATTTCCAGTATGGACAAAATATATTGTTTCTTGCTGGATTTTTCCTGGTTGCTTTGTTGGTAGGTGTTTTTTCCAGTGTTTATCCGGCTGTTTTTTTATCCAGGCATCAGCCAATAAAAACCTTGAAAGGCATCAAAGAGGCGGTCAAGACCTCCTCCGGCCAGGTCTTTTTAAAAAGATCTTTAGTTGTCATCCAGTTTGTCGTTTCGATCCTGTTGATCGTGTGCACTCTGATTATCAATCAACAACTGAAATTTATGAGGACTGCTCATTTGGGATTTGACAAGGAGCACATGATCACCGTGCCCATTCAAAGCGATTCAGGACGGAAGCAATATGAGGCGATAAAAAATGAACTTAAGACCCATGCGGGCGTAATTGGTACGACGGCGTGCTTGAGAGCCCCCATTTCCGGTACAGTCATTGTAACATTCGGTCGTCCGGAGGGGGCATCGAGAGAACAAGCCTTTCATATCTATCACAATTTTGTCGACATGGATTATTTGGATAATTTCGGGGTCGAGTTGGCAGCGGGAAGGAAATTTTCCAGGGAATTCTCCACGGATGTAAAGGAAGCTTTCATTGTCAATGAGGCGGCGGTCCGAAAATCTGGCTTTTCGTCTGCCGAAGAAGCCATAAACAAGAGATTCCAAACGGGATTGGGAATACAGGGCACGATTATCGGCGTCATGAAGGACTTTCACATGTCTTCCTTCCATGAAGAGATCGAGCCGATGATCTTGAGCTTCGATCCCGAGTATTTTTGGGAAATAAATGTCAAAATAATGTCAAACAATATCCCGGGAACCCTTGCTTCGATAGAGAAAACCTTTAAAAGTTTTCTTCCTGAATATCCGTTTTACTATTCCTTTTTGGATGAGGATATTAATTCGCTCTACCTTGGAGAGGAACAAACAGGGAAAATCATTCGAACATTTTCTTTCATCGCTATTCTGATCGCCTGTCTGGGTTTGTTCGGTCTGGCTGCTTTTGCAGCGGAAAAACGCACGAAGGAGATCGGTATCCGAAAAGTCCTGGGAGCGACATCCTCCAACATCATGTATCTCCTTTCTTCAGAATTTACCAAATGGGTTTTACTGGCAAACATCTTAGCCTGGCCAATCGCTTATTTTGCCATGAACAAGTGGCTTCAGGGATTTGCCTACCGTATCATCATCAGGCTCTGGCCATTCGTACTCGGAGCTTTGCTCTCATTTGCCATTGCCATGTTGACTGTCGGCTACCAGGCTCTCAAGTCCGCTGTATCCGATCCGGTTGACAGCCTTAGGTATGAATGATGAATATGGAGAATTGAGTAATGTTTTGGAATTACCTAAAAATTGCATGGAGGAACATCAAAAGATACAAAGGGTATTCCTTTATCAATATCTTTGGACTTGCCATAGGTTTGGCCTGCTGTATTCTGATCCTTCTATGGATTCAGGACGAGCTGAACTTTGATCGGTTTCACACGAATGCAGACAATCTTTACAGGATTGTCACGGAATTCCACAAAACAGAACCTGTCACACATTATTGGCCGGTTTGTGCACCGCTGGCTCCAGCCCTTAAAGAAGAATATCCCGAAATCATTAAAGCCACACGTTTTACCCGATTAAGAAGAGGCCAGTTGATCAAATTCGGAGAAAAAATATTCTTGGAGCCTCGAATTTGCCTGACAGATCCTGATTTTTTCACCATGTTCACCTTTCTATTCCTAGAGGGAGATCCTCAAACAGCTCTTTCCAACCCAAATTCCATCGTTCTGGTAGAATCGGTATCCGCAAAGTATTTTGGCAATGAAAATCCAGTCGGCAAGGTTCTCAATATCAACAATGAATTTGACTTTACCGTTACAGGAATTCTAAAGGACATCCCTGAAAATTCCACAATTCAGTTCGATTTTCTTATTCCGTTTATCCGGATCGAAGATTTTGAAAAAGCATGGGCAGTTTTGGACAATTGGACTCTCAGCGGATTCGCCACGTATGTTCAGCTTGAAAAAAAGGCATCGGCAGAGACGCTTGTAAATAAGATTGCTTATTACCTCAAAAACCATGTCCCCGAATCAGAAGATGTTATTTATCTCCAGCCTTTTGAGGACGTACATCTGTATTCTTCGCATATCCAATTCAGTGTAGAAGGCCAGGGAGATATCGCATATGTGTTCATCTTCTCCCTTGTCGCCTTTTTTGTCTTGATTATCGCCAGCATCAATTTCATGAACCTTGCCACCGCGCGGTCAGCCACCCGTGCTAGAGAAGTGGGATTGAGGAAGGTTGTCGGTGCCACCCGTGCCCAACTCATAAGACAATTCTTTTGTGAATCTGTTGGCATGGCTTTTTTTTCCTTGATTCTTGCTGTGGTCCTGGTCGAACTGTTTCTTCCGGCCTTTGCAAATCTTTCCGGAAAAATACTCGTTTTGGATTTTTCCAGTCATTACCATATTGTACTGGCAATAGTCATCATAACTCTTATCACTGGATTCATCTCCGGTACATATCCGGCTTTGTTTCTTTCTTCTCTCAGGCCTGTTAAAGTCCTGAAGGGAGCACTCAAAACAGAAGGACGGGGCTTCTTATTCCGGCGGATTCTCGTGGTCTCTCAATTTTCTCTTTCCATCCTGCTCATCATCTGTACGATCGTTGTATCCCAACAGATTGGCTATATACAAAACAAAAAACTGGGTTTGAACCGAGAGCATGTGGTTTATCTTCCGATAAGAGAATATCTGGCAGAAAAGTATGAAACGTTTAAAACCGAATTGGACAATACGGCAGGCATCATGAATGTGGCAGCCTCCTCCAGTTTGCCGACATCTGGCGTGATCCTAACGACGGATAAAGTATCATGGGAGGGGAAAAATCCGGAGGATAACGTCGTCTTGGAAGTCACATCAACAGGATACGATTTTATCGAGACATTCGATATGGAGGTGGTCGAAGGGAGAAGTTTTTCCAAAGAATTCCTCACCGATGAGGAGGAAGCCGTCGTGATCAATGAGACGGCTAAAAAGATCATTGGAATGGAAGATCCGGTAGGAAAACAGCTGATTTTAGGGGATTCGGCTACAACCATCATCGGGGTCGTCAAAGACTATCATTTCAAATCCTTGCACAGCGAGATAGAACCTCTGATATTGGCCCTAGTTCCCAGCCTCTACCGGTATGTTTTCATCAAACTGGAAGCTAGAGATGTCCCGAGCACTTTAGCCAGCATAAAAAGCAATTGGAACATGTTCTTTCCCGATACTCCGTTTGAATACCATTTTTTGGATGAAGCCTATGACAAACTCTACAGGTCGGAACAACGCATGGGAATCCTGTTTAATTATTTCACTGTTTTGGCCATTTTGATCTCTTGCCTGGGGCTGTTTGGCCTGGCATCCTTCATGGCAGGGAAACGGACAAAAGAGATCGGCATCCGGAAGGTCCTCGGAGCATCCCTTTCCGGGATCATAATGTTACTGAACAAACAATTCACCAAATGGGTTCTGATAGCAAATTTTATTTCTTGGCCGATTGCTTATTATGCGATGTCCAAGTGGCTTCAGGGATTTGCCTATCGAATAAATCTGGGAATCTGGACTTTTGCCCTGGCTGCGCTTATCGCGTTGGTGATTGCTGTGATGACAGTCAGCTATCAATCCGTCAAGGCTGCCTTGAATAATCCTGCAAATTCATTGAGGTATGAGTAATGTTTAAAAATTACGTTAAAACAGCATTGAGGGCTATGAAAAGGCATAAGGGGTATTCTTTCATCAATATTTTTGGCTTGGCGATCGGTATGGCCTGTTGCATCCTGATTCTCGTATGGGTTCAAAATGAATTGAGTTATGACCAGTTTCACGAAAATGGCAATGATATCTACAGAATTATCAAAGAAGAAATCACAGAAGGGGAAACTCGATGGTCCGCCCTGACATCGCCTCCTCTAGCACATCCCTTAAAAGAGGATTTTTCGGAAATTATCCGCTCGACCCGGTTTGGCAATTGGGGAAGAAGGGTCGTGCAGTATCAGGATAAGCGTTTCAATGAAGACAGATTCGAACATGCCGACACTGATTTTTTCAAGATATTTTCATTCGATTTTATCGACGGAAATCCAGATTCTGCTTTTTCAGACCCATACTCTGTGATTCTCACAGAAGACACAGCCAAAAAGTATTTCGGGATAGAGAATCCCATCGGGAAGATTTTGACAGTCGAAAATATCTATGATGTCAGAGTGATAGGGCTCATCAAAAACATCCCTGAGAATTCCACTATTCAGTTCGATTTTCTCTCACCCTTCGTACTGCTCAAAGAATTCATCGGTGAAGACAACATGCAGAATTGGAACTTTAATTCTTTTATGACTTTTGTCCAATTGGCCCAAAACACAGATGAACAGGGTGTCAATAAAGCAATTGCCGGCTATATAAATAAGTTTATCCCTGAGGAAGCTTACAAACTTGTTCTCCAACCTTATAAAAAGATCCACCTCAGTTCTTATGTTCTTCATGATTTTAGTGGAGTGGGGGACATGAAGTATGTCTATATATTTTCTGCTCTCGCTTTTTTTGTGCTCATAATAGCCTGCATAAACTTCATGAACCTTGCCACGGCTCGTTCGAGCAGACGGGCGCTCGAGGTCGGCATTCGGAAGGTGTCGGGTGCGAAAAGATTAGACCTCGTCAAACAGTTTTTTGGCGAGGCGCTTTTTTTATCTTTTATTTCTATGATTCTAGCGATTTTTCTTGTCGAAATTCTGCTGCCTTCCTTTAACCGGATATCTGGCAAAAATCTGGGATTGGATTTTGCTGGGAATGTCTTTCTTTACGGCGGACTCCTGGCTATTGCTGTTATTTCTGGATTATTTTCAGGAATATATCCAGCATTATTTTTATCCTCTTTTCAACCTGCAAAAGTTTTGAAGGGAACTTTAAGAATGGGTTCCAAAGGAGGTCTGTTCAGAAGAATATTGGTTGTCACGCAATTTTCTCTGTCTGTATTTTTAATTATTGCCACCATGGTCATATTCAAACAGTTAAACTATATCCGCAATGTTGACATGGGTTATGACCGCGAACACCTCATCCATATGAGTATGGTGGGAGACAGCAATCAAAAGTATGAAACCTTGAAACAGGAATTGAGCATGGGGCAGAATGTCGTGGCAGTTTCTGCATCATTCGCGCTTCCCACGAGAAACTTCAACTCACCTGGAAGCCCTGATTGGGAAGGACGACCTGCAGATAAAGAAGTCTATATGAATGTCGACTTTGTGGATTTTGATTATTTTGAAACGCTGGGGATCAAAATAGCAGAAGGCAGGACATTTTCCAGAGATTTCGCAACAGATGCCGAAGAGGCTTACATTGTCAACGAAGAACTAGTCAGGCAAATGGGCATGGAAGCACCGGTGGGGAAACGATTTGCATTCTGGGAACAGTGGGGAACGATCGTGGGGGTTGTAAAAGATTTTCATTTCCAGTCTCTTCATAACAAAATCAATCCGGTTTCATTTAGATTGGATCCCGATTGGCTGAGACGCATTTATATTCGTATAAAACCGGATGATATTCCGGCTACAATCGGTTTTATGAAGGACACATGGAACAGGATCGTTCCTGATTATCCGTTTGAGTACCACTTCCTGGATGAATCTTTCGAAAAGCTGTACAAAGCAGAACAACAGATGAGCGCGATCACAAATTACTTCACTATCTTAGGCATTCTAATCGCTTGTTTAGGCCTTTTTGGCTTGGCCGCTTTTATGGCAGAGCGAAAGACAAAAGAGATTGGGATCCGCAAGGTGTTGGGCGCATCTGTCCTGAAACTCATTTATCTGCTTTCGTCTGAATTTGCCAAGTGGGTTCTTCTGGCCAATATCATTGCATGGCCGGTTGCATATTTAGTGGCACACCGGTGGCTTCAGAATTTTGCCTACCGCATGAATATTCACGTAGGTATGTTTTTACTGGCCGCTGCTCTTTCTCTTTTCATCGCATTGGCAACTGTAAGTTTTAAAGCGTTGAAGACGGCAACTGCCAATCCAGCAAAGGCTTTAAGATATGAATAAAATAAAATAGGAGGATTGAAATGAGAGAAGTCGTACTGCAAATACCGACGTTGGAATCCGAGCAAAACATCGACATCGATGTGAAGATCAACGGAAAAAAAAGAACCATGCATTACAGAGTCGAGATCATTGCGTGGGAGGACTATGACGGAAAGACAGTGGAAAAGGTCGATGTGATCAAGCGGGTCATAAGAGAATACGACAAAGACTGGCACTTGATAGAAATCGGTATGCCGACAGACACGCACATTCCGATCATGTTTCGTAAGAAAAAAGCTGTAGATCCAACATAAGCCATGTTCAGAAATTACATCAAAATCGCTGCCAGAAACCTTTTTAAACAGAAGGTGTATTCTTTTATCAACATTTTTGGTTTAGCCATTGCCATTGCCTTTTGTATTCTGATTTTTTTGTTCGTCCGTGATGAGGTGACCCATGACAGCTTTCATCAGAAAGCAGCCCAATTATACAGGGTAAACATTTTAAGCAAAAATGAAGATGGCAGCATGTCCCCTCATGCAATGACTCCACCGCCGTTGGGACCGGCATTTCAGGAGGAATTCCCAGAGATCGTCCACATGGCCCGATTTAAAAAGATAGGAAACGTGGTCAATTATCAGGGGCAGTCTTCCAGGGAATCCATTACATTGGCGGATCCTGATTTTTTCAAAATGTTCAGTTTTCGTTTGCTACAGGGAGATTCCCAAACCGTGCTCGATGACCGGAACTCTGTCGTATTAAGAGAGGAAATTGCCAAAAGATATTTTGGGAATGACGATCCGATGGGAAAAGTCCTTTCTATCAAGTTGGGCTCTCGGTTTTTTGATTTCAAGGTGGCAGGAGTAGCTAGGGACATTCCGCAGAATTCCAGCATCACATTCGATATTCTGGTTTCCTTCGACCGAGTAAAGGATTATACTCCGCAGAAGTTATTGAATCAGTGGACAGGATCCACAACTTTAAGCTTCGTCGAGCTTCAACGGGGAGCCAGCAAAACAAGATTGGAAAACAAATTTCCTTCTTTTATCCAAAAGCATCTCGGTGAAGTTATCAAAAAATATCGCGGTGGAGATATGTCCGCCTACCAACTGGAGCTTCAACCCCTGAGAAAGATCTATTTGAATACTCAGGTGCGTTCATCCTATGTTGCCGGAAGCAATCCCCTTTACTCCTATATTTTAGCTGGGATCGCCCTTCTCATACTTGTCATTGCAGCCATTAACTACATGAACCTCGCTATTGCACGCTCTGCCACACGGTTGAGAGAGATCGGGATGCGTAAAGTTTTGGGAGCCGACAGGAAGAAATTGATGAGTCAATTTTTCGGTGAATCCTTATTTTTTAGCTTTATCTCTCTCTGTATGGGAATAGCGCTTGCCGAATTGTTCCTCCCTGCTTTCAATAACTTCACAAGTAAAAAACTTGCTATTGGCTATTTTTCCGATTGGACGACGCTGACTTCGATTGTGTGTTTGATGTTTATCGTTGGCCTTGTTTCAGGAAGCTATCCGGCTCTTTTCCTTTCTGGATTTCGACCGGTAGAGGTTTTGAGAAGCCATCTAAAGATAGGTGGGAAAAGCAAATTCAGCCGGGGACTCGTTGTTGTTCAGTTCACGCTGTCCATTTTTCTGATCATCGCTGCCCTTGTCATGACAAATCAACTCAATTATTTAAGAAATCGTAACTTGGGAATTCGAGAAGGCCAAGTTGTCATCATGCCCACACAGGGCAGTCCTCAAGGAACTCAGCTTGTAGATCGGGTTCGTAATGAGTTGGTCACATATGACAATGTTATCAGTGTAGCTGGGTCGAATGAATTACTCGGAAATGACAGGACATATACTGAAAGTGTCGTGAGGTGCCAGCAAACGAAAATTTTTGCCCATTATTTTTTCATCGATCAAGATTTTCTCGAGACCATCGGGCTTGAGATTGTCGAGGGCAGAGATTTTGCGCGAGAATTCACATCCGATCCAAAAAACTCTGTCATAGTCAACGAAACTCTCGTCAAGGAAATGGGTTGGGATTCAGCAGTCGGCAAGCAAATAAGGACTTTTATGGGAAGGAAAGAGCCAATGACAGTCGTCGGCATCGTGAAGGATTTCCACTTCGAGTCCCTTCACAATCAGATTAAGCCAGCTATTTTTTATATAGAGCCTCGAAACCAGCCAGAGTTTATCTATGTCAAGATCAGTGCCGGCGACATCCCGGGCACTCTTGGACTTTTAGAGAGCACCTGGAAAAAGAATGCTCCCAATTACCCGTTCATGTATTACTTTCTCGATGAAGAGTTTCACAAGTTATACAGAATGGAGGAACGATGGCAACAGATCATCCGCACCACCTCGATTATAGCCATCGTCATTTCTTGTTTGGGTCTTTTTGGATTGTCTGCACTGGCTATTGCCCGTCGCACAAAGGAGCTCGGCATCCGCAAGGTCCTCGGTGCATCCGTTGCTGGCTTGACACGGATGGTCAGCATGGATTTTTTAAAACTTGTTATCTTCGCCAATATTATTGCCTGGCCAATGGCTTATTACGCCATGAGTCGCTGGCTCCGGAGTTTTGCCTTCCGGATAGATATCAAATTTGGAGTATTTCTTTTGGCTGCGGTGATAGCTGCCGCGATTGCCCTGTTGACTGTAGGACTCCAGGCTGCGAAAGCTGCCCTTGCAAATCCTGTTGAATCCTTGAGATATGAATAGAATAAAAAAGCTATTCACGGTAAAATAGTCGAGATTAACTCAAGATTGGAGATTGACATGATAAAGATGAAAGACATCACAAAGTTCTATTCGTCAGGTTTTATCAAAACCTTCGTCCTACGAAACATCAACCTGAATGTGGAGGAAGGGGAGTTTTTGACTATCATGGGGCCTTCCGGTGCAGGCAAATCCACATTA
>Ga0114922_10005653_pt1 | contig 11512 bp, 10 predicted proteins | sample AartaG_FD_100975 | JGI IMG/M metagenome (GOLD analysis project Ga0114922, IMG submission 100975) | Deep subsurface microbial communities from Aarhus Bay to uncover new lineages of life (NeLLi) - Aarhus_00045 metaG | ecosystem: Environmental > Aquatic > Marine > Oceanic > Sediment | place...
CAGGCCGACCGCACTGATCATGGAGTTGATGATGCCTACGTCCGGGTGAACCATCATCTTCCATATAAAGGCCACCGCAATGGGTGGACAGGCCATGGGAATGAGATAGAGAACGCGGAAGAAGCCGCGCCCCCGGAAGGGCTCGTGCAGCAGGTGAGCCAGACCCAGGCCGATGCCCAGCTCGAGACCCACGGCCATGACCACGAAGCGTACGGTAAAGCCGAAATCCGCCCAGAAACGGGGGTCTCTGAACAGGATGTCCCCGAAGTTTTTTAGGCCGTGCCACTGGGGTCTGGCCATGATGGTTCCCAGCCATTTTGTAAACGACAGGGACAGGGACCAGACCAGGGGAAACACGGCCATCAGCATCATGAAGGCCAGACAGGGGAGCAGAAAACCCCATTTTACAAGCTTTTTGTGTAGAGCAGGTTTGAGAATCACCCGAACTGCTCCTTTCCGGCAGGTAAAGACAGTCCCGCCTATCACTCGAGGGTTGTCAATAGAGAATCATGCGCCATTCCCGCTATGGCAGGAATGGCGCATACATAAATTCGGTAATCGTTCGGCCTCGATTTTTACAATTTACAATCCGAGAGACTCCAGATAGTACCTCTTCTGTTCCTCCTTGCCGTAGTCCTCGGTGATCTTGACCCAGTCGTCGTACAGGGACTGACAGGCCTTTTCCGCCGTGGATTTGCCGGCCAGAACTTCAGCCAGACGCATATCCAGGGCGTCGTAATACTTCTCAGACCCGGGGATCCTGAGGTCGGTAACGGCGTAGGGATCGGTGAGGATTTCCTGGATAGCCTTGCCGTAGCCCTTGGCAGCCTCTTCATCCCAGCCGCCGCGCTTCCACAATCCGAGTACGGCGGGATCGAAGTGGGATTTCCGCCAGGGATTCACACCCGTATAACCGTGGATACCGCAGGCATCGAGCAAACTGTGCTCCGGGTTGGTGATGTAGGTGATCCAGTGGTAGGCCATGTCCACGTTCTTGGTGTACTTGGAGATGATCCAGATCCAGCCGCCAAAGTTGAGGAAGTTGACCTGGTGCTCCTTCTCCACCCATTTCTTGTTCACATGGTCCCAGTACTTCTTGGCCCCGGGAAGCGGTCCGTAGCCCAGCTTGCCTTTGACCTCGGAGCCGTACTCGTCCGGATACTGCTCCATGATGCCCACATCGCCCCAATCGAAGCCCAGGGCGGCATTACCGGACACGTAGGCATAGCGGAACTCGGAGTAGCCGTAGCCGAGCAGCCCCGGAGGAGCCCATTTGGTCAGCTCTCCGATTCTTCGAAACGCCTCGACCCAGCCCGGTGTGTTCACCAGGGGTTCCATGGTGTTGGCATCGAAGAATATGTTCGAGGTCGTATTGCTCGGTTTGCCGGCGATGGTGGCGTACTGGGCAACCAGGTTTAGCACCTCCCACATGGCCTGGGTCTTCTGCTGGGCGATGAAGGCAACGCCGTATTCGATCTCTCCGTCGCCGTCCCAGTCCCAGCCGTTAAAGAACTCGGCAAGGTCGCGTACCTCGTCCCAGTCCTTCGGAGGCATGTGGTAGTCGTAGCCGTACTTGGCCTTGAACTTGGCCTGGTTCTCGGGAACCTCGAGGGCATCCTTGCGGTAGTAGGTCATGTGGTTGTCCCCGTCGTAGGGAAAGGCCATGGTCTTGCCGGCCCACCCTGTGATCACCTTGACGGCGGGCAGGGCGTCGTCCCAGTCGGGGTAGCCCCACTTCTCGATCAGGGGACCAACCTCTACCACGTGGCCGCCGCCGGCCATATCTCCCAGCCAGGTAGAGGGTATAGCAGCGCAGTCAATGATACCGGACTGCGACCTGAAATCGATCCATAACTTGTCGCTAATGCCGGCGTAGGGCACCAGGATGACATTGATCTTGCCTCCCGTCTCCCTTTCCCACAGGGGCTTCCAGGCATCCACGACCGGGACATGAGTATCGTTGACCAGGACGCTCAGAGTCCTCCCCGAGAAGTCAGGCTTCTCCATCGAGACTGTCTCGACCGCTGCTTCCTCGCCCTTACCTCCTGCGAACAGCAGTAGTGGCAGGAGCATCAGCAGCACAGAAATAAGTGTAACTTTTTTGTACATAGATAACACCTCCTAATAGTGTGACGTACAGCATCTATTGTAGACTGTTGGTTCCAGATGTCAAGAAATTATTCATTATATTTATTCGGAGGCAACGATCTTCACCCGAAGACCGGGCTGTCGAAACTCCAAAGAAGTAAAAGGTGGGCGTATCCTCGCTGCAATGCTTTGTCAATCCCATGGAAACGCTCCGGAAAATACTCATAACACGTTCCAGGTTGACTTGACAAATCAGAGCCGTGCTCTAGACTTTATCTTACCATGATTACTGACCCGTCGATTGGTAGCATTCTTCCCACCCTGATTCGAGAGATAGAAACGGCGCTGAGCCAGGTCAAACAGCGGGAGGTGCAGTCACTGGTAGGCACTATCGTGCAAGCAGAAAGGGTTTTTCTCTTCGGTGCCGGCCGGGTCGGCATCGCCACGCGCGCCCTGGCCATGCGGCTGGCGCAGCTGGGAAAAACCACACACTGGATCCCGGACGATACCACACCGGGGATCGGTAAGGGCGATCTGCTGATCGCCAATTCCGGATCCGGCGGCTCGATATCTACATACAATCTGGTCTCCCAGGCAAGAACATTCGGTGCCACGGTGGCAACTATAACGGCAAATCCAAAAGGAAAGATCGCCGGTCTCGCCGACGTTATTCTGAGGCTCCCCGCACAGACGTTCAAGACAGACCGGTCAAGCTGGACCTCTGTCCTCCCGATGGGCTCGCAGTTCGAGCTCTGCCTGTGGATCTTGCAGGATCTCATTGCCTTGACCCTCATGAAGGAGCTCAAACTCGACGAGGCTGCTGTGAGCAGCCGTCATCGCAACCTGGAATAAGACGCTTCTTCTGAGGAAAGAGGGCACATCATGCCGAAAAATTGCATACTGGCTTATGATCTGGGAACGGGGGGTTTGAAAGCCGCACTCTACTCCGACCAGGGAATTCAGATCGATGCGTCGTTCGAGGAATATCAGGTTCGTTCATACCGGGAGACCTGGGCGGAACAGGATCCCGAGGCCTGGTGGTCCGGGTTTTGCAAGACAACCAGAGCGCTGATAGAAAAACATGGTATTCACGGGCGGGATATCGCTGTGGTGAGCTTCAGCGGGCAAATGATGGCTTGCCTGCCTGTTGACCGCAGCGGATCCGCTCTTCGGGATTGCATCATTTGGGCTGATCGCAGAAGCACTGCGCAGACCATGCGGATGCATGAACGGATCGACGAGCCGAATTATTATCGGATCACTGGTAACAAGATATACCCAACATATGCCCTGCCCAAGCTCATGTGGCTCAAGGACAACGAGCCTGAGGTGTACAAAAGAACCTACAAGTTCCTTCAACCCAAAGATTACCTGGTATGCCGGCTCACCGGTACGTTCGTCACAGACTATTCCGATGCTTCCGGAACGGCGGCGCTGGATATGCCAAACCGTAACTGGTCTGAAGAGGTTCTAGAGCTCGCCGGAGTTGACGAGGACAAGCTCCCGGAGATCCTCCGTTCTACGGACAGCCCCGGAACGGTGAACCGGCCGGCCGCCCGGGAGAGCGGCTTGATCGAGGGTACTCCAGTTGTCATCGGCGCGGGAGACGGTCCCTGCGGTAACCTCGGCGCGGGCGTATACAGGGAGGGGAACGCCTATATCTATCTGGGAACCTCTTCCTGGGTGAGTGCAGCAAGTCGGGATATGGTGGTCGATCCCGGTATGGTGCTGTTCAACATCTGCTCGGTCGACCCGAATCTGATCTATGTGTACGGCACCATGCAGATGGGCGGAGGCTCATTTCAGTGGCTGAAGAACACTGTTTGTGCGGTTGAGAGAACGATGGCAGAGCTCAGCGGGCAAAGCGCCTACGACTATATGAGCCGGCAAGCTGAAACCTCACCAGCGGGGGCGGGGAATCTAATCTTCTTACCCTATCTCAGAGGTGAGCGCAGTCCACGATGGAACCCTACGGCCCGGGGAGCGTTCGTGGGCTTGACTGCCAGTCACAGCCGCTCTGATATGATCCGGGCCGTTATGGAGGGAGTAGGCTACAATCTGAAAATCATCAGAGATGCTTTGCGGTCCCAGGGTACTCGTATAGAAGAGATGAGGATAATCGGCGGAGGGGCCGAATCGCAGCTCTGGAGACAGATCTTTGCCGATATCTTTCGGGAATCGCTTCGGGCGCCGGAGCTCCGGGAGGGCGCCACCACACTCGGTGCCGCAGTCGTTGGCGGTGTTGGTGTCGGTCTTTTCGAAAACTTCAGCATTATTGAAAAGCTAAACCCTACCCAGTTTGTTGAGGAACCGAATGCTGATGAGCAGGTCCTCAACCGCTACGACAACCTGTTTCAGCTGTTCAACACTGTATACGAAGTTTTGTGCCCGGTTTTCGAAAAGATGCAGTCCTGATTTCTCGCCCCTGCCGCGAAGTAGACCGATTGCTGCAGCATTAATCCGTATCGTACCTCTTGGCGTAGCGGGCAACAAACCTGTGTGGATAGGGAAGCGGAATACTGCCGGCGGCACTCAGGCTCTCAAGCTCTTCCCGATTCAAAGACCAGCCGCTGCAGCCGATGTTGTCATTCAGTTGATCTACAGTTCGGGCACCGAGAAGCGGCACAACCCTCCCCGGCTGCTGAAGAATCCAATTCAGAGCGATTTGAGCCGGGGTTTTTCCTGATTTCTTACTTACAGCGAGGAGAGCATCGATAACCTGCCAGGTCAGCTCACTTGCCCTCTGTTCCGGCTGATCGTCCCATCGATCTTTCCTGCCGACCCTGCTGTTTTCAGGAGAATGCCGGTCTCGGCGATACTTCGCGGTTAACCAGCCGCCGGCAAGGGGCGACCAGGCCATGAATCCTAGATTTTCCTCCCGGCACAGGGGAAGAAGTTCCCACTCGGCCTCGCGAACCATAAGACTGTACTCGGCCTGCAGTGATACGATCGGCGCCCACCGGTTGTTCCTGCAGATCTGTATCCCTTTCATCAGCTGGGAAGGCAGCCAGTTGGAAATGCCTACAAACCGAACCTTTCCGCTTGTAACCAGATCGCTGAAGACCTGAAGGGTTTCCTCCAACCGTGCTGTGTAGTCGTAGCAGTGGGCTTGATACAAATCAATATAGTCAGTCTGCAGCCGCCCCAGGCTCTCCTCTACGGACTGCAGTATATGTTTCCGAGACAGACCCGACTGGTTTGGTCCATCCCCGACCGGGAAAAAGACTTTAGATGAAATGAACAGTCGATCTCTGTTTCCCTTTTTCTTGAGCCAGGAGCCGAGCATTGTCTCCGACGCTCCGTCGTTGTAGATGTTCGCTGTGTCGAAAAAATTGCCGCCCGCTTCGACAAAACGATCGGCGATCTCATGAGATGTCTTTTCATCGGCTACCCAACCCCACGTCTGGGTTCCCATGGCCAACTCTGAGACTTTGACACCCGTGCCTGCAAAGAATCGATAATTCATAAGCATCCCTCCCCCCTCACCGTATAGTGTAGAACGAATCAACAGCGGAAGCAAGAAATCCGGGTGCCCAGGATTGGTCTACTCAAGATTCGCGTGTTTCGAAAGCATTTGTTCGGTGTCCAGACCTTTAAGTTCTGCGATTCGAAGAATAATCGATTCGAAAAGAATGAACATGGTTTGCTCGAACAGAGAACCCCGGGGCTGAACCGAAGCGGGTTTAAAGGTCGGTGATGATTTCAGAGCGGCGGCCTGGATTTGAACGTTCAGATCCGCCGTCTTTCCGATCGAAGATCGAGGCTGCGTGCTCACCAATGCGATCTCTGCGTTCAGCGCCTTTGCTTTGCGAGCCATCGCTACCAGACTCTGAGTCTCCCCACTGCCTGAACCGATAACGAGGATGTCCCCTCTTTCTATTGCTGGTGTGGTAGTCTCGCCGACCACATGAACCGTGAATCCCATCTGCATCAGGCGCATGGCAAAGGTTCGAATCACCAGGGCGGATCGCCCCATTCCCGCTAGAAAAATCCGCTTAGCCCGCATGATCATGTCTGTAAGGCGATCACAGGATTCGTAGCGAAGTTGTGTTAGGGCTTGTTCAATCTCCCGTTGGATAGCGAGGGCATATTCTGCAACGTGCACGTTAGACTTCTCCTGCTCGCTGCATGCTGGTCTTCAGGTATCTGGCTGCCCTTCGTCTGTCCGGCTGGTTTATAATGCCTCCGCCAACGACCACCACGGCGGGCCGTGCAGCAACGATCTCATCAATCGTGCTGGCATCTATTCCTCCGGCTACCGCTGCCTTTGCGGTGGTCACAGCGCCGACAGTCTCCTTCAGGCGGCGCAGCGTAGAACTGTCGAGGCCGTGAAGATCCGATGCGGTATGAATACATACGTACGCGGCTCCCATTCTCTCCACCTGGGCTATTCTGTCGACCACATTATGGACGCCAAGCAAATCTACCATAATGGATCGTTCCGCGCGTTTCGCTTCCCGAGCCGCAGCCTCAATGGTTACATCGTAGGCCAGTCCCAGCACGCTGACAATATCCGCCCCAGCCTCGAAGGCGATCCGAGATTCGTACGCGCCACCGTCTATTATTTTCACATCCGCCAGAACGGTAAGGTGTGGGAAGCGCTGCTTCGCCGCTCTGACTGCGGACAACCCTTCAGAGATGATCATGGGCGTACCGATTTCGACGATATCGATCAGGTCTTGAAGATTCCCGATGATCTTCATCGCCTTTTGTAAATCCAATTGATCCAAAGCGAGCTGCAGCTGCATCTTCTCGTTCTCCTACCCCCAACCTTCTCCGCTGCTATTATAACCAAGATTGGGCTTTGTCCCAAGGTTGTGTATCATTCCCATACGAAGCGAATAGACAGGGCGAAGTACGCTGGATAAGATGAGATTCGAGTGAGGTAAAAGCCGTGGAAAAGTCAGTTCCGGACCTGTTGGAACGGTCTCGGAGAGTCCGAGAGCTCGTGATCCGTATGATCCACGAAAGCGAGACCGCCGGACACTACGGAGGGTCTCTATCCTGTGTCGATATCCTGGTTTGTCTTTATTTCTCCTCGATGAAACATCGACCGAATGAGCCCGATTGGGAAGATCGCGACCGATTCGTATTGAGCAAAGGCCACGCAGCCCCGGCGCTTTATGCGGTGTTGGCAGAGGCGGGCTATTTCCCGATCAGGAACCTCTGGAGCTTCAAGAAGTTTGGCAGCACCTTGCAGGGACATCCGGATATGAAGTTGGTACCCGGCGTTGAAATGTCGACAGGCTCGCTCGGTCAGGGTCTCTCCGTAGCCGTTGGCATGGCTCTGGCGGGCAAGCTGGACAGAAAATCCTACAGAGTCAATGTGCTCTTGGGCGACGGAGAAATTGACGAGGGCAGCGTATGGGAGGCGGCTATGGCGGCTTCCCACTATCAACTGGACAATCTAACGGCGGTCCTTGACCGCAACAACTTGCAGGTTTCGGGATTCACCGAATCCCATATGCGGATCGAGCCGGTAGCAGAGAAATGGAAGGCTTTTGGCTGGACTGTGATCGAAATCGACGGGCACGACCCACGGCAGATACTCTCTGCACTCGGGTCAGCCGACCAGAACTCGGTGAAGCCTCTGTTGATAATAGCAAGGACTGTAAAGGGCAAAGGAATAGATTTCTTGGAGAACAAGATAGGATCTCACAGCTGCACACTTACAAGCGAGCAGTTCGCTCAGGTAATGCAGAGATTGAAGGGAACACCGCCGGGATGAGAAAAAACTTAGGAGAAAAATCCACGAGAGATGCCTATGGGGAAGCACTGCTTCGCCTCGGCGAAAGCGATTCCCGCATTGTCGCCTTAGATGCGGATCTGTCATCTTCCACACGGACGAGCAAATTTGCCGAGAAGTTTCCAGATAGATTCTTCAATCTGGGAGTTGCCGAGCAGAATCTTTACGCGGTAGCGGCTGGAATGTCTACCTGCGGGAAAATACCGTTTGCCAGCACATTCGCTGTGTTCGCTACTGAAAGAGCTCTGAATCAAATCAAACAGTGTATCGCCTATCCGGCGCTGAACGTCAACATTGCTGCCACCCACAGCGGGTTCACCTCCTCAGGTGACGGAGCGAGCCACCAGGGACTCACTGACATGGCATTCATGCGCTGTCTTCCTAATATGACGGTGATTGCTCCGGCTGATGCCACCCAGACCGAAAAGGCCATCAGAGCAGCAGCCGCTCATGACGGTCCGGTATACGTTCGCCTCGGGAAAATCGACGTCCCAATACTCTTCGATCCTGACAGCGATTTCCGAATTGGAAGAGCTGTCTTAGTGCGGGAGGGATCGGACATCACGGTCCTGGTTACCGGGATTCTGCTGAGCCAGACGATTACGGCGGCAGAAATTGCGGAGAAGAAAGGAATTGACGTCGAGTTGATCCACGTTCACACGGTCAAGCCGATCGACAGAGAGATGCTTGTTCGTTCAGCGACAAAAACACGATGTGTGCTTACCGTTGAAGACCACAGTATAGTAGGAGGTCTGGGAAGCGCAGCAGCGGAAGTTTATGCGCAATATCACCCCGTTCCTCTCACGATGGTTGGAGTTGCGGATGTGTTTGGTGAATCAGGTGAGATAGAACAATTGTACGAAAAGCACGGCCTTACAGCAGTCCAAATTGCTGATAAAATTCGGATTGCCGTTCAGAGAAAATGATCAGTATATCGAGGAGGGTTTGAGGTGAAATCCGCTTGGATAACAGGAAAACTACAAATCGAGGTTCGCGAGGAAGACTACCCGAGCCCTGCAGCCGAGGAGGTGGTGATTCGAATCCGGGCCTGTGGCATCTGCGGGACAGATCTTCATTTTTATCGTGATTTTCCGGGCGCCGCGCCGATTCCTTTGGGACACGAGGTGGCCGGCACGGTCCATGAGACCGGCGCTGCGGTTGATGATCTACAGATTGGGCAGACTGTAACTGTCCAGAACCACGTGCCCTGCGGAATATGTACCCCCTGCCTGATGGGCAAGCCGGAGCGCTGCCGGAACATCCAAACCTACATGGATGACCGAGCCGCCTTGGCCGAGTACCTCAGGTTACCAAGAAAAATGGTGGTTCCCTATACCGGCGTCAGCTTCGAGGAGGCGGTCCTGGTTGAGCCGCTCACAGTAGCCTTCGATTTGTTAAGCAGGGCGCAGATAGAACCTTTTCAGAGTGTCTGCGTGTCCGGCCCCGGCATCATCGGTCTGTTCTGCACGAAGCTGGCGAGTAAAGCCGGCGCGCGGAAGGTTGTGGTGTTAGGCAGAGGTTTTCAAACGAAAAGAGGTGGTATTCGAATGGAGGCTGCACAACGGCTTGGAGCTGCGGTCGTGGTCGATACAGATGAGGAGGCCTGGGTCGATACGGTAAAGGAAGCCGTGCCTGGTGGATTCGAAAAAATCGTCGTGACCTCACCGCCCCACTCCATCCCCGCGACCTTCGAGTTAGCTTGTTTCGGCGCCGACATAATATACAACGGGATAAGCTTCACAGAGCCAGAGATTACTTTTAATGCCAACACTTTCCATTTCAAGAAGCTGGCCTTGATCGCATCCCACGCTATTCCGAATTGGGGCTTCCCCCTGGCCTTTGAGCTGCTGTCTCAGAAGATGTTCGATTCCGCCCGTCTTGTTACTCACAGCTTTGTTTTTGAAGATATCGAGAAAGCTTTTGCCGTCGCCGCAAGTCGCGATGAGGCGGCAATCAAGGTGGTGATTACACTTTAGAGGAACGAACCAGGCGTAAGCCATCCCCGATCTATCGACCGGGCTTTCCCTGTCCATTCAGTACTGGTCGGTAACCCGCAGGTCTGCTTCGTAAGAACGAACACCCTTCAAATTCATCACATTCCGCGTTTGCTCCCGCTGTTCCGGACTGCCAAAGCTCACCTTGACACAGGGCTTCCAAACCATGGTCTACATACTCGACTCGTCCCAGAGGGCGGTTGAAAGCTCGGGCAATTGGAGGACCGAAGACCGCTCCGATTCTCGGACAAATCCTTGTCCGAATGACAGGAAAATACTCTCTTGAGGTAACGAATTTACTCAATCATGGGTTAGTCGCTCAGCGGTTTTTAGAACCTGCAGAGCTTCATCTTTGGAAGAGGTTTCGATCACGAGGTATAGACCTGCGGAAGACAGCTGCTCCATGAGCGGTTGCAGCCATTTTGACGCGATCTTTAGGAGCAATCCTTTCCCAGCCAGCTGTATTTTCTTCAATTCCGGGATAAATTCGATCGGTGGAGGTTGTCCTTCCACACAAGTCCATTGGATCATCTTCAATCGTTCTATAGAAAGAATCATATCCAGGTGCTTGAGCTGATCGATTCCATCAAAATGGTAAAGCGCATAATCCAGCAGCCCCGACTGCTCTTCTAGCTCCGGCATGACAAACTCGGAGAAATGCTCCGGGGAAATCATAACGGACAGATCGCACTGCAGCTGGGCGTGAAAGCCGGGTGCCCATGTATGCAGCCATCCAATCGTACAACCCCCGTTGTTGTTGTTCCAGATAATATCTCGAACCATCCGATTTGTCTTCAACCAGATATCCTGAATCGTATCCAGAGCTTCATGAACCTGTTGCCTCTGCAGCATCAAATCTGTGAGTAGGTTCTCACTGCCCCGCAAATGGGCAAGCGCATCCAAATTACCGCTGATATCAGGCATGGATACGAAGTACCTTTCCTGACTCTCTTCAGCCAGGAAACGAGCCAAATCAATGGTTTTCCTGTACAGAGAATTCTCCAGATCAAACTCCAGAGCATCTTGTTTCCAATTATCGATGAAAGGGAAAAACCAAACCGTTCGGTGGTCAAGTTGATATCGGCTGCCCCTAAAATAGCCGGCATGCCCCGAAGCCCCCAGATTTAAAAAAATATGGGGGAAGGCGTCTCCCAAAAAACAGGTATGATGAATCCTCTTGAGGTTCCGGTTCAATACCTTCTCTCCGTCGAACCAGTATTTCTCTTGTTCCTCAGGATCCGTTGGAAAGGGTTCTTGTTCGTAGTAGTGCCTATCTCTTGGCGCAAAAATGGCGATGCAACAACGGTCGATGATCTTTCTTTGCCACAAAGCTTTAAAGCGTTCTTTTGATTTTTCCCAGTTACCCCGGTTACTCATATGGAATTAAATGCCGTTTTACTTTGGTAATGCATTATATGACAAATAAGGACAGCTATCCCTTGATAGCTCCGGCCACAAGGCCCTCAATGAGTCTCTCCCTGGTGACTGCATAGAAAATCAATAGAGGAATCATCGACAGGATAAGAGCTGCCATGATTGTGGGTACATCGGATCCAAACTCACCCTGAAAATTCCAGAGAGCCAGAGTCAGCGGCCTTTTGGTTCTAGCGCTGATCAGAACGAGCGGGAAGATGAAGTCATTCCAGAGGATAACGGAATTGTAGATACCTACCGCCGTCATTGC
>Ga0114922_10005654_pt1 | contig 11512 bp, 17 predicted proteins | sample AartaG_FD_100975 | JGI IMG/M metagenome (GOLD analysis project Ga0114922, IMG submission 100975) | Deep subsurface microbial communities from Aarhus Bay to uncover new lineages of life (NeLLi) - Aarhus_00045 metaG | ecosystem: Environmental > Aquatic > Marine > Oceanic > Sediment | place...
ATTTGGACCCACGGAACATACAATGAAGAAGAACATAAATGGCTTAGGTCAGAAATAGCCAAGATGGGTTTGTTTGAACTTTATGAACACTCTCACGTGCTTTATGGCATCGCTTGTCAGGAAGTTGAGTATGTGGATAGTGGTATTAGAAGCCTTGTATCTGTGCAGAACTCGCTAATTGCTGGTTTGATAGAAGCCTATACAGATAGACCTGACCAGCTAAAGTTCGCAGCTGGTATAAAAGACGGAACTTTAACAGGCTGTTTTGCTTTGACAGAACCTAACCACGGTTCTAATCCAGCAGGGTTGAAAACAACCGCAACACCGTCACCAGCTGTGTCTGGTGTGGTTGCTGAAGATGGTACCAGCTATGAATTAGTCAACCATCTTTATTATTTAAATGGGTCTAAAATGTTCATCACGAACGGTATGTTTGCTGATTTTATGATTGTTTGGGCAACTAATGTTGAAACTTACAAGTTGCAAGCATTTCTCGTTGAAGAGATTAACGATAATGTAACTCGTAGAGAGATACCAAACAAAATGTCTCTACGCTATTCTGATACAGCAGAGATCTATTTTACAGAAGTTCCTGCGTATCCATTAGATGGTGCCATTGAACTAAAATCGGCTCTTAAGTGCTTAACTAAAGCTCGTTACGGTATTGCTTGGGGAGCGACAGGAGCAGCGTTAGCGTGTTTTGAAAGAGCATTATCTTATGCTGGCGATCGGATTCAGTTCCATGAGAAGCCTATTACTTCTCACCAATTGATACAGAACGAGTTTGTGGACATGTTGGAGAAGATAGTTAGCATGCAGTTGATGACTATACAGCTCGGTAGGCTGCTGGATGAAGACAAAGCGCACTATTCGCAGGTTGCTTTGGCTAAGCGACATAATGTTAAGGCAGCTTTAGACATAGCCAGAAGATGTAGGGACATCCTTGGCGCTTATGGTATCTGTACAGAGTACGACATCATACGGCACATGTTAAATCTTGAATCAGTGATCACTTACGAAGGTTCACACAACATTCAAACTCTTATTGTAGGCCGAGAAATTACAGGCATAGGAGCTTTTTAATGAAAGAAATAAGAATACATGGCAGAGGCGGCCAAGGTTGTGTTACTGCTGGTCTTTTAATAGCCGAAGCTTTCTTTCAATCAGGTAAATGGGCGCAAACATTTCCCATTTTCGGCGTTGAAAGAAGAGGCGCTCCTGTGGCAGCGTTTGTCCGTGTCGGCGACAACCCAATTCTACAAAGATACAACGTTTATAAACCACACGACGTTCTTGTCGCAGATCCGACTTTGGTAAATGTTGTAAATGTGATCGAGGGTTTGCGTAAAGATGGTAGGATCTTCATCAATACTCCTTGGGACTATGACAAAGGCGAACCAGAAGTGCAAATTGAGGGGTTTGAATTACATCCCATAGAGGCAACAGCGATTGCTCTGCATTGGAAACTTGGAACAGAGCAAGCACCTATTGTAAACACAGCATTGGTTGGTTTCTATCTTCGCATTTGTGGTATCGCTTTGGAACATGGACTGACTGCGGTGGAGAAACACATACCGATCCAGACTAAAGCCAATAAACAAGCTATGACTGATGCTTATCACTTTGATATGATAAAGGATTAACCATGGATGACATAATTTCTAAAACAAAACAAGATATGACGTGGAATAAGACAGGCGTTTGGAGGAACATGAGGCCGGTAAGAGATCCGGAAAAATGTATCCAATGTGGTTTGTGTAAAACATTTTGTCCAGATTTTTCAGCAGAAAAAGATAGTTTAGATTATGACTATTGTAAAGGCTGTGGCATCTGTGCAGAGGAGTGTCCAAGAGGTGCCATAGAGATGGTGAAAGAATAATGGTAGACATTATTACAGCTGAAGAAGCTGCCGCAATGGTTGAAAGCGGTGATGGTGTGGGTTTCCCTAACTTTTTTAGTGTAGGAATAGCGTATGACTGCGCTAACGCTTTGGCTGAAAGAGATGTAAAGAATCTCACAATGTATGGGAATGAGGTAGGATTACCAGGACTTGGTGTTGGTAAGCTTATAAGGAACGGTCAGATAGCTAAAGTTGTTGTATCTTTTCTTGGGACAAATCCAGAAGCTGTCGAGATGGTTTTAAATGGCGAAATGGAATACGAAATGTACCCACAAGGTACGTTGATTTTTAAATATTGGGCCGGTGCAGCTAAGATGGGTGGCATCTTAACACCTGTTGGTGTTGGTACAGACATGGCAAAAGATAAAGAGATCATTCATAGAAATGGACAAGATTACATTTTAGAAGATCCTTTGCGTTGTCGTATAGCTTTTGTTAAAGCTTTTCAAGCAGACCGTAAGGGTAATGTGTTGTTTTGGAAGGCTTCTGCTAACTTCAACAACATGCAAGCTAGAGCCGCAGACATTACTATTGTAGAGGCTGACGTAATACTTCCAGAAGGACACTACATTAATTATCCAGACTTGCCTTATTACTATGTGAATGCTTTGGTTCAATCATCAGGGCAATGGCGTGAGGATTTGAGACTTTATCGCCGCGAAGTTATAAATCGAGACGATCCAATGCGTATGCGGATTGCCAAACGAGCCGCGGAGTTCTTAGAAGATGGAGACATTGTTAATCTTGGCATAGGTATTCCATTACAGATCGCGTCTTTTGTTCCAGAAAACATAACCGTAGACTTTATGTCAGAGAACGGCATCTTTGGTATGGGAGATCTTATACCAGAAGAAGAACAAGACCCAGAAATAAACAATGCTGGTAGAGAGCCTGTTGGTTGGTACGATCACACGATTTTTGTAGATAGTTTTGAGACTTTTACTATGGTAGCTGGCGGGCGAGTGGATAAAACATTTCTTGGAACGCACCAAGTAGATGAGTGGGGCAACTTCGCTAACTACGAGATTCCTGGAAAGAAAATGCCAGGTGTCGGCGGTGGTATGAATTTGGCACATGGTACAAAAGAGGTCATCATATGTACCAAACACACACATGAAGGTGAGTCTAAAATAGTGAAGAGATGTAGGTATCCTCTTACTGGAGTACGAAATGTTACTTGGATAATCACAGAGTTGGCTGTATTTAAAGTCACTGAAGAGGGATTGGAGCTTAGAGAGGTTGCATACAATAGCAACCTTTATGAAATCAGAGCAAAAACTGCTGCGAATTTTAGAGTGCCGCATGGGTTATGGAAAACATTTGGAGAATAAAATGGAACTATTATCAGGAAGTCAGGCTGTAGCTACAGCCGTAAAACTCGCGAACGTTGATGTTGTTACGGCTTATCCTATTACACCACAGACGAGCATTATAGAAGAGCTTGCAAAGATGTGTACGAGTGGTGAGTTAGACGCTACTTATATTAATGTAGAGTCTGAGCACTCAGCAATGGCTGGAATTATAGGTGCAGCGGTAGCAGGAGCCAGAACGTTTACTGCCACAGCATCACAGGGATTAGCACTTATGCATGAAATGCTTCATTGGGCAGCGAATGGAAGGCTGCCAATAGTAATGGCTGTAGTAAATAGAGCGTTAGGTCCGGGTTGGAACATTTGGACAGACCAAACTGATACACTATCTCAAAGAGATACTGGTTGGATTCAACTCTATTGTACCAACGCACAAGAAGTTTTAGATTCGGTGTTGATGGCTTATCCATTAGCTGAGCGGTGTAATTTACCAGTGATGGTGGTGTTGGATGCTTACCTACTATCACATACATACGAGCCGGTAGATGTACCTTCACAAAGTGTTGTGGATGAATATTTAACCACTACATATGAACGACCTTTCGGGATTGACTTTGAAAATCCTTATTCTGTTTTTCAGCTAACAATGCCTACAGAGTATGCGGTTCTTAGAAGAAGACAACAAAAAGATTTTGAACAAGCATACTTACATTATGTTGGAGAAGCAATTTCTTTTAGGCACAGCTTTGGTAGATACTGGCCAGAACTGAGCGGATGTGGATACACTGATAGCTACAAGGCGAAGAACGTTCTTATTACTACAGGCACGATGAGTAGTACGGCAAAGTCTTTACTAACAGATTATAAACGTGATGTTCAGCTTGTAAATCTTAAACTTTTGCGACCATTCCCTGCGAAATCACTTCGTGAAGCCATTCGTGGCGCGGAAAGAGCGATAGTTGTGGATCGTAACTTATCTCCTGGCCTTGGTGGGATTTGGGCGCAAGAAGTTCGAGCGGCTTTGAGCGGTTTACCTGTACATACTTACAGTTACATAGCAGGTATAGGTGGTACCGATGTAACAGAAGAAGATCTGGATAAGATTATTTATGATGCGCTCAATAACGAGCCACAATATTACCCAGTTTTCGTGGAGGATATATAATGAGTTTAATAAGTAAAGGACATATAGCTTGTCAAGGATGTGCCGCATTATCAACAGCCAATCTAATTTTAAATGAGCTGGGACCAAGAACCGTGGCCGTTATTCCTGCTTGTTGTTTGTCTGTTTGTAATGGGCCTTACCCATCGGCCGCCTTCAAGATTCCAGTTGTTAACTGTGCTTTTGAAACAGCAGCCATTACTGCTGCTGGAATAAGAGCTGGCTTGGATAGAAAGAAAGAAGAAGCTAATGTAGTAGTACTCGCTGGTGACGGTGGAACCTATGACATAGGTCTGGGAGCACTTTCCGGCGCGGCGGAAAGAAATGATAACATCTTATACGTCTGCTACGACAACGAAGCTTATATGAATACAGGTATACAAAGAAGCTCTGCAACTCCTTACGGCGCTCATACGATGACCACGCCCAAAGAAGGATACAAAAGAGAACACAAAAAAGATATAATAGGTATTCTAAAAGCACACGACGTTCCTTATATAGCTACAGCAACTATAACTAAGCCTGGGGACTTTAAAAAGAAAGTCAGAAAGGCAAAAGACATGAAAGGTTTCAGATTTATATTAGCTTTCACACCATGTCCTACTGGATGGAAATTTGATCCTAAGTATTCTATTAAAATGGCAAGACTGGCTGTAAACAGCGGACTGTTTCCTTTGCGAGAGATCGTATGGGGTGAAGAAACAGTGAAAAAAATCAAAACAGAAGACAGTAAGGCGGTCTTTAAAGAATACATTAAACTCCAAGGAAGATTCAAACATTTAAGCGACGAAGAAGTTAATAATTTCTATCGAGCTTACAAGAATTTTGATTGGAAGTTCTAATAAGTAGACAAACTTACTATATATAGAGGTGTATTTATGAATTGGGATGATTATTTTATGACTATGGTGTATTTAGTCGCGATGAGAAGTAAAGACGAAAGTACACATGTTGGTGCTGTGATTGTCGGACCTGGTAATGAACTCAGGTCTACTGGATACAATAGTTTTCCTAGAGGAATAAACGATTATGTACCCGAAAGACAAGAACGGCCAGAAAAGTATTATTGGTTTTCACATGCCGAACGTAACTCGGTTTACCACGCCGCACGTGTGGGTATTCCTGTTGAAGGCTGTACTATGTATACCAACGGTGTACCTTGTACTGACTGTGCTTTCGCTGTGATTCAGTCCGGAATAAAAGAAGTAGTGGTTGATGGTGGTTGGAGCAACGCCAAGAGAGATAAATGGGACGAAACAGCGAAAAGGACAGCTGTGATGTTCGAAGAAGCAGGCGTTAAACTTCGAGTTTGGGATGGAGAATTGATAGATATTTACAAGTTTCAGAGAGGTAAGAAATTTTAATTAAAATATTTTATCATTCTGTACTATAATATATATGTGTAGGGCTTTGTGCTCTACTCTACTCGCACAAAAAAGGAGGTGTTAACGAATATGAGTAGTGAATATGGTGCTCCTTTCGTTTTCGGAATCGGTCACGGTGACCTCGGCGACGAGAGCAATGATCCTGCGAAGGTTGGTGATGATTGGGTAGGTTTCCTAGCTAGAGATGGAATTTCTCATTATCAATTTAACCTTTATGGAACAGAGAATCTATTTGTTAAGTTTGGAGATGACATTTGGCTACATGTTGGAGATTTTATGAATGCTCCACAGGCTGGTCAAGTACTCATCCAGTCTCTTGGCATGGGTAGTCCTTACTATGCCTCAGATGGAACTTCTCTTTACGACCGAGATGATACTCTGTTTAAGATCGTGGAAGGCAACAAAGAACTGGAAATTCCTGCTGCAGATGTTATGGACTCTGATGTATATCTAATTCCAAGCGCAAGCGCAAGATACCCAGGGGAAGGTTGGCAACCAATCGGACAACTTGATATGGACGAATAAGACCGATATAGCGAGTAGTGGGGCGGTCTTTGACCGCCCCCTTTCATCGGGAGGTGGCTCAGTCTGGTAGAGCGCCGCGTTTGGGACGCGGATGTCGCAGGTTCGAATCCTGTCCTCCCGACCAGCTTCTAAAGGAGGCTTATTATAGCTCGACGCGGGCGAAAATCTAACAAGTATTACCGAGAAAAAGCTTTAAATCATTACGGAGCAAAATGTAGGGTTTGTGGTTATGACACAAGAGAAATCTTAGAAGTCCACCACAGGAATGGAAATAGGAGAAATAATAAACTTTGGAATTTGGACGTGTTATGTCCAACACACCATAAAGAATATGATTTAGATATCAGAACATACGATGGTCTACCTAAATGTGATAATGGTTGTGTCAAAAGGGATAGGAGAAAAAAGAAAAATGGGAATGGAAATTATAAGATTTAAAGCTAAAAGACTTATACGTGATCAGGCATTTCTAAAGGGAGAAACTACTCTTTCTTCTGGAAGGAAGTCAGATTACTATGTAAAAATGTCTCGTGTGCTAAATAATCCTCTTGGACTCGTTTATATAACTGATTTGTTAGAAGAAAAAGTTGTCAGAGCGCTCCCAGTCTCCGGTATCGGTGGTATAGCATTGGGTGGCGCTCCTTTAGTCTATAGCTTTATAACCAAATATCCAGCTTTTTATGGTTTTTTGGTAAGAACGGATAGTAAGACTCACGGACAGAAGGAAATAATAGAGTTGCCGCCTTATGCAGACAACCGTTTGAGGAGGGTTGTGTTGCTCGATGACATTATTACGTCAGGTGGATCTTTATTGACAGGATATGAGATGTGTAAACTATACCATCTCGAAGTGATAAAGGCGTTTGTTGTAGTTGATAGGCAGGAAGGCGGTATAGAAAACTGTGCTGCTAAGGGATTAAAGGTTGAATCGTTGTTTACAATAGATGAAATCTTAAAGGAGTAATGCTTTGTGAGCAATCCAGTACTGTTGATAAATGCTAGCTATGAGCCGCTTAATATTATTCACTGGCAAAAAGCGGTTAGGCTACTTTATCTTGAGAAGGTTGAGGTTCTTGAGGAGTATATGACAGTGATTCGGAGTCCGAACATTGTTATTTACACCCCAGCAGTGGTTAAACTTACAAAATATATAAAAAGAAAACATAGAGGAATAGTTTATTCCAAATGGAATATGTATGTCCGAGATCAATTCAACTGTCAGTATTGCGGCAAGAATATCAAAGACAAGGAACAACTTACTAGAGACCACGTTATTCCTAGAAGTTATGGCGGTGGTACAAGCTGGAAAAACTGCGTGACCTGCTGTAAGAAATGTAATCTAAAGAAGGGTGGCAGGACACCAAAACAAGCAGCAATGAAACTAATCCAAAAGCCAAGGGCTCCTAAAGGTGACAGAGTGACTTTCAATATGAAGAAGCGCGGCAATGGGATTCCTAAGCAATGGATGAAATACGTTGGAAACCCTGGCGATTAAATTGCCCTATGCCAGGTGGGGCTTATAGGAGGAAAAATGTATAAAGATGGATTTGTCCTTGCCATTCTCAAGGACGGAAAACCGTTAAAGGAAATAGACGGCGTAGTCCGTGTTCCTTTTGACAGTGAGTATCAGATTAGGCTTAGAAATAAAAACTGGCTTAATTGTAAAGCAAAAGTTTATGTAGATGGTTCTCTGGTCAGTAACCTTGGCGATTTCGTTATTAATTCGCAAGGCGTGGTTGACCTTGAGCGCTTTCTAGACAACTCTCTCGACGAGGGAGCCAGGTTTAAGTTCGTACATAAGGATCACGGAGAAGTCAGTGATCCGGACAACGACGAGAACGGTGTGATTCGTGTTGAGTTTTATAAGGCTCAGAAAATAAGTTACACAATCACTACAGGTAATTATCCTTACAGTCCGTGGTACACCTACAATGATGGTATTCATTGGAATTTCACCAACGACGAGAAAACTGGTGATGGTGATACTACATTACGTTGTGGTGGAACAACAACTATGGCAGACGGCGTTAAAGTGCAGAACTACAGCGCCATGTACTGCAATTCCACACCAGTAATGGATTCACTCGGTGCCGGAGAAGAGGGTGCAACCGTCGGCGGCGAAAAGTCGTATCAAAAATTTAACACTGTAGCAGACTTTCTAACAGAAACTTATCCCACCGTGCTTGAGCTTAAATTGCTTGCACCAAAGGATAAGCACTATGTGGCACCAAAGCCACGACAATTCTGCTCACAGTGTGGTAACAAAGTACAGCAAAAAGACAGGTTCTGCTCTAGCTGTGGAACTAAACTAAACTAAAAACCTGGTTACGCCAGGGTTTCCAACCCCAACGGAGGTTATAAAATGCCAATTTATTGTTTAGAATGTAAACACTTTAGTTTTTATAAGCCAAAAGCTTCTCATGGAGATTGGGTATGCGCGCATCCAAGCAACGTTAGTGATGAAGCAAAAGATGATTGGCTTTATAGTCGAACAGAACAAGAATTTACTGTGGCGGCAAGCGTGAAAAATGCCAGCAAAGACTGTTCAGACTTCGAAGAAGCGTTGACATAAAATATGAGGAGCAGTTAATCTAATGCCAAACCCAAGAAAAGGTGAAACGAAAAGTAAATTCATGAGCAGGTGCATTTCCGATGTCACTAAAGAAGGAAAGAAACAAGACCAAGCTATAGCTCAGTGTCTTAGTGTGTGGGGAGACTCACATAAAGCGACGATAGAGATCAACGCTGTTCATGGTATTACGATGATGTATGACCCAGAGTACGAAGTAATAGTAGATTTTATCTTCGATGAAGATATGTATACGAAAGAAGAATCAGAGAGATGGATAGAAGAGAACACCGAAGTGTGTGACTCTATTATTTCTCTGGTTAACGAAACTATAAGGAGTTGATATAAATGAGTGCAAAGCCTGGACTAACGGTTAAGGTTAGGAGAAACGAAGATGTGATGGACGCATACAAACGTCTTCGTAAGAAGTGTGAAAGGGACGGACTTTTCAACGAGATCAAGAAGCATAGATACTTCGAGAAACCGAGCGAAAAGAGAAGAAAGAAAAAGTTAGCGGCCTTGAAACGAGCGGCTAAGAAGGCTAGGGGCAGGGGCAAAGGCAAACATGGAACACAAAGGCGAAGATAATGGAACGGTTAGCTCAGAAAATTGAGCTTCTTCTAAGTTTAGAGAAGGAAGTTCACTACTGTACCGGCTGTAGACTTCACGAAACTAGAACGTTTACAGTTTTTGGTATGGGAAATGTTGATGCAGATTTAGTTTTTGTAGGTGAGGGACCAGGTGCGGACGAGGATGCTGCTGGTGAGCCTTTTGTCGGCGCGGCTGGCAAAATCTTAACCAGAATAATCTACGCACTAGGCCTAACACGACGAGATATATACATCTGCAACATAGTAAAGTGTAGACCACCAGGAAACAGGAACCCACAACCAGACGAGATAGACAGTTGTAAAAAGTATTTACTTACTCAACTGGATGTGGTTCAGCCCAAAGTAATTTGTACTTTGGGGGCAGTGCCTACGCATTTTTTACTTAACGCCAAGGCACCAATAAGCAGACTGAGAGGTAGGGTATTCTCCTTTAGAGGAGTGAAAGTGGTGCCTACTTTTCACCCAGCTTATATTTACAGGAGTCCTTCCAAAAAAATTGAAGTGTGGAAGGATTTGAAGTTAGTAGAAAAATTGCTACATGAGAAAGACAGTGTGGTAGAAAGAGATACAGGATCGGCTAAACTTTTTTAAGATTCTGTACTATAATATATATAGAGGGGGCGAATTAGGATCGACGGATGGATTGATGAGAGTGAACGCAGCGGAGTGTAGCTTAGGACACTCTAAAAACCAAAGCGTAAACATAGATGCAAAAAACACTATGTCTAACTACCTTGATTATGCACTTGATGGCGTAAAGCCTGCCAAGCTCAGGGTAGCTCATTCCGTACCGTAAGGTATAGGACGGGCTGGCTACTTGCCTGGGAACAGAAAAGAAAGCGCCCTGCCGTCGTCGGAAGCGGCAGACTAAAATAAACCACCGACACGAACCCGTTTCGCTACTTAGGATATCGCTGTAATTCGGACATTTTTTGAAACAGGCCGGACGCGGCTGCGATGCCGCCGCCTCCACCAGAAAATTCAACGGCTAGTCCGTTTCGAGGTTATAAAATGGTTGAAGAAAAAGATGCGATCGAAGTAAAAGAAGATTTGAGTGAGTTGTTAGAATCAACGCACCCGTTGCTTCAGAAGTTTAGAGAAGCTTGTCCAGGAACCTTTAAACACTCGCAAACACTTGCGAATATGGTCGAGAATATCGCTATAGCTCTAGAGCTTGATGTTCAAGCTATGAAAGTGGCTGCTTTGTGGCATGATATAGGAAAGATGATTAATCCTAAATATTTTACGGAAAATCAACTTGAAGATGAAGATACACACAAAGATCTTTCGCCACGGATGAGTTATCAGATGATTACCAGACACGTATCTGACAGTGTTATGATATTGATTGGTGAAGAAAATTTTCCGCGGCGCATAATAGAAATTATCGCTACACACCCCGGCACAACTGTGGTAAAATACTTCTTTGTTAAATCCGGAACAGGTATAGATGACATTTACAGATACAAAACACCTAAACCAAAATGTATAGAGTCTGCGATTTTAATGATAACAGACCACATAGAAGCGACAACCAGGTCTCTACAACAAGCTGGTAAACTTGAGTCCATCACAGAAATTATTGATAGTATAATTAACGATCTGTTAGATGACGGCCAGCTGGACGAGGTTGTGATGAAGCTCGGTGATCTGAAACGAATCAAGATAGCATTAGCGAAAGAGATGGAAGGAACCTATCAGAAGAGGGTAGATTATGACGAAGCAAAAAAAGAAAAAGCGGAAGTGGAAGAATAAGAAAGCCACTTTCAGACCAAAAACTATTAACTTAGATACTATAAATCTTCACAGGCCGTTTGGTATCGCAGCTGTTATGCATGAAAGAGACAGACAGCTTGAAGATTTAATAAGGAACCCAGAAAAATATAGAAAAGGAAAAAGAAGAGGAATAAAATGAAAGCATGCAGGGAAGGAAACCATCCTTTAATCGAGCTTACCAGAACTTGGCTTGGTTATGGTGGTGAAGAAGTTGTTCGTTGGTGTCCAGTGTGTGGTTCTGTTGTTGTTGATGTTGATGTTGATGGCCGCACGA
>Ga0114922_10005655_pt1 | contig 11511 bp, 11 predicted proteins | sample AartaG_FD_100975 | JGI IMG/M metagenome (GOLD analysis project Ga0114922, IMG submission 100975) | Deep subsurface microbial communities from Aarhus Bay to uncover new lineages of life (NeLLi) - Aarhus_00045 metaG | ecosystem: Environmental > Aquatic > Marine > Oceanic > Sediment | place...
CCTGGGCAGATCCGGCCCGTGGACCTGGCCTGTGAGAGCAACCCGTATGGGCATCCAGAGATTTTTCCCTTTTATGTCGGTCTCATCCTGCACACTCTTCATAACCATCTTGAAATGTTCGGCATCCCAAATCTTAAGAGACGCCATTTCCTTCAAGAACGGTTCAAAAACTCTCGCCGACTCCTCCATTTTTATGATATCCTCAGCGTGAGCATCCTCGAACACCACATCGTCCTGGAACAGAATCCTTGCTTTCTCCCGAATCTGATTAAACCGTTCAAGTTTGTCATGAAAAAGAGTGGCGATGGGCAGTGCCTCTTCCTTCGAAGAAATGGGATATCCCGCCTCCTGGATTTCTCGCATAACAAACTCAGCAAATCGATTACCATCGAGTTGACGAATGTACATCCCGTTCATCCAGTCCAACTTTTCTACATCAAATATCGCAGCAGATTTTGAGACACGCTGGAAACTAAATTCCCGGATGAGTCGATCTATCGAGAGGATCTCATCACCGCTGTCAGAAGACCATGAAAGTAAAGAGAGAAAATTAACCAGCGCCTCCGGTAGATATCCTGACTCCCTATACTGGGAAACCGAAGTCGCCCCATGCCGTTTCGAGAGCCGCATTCGGTCTTTCCCCAGGATCATGGGAATATGCACGAAAATGGGGGGCGCCCATTCAAAGGCCAGATAGATAAAAATTTGACGGGGTGTATTGGACACGTGATCATCCCCCCGAATCACATGGGAAATTTCCATGAGATGATCATCCACTACACATGCGAAGTTATACATTGGCATACCGTCGGGCCGCGCAACAATAAAATCCCCGACATTTTCACTTTCAAAAACAATTCGCCCTTTTATTAAATCCTCAAAAACAACCTCTTTGGCTTCAACTCGGAACCGGAAAGCAGGTTTTCTCCCCTCTCTTACCAACTGGCTCTGTTGTTTTCGAGTCAACTGGCGACAACGTCCGTCATAACGTGCCGATTCACCACGATCGAGCATCCCTTTCCGCCGCACCTCCAATTCCTCCGGTGTACAATAGCAGGGATAGATTTTTTCAACTTCTCGAAGCTGCTTGATGTGCTCCGAATAAATCTCCAATCTTTCCGATTGCCGGTAAGGTCCATGAGCCCCCCCAATACGAGGGCCCTCATCCCATTCCAGACCCAACCAACGGAGATCCTCTAATATTGCGGTCTCAGAAGCTTCCGTCGACCTTTCCCGATCCGTATCTTCGATCCTTAAGATAAAATCTCCATGACTGTGTCTGGCAAAAAGCCAGTTCATGATTGCCGTCCGGGCATTGCCAATATGCAAATGCCCCGTTGGACTTGGGGCAAAACGTGACCGTATAGAGCTACTCATACATTCACAACCTTTAACTATCCTGGTTTGCGTTTTTTCAACACCGATCTTACACAGATAAATATAACAAAAATAAATATGAGTATAAATACCACCAATTGATAATGATTGACAATATCAGCCCAGTTTTCACCTACCCATACCCCTAATCCCATTAGGAGCCCATTCCAAATAAGACAACTCAAAAGGCATAGTCCAAAAACCTTTTTCGAATCCATCCTGGCAATACCAGCCCCGATAGAAACGATTGCCCTAAAGCCTGACATAAAGCGATTGATTCCAATAACAAGGTAGCCGTAACGTGCAAACCATAACTCCACCCGTTCAAGCTGTTCCTCAGAAAAAAAACGGCCACTTTTCTTCCTGAATATTTCCCTCCCCCATCGCAGTCCAACGAAGTAGAGAATCATAAATCCCGAGATACTCCCCGCCGTGGCCATGATGTACGCCGGCAGGAAGGCCAACTGCCCCCTCCCCACCAAAAACGCGCCTAACACCACGAAGGTATCACCGGGCATGGGTGGGAATAAATTCTCTCCCAACGAACTCAAAAAGAGGAAAACATATCCTTCCCACCCTTCCAAAGAACGAAAAAAATCTTGTAACCTATCCACGTCTATCGGATTTCATCTATCGCTGCAACAGTGTATGATACAATGACCTCCCCCCGTCCGGGAGGACCAAATCCTTCATGGGTTGTGGCTTTTACAGATACTTTTCCTTGATTCAAATCAAGGGCACTCGCTATCATCTCAATCATATTCCTCCGATGGGGGGATAATTTCGGAGCTTCTGCGATTATAGTGGAATCCACGTTCACGATCCTGTAATCCGCATTCCGAACCATTTCAACCACCCGCCTGAGCAACTCAATACTCGATGCATCTTTGTATCGAGTATCCGTATCAGGAAAATGCTCCCCGATGTCACCCATTGACGCAGCTCCCAACAGCGCATCGGCTATGGAATGGCAGAGAACATCGGCATCTGAATGGCCATCCAATCCCTTTTCGAAGGGGATCTCAATACCCCCAAGTATAAGAGGTCTGCCCTTTACCAGGGGATGCAGATCGTATCCAAATCCAATTCTCACACCACCTCCTGATTGACAACCATCTCAGCCAAAAGAAAATCCGCTGGGGTGGTGATTTTGATGTTCCTCTCTTCACCCATGACAATAGCGACTCGATGCCCCAGTCTTTCGACTAAAGCGGCATCATCTGTAGCATAATATCCTTCCTCTTTCGCCTTCTCATACCCTTTCCTGAGCCAATCGACACGGAAAGCCTGGGGGGTCTGGACCGACCATAACGTGTCACGATCCAGAGTCTCCTCAACCCAACCTTCTCTTCCTTTTTTTACTGTATCTTTCACCGGAATAGCTAAGATGGCACCGCCCCATTCTCTGGCTTTTTCACCGACTTCATGTATCTTATCTACAGACACAAAGGGCCTCACCCCATCATGGACGACGACAATCTCTACGCCTTCCGGAAGATGGTCCAATCCATTTTGTACGGAGTCCTGCCTCTCCTTTCCTCCGGCAATCACCGCCCCCACTTTTAGAGGTCCCCATCGGGTGACCGTCTCTTTCGCCGTCCCCACATGATGCGGTGGAACGACGAGAATAACTTCATCAATTATCGAACAACAATTAAATTTTTCCAGAGTATGTATAATGATGGGCTTCCCCCGGATATTCAGAAACTGTTTGGGGATCTCCCGTCCCAAACGTCTTCCCGAACCCGCTGTGGGAATGATTGCCACAATTTTCCCGCGTGGAGTCATCAAGTCGTCACCACAATTAAAGGACCAACATGGCATCCCCATATGAGAAAAAACGATATCTTTCCCGAATGGCCTTCCGGTAGGCTTTAAATACGAACTCACTTCCACCAAAAGCACAAACCAGCATGAGAAGCGTAGAAGCCGGCATGTGAAAATTGGTTAGGAGCATATCGATAACCTTGAAATCGTAAGGTGGATAAATGAACTTGTCAGTCCAACCCCTATCAGATTTAACGTGTCCATCTGTTGTGATGACAGACTCTAAAACCCTGACAACGGTTGTTCCAATGGCAAGGATCCGTCCTCCCCGATTTTTCGTCTCATTCACAATTTTAGCCGACTCTTCGGATATTTCAAAGTATTCCGAATCCATTTTATGACGGGTCAGATCTTCTACTACGATGGGACGAAATGTACCCAGTCCCACATGAAGTAAAACCGGCACAATTTTTATGCTGTGGTTTTCAATTTTCTTGATGATTTTTTTATCAAAATGCAAGCCAGCCGTGGGAGCCGCAACAGCACCTCTTTTTTTGGCAAATAGCGCCTGATATCGCTCTTTATCTACGTTCTCAACCTTTCTCTTGATGTACGGCGGCAGTGGAACCTTCCCAATTTTTTCAATGATATCATTAAAATCACCATCATATGTAAAACGGACGACCCTACCTCCTGAGACAGTATTATCCACCACTTCACAATTCAGATAACCACCAACATTCAATTTATTTCCTACGCGCACTTTCCGAGCAGGCCTAACCAGGACTTCCCAGAGATCTTTCTCCAACTCCCTTAGGAGAAATATTTCTACCTCGGCCTGGGTTTTATCTTTAATTCCGGTGAGTCTCGCTGGAAACACACGGGTCTCGTTCACGACGAGACAATCTCCTTCATTAAGGTATTGAATAATATCCCTGAAATGTTTTTCTTCGATCTTCTGCGCGCTGCGATTGAGCACCATCAATCGCGAATCACCCCGTTTTCTTGTCGGATACTGAGCAATGAGCTTATCAGGAACACTGTACTTAAAATCGGAAAGTTTCATTACACTCACCTTTATAGAATTTTCGGTATGTGATCACTTTAACACCGCGAGTAAAGATACAAAATTCGTATTGGTTCAAAACAGATTCTCCTGAACCGAGCCCTGTCGAGGAACATTCAAGGCATTATAGGCCAATTCCGTAGCTTCTCGTCCCCTCGACGTCCTCTTCAGAAAGCCCTCCATAATTAGGAAGGGTTCGTATACCTCTTCAATGGTTCCGCTCTCCTCTCCCACAGCCACGGCCAACGTATTAAGACCGACAGGACCGCCACTAAACTTTTCCATGATAACCGAGAGGATTCGCTTGTCCATCTCATCCAATCCATAACAATCGACATCCAACCGCTCTAACGATTCCGTGGCAATTTTTTTAGTGATGCGTCCATTACCCTCCACCTGGGCAAAATCTCGCACTCTTCTGAGCAGACGATTGGCCACTCTCGGGGTCCCACGTGCTCTCGTTGCTATTTGACGAATGCCAGCATCTTCCACCTCGACGTTCAGAAGACGAGCCGACCGGAAAAGAATCTGGATTAATTGTTCTGGCAAGTAGAAATCCAGACGGTTCATGACACCGAAACGACTCCGCATGGGGGAAGTGAGAAGCCCGGCTCGTGTCGTGGCACCAACCAGAGTAAAATTGGGGAGGTTTAGACAGATACTCCGGGCATGAGGACCACGATCAATGACGATATCCAGCCTAAAGTCCTCCATTGCAGGATAGAGATACTCTTCCACAACATTGCTGAGCCGGTGTATTTCATCGATGAACAGAACGTCCCGTGTTTGAAGGTTCGTCAAAATACCTGCAAGATCGGCAGGTTTCTCCAGAGCCGGTCCTGTTGTTGTCTTAATATCCGATCCGAGTTCGTTAGCTAAAACATGAGCCAATGTTGTCTTCCCAAGTCCGGGAGGGCCATAAAATAGAACATGGTCCAGGGCCTCATCTCTCTCGCGGGCAGCCTGAATGAAGACTTTCAGGTTGGAAACGATTTTTTCCTGACCGACAAACTCCTCCAATGAACGCGGTCTTAAAGAGTTGTCAAAAACCTGTTCGCCGTCCAAAGGAGTCGGATTTGTGATACGTTGATCAGTCATAACACGCTAAATTTTTGAAATGAAAAACACAGATATTGCTCGAAATACCATAAATTATAGCCTCCGTAACACTCGTCGGATCACTTCCTCAACGGACAGGGAGGTTTCCTTTTGAAGCACTTTCCGTACAACCTCCTCGGCTCGGGATCGTTGGTATCCCAGAGATACCAATGCCTGGACCGCCTCTTCTCCTGCAGGTGTTCTCGAAAGAATTGAAACGGCCATCCCTCCCGATTTTGACTCCCCGATTTTCTCCCGGAGTTCCAGTACGAGCCGCTCGGCCGTTTTTTTGCCTACACCTGGAGCAGAGGTTAAGAGACCAATATCCTGATTCATTACGGCCCTTTTAAACTCTTCTACTGAGATTCCTGAAAGGATCCCCTGAGCCAGTCGTGGGCCGACGCCGCTCACGGTGATCAAGAGTTGGAAAAGATCTTTCTCCTCCGGTGTAGCAAAACCAAAGAGTCGAAGAACATCCTCCCTCGCATGAAGATAGGTTAAAACTCGAACTTGTTCACCTATTTCTCCCAGCACCTGAAAACTCGAAAGAGGAATCCATATTTTAAATCCCACACCACCCGTTTCGACCACGACATAAGCAGGTGTCTTTTCAACCAATTTTCCCAGAATATGCGAAATCATTTTTTCATATTTAAAATCTGAGCAGTATAACCGCTGTTCCTCAGACCATGGCACAGCGCCACTGCCAATCCATCAGCAGCATCTTCTTGAAGATCATCCATCGAAATATGAAGCAATCGGGCCATCATCCACATGACCTGATCCTTCGTCGCTCCCCCCCTTCCGAGGACCGCCTGTTTTACTTCTCTGGGCGCATACTCGGCCACCGGAATTCCCTGTTCAACAGCGGCAAGGATTATGACTCCTCTGGCATGCCCTAATCGGAGGGTTGTCTTGGCATTTTGGCTGACATACACTTCCTCCACTGCCAAAGCATCGGGTTGTGATTTCTTTATCAGATCGGAAATGGCTTCATGGATCTGTTTCAGACGTTTAGGGAATGCACGTTTTGTGTCCACGCGGAAAAAGCCGTAATCAATTGCCCTGTACTTACCCTTTTCTACCTCGACAAGGCCATATCCGACTAACCGGGTTCCGGGATCGATACCCAGTACCAGCAGACCCAATCTTAAGCCTTTCTTTCTGTATCGTCTATATCAAAGTTCGAAAAAACCTGCTGAACATCATCAGACTCTTCCAAAGCCTCCATGAGCTTCAGTATCTGTTCTGAATGTGTCCCTTCGACCTTGACCGTTGTTTTTGGAATCATCGCAATCTCAGCAGAAACCACGGGTATCTGACTGTCATCTAAAGCTTCCTTAATACTTGCAAAGCTTTCCGGTAAACTCACGATTTCGTATACATCATCCTCCGTTGTCATATCCTCTGCACCCGATTCCAAAGCGACTTCCATTAAATTTTCCTCATTACAGTCCTGCCGATTCACCGCGATGAGGCCCTTCTTCTCAAACATCCAGGAAACACAACCTGCTTCACCCAAGTTTCCATTGTATTTAGTCAAGAGGTGTCTCACCTCCGAGGTTGTTCTGTTTGTATTATCTGTTAAAGTATTAATAAGTATGGCAACGCCACCTGGACCATAACCTTCGTATGTCTTCTCCTCATAAACGACACCGGGGAGTTCCCCTGTCCCTTTCTTAATCGCTTTTTCGATGTTCGACCACGGCATATTGGCCGTTTTGGCCGCTACAATGGCCGTTCGAAGCCTGGAATTTGCAGATTCATCTCCTCCCCCCTGTCTCGCTGCCGTGATGATCTCGCGTATGAGCTTTGTGAATATTTTCCCCCGTTCAGCGTCTGCTTTTTCTTTCTTTCTCTTGATTGTACTCCACCTGGAGTGCCCGGACATACTACGCTCCTCGAATCTTAAATCTCTACAATTTAATCATTTTTTTCAATTTTTCCAAGGCTAAAATGGGGATGGAATAACCGGCATTTTAACGGTAATTCCCTCATCTCAATGAAAAAACGGCATCCCACAATTGGAATACCGCTTGAAAAAAGAGTCAATTTCAATGATTAACGAATAGGTTGCCCACTATTCTTGACTACTATTTTTGACGGAACAACCCAGGCGTCCCGAAATCCATTCCGGACGGCCTTCTCTCTGAGTTCTTCCGCCTCTTTTCTGGTCTTACAATCACCAATCCGAAGTCTGTAAAGCGGCACTTCGAACACAAGGTAGACCTCCTCCGAAAACCGAAATATCGCATTCTTCTTTGCCTCTCTGGCCTGGATTTCATCCCCGGTAGCCAATAACTGAACCCTGTACCCCTGTACCAACTCCGGTTCCGGTTGATCTATTGAAATCACTCGGTTTTCAGGTTCTCTTTTTACTGTTTCGTTCGTTTTGGATGTCTTTTCAGTCGGTGTAATGACGATGTCATCATCGTTCAGAGAGAGGGGATCAAAATCCTCTAAAAGGTCGCTTTTCTCTTCCCCTTTATCCTCTGTTTCCGACTCCGCTTTCCAGCCAAACTGAGAAGCGGAACACGAAAATAAAAAAAGAAGTGGTACAACAATCAAATGTATCCTGTTCATTTTCATTTTCCAGACCCTACGTTATAGTATTCCTGATAAATCTTTCTTTAGTCACTTTAGCTCACTTTTTATCCTGCTTATCATCTTTACAACAATATGACTAAATAGTTCCTTCATACCTACTCAAATATACAAAATCGAATCATCGAGTTCAAGTCGTTTTTCCCATATTCATTTTTCGGGAAAAATAAGTTGACAATCTCTAATTTTCTATTATATTAGATATTTATATCCCGAAAATGACAGTCACAAATTCAATAAAATTTAGAACAGGAAAGGAGGTGAACAGGAAATAACCTTCTTGTATCTTTTTATGAAGGGAAAAACAGGGATTTTCTCAAACATGAACCCAATAAAGGAGAGGAAAAAATGATACGTAAATCCATAACGATTACCATCCTTGTTTTATTCACAGCAACTGTATTCGCGAGTAACGGGACCCAAATCGGAACCGTCGGTGCCAGGTCCACGGCCATGGCGAGCTGTTTCCGAGGATTGGCCGATGATTGGAGTGCGATGTTCTTCAATCCCGGTGGATTGACACAACTCGACAGCAAATGGACAATCGGGGGATCCGTGGGAATCATCATGCCGAGAGCAGACTATACCGCACATGCCTATCCCCTTGCGCCTTTCCCTGGCATGTATACCAATGAAAGGGAGGTAGCTAATAAAAATTTCTACGTTCCTTCTTTTGGCATCTTTTTCAAACCTTCCGAAAAAATCGTCCTGGGCCTCGGTGTATATGCTCCTTTTGGTTTGGGGACCGAGTGGGATCTGCTGGACTTGCCGGACTATTTCGGGAATGCGGAAGGTATATCCAAAGTTAGCGAACACAACAGCGATCACCAGGTGATCAACATTCAGCCAACAGCCGCAATTAAGCTGACCGACAAAATCTCGGTAGGTTTGGGCGTGAGTTATATTTGGGGAAAGATGGATCTCGATATGGTAAAGCTTATCATGAATCCGCTTACTCAGGAAGTACCGGGCATCGGTTTTACAACATGGCAACTCCTTCAGTATCAATTTGGACAGCAGGGACTCCAGTTGCCTGATCTCACTACCGATCAGAAAAACAGGATCCCAGTTGAGTCAAATCTTTCGGGCACAGGATCTTCATACGGTTTTAACTTTGGAATTCACATCGCGCTTTCTGAAAAATTCAGTTTCGGTCTGTCCGGTCGTTACTGTACGGATCTTAAGTTGAGTGGACCATTGGCACAAACCATAATCGGAAACGGGGATGCCCTGAAATATGGCATGCTGGATGCCGTACCCGCTGTGGTCTATGCAGATCCGACGGACCCCACAGACACAGGAGAAGAAACTAAAAAATTACTGACTGGTATTTTTGCATCTCAATACACACCGGAAGAAAATGATGCCGAAGCGGACCTACCCCTGCCCATGACTATAGGCGGTGGTATTGCTTTCAAACCCTCTCCGAAATTGACCCTGACAGCAGATGTCTCATGGACTAACTGGGCCTCATGGGATGAAATCATCATCAGGGTAGAAGGCGGTGACAACAGATCCATGAAAGAGAATTGGGTAAATACCATCGAAATGGGCGCCGGTTTCGAATTGTTGGTCATGGAAAGTGAAACCAAGCAGATCTTCCTGCGCGGAGGATTCTACACCGTCGACACACCGGTTCCTGATGAAACAATAAGTCCGACCATTCTCGACCCGGGTCGCCGCAATGTGATCACGGGCGGATTGGGATTGAATATGGGTAAAATTGCATTCAATTTCGTCGGCGAATATATACTCTTCGCGAAGAGGGATGTTCCTGCAGCACAGTATACCTGGGATCCAGATACAGGCATGGCTGATAATTATGCGGGCCTTTACAATGCCACCGCTTACGTCTTTACATTGGGTACGACCATCAGCTTATAACAGGTCAAACTTTAATTAGAAAGCCCCGATCCTGTATCGGGGCTTTTTTTCGTAAAAGATTATTCAGTATTCGTGGGGAGGATAAACTCTATCCACCACCCTGCACTCCTTTAATAATGGTTACACAAACCACCAGGAACCGGAAATTTTAACACTTTTCCATGAAGCTGAGGTTTATATCCTTTGGATCTCCCAAAATAAAAAAGCCTCCCTCAAAAGCATACACTCCACTTCTCAAGCTCGGCTTTAATTGTAAAAATAATATTTGATTCTATATGACAGTTCTAAAGTTACTATTCACGTCTCCCCTTACTTTAACAGCTTTCTTTAGAACCGTAGCTTTTAATTTTTCCCCTTACTCGAAAATTTGGCATGTGAGTCAGACTATAGAGAGTCCTCCGGTTTGTTGAGATATGAATGTTCGATTATTAAGTAGGAATTGTTATATAGTTATTATATAATTTATTTTGAAGAAAGTCAAGTAAAATTATTTAGAACAAAACTGACCTTACTAAAATATTTGTTTTTAGGATCTCAAGAACGAATTTCTTTGAACCGTTTAAAATTTTCAGGCATCTTTTAGAGAAAAAGTAGTCAGATGGAATATTTTCTCTCCACAGGGTTAATTCATAATTTGTATATCAACCTATCTCAAAAATCTTTTGAATGGAGGGATACTTATATCTTGCACCACCCGTATAGACGCTAAGATTAGGGAGCAGATCGATCATACCATCTCCATGTGTATGTCCGCAGAGTACAATGAGTTGTTTATCCGGATAACTTTTCATCAAAGCAAATAAAGCATCACCTACAGCTTTACAGACAAAAAATGGCGCAAAATCCTTATCACTTGGCTGACCTTTGTACCATGCCGATTTCCAGAATGGAGGAACATGGGTCAGAAAGAATATCTGTTTATAATCTTTAAGTGCCAACAGCAAAACTTTCCGGACAAATACAGCGGCTTCATCTCCACGCGCGTTTAAGCGATCCAATAATTCTTTTTTACTTATATTTGTCTGCTCCCAAATCAGGAAAAAATCATTCAGAGCAACTTCCGAGCCCCAGTAATCACCGCTCCTTCCATCCCCCCAACCACCGTGTCCGAAAAGACAACAATCCGATGTGAGTTCAACAAGACCTCTATCATCCAGCCAGTTCAGTAGGTTTGATTTGTTTTCGAGGGAACGGATCTCCTTTTGGACATCCTCGATAGAGCCATGATAATAGTCGTGATTGCCGAGTACAAAATAAATCGGAATCGAAAGTCTGGACTCCATCAATGTTAGATAGGACACAACAGTGTTCGCATCCCCGATATCTCCACCAATTAGGAGGGCATCGGGCTTCTGGTTGAGGATAGAACATAATAAATTTTCAATACCTTTTGATTCGAGGAAATTCAGATGAATGTCTGTAATCCAAATTAATCGCATATTGTTATATCAAGTTGGCTTTTAATTTCCCTATATGAGAACAACTAACCTCCCGTAGAGGCAGGAGCCTCTACGGGAGGTGACATAGACTCACCACTTTCTCTGCGCTTTGTTAAATCGAGCCAGGCCTTGGCTTTCAAGGGTATTAAATGTTCCGGCCCTACAAATGGCACACCATCGAGAACCCGTCTCCCGCTGTGTAAAAATTCATAGTATGCATCTTCCAATAGAATAGCCGAGAGACTCGATATTTGTTCATCTGTTGGAATCGGAGTC
>Ga0114922_10005656_pt1 | contig 11511 bp, 16 predicted proteins | sample AartaG_FD_100975 | JGI IMG/M metagenome (GOLD analysis project Ga0114922, IMG submission 100975) | Deep subsurface microbial communities from Aarhus Bay to uncover new lineages of life (NeLLi) - Aarhus_00045 metaG | ecosystem: Environmental > Aquatic > Marine > Oceanic > Sediment | place...
AGAATATATTAACAATAAAAAAAGAAAAATAACCCAAAGCGAGGAATATAAAAAGAAAAAGTCCGAAGAAGCAAGAAAACGGTGGCAAAAAGAAGATTATAGGAACAAAAGATTAAAATTAGCGCAAAACAAGGGGTATAGAAAGAGATTAAGTTCTTCTATTAAAAAATCATGGGCGAATGATGATGAAAGAAGAAAGAACACTAGTATTTTAATGAAAAAACTGAGGAAAAAAGACATAGATGTAATAAAAGAAAAGGTTAGTAAAAGATGGGTAGTAAATGGTATAATTATAAAGAATTTAATGGATTGGTGTCAAAAAAATAATATCAAATATCATAGTTTTTATTGTTATAAAGACAAAGATAAAAGTTATAAAGGTTATTTCCTTAGATCTATGGAGAAATAAATGGACAAAAAAAATTTAAGACGATTAATCAAAATAGAAGATAGGATACAACAAATATTTCACGAAGACTTAGAGTTGACATGCTACCCAATAGAATTTGATATAGTTCCCCCACAAAAAATGTTGGAGATAATGGCTTATAATATACCTACTAACATATCAAACTGGAAAAAAGGCAGAGATTACGAAATTCAACGTACTATATATGAATATTCTAATAGAGGACTGCCATATGAAGTAGTTATTAATGCAGATCCTGCTAGAGCTTACCTTATGAATAGTAATAAATTTTCAGTGCAGTGTCTAGTAATGGCACATGTTTATGGGCATTGTAGCTTTTTCACACATAATAAATTTTTTCAAAAATCACGTCGTGATATAATAGCTTCGATGAAAGCTGCTGCTGAAAGGTTTAATAAATACGAAAAACGATTTGGTATAGATGAGGTAGAAAAAACCGTGGACGCAGGACATGCTTTACAATTCCACTCAAGTCCTTTTGCTTCTAATGAGACTGATAAAGAGAAACGAAAAAGAGTGTTTGAACAGGAAAAAATGAAGATTCATATTCATGGTGGAACTTACAATGATTTAACAGGGTCCACATCAAACGATATTGATGAAGATATAGAACTATTCAATCAGAAGTTGTGGCGAAAATTAAGATTGAAGACACCTGTAGAACCAACCGATGATCTATTGAGATATGTTATTGATAATTCTACTGTTCTTGAAGATTGGCAAAGAGATATTTTGGAAGTACTTAGGATGGAAGGTCAATATTATTGGCCTATTGCTAAGACCAAATATATGAATGAAGGATTCGCTGTAGTAGTTCATGAAAAAATAATGCACAAACTATTTGATGAAGGATTACTTACTAGTGAAGAACATGCTGATTTTAACTATTCAAATTCACTAGTTAAATATGAGAATCCTTTTGACCTTAATCCATATTTGATGGGTTCTATGATGTGGCGTGATATAGAAGATAGATGGGATAAAGGCCGTCATGGAAGCGAGTGGTCGGAATGTAAAGATGCCCAGGTTAAAGAAAAATGGGATACAAAAGATATGATAGGTTGGGAGAAATGCAAAGAAATTATGGAGACATACTCTGATTGGTTTTTTATGCAAGAGTTTTTAACTCCTGAGCTTATAAGAGATATGAAAATTTATATATTTGCTGCGAAAGACGGTGGTCAAACTGTAGATTTTGTAATAACTAAGGATACAGCAGAAGAAATTCGTCTTAAATTATTAAATGCTTTTGCTCAAAATATGACTCCTAGCATTGATGTTACCGACGGTAATTACTCTGAAAAAGGTTGGTTAGAGCTAACGCATAATTGGGTGGGCACTAACCTAGATGAAAAATATGCTAAAGAAACTATGAAGCACATATCTTACCTGTGGGGCAGGTCAGTAGTACTTAATAGTAAAGAAGATGAAGAAACTAAGTCAGTTAGTTGGAAGGTTTTACCGCCAGGTGAGAATGATTCGGGAGATGTGGATGTAACAAAGGAGAATACATCCACTGCTTGGTGGAGAAAAATATGGAAAGTAGTTTCACCACTAGAGCAGACTTATTTACGGCCATGGTAATGTATAAATGGGGGCGATTTTGGATTCGATTGTTCAGATCAGATCTAAGATGCAGTGCGTAGGGCTGTGACTACGTTAAAACACGGAATCTAATAATAATTGACAATGTATCAATATTCGATTATGCTAATGAGGCTTTAAAAGGCGTGATTGTTAAACCTGAGTACGCTGTAGCTTAATATAGTGTGCGCGGCTTCTGTGATAGCTAGGAACAGAAATTACAGCTCAAAGTGGCTATTCCTCATGCGCGGTGCTTTGAGTATAAATGCGTAGAGGGTGGTAGGAGATCCTTCCCAGAGGTTCTAACTATCACTCACATATCTGGGAAAAATCACTGTATATCAGCTTAGTTGCTGGGTGGGCAAGACCTGGGTTCGACTCCCAGCGCCTCCACCAAATTAAATATCTAGCAAAATTGGAGTTTTATTCTATAATATAATTATCTAGGAGAAGTACTGATGGGAAGCTTGTTTGGAGACGATGAGCGAGGGCGTATGTATTTAAAAGCATTATATAAAAGAGTTTGGGATGATTTAAAGCCTTTAAGAGAAGCTATATTTGAAAAACATCAAGAGGAGATAAACATGGCAAAAAAATGTGGCGGTAAAAAAAGTACTAAAAAAGGTGGTAAAAAGGGTAAATAAATTAGATATATTATGCCTAAATATTTTAGCAAGTAGGAGTCGCACTTGCAATAGCGGGGCGGCTCCTTTAATTCTATGAGAAGGAGGTCGAAAATGAGCTACTTATGTGATATACCGAAGAATTTTTGCAACTTGAGAGATAAAGATGGATCGTGCAGGATTGAAAGACCTTGTCTTCCTATAGTTGATCAGTGTAAAGGCTGTGAGAAGATAGAAAATGGGTATTGTAAGGTTTATATCTCTCCCCCAGCAAAATGGTCTAATGGAAAAGTGTGTCCTATAGCTAGTATCGCTAAGGAGGAAGCCGAACATAATAAAGTTCGAATAGGCCAACAAAAACAGAAGAAAAATAAGATATAAATGACAGAATCTTATATAAATATAACCATTTATCTAGCAAAAGTTGTATTTTATTCTATAATATACATAGAACTGAAGGAAAGGGAGAATGAAAAATGCATAAAGATACTTTAAAAGAGTTGTACGAACCTTTTGAATTAAAGGCCCGGCCCGGACAAGGTGGGAAAACGTTTAAGTATGTTCCAAGTAATGATATTGTTGACCGCATGAACAAGGTTTTCAGTGGTAATTGGAGCACAGAGGTCGTGGAGAAAGAAATTTTAGACGACCAAATCCTTATTAGAGTTAGAGTTTATGTTGAAGACCCTATGTTAGTTGATAGTAATAGACAATACTGGCAAGAGGGTTACGCAAGTCAATCTATTGCAAGATTTACACAGGGCCCTAAAAGTGGCCAGATCATAGATTTAGGTAATTCATATAAATCTGCTATGTCAAAAGCTATTAAAACCGCTGTTGCTAGATGGGGGGTTGGTTTGTATCTAGAGGGTGAGTCAATACAGGAAGAAGATGCTCCTGGTCCTTGGACTCCCCCAGTAACGCCTCCTGAATCACCGACTCCGCCACCTAAGAGAGAACAGCACCTAGATACACCATTTAGCCACGAGAAACAACCTGTATCAGCGCCTGTTGCTGAACCGGTTAATGCGCCTGAACCACCGAGTAATACTGCTACTGGACCTGATTGGCCATTTTCTATGCCTGAAACTGGTAGTTCACCTGCGCCTACAGAAACACCGGCAGCACCACCAGCTTTTACAGACGATAACGTAGTGGTTACTCAACCAGATACAGTTAATTTTTTTAATCCACCTGTAGAAACGGGCGCAACAACTGCTCCAGCTGAGAATTTAACCGATGTTCAAAGGGTGGCTATAGAAAATATTGTATCAGTACATAATAAAAGTTTTAAAGAACTACTAACTCTTGCATTAGAGAGGTCAGAAAATTTACCTGATGATATAAATAAATTAAGCTATACAGATGCTGTTAAGCTTATACAATATGGTAATAATTTAAATATAAATTGATAATGGAGGCACATGATGTCCGAGAATTATGAAGTAGTACAAGTTTATCTTGAAACAGTGTCGTATAATCTTTTGATTTTTCAAATTCCTGAGAAAGAAATCAATGATAAGTTGACTTATTTTACACGGGAAAAAGGACTTATACCTAAAAGTTTGTACCACGATTTTCTGATAGCTACGTTTGTTTCTAATATTACACCGTTTTTACAACATCTCCAACAGAAAGGTACTAATAGGGATCAGCTTAATCAAATTAGAGCTGAAGTTGTAGATAAAATCTTGGAGATTAATCCCAAACTTATACCTAGTGGTTTGGTTATTAATACTAACAGTGTTTTGAAACTTAAAGAGGGCCGTAAAAAAAGTAACGAAAAGCTTTTAACTGAAAATGATTTTTGGAAGAAGGATGTTTATAAAGATAAGACTGAGTCACCTTTTATTGAAGGCGGTGAGGAACGCCTTGATAAAAGTGCTATTAAAAACGTAAAAGATTTAAGCTATATTATAATTCAAAGATTTTGGCGCAGGATAGGTCAATACATTAACATCAAACAGTTTGAGCCGGGTAGTGAGTTAGTTATCCTTGCTAATAGAAGTTTTGCCGCTAGAACTTCGTTTGAACAATATGTAATTACTATTTGTGTTGAAGAAATAGAAGACCTTTTTATGCGTTTAAATAAAATAGGACTTCCTAATAGAGTTTCTGCTCCTATATTAATCCATGAGTTGTATGAAATTTGTAGAAAAGCCAACCCATTTTTAGATTTTGATGTGTATAAAGATACAATAGGCACAGATTCGCCCGAAGACGATGACGGTGAGTATGATGCTGATGCAGTGGATCCTTTTGATTCAGCGCAATCAGCCTCACAAAATAATCCTACAGATGGATTTGCTGGAGTTTTAAAGGGTAAAAAAGCTAAACTATTTAAAGATGTGTCCAAGGAAAAGCTTTTATCTCTTGACAAATCTATTAAAAAGAAAGTTATTGGTCAGAATAAGCCTATAGACGATTTAGTCGATGCTATTCAAAGGGCTAGTGTAGGATTGAGGGACCCAGACCAGCCTATTGGGTCATTCATATTTACTGGGTATACTGGCGTAGGTAAAACATATGCAGCTAAGATACTTGCGGAGGAACTTATAGGTAATCGCCATGGTATTGTGACGGTTGATTGTTCAGAGTATTCTGCTGATCATGAGTATGCAAAGCTTATTGGAGCGCCTAGTGGATATATAGGGCATGAGCAAGGTGGATATTTAACCAACGCTATTAAGAAAAACCCGTTTAGTGTTGTTTTATTTGATGAAGTAGAGAAAGCAAGCGAAAAAGTCCATCAACTATTGCTTCAAATAATGGATGAGGCTCGATTGACTGATGGTAGAGGTAATCAAGTTTCTTTTAGGGATACTGTTGTTATTATGACCTCAAATTTAGGCGTTAGAGAAGTGCAAAACGTGTCTAAAACTATTGGTTTTGGAGGCGCTTCTAAACTAACTAAGGAAAAGAGGGTTAATGCAGTTAAAGAAGCTCTTAAGAAAAAATTTAAGCCTGAATTTCTCAATAGAGTTACGTGTATGGTGAATTTTGATTTATTAACTAAAAGAGATTATATGAGAATTATTAAACTTGAGCTTGAAAAGCTTAAAAGAAATCTTAAATTAAGTCGTACTTTGTATTCTAAACTTAGTATTACTTTTGATAAAACGTTATATAATCATATTTATACAGCAGGTATAGATGAAAAATTTGGTGCTAGACCGCTTAAAAGAGCCATAGAAAGGGAAGTTTCTACTCCCCTTGCAAAGAAACTGTTAAAAGAAGATATTGATTGTGGTAACACTAAGGTAACTGTATCGGTAAAGAAAGGTAAAGTACTTATAGATGCGGAGTGTTTGACTAAAATAGACGATCCTCCATTTTATATGAACGCTGGTAACGAGGATTAATCTATGGCTACTTTAAATGAAACGGTGCAACAAAGATACTACAATGACGGAAGGTATCTTAATAATGAACAAACTTGTAAGCCCCATCTATAATAAGAAAGATTGGGGAAGTGAGATTATATGGACTTTGACGGATCATTATATGAGCAAAACTATCGAAATAGATCCGTTTAAGATAACAGATTTATTGGTTTATGAGAAAAAGGAGAAATCTATTATAGTTATAGATGGGATTTTAAGCTTAGCTTTGGGAAAATGCTGTAATGAAAAAGATTTAGAGTATTACGATTATCCTGAAGGATGGTCTATGTATATAAATCCTGGATATATGCATAGATATGGAGCAACAGATAAATCAGTTAGAATTATAGAAGTTTCAAGTCCAGAGGTAGATGAAGCCCGGATAATTAGGGAGGTATAGTATTATGGATGTTGACGAAATTCTACAAATAATAAACGTTCTTCTATTTCAATTTAATATTAGTTATGATAAGCATGATTATGGTGACAGCTCTATTTTTACTGTAACGCAGTTTGGTTTAAAAATAGTCTATCTTGATGGGCAGTTGTTTGACAATAAGATACTCGATGGCTGGCATGTAGTATATATACATCCTGATTACGACGTTATTAAAACTAAAGAGAAGATTGTATGGGGGCTAGTTAAGGGTGGTTATTTTCATTATTTGCGAAATAATTATAAAAAAACTTTCCATCACATGATATCACAGGAAGGTTGGGGTAAACGTATTATTCAAGAACGTTTAAGGAGATATAAAGAACTACCTAAGTATGTTTATTTTGGCGAATTAAATAAAGACGCCTTAAGAACTTCTGAAACTTGGGTATTGTCACAAGATCCAGGGTTCTTTGACTTCATAGAGGAGTAAATGGACCTTATATTCATTTATTTGATAGGATGTTTGTTAGGATTTGGTATAAGTAGCACTATTATAAATTTTGGTTATAATAGAGATAGTGGCTTGTCAAATTTTCAAATGCGTTTTTATGGTACGATAAGTAGTTGGTTAACCGTTATATTTTTATTATACGGTGTTATTAGATCAGTTGTGAAAGGAGGTAATGGGAAAAATGGAGGAGATGCAGGATGAAAGAGCGATACAAGTTAAGACTTACTACCAAGTAGCGAAAGCAATAAAAGCTAAGACTTATTATGAAATAGTGAAAGCTATTATATTTGGGATTATTATAACAGCTATGCTTTTTGCTGGAGTAAAAACTTGGTCATGGATCAATGCTAGGTTTGATCGTCAAGAAGAACAACTTCAAATTGAACTTGAGGATGCACGACAGTCTAAATATTATGCTGATAATTTTATACGAGCTCATACAGACATTGTTAGTAGTTTGAAAGCTGAGATTGAAAGACTAAAGGACAGAAAGTCTGACGCTACAGATGCAATGTTGTCAGATATTAATAAAAAGAACGAAATAATTACTAACATGGGTGAGACTATTGCCGAACTTAATGAAAATATAAGAAAGTTAAGAACAAGTTCAGACCACACATACAAAGCTGGTACTGGAGACCCTAATGAGCAATACTTTATAGATATTATGTACCCTATAAAGAATGAGAATGGTAAAATCGAACGAGAAGTTCCTTATGCGTGGGCAATTTTCTATCCTAATAAACCTGAAGATAAAAAATGGAAATATGGTATCTATAAATTAGATTATCATATAAGAACCGTACAAGCAGAGCAAGAAGATGGGCAGCTTAATACTTACAACGAAGTATGGTTCGAAAGTAATGATAGAAAAGCTAGTAAAGGTGTAGAAGTTCCTGTTAAAATTGCTAGCTCAGAGTTTAAACAGTCTTATAAAAAAGAGAAAGAGTTTTATCTATGGGCTCCTCATGCTAGTATTAATGTAGATTTTGGTATAGGCAACTTTGACGTTGATGATACTATTGTTCCTGGCATTAGTGTTAGTATGTCTGGTTATGGTAGAACTAAAAACGATCTAGATTGGAAGTTCGTTGAATTAGGGCTTAACAGCACTGGTGACTACACTTATTTAAAGTTCTCGCCGTTTTCGTATAATGTAGGTAAGTTTTTACCATTAATTAGTAATACTTTTGTTGGACCTTTTGTTGGTTACTCAAACAAAGGAGAAACTTCTTTTGGCGTGGGTATAAGTATCCCATTTTAATGCAGTAAAAATTACTAAGGAGGAATTGACATGAAAAAAATTTTATTTCCAATTATATTTGGTATTATAGTTATTTTGTTAACTGGGTTAGTTGCTTACGCTGGTCCAGTTGAAGATCAGAAAAAAGATCATATTATTGAGTCATTTAATAATGTTGTTACAGAATTTTATGAAAGAGCGGACCAACGTTTAATTGACCAGGGGTATTTATTTCTGGAGGACGAAACTAATCCTGAAAAGCATTATTATTTAACTATACGTTTAAGTGCGCTTGGGCATGTAATAAGTATTAATGCTAGTATACAAACTGAATTAGAGAATGATGTAGTTACTATTTGTAATGAAGGTATACGTGTAAACCCTATGGAGGGTGGTTATATATATTATAATGAATGTCATACAGTGTTTAGAAATGAAAATTGTAGGATTGAAGATGGAGATCCTATAGAAGGTCTTTGGGATGCTATCATGTGGAAATTTTTTGATAGTAAATAAATAAATCACCTAGCAAAAACTCATTTTTATTCTATAATATAAGTAAATATCACTTGTAGGAGGAATAAGGATGTCCAAAAAATTTCGTTGCACAGTTCCGGTAGCTAAACCAGATGGTAGTTTTATAGATAGTGATGGCACTTATTTTACATGTGATGAGCCAGCCAAATATCAAGTAGGTTTTTGGTATGTGTGTGAAAAACATAAAAAATATTATACTGATCCAAATAAATGGCCAGCAGTGCCGTTAAAAGGAGAAAATAATGACAAAGAGTTTAGAAGTTGATGTGGAAAAATCACTTGGGTATCAAGCGAATGGGCGCTTAAAAAAAGAAAAGGTAGAAAAAGCTAAGTTGTATGTTAAGAAATTTGTATGCCCTGAATGTAATTTTGAGGAAGAAGCTGATAAAAAACAATTTGGAGATATTGTTAAATGTCCGAAATGCGGGATAGTAATGCTACAACAGTTTTAGATCCATACCTATATTGTGAAAGTAAGCGTAATAAACCAAGGATTAGTCATAGAATATGCGAAGAACGTTGTAAGAAGTACAAGAAGTGCCCTTATTATAGTAAATGGTATGAAAAGAACTATGGTAAGGCGATAGAGAAGAAAAAAAGTAAACGTAAAGTTGTTCGTCGACCAAGAAAAAAAATTAGTAAGAAAAAACCTAGAGTTAGGTCGGCAAAATAAACACAAAGGGAGGAAAGTTATAAATGTCTACATTAATGTGGTTAATAATTGGAATGGTGGTATGTTTGTTTATCCCCAGCCCATTAAGTGCTTGGGTTAGAGCAAAAGTTGTAGAGCTTTGGAATAAGATTTTTCATAATAATGAAGAACCAGATCCAGAACCAGACCCACCTACCGAATAATAAATAAGGTGTCGGTTCATATTACCAAAATTCGCAGATGAGAAATTTTTTTAAAAAGAAATTATATTTGGGGATGGGATAAGCAAGTTTAGTACTAGAGCTTTGCCCATCCCAAGTAATTTAAGGGGAAAGTGTATGAAACCTAAAATAAAAGATGTTCCTGGACCAATAGCAACTAATTTAGTTGAGCGTGATAATCTTTACGTATCCCCCTCATACACTAGGAGTTACCCGTTAGTAGCTGATGTAGCTAAAGGAATGTGGATTACTGATCCTGATGGCAACCGGTTTTTAGACTTTACTTCTGGTATAGCTGTGTGTTCTACAGGACATTGCCATCCTAAAGTTGTTAAAGCTATTAAGGATCAAGCTGGTAAATTAATTCACATGTCAGGTACAGATTTTTATTATGAACCTCAAATAAAACTAGCTGAAAAACTTCATAGTATAGCTCCAGCTAAGATGGATAGTACAGTATTTTTTTGTAATTCTGGCGCTGAAGCAATTGAATCTGCTTTTAAACTATCTCGCTGGCATGCTAATAAACGTAAGTTAAGTATTGCGTTTTTTGGATCTTTTCACGGACGTACTATGGGCGCATTATCTCTTACTGCTAGTAAAAAAATACAACGAGCTAGATATAGCCCACTAGTGCCAGGCGTTTGCCATGTTCCTTATGCATATTGTTATAGATGCCCTTATAATTTATCTTTTTCTGAGTGCAATATAGAGTGTGTGCGATGGATAGAAGACGAGTTATTTAGAACTATGGTTCCGCCAGAAGAAGTAGCAGCTATCTTTGTAGAACCAATACAAGGTGAAGGAGGTTATATCATGCCCCCAATACCTTTTCATTGGGAACTTAGAAAATTGGCAGATAAATATGGGATTCTTTATGTAGCTGATGAAATTCAATCTGGTATAGGGCGCACTGGTGAAATGCTTGCTATTGAACATTTTGTTGGTGTAGTTCCTGATATAATTACTTTAGCTAAAGGTATAGCTTCTGGCATGCCGTTAGGAGCTATGATAGCAAAAAGAGAAGTAATGGATTGGTATCCTGGAACTCATGCTTCCACATTTGGAGGCAACCCTGTTTCATGTGCTGCTGCGCTAGCTACAATCGAATTGATAGAAAAAGAGTTGGTTTTAAATGCTAACTTAATGGGTGGTTATTTTCTATTAAATTTAAGAAGATTGCAAAATGAGTTTGAATGTATAGGGGATGTTCGTGGTATTGGTCTTATGTTAGGCATCGAACTTGTTAAAGATAGGGAAACAAAAGAAAGAGCTTCTTCTTTGCGAGACGAAATAATTCAAAAAGCTTTTAAGAAAGGTCTCTTGCTTCTTGGGTGTGGTGAAAATACTATAAGATTTTGCCCCCCTCTAATAGTTAAAAAGCCAGAGATAGATACTTGTTTAAATATCCTTGAAGAGATTTTGAAAAATTCAAATTAGTGATTATGAGCGCCTGATCTCGAAAGCAAAATTCGCAGATGACAAATTTTTTTAAAAAAAACAATTAAAGAAGGTAATATATATGAAACAATTCATTATAATAATTATATGTTTAGCTTTCAGTCAGGTTGTATTGGCTGGTAGTCGTATTACGCCGGATGGCCAAGGAGGGTATTACTCTAAGAAAGGTCACTATCGTTCTGATAGTAGAGGAGGATTCTACACGCCTGAAAATAAGCATATAACACCTGATGGCTCAGGTGGGTACTATTCTGATAAAGGACATTATAGGTCAGACAGTAATGGAGGATTTTATACCCCTAGAGATAAGCATATAACATCGGATGGTAGAGGTGGATACTATAAGCCTGATGGAGGACATCTACAATCAGATGGATCAGGTGGTTGGTACGATGAGTAATAAAAGAGGTGAGTATTTAAATGCCGCCAGGATACGTGCTCGGTATAAGCAAAAGAGAATACTATAGGCTTTCAGTAAGGGAGAAAT
>Ga0114922_10005657_pt1 | contig 11508 bp, 11 predicted proteins | sample AartaG_FD_100975 | JGI IMG/M metagenome (GOLD analysis project Ga0114922, IMG submission 100975) | Deep subsurface microbial communities from Aarhus Bay to uncover new lineages of life (NeLLi) - Aarhus_00045 metaG | ecosystem: Environmental > Aquatic > Marine > Oceanic > Sediment | place...
AAACGAAAAAGAAGCTCATAAAGACGTCCCGAAACGGACGGATACCGCCCAACGCCGCAAGACTGTATTCAGATTCGGAAATGATTAAGCCTGCCAGAAACGCGCCCAAACCAAGCGAAAGTCCAATGCTTGAAGTTAGCCAGGCAACTGTTAAGCCCATGGCACATATGCTTAACAAGAAGAGCTCCCGGCTTCGGGTTCGGGCAACCTGATACAAGACATGGGGCACAAAGTATCGTGCACTAAGAATAACAAGGCCAATGATTGCAATCCCTTTGAGCAGCAGAACAAAAAGAGATGTTGAGATACTTTCTTCTGTTCCCGCTAGAATCGGGGAAAACAACATCATCAACACAACAATAATGTCCTGAAAGATCAAAATGGCAAGGGCTGTTCGCCCGTGGGGTGTCTCGACTTCCGCCTTTTCCTGAAAGATCTTAAGGACAATTGCCGTGCTGCTGAGAGCGATGAGAAAACCGATGAAGATCGCCTTGCTTGGCACCTCTCCCAGTTTCAGGACGATGGCGAAAGTTGCTACGACTGTTAGGACCACCTGAAGCGAACCTCCAAGCAGGACGGCTTTTTTGAGACGGGAAAGCTCCTTGAACGAAAACTCAAGACCGATTGCAAAAAGCAGCAGGACAACGCCGATCTCGGCCAGGGTTTCAACGTTGTGAACCGCCTTAATCAACCGCAAGCCGTGAGGGCCGACGAAAATACCAGTCAGAAGAAAACCCACAATCGTCGGCATTCGAATTTGATGACTAATAAGAAGAACAAGCACGGATAGGCCAAAGATTATGGCGATATCTTGTAAAAGCGGTATTTCCATTAAACGATTCCCTGCTAGAATCCTTTACAGATCAAAATCCCCAGGCAAGGTAAAGCTGTCAGATCTTCTCGCTTGGCAAGCCTGCGAACGATAACTGCGCGTGTGCCCAAAACCAGGCGCATAAAGACGACTGTGCTAAGGAACTAATTGAGAATGATGGTGGTGATAAGCCATTCCATGACCGGGTTTTTCGTCAGATTTAGCCATTCCGCCTTCACAGCAGATCCTCCGCTTCTTAAAGCAGCTCCACGGCTTCTCGAATACCTTCATCAGAAAGATCGATGTCTGTGCATCCCGTGGACTTTTTCTGAAAATTCCAAATACCTTGACCGTGGCGGAGCAAAACCAACTTGGTCATTCCAGCACAGGTCACTCCTCGCCAAAGAAATCACTCAAAACGAATTTCAGCTTTCTTCTAAGATTGGCATAAGAGTAAAAGCGACCTTTATGGCTGGAATTATAGCTGTGTCATCCGGCTTAGTCCTTGCGCCTGAGCCAGTACTCGTAAGTGATGTCCCTCGTAAGGGTTTCAATAGGCGGATACCCTCCAGCCTGCATTCGTTATGCCTTTCTATCAATCAGCTTGTGAAAAGCAATGCTTTCTTGTTGAACAATGCCTCGAAGAAGCCTCCCCAAAATATCTGAGCCGGTAATAACACGTTTCTGTTCACCCCAGAAAAGCACTATATCTTGATCAATCACATCATCATCTGGCCGCTCTGGGTAGACTTTGAGACGTGGTATGATCTCTCCTAAACGTGCTTGCGAGTCTTTGACAATTATAGGACGGTGACAGTGCAGATAAGGGTTGAAAGGAGTCTCAAACAACGCGGACCTTATGAAACCGTCTGAATCTATCACCATTCTTGGTTCGCCGGATAGGTCAGTAACAATGACCCATTTTTTCTCGGATAGGTGGATTGATTTCAAGAAATTATCTGCAGTTGAAGGTTCAATATTTGGGAAAATTGGTCTATTCTTCTCGAACTTAAGGCTTATGATAGTTCTTGGCTCTACTGGTTCTCCTTCATGAGCCACCAGCAAATCGTCGATTGCAAGAAAGTTCAAGGCGCCTCTCCCCTCAACCCCTTCAATGTCAGTTTCTTCAGACGTTATATGCATTTCTATGAGTTCTCGAAGGTCTCTCTCTGGAAAATATCGTATGGCTTCAGCTCCAAGCCACTTATCGAGGATTAAGGCTGTCGATTTTGCTGCAGGAAACAGAAGAATTTGATAGAAGCGAAGGGCCGGCGATAGAAAGGAGGCCATTTTCAAGGCATGTCGAGAGAAATATGCTTGTGGTACTATCTCACCTACGAAAGTGATGATTACAGTCGAGAAAACAAAAGCCACAATGCCTGTAAGCACTGAATTGGATAACAACGTCAGAAGAACGTTAACTCCAACGTTTCCCCAAAGAATTGTCGTTAACAAGAAATTCGAATCCCTTCTCAATGAAAGGACCTTCAACGCATTCTTATTGTTTCTTGATGCTTCGATTTCAAGGCGAAGTTTGCTGATACTAAAAAAAGCCAAATTCAGGCCGGAAAACATGGCCGATTGTATAACGCAAAAACCTATGCCTAACCAAATAAACAGCTCCATTTTAAACGAATTCTCCTTATCTCATCTGAACCCACTATTTCACCAGCAACGGCATGCATATTGATGCAAAGCCTAAAAAGCTGGCAAACCCAACCACATGGTGGACATAGGGTCCCTAAGTTTCTAAGTTTCCGACTAAGTTCCCTAAGTTTCTCTCTCTTATTATTCTGAATCTCCCTGAGTTGTTGCTTTTTTCGCATCCATAATCTCTTTCATGTCCATGGCTTTGTCAAAATCATTTATTTGTTCCTGAGAAAGGAGCAAGTCCTTCATGCCGTAAATTTGCATTCTGCACGCCTGTGTGAATAGCCGGTTAACCAGCAAGAGGGAAGAGATTTCCATTTCTTGCACTTTTTTTTCCGAGACAGCACTTAAGGTATTCTTGATAAACCGGTTATCCGCCTCTTCGATTTGCAAAAAGGCTGTGAGCAAACGGCGGTATTGCTCTTCTTTGTTTTCCATGGAGAGAATGCGGCTCATGGTAAGGTACAATTCCACCAGACGTTTACGGAAAATTTTATACTGTGCGTTGAGATACGGGTTTTCTGATCCATCGAACTCGTCGAAATTGTGTCGTATACCTTTAAAGTTCTTTATGGAGTTCATGATGTTTCTGGAAGCGTAGATGACCCTTTCCAACTCTTTTGCTTCGGCCCGATCCAGTTTTTCGTTTTGAAGCCTGGAATAGAAAGTAAAAATCTCTGCATGAAGCAGCTTGATGTTTTCATAGAATTTGTCGAGAGTCAGTTTTTTCTTTGCATTTTTCTCAAATGGGCAATCGTGGTCAAACACCAGCTTTTCGTCAATTTTCAGCAGCCGAAGATTGTAAAACTGACATTCCTCCAGCAAATGGTGAATCTCTTTTTTTAAAGCCGTGGTAGCGGCGTCGGGCACCGCGGGAGGGGTTTTATCAATATAGAGAGTAAGCATTGCTCTATAATCCGGAAAAAGTTTGCAAAGGGCGCGTGACAGCAATCGCACAAAAGGAAAGAAGATAACTACCCCTAGTGCATTGAACAGTGTATGGAAGAGCGCCAGCCCCATCACATTGTTGGAATCTATCTTGAAAAAAAGCTCAATACACCGGCACCGACAAATGCCAAGACCATGAGTGAGACAGCCGAACTACTTTGCAAAACGGCAGTTACGAGGGAACCACTACCGATGGCTCTCAATGTGCCGTTTGTATATTGTCGGATCATCCGCCTGAACGTTTTTCCTGATAAGGATTTAACAGACTCTTCAAGTAAGTGCATGCCAAAGAGAAAAATGCCGAGACCTGCCAGAAATTTCCACAAATCCAGATGTTCGTTCATAGTCTTTTTCGTGAGTTGTCTACGGAGTTATTCTTCCACCAACAAGATACAATTTAAATGCACACCTTTAACCCGCCGGGATATTTATAATAAATATCTCTGGAACACCACAGCAAACCCCAAAAACGCCAAAAATCCCATGACATCGGTCACGGTGGTTAGAATAATGCTCGAGCTCTGGGCGGGGTCCATGCCGATTTTTTTCATAAGAAGAGGGATGGACGATCCGGAAAGACCCGCAAAGATGAGATTCAGGAACATGCCAAGACCAATGACCAGCCCAAGATAAGGATTGCCATTCCACATCCAGGCTACCAGAGCTGTGACAGCACCGATTACTGCACCATTGATTGCCCCGAGTATGCCCTCCTTTAGAACAAGGCAAAGCTTTTTATCTCGCGGTATTTCTCGCATAACAATCCCTCGCATAACCACGGCCAGAGATTGGGCCCCTGCATTGCCGCCTTGGCCGGCCACAACAGGAAGAAAAACAGCGAGCACGGTCAATTTGGCAATGATCCCTTCAAATGCAGCCACAACAGCAGCGGCTAAAAAAGCAGTGGCCAGATTAACATGAAGCCATGGCAACCTTTTCTTGATCGAAAACATAATTGTCGAGGAAACCCGCTCATCGCCGCCGGCACCAAACATTCTTTGTATGTCCTTTGTCACATCCTCGCGAACACCTTGAATCAGCCTTTCGGCCTTGATGATGCCGAGCATGTGGTTTTCGCTGTCTACCACAGGGGCGGCGAAGTATTTTCTTTTTGCCAGTTGAACCGCAGCCTCTTGTGTATCGACAAAACAATTCAGAGAGAAAATCTCCTTTCGCATGATCGACTCGAGGGGTTTGTCCGGTGGTGACAACATGAGGTCCCGCATGTTGAGCACCCCGAGCAAACGCATTTCGTCATCCACCACATATGCGTAAGAAGCCGGGAAACGTTTGGGGCCGAATGCGCGGATCTTGTCAATAGCTTCTTGCGCTGACAACGCTTTATGAAATGACAAGAAATCCGTGGTCATAATACGGCCGACACTTTCTTCCGGGTACGTTAGAAGTTCTCGGATTTGATCCCTCAATTTGCCTGATATGTTCTGCGCCATAATTTCGCGCGCATCCGTGGGAAGGTGCATCAGAACCGTAGCAACGAACTGGGGCTCGAGAAGGGCAGCGATTTCTCGAAGAAATGAGGCATCGCAATATTGTAACACTGCGGCGGCGTAACTGATCTGCAAGTGCTTTATGGCACGAACGGCTGTTGGAGGTGGCAACGCCTCGAGTACCCCGGCTGCCTCTTTCTCGGTGATGTTTTCCAGGCACTGCGCTGCGGCGGCCATGTCATGTTCAAAAAACTTGTGGATCAACAACAGGAGTGAATGTGTATCCATCGTTGAAGCTCCTTTAGAACTCAATCGATTCAAGCATCCTTAAGGCCCTGGTAACAGCAAGGCTAATTCCAAACCATGCCGTTTGGTTTACTGTCCGATCGCAATGGAGACTTCCACGTCCGGCCAGCTCTTGTCTCTAACCGTCCTTGCAGGCCTCTAATGAGGTTTGGAAGACTTTTCTTTAAGGTCAAATTTTAGCTTGGTCGGATTTATATTCACGACATTAATCCTATCGTTTGGAAGACGAATATTGTCCCTTGTAATTGAAAAGGTTCTTCTGCCAAGACGGGCCAAAGACATATCAATCTCTACCATTACATCGTCTTTGTCCATAGCGCCGGCGTCTTTCCGGAGTCCTCGAATGGTGATTTCTACCTGGGGATTGACCGGTTCAACAATTTCGAATTGTGGCGGCATATTCGTTATTCCCAGTGGAACAGTCATAGTTGTCTCAAAATCCTGCTGGCCTGCCAGTGTGACCCATAGGACAACGACCATAAGCAAAGCCCCCCCCCTTTATCTGCCACTGGTTCGAAAACAGAAAAAGAGTCCTTTTCAACCAGCTCTTTTTTACACGGGTGACAGGGGTGGTCGCCTCCAAGATAATTTGAGACAATCGCTCGGAATTATCCGCATGAACCATTTCATTGTGCCGCGCAACGGATACTTGCCCACGCTCCTCGGAGACTACCACTACCCAGGCATCAGATTTTTCCGAAAGACCAAGCGCTGCTCTGTGTCGGGTGCCCCACCGCTTTGGCAACCCCTTACTAGAGCTTAAGGGCAAATAGCATGCTACTTGGGTTACTCGACCACCTTGTATCAAAACGGCTCCATCATGAAGGGGGGATTCTTTTTGAAAAATACTCATCAAAACCTCGGGGCTGGGTTCACCTTCCAGGGCTTGTCCTTCAGCCAGAAACTCGGAGACCCTGTCCCCCCGCTCGATAATAACCAAAGCACCGATTTTCCTCTCGGCAAGAGCAAATATCCCTTCGGCGAATTGTTCAATCCACTTTTCCGGACTGGAAGGCTTCTGAAAGCCAAAAACCTGGAGAGGATTAACCTTTTCGAGCACCTGACGGATTTCTGATTGAAAAAGGACAATGAGGAGAATAACCACCACTTGAAAGAGTATCTGAAACGCCCAGGTGGTGAGAAAAAGCCCCCAGGTTCGGGCCACCACATAGACGATTCCTAATCCCAACAGGCCTATCAATGCCTTGACGGCCTTTGTTCCTCGAAACCATAGAAAAAGATGATATGCCAGTATCGTAAGAAGTAAAACGTCAACAATGTCCTGCAGTCTGAAATTGGCAAGTGTGGTAAGGAAATACATAGAATAAATCTCAAACCAAAAATGTTGTTAAAGGATCAAAAAGCCAAACGTTTTCTAATAAAGGCTCCAAGGCTTCGGCCTTGTCTTTTGATATTCTTAGACTTGAACTCACTTAAAGGAATCTCTGCCCTTGCAGCTCCGCGGTGGCCACCTGCCGAACCGAGGCTGCCGAAAGCATGTCTCGCTAATTTGAAACACCTTGAGCCGGTAATAAAGGTCTTCCCTGAACTCCTTTTTGGCGACCAATTCCGATAGATCCCGATTGGTTGCCGAAATAAGGCGAACGTCAATCGGAATTGGCTTTGAACTGCCAACACGCTCTATGACTCGCTCTTGTATAGTCCGCAAAAGCTTTACCTGGATATCAAGAGACAGGGTGCCGATCTCGTCCAAGAAAACGGTTCCATCTTTAGCCATTTCGAAACGACCGCGACGGTCTTTTTTTGCACCGGTAAAAGCGCCTTCGACGTGTCCGAACAGCTCGCTTTCCAAAAGTGAAGTGCTAAGCGCCGAACAGCTTACAGGTACAAACGGACCACTGGAGCGATGACTATGTTCGTGGATGGTACGTGCAATTAATTCCTTACCGGTTCCGGTTTCTCCGCATATCAATACGGTTGTGTCGTATTGAGCGACCGTTTCAATAAGTGAATAGACCTCTTTCATATTGGGACTTCCGCCAATTAGCAGCCCAAAACTTTGCTTTAGTATGGCTGCCTTACGCAACCGGGTAACCTCAGAAATATCGTGCAGTACCAAAACCATACCAAAGTTAGCAGGATCCAATTCTTGAGTGATAGCCGTGCTAACCAAATAGGTTTTTACTTCACCTATGCGATCTTCAATTTCCAGATTGAAGTTTCTAATGGGACGCCGGCTTTCAATTGTTTCCTCAATCAGTTTTTGGATTCCAGGAAATCTGGTTTCAAGTACTTCACGAGCATTCTTCCCGATAAGGGACTGGGAATCTGATGCCAATATTTCACCGGCAGTCTTGTTTATGGTAGCGATATTGGATTCTTGATCAAGAATCGCAAAAACACCTATCGGCATGCTGTCAAAGACCGTTGACAGCTCGTTGAACTTTTGAACGTAATCCTGAAACGTTAGCTTATTGTTGTCTTTTCTATGTTTTTGTCGTGTAACCATGATATTCACCTCCCTATAAACCATGCTTTGGCATGGCTAATGGATTAGGATAGATGAATTTGTAACAGTACTCAAATATCTTTTTCCTGTACGAATAAGCTCATATCACGGAGTTGAATCCGTATCGAGTATGTCCTCAACCTCACCGCTTCGAGCCAAAACAGTGGACACCGTCGATTGAAGCAGTCTGTCAATGTCCCGGGCCTGACGATCGATTTCTTGCACTTCGGGGAAGCGGAGACCCAAGAAGACCAAGTCCGTTTCCCTGCTTGCGTCTCTCAAGACCGATTGGAAGGGTTCCTCCGGGGAAGAGCTAACAAGGACCACGGGTTCCGCTTCCACTCGTGCAGCTTTAAGGAACTGAGCCATGTGGTTTTCGGCCCCGCTTCGTCCTTCCTCGGTTCGAAGCAAACGAAGGATTCGAATCCTTGCACCCTCCCATGGACGGCTTTGCCTGATGATATGTGCAAGTAATAGCATTAGTTCCGCGTTACGATCCCGGCCCCGCCACCAGACATCAATCTGTTTTTTTCGTCCAAAACCGCGGTTATCATCATAATGCAAGAATAATACGGACTTTTTCAGGGCAACCAGCCTCCGCATCAGTTGGAGTTGGGTCTTTTGAACCTCGATCTCCTTCCCCCAACCCATGAGCGCTGTGTTGGTTTCCAGTCCACCGATGCCATGGGTTTGAATGATACTGGGGATGCTTTCATAGAAATCACTGGCAATGCTACATTCAGCAAAAGCGGCTATGCCGCGCTCGTCCAGATAGTCTTGAGTGTGTTTCACCCATGTTGTTCGCAGACCACGCTTGGCCAGTTCGGCTACGTCACCTTCGAGGACATGAAAAAAAGTGACAATACCTTGTCCGCTGCTGAGCCAAGTGCCGGCTTCCATGAGTTGCTCCCGGCTGTGCAAAATACTTGAAAACACCACTATATTAGGACGCCAATTCTTGACGTGCCACGGCTCTGCTTCCAGGCGAATCAAGCCAAACCGAGCAATGGCAAACCAGATACCGCTGCGGATATCACCCCAGCCCGGGGCGAGTGACCGCCGCCCCAACAATATGAAGATGCCATAACTGATGAACAGCGCGATTAGGGTGGCTTTGGTGTTGATCAAAAACATTGCCCCATAACAGCCAACAGCGCCTATGAGTGAAACAATCCAGGGAATTTTGAACTCGGGCCGAAAGCTCGGATTACCTACCAACCTCTCGATACCGGCCGTCAGGTTGATCATGCCGTAGGTGTTGAGAAAGAACATGGTGATGATGGGGGCCACAAAGTTCAGGTTGCCCATCCAGACGACACCTACAGCGATAGCCGTGGTGATGAAAACCGCGAGGCGAGGTTCCGTGGCGCTACCCAGTCGCGCACCAAAGACCTTTGGCACAACGCGGTCGAAGGAGATCGCCTGCAAGGTGCGAGGTGCGGCAAGAACACTCCCCAGAGCTGAAGAGAGAGTGGAGGCCCAGACACCCAGGACAATGAGCACTGGCCAGCGGGCGATTTTCTGCATGATCATGTTGTCAGCAACAAGGTCAGCCCTGTTGGCATGGGTTCCCATCCAGACGGCCGTAACCAAATAGATGAAACCGGTCACGACGACTGCCGAGAGGGTGCCGCGGGGGATGCTTTTCCCGGGATCTTTCAGATCTCCTGACATGCTAACACCTACCATGATTCCCGTCACTGCCGGGAAGAAGATGGCAAAGACTTTCCAGAAAGTGGCCGTGGACGATGAAGACGCGAACAACTGCGGCTTGATCCACGTTCCCCACCCACCTGTAAAGAAGGAAAGGAGGGCTGCGGCCATGACGGCCAAAATCACGAACTGGATCCTCAGGGCAAAATCGGCTCCGACGTAGGCGAGCAACCCAAAGACAAGGGCGAGGAGCGTGGAGATTACTCTGGGGTCAAAGCCAGGGAAGACCGCGGTGAACGCCTCTGCAAATCCTATGATATAAAAAGCGACCGAGATGGCCTGGGACAGGTAGAGGGGGATTCCAATCGTCCCGCCAATCTCCAATCCCAGGGTCCGGGCAATCATGTAATAGGTTCCACCGGTCTTGACGTGTATGTTGGTGGCAATCGACGAAAGCGAAAGGGCGGTGATGAAAGAGATACAGTTTGAAAGGAAGATAATGGTCAATGCCCCGGCCAAGCCGGCCTGTCCAACAACCCAACCGATGCGAAGAAAGAGAATAATGCCAAGGATGGTCAAAACGCTTGGTGTAAACACCCCAGCAAAGGTGCCGAAACGGCCCTTGCCTGTCGCCCCTGGATTTCCTTTGGTTTGATCCTTCATTGCCTAACAATACTTCTTGTTCCGGTTGCATACAATTCATGTCGGGATAATACGTGAGCGTTGTATTTAACCCAACTCAATAAATCCTCTTTTCTCTGGTCGTGGGCGACCAATGCTATTCTTTTCTTCTCTTTCATTTAGATAAACCTCCTGTTTATTTGCTATCAAAATCAACCTTAGGCGCGATTATCCGCGCTGACAAAGTCTGCAAAAAGTTTAGCTGTATATCCACTTAACATATGAAGGCTTGTTGAATTCCAAAAAGCTTAGTGGTTCTAAAGACACAGGCAAAGCCTTTCAAAGCTATTTTGTCGCTTGCTCAGCGACTTTCTTTCTAAAGTGAATTCGAAAGCCATAATCAACTGCAAAAGCGATGATACCGGAAAATACCACTGCTGTAATCATAGCGGTAAGTCCTTCCCTTAGAATAGCCCAAGATAAGGAGGGAAAAAACAGCTTGTAGAGAACGCCAAAGATCTCTCCATGACTCATTGCCAGGGCTTGTTTACAGGAGACTAACATCAATGCCACAGTCACGTATAGCACTGTACACATAATACAAACCAGTCTAAGAATAACAAAGGAAACAAAAGCCTCATAAGCACAAAATAGCACCATCATCAATAAGATCACATAAATCGAGCAATACAACTCATTCTGAATCCCCAATTTCAGGACGCACTCACTCAATATGTAGAGTAAGAGAAAAAAGTGTGAAAACATGCCCAAAGTGGCCACTGGAACGCCTACCAGTTTTGATCCCACACTGATGGCAACTCTATCACAATCTATCGTTTCACTGATGACACAGAAACTTTTAGTAGGCGGGTGCAAGATATTGGTTCTGTAATGATGGTAAGTCAAATAAATAGAATTTGCCAGGCCACCAAACAAAAAGATCATCAGTAGCAGGACCCATTTTGATTCCAACATACAACACCCTCATTTCCTTAGGGTATAACCTAAAGAATAAAGTCAGTGGAAAGAAAATTCGATTTACGCTCTCATACAATCTTTGTTATTATTGCCTTGTTAATCTCTATTTCCTTCGCCGCGACAAGTGTTCGGATTGAGAATACATGGAGGGCGTCTGAAACAGAAAGGGTCCCTTCAGCCGAATCTTTTCTGCCCGTAAAGGGAAAGGTGTCCGGGCCTCGCTGACACTGGCTGTTGATATTCACTCTGCATACCTGATTAACTAGAGGATCAATGAGGTCGGCAATTACATCGGGCTCGGTTCCGAATATGCTTAGCTGTTGTCCATAATTCGATTCAACGATATATCGAATAGGCATTTCAATATCATCAAACGGAAGGACAGGAATGACCGGTCCGAACTGCTCCTCACTATAAACCCTCATTTTACTAGTTACGTCGTCAATTGCTAATAGAGCAGAAGCTGAACTCAAAATAGCCAGAACCATAATCGTCCCGTGAAACCAGCGGTTACTTTTGCTCATCCTTTTTTGTCTCCTCTCCTTGCTTATTTAAGGGTAGCCGATTGGCAGTGGGTTCAATGAGCCGACCCAAAAGGATTCGGTGATTGGTGACAGTTAGGG
>Ga0114922_10005658_pt1 | contig 11508 bp, 9 predicted proteins | sample AartaG_FD_100975 | JGI IMG/M metagenome (GOLD analysis project Ga0114922, IMG submission 100975) | Deep subsurface microbial communities from Aarhus Bay to uncover new lineages of life (NeLLi) - Aarhus_00045 metaG | ecosystem: Environmental > Aquatic > Marine > Oceanic > Sediment | place: Aarhus...
ACTGTCCCTGAAGTGATTACAGCCCGACACGCGAATTTGAGGGTGCTTGGTTTATCTGGAATTAGCAATAAAGCAAACTTAGATGGATCAACAGTAACAACTCATGAAGAAGTATTAGAAGCTGGGAAGATCCTGGTCCCGAAGCTGGATGCGATCATTAGAGGTGTGATCAAGCGTTTGTAGATTATTTATCCTCATCATAAATTAATGGAAGAATTAATCCGGTTCGTTGTGAACTACGAAGTGGGGATTTATATTGTATTGGGTGTTGTGCTTCTAATTAATTTACAGCGCTTGCTCAGTTCTTGGATATCTTTAAGAAATGCGAATTTTGGACTAGAACGGGAAATCGCACAAAAGGGAATTCGGTCTGCTTTTACTTTAATATTTCTTGTAAGCCTGTTTGGATTATCGAATTTCATTCTCGTGTCTGTTGCTTCCATTCGATATCCTGGTATTGCACAAATTGCTACTCCTACTATAGATTTATTATCCACACAAACACCGTTTGCAGGGGAAGGTATTGATCCTAATGTAACTCCCCAAGGATTACAGCAAACACAAACTGCAATTGCCGTAACGGGATGTATCCCTGATCAACTTGAATGGATTGATCCTCAACCAGGTGATGAAATACGTGGGTCAATTGATTTAATTGGTACTGTGAATCTGCCTAATCTTGGTTTTTATAAATATGAATACCGATACCAGGGAGATGAGGACTGGACCCCAATTTCTGCGGGTAATAAACCGGTTGTGGAGGAAGCTTTAGGTGGTACTTGGAATACCGAACAACTTCAACCGGGAATTTACTTTCTGAAGTTGGTTTTTAATGATAGCGCAAACAATTTGAGTAAACCCTGTGTAATTGAAGTCAAAGTTTTACCTCAATGAAAGAGAATTACAAAAATGGCTGAGATTTTAGTAAGACCTGCAGTTTCTCCTGATATAGAAAATCTGTCACGATTCGACCATTCTGGCCGGACTTCAAGAGTATGGCAGATGAATCAGAATGTTGGAGAAGCGGAAATCCAAACAAGGTTTACAGAAACCGCATTACCCCGCGATATGAAAATTAAATATCCTAGTTCACCAGAAACATTGCTAAACCGATGGAAGGATTATTCTTTAATTTTAGTAGGATGTATTGATCATGCTCCTGTAGGATACATAACATTGAGCACGATGTTTGCCCCTGAAATGGTTTGGGTAAAAGATTTAGTTGTACAGGAACTATGGCGTAAAAAGGGGATTGCCACTACGCTTATCCGAGCGGCTACTGATTGGGCAATCACAAGGAAGTTTTATCGAATGACAATTGAAATGTCTTCAACAAACTATCCGGCGATCAGTCTGGTTAAAAAGCTTGGCTTTGAATATTCGGGATTTAATGATAACTATTTTAAGAATAATGATCTGGCAATATTCTTTGCGCGGTTTTTACGGTAACATATGAAGATATGGAAGGATTCCTGTTATTTCTTAAAACTATAAGCGATGTGATCACAGCAGGGGTGGCGATCATATCCTTTTCATTGTTTATATATGTAATCACATTCAAACTGCGGGATCGTGTTACCAGGTCGTTCACACTCCTTCTGGCATGTATTGTGATCATCTTTGGCGCTGACGCGTTCGTAACCACAACTTATCAACACGATGATTTGCTATTCATTCTGCGAATACAATACATCGGTTTAATTTTATTGCCGACTTCATACTTTTATTTTTCTGATGCCTTACTCACAATTACTGGCAAACCGAGCAGAGGAAAACGCCGTGTGATGGGTTATGCTGCCATTTTTATAAGCATATTCTTTGGCGTATTACTTTTCAATGGCACCTTATTTTCTGAAGTGAACACAACCAATTTACCAGCACCTCACATTGAACGGACGATTTTTCACGACTATTTTAGTGGTTTCTATGTAATGATGATGGCTTTCTCGTGGTACAACTTCATTCGTAGTCTGAATAGAACGTCTACAAGAACAAGCCGGCGAAGAATGGTTTACCTTTTCACAAGCGCGATTGGTCCTGTCCTCGGATCATTTCCCTATCTGTTGTATGGATCCGGTTTCGCGTCAAATAATAGCATGATTTTTTGGCTACTATCTATCCTTGCTTATCTGTTTGTATCATTTTCCATCGTAGGCATGACATATACAGTTTCTTTTTTCGGATTTCCCTGGCCAGATAGAGTCATAAAGAGCCGATTGTTCAGATGGATAATGCGAGGCCCCGCTACGGCCAGTCTTACTTTAGGCGTGACAACATTAATCTCCAGGATAGGCATACAGTTTAATAGAAATATTTCTTCTTTGATCGTTTTGGGGATGGTAGCAACAATTGTTTTATTTGAATATTTTGTTACTATTTTTGCGCCCATTTGGGAACGACTTTTCTTCAATGGTTCAGACCGAGAAGAATTAGCCAAGATTAGAATGCTGGAAGAAATATTATTAACCAAAAATGATCTAGAACAGTTTCTAGAGTTGATTTTAGCAACTCTCTGTGACCGCTTGCAAATTGGGGGTGCCATATTAATTGAGAACAGAGATGAGAAATCTGCGCTGAATGTGATTGTTGGTGACCTAAATGATGGGTTTATAGAAGAAAAAAGCAGCGTGATAAAACATCTAGTAAAAAATGGAAAATTCGGGGAAATCACAATCTATAAAGAAAAGATAATTATCCCAATTATTGATGAGAGTTCTTCAGATAGAAATTTATTAGGGTTCGTTACCACAAGGCAATTTGATCTCCTCGCGCTCGATGATGAGAAGAAGGCTGCACTTAGGAAGTTGATTGATCGAGCTGCCACCGCACTACAGGATAGAAAACATCAGGATTCACTTTTTACCTCATTAGAGATACTAACTCCTCAGGTAACAGCAATTCAAAACATATTAGCATCTTCAAGATTTGATAAAAAGAGAATAATAAATGGGGTAGATATTTCAGATTCAAGAGCTTATGAGAAATGGGTTAAAGAAGCTTTGAACCATTTTTTTGGAGGACCAAAATTGTCACAAAGTCCGCTGATTCAACTAACCTCAGTCCAAAAACGTATTCGAGAAAATGAGGAATCGTCGATCAAAGCATTGCGGGAGGTTTTACGGGAGGCAACTGCACGTTTACGGCCATCGGGGGAAAGACAATATACAAACGAATGGATTCTGTTCAATATTTTAGACTTGAAATTTATGGAGGGATGGAAAGTAAAGGATATCTCGCGCCGATTAGCCCTTTCTGAAGCAGATTTCTATCGGAAGCAGCGTATTGCAATTTCTGCGGTAGCTGACCAGATTATCATGATAGAAAAGAATGATTTTTTAAGGAGCTAATTCATAGGAGGATGTAAAAATCGAGGAAGACTGTAAGGAGATAGGAGTGTGGGTTAAAATCATTCAAATTGATGAAATAAATTGGAGAATTGGATTAGTATTAATAAATACTCAAAAATATGACGAGTAATTCCGACACAAACAGAAAAGTATCTTTTTTTCATGGGATCCTGCTTGTAATTAAACGATTTGGGCAGGATCTTTTTGGGATTCTATTTATTTGTGTTGGAATTACTTCAGTATTAAGTGCCTTCAATCTCACGCAGGGAAAATTGATTGACCAGTGGGCAGAATTAATTTTCAGATGGTTTGGTTGGGGGGCATATTTCCTGATCATCATTCTCGCTCTGACTGGAGTGGTAATTTTATTAAGGCACTTGGAACGATTCCCAAAATTTGATTACACGAAATTGATTGTTTTAGAAATGCTGCTTTTTTCATTCTCCGCATTGTTATCCATAATTGGAGGGTATTCGGTTGAAAAAGCGAACGATGGTTTGGATGGTGGAGTAATTGGATGGGGAACTGCTCGATTAATGAGAAATGCAATCGGAGATCTGCCAACATATCTGCTTATTATCGTTTTAAATGTGATCTTATTAATTAATGTATTGGGATTGAATAAAAAAATCTATTTATATTTTGATATTTTTTTCACCAGAATATTATCAAATGATTCAGAAATATTAAGATCAATAAATAAAGCCAGGGAAAATGATTCAGATAATGAGCAAATTGGAACCTTACAGGCAGAAGGTCTTCCAGATGATCAGACAATCCTAAAAAAATCACATGATTTACCTTCTTTAGACCTGCTGCTAGATAATCCATCAGCTTTAACCGATGAATCCTTCATTCACGCAAAAGCAGTGCAAATAGAGAAGACATTGGAAGAGTTTGGTATTCCTATAAGAGTAGCAGGATACCGAGTTGGTCCGACGATCATTCAATACGCTGTCGAACCAGGTTTTGTTGAGAAAGTAAATGACAAAGGTGATATCGTTAAGAAAAAAGTACGTGTTTCTCAAATTGCTGGATTGAAGAAAGATCTTACCTTGGCTTTATCGGTTGACCGATTACGGATTGAAGCACCGATTCCTGGACATGCTTTTGTGGGTGTTGAGATTCCAAACAGGAACAGTGTTCTCGTAAGATTGAAGGCGGTTCTTGAAAGCGTTGAATTTAAGAAACAAAAATCGCCGATAAGTTTAGCGCTTGGACTGGATGTATCCGGGAATCCGATCATTGCTGATCTGGTAAAGATGCCGCATTTGCTTATAGCGGGTACAACTGGATCAGGGAAATCAGTTTGCATTACTTCCATTATCTCGTGTATTGTGATGAATAACTCGCCCAGAGATTTAAGAATTGCGATCCTTGACCCAAAAATGGTGGAATTGGTACGATTCAATGGACTTCCGCATCTTATAGGAAAAGTTGAAACTCAAATTGATCGAATGCTTGCGGTTCTAGCCTGGGCCATTAAGGAGATGGAAGAAAGATATATAAAGCTTGAGGAAATAAATGCCCGTGATCTGGATGCATATAATTTAAAGATGATCAGGCGAGGAAAACCCAGGCTTCCAAAAATCGTGATCGTAATAGATGAATTAGCTGATTTGATGCTTTCAGAAACTGAAAAAACTGAAACGTATTTAGTTCGTTTAGCACAAATGGCTCGGGCTACCGGTATTCATCTGATTGTTGCTACACAAAGACCCAGTACGGATATAATTACAGGCCTCATCAAGGCGAATTTCCCTGCCAGAATCTCCTTCATGATGGCTTCGTCTGTAGATTCCCGGGTGATTCTGGACATGAATGGCGCAGAAACCTTGATGGGAAAAGGGGATATGCTATTCCTAGATCCGGAAACGGCAGGATTAAAACGCGCCCAGTGTATTATGGTGGATGACCGAGAAATTGAGCGGATCATCAACCACTGGCAAAGCCAGTCTGATATTAAAGATGACCTTTCAATCACAGCACCCTGGGAGAGTTTTGTCGAATCTCAAAGCAGTTCTAAAGATAATTTGCTTGACCAAGCAATTCATCTGGTTCAGGAGGAAGGGTATGCATCTACATCACGTTTGCAAAGAAAACTAAGGATAGGATTTCCAAGAGCGGCGAGACTGATGGATGAATTAGAAGAAAGAGGAGTTGTAGGTCCTCAGGAATCAGGGGGGCGAGTTAGAAAAGTAAATAAGGAGTTAGGATCCTCAACACCAGAGGAAGACGATTATCCGATGTAATTATTTGGAAATTGCAGAAAGAATTCATGACAATCACAGATTTCTTGAGAAAAAAATTTCAGAAAATACTTATTACTGTATCTTCTTTCTTACTAAAAGTAGGATTAACGCCGAATTTAATTACTCTATTGGGTTTGTTGGGCAATATAGGGGCTGCTCTGTTCATTTCAAAGGGTAAATTTATTATAGGCGGGATAATTGCTTTAGCGGTGGGTACATTTGATGCTATTGACGGTACAATGGCGCGATTATCGGGAAAGCCAAGTAAATTTGGGTGTTTATTTGACTCACTTATTGATAGATACTCTGAAATGACACTTCTTTTGGGAATTTTGGTTTACTTCTCATCCATCAATGATAATACCGGAATCATCCTAGTATATCTTGCCTTATGCGGAAGTTTTCTTGTGTCATATATTCGTGCGCGTGCTGAAGGATTAGGAGTTGAAGTAAGAAAAGGAATTCTAACAAGAGTAGAGCGCTTATTAATTATAGTAATTAGCTTATTATTTAGACAACCATTAATGGGCGTGCTAATAATTGCTTTATTAGGGAATTTTACCGCTCTTCAACGGTTATGGTTTGTACGAGCCTATTTTAATGAAAACCAATGATATTTTTCTTGGAAGAGAAAGGAATTGAAAATGCCTGATGGATTTTATGTAGGACCTCTGAAGATATATTTTTACGGAATAATAATTATGTGTGGAGTTCTCGCTGCTATATGGGTTTCAATTAAGGAAACTGCAAGGCGCGGATTAGATAGCGAGTATATTTGGGATATGGTACCCTGGTTGTTATTATCAGGTATCATCGGCGCTCGCTTATGGCACGTGTTAACACCTTCTAAATCAATGGGGGTGGGGGCAAATTATTATCTTTCCCACCCTATAGAGATTTTTAATATTCGGCAGGGAGGGTTAGGTATTCCTGGTGCTGTAATTGGTGGTTTCATCGCCCTTCTGGTGTATTCAAAAAAGAAGGGATTGGATATTCTTACCTGGGCGGATATTATCGCTCCAGGACTCGCGCTGGCACAAGCAATCGGTCGGTGGGGCAACTTTATTAACCAGGAACTATATGGACCACCCTCCAATCTCCCTTGGGCAATTTTCATTGATCCTGCTCATCGGCTGCCAGGATATGAAGAATTTTCGCATTTCCATCCAATGTTTCTGTATGAATCCTTATGGAATTTGTGTAATTTTTTCCTGCTCATTGTTTTTTCGCGGAAGTTAAAAAGTAAGCTGATTCCTGGAGATGTTTTCAGTGTTTACCTAATCGTATACGCGATTGGAAGATTTCTTTTAGAGTTCATCCGGTTAGATACTTCCTATGTCGGAGGTGTAAATGCAAACCAAGTAACAATGGCGGTTGTGGCAGTGTGCAGCGCAAGCGCAATGGTTTTCCGCCATGTGAAGAAGAAAAAGATCGAAAAGGAACTTGAAGAATAAAATGTAAGGATACAAGAATTCGTAAAAAATAATTAATAAATTATTGATAGTTCAATACGAATTTTTGAATTAATATTTCTTCATATAACGGAGGTATGAGATGAATAAAAAATTACTTGATGAAATGAATGTTCAGATAAACAAAGAAATGTATTCTGGTTATCTTTATTTAGCGATGGCGGCACATTTTGAAGAAAAGAATTTGCCAGGGTTTGCTAATTGGATGACTATTCAAGCTGAAGAAGAATTGGAGCACGCGATGAAATTCTTCGAATTCTTGCACGAAGTAGGGGGGAAAGTTGTCCTTGATGCTATCGATAAACCGGATTCGGAGTTTGGAAATCCAAAAAAAGTGTTTGAACAGGTTCTTGGACATGAGCAATATGTAACCAGCAGGATTCATTTATTATATAAATTAGCTGCTGAGACTAATGAATATCCAACCCAAATGTTCTTACAATGGTTTGTGAATGAACAGGTTGAAGAGGAAAAGAATGCTACAGAAATCCTTGAGAATATTAAATTAGCTGGTGAGTCCGGTAATGCGCTTTTGATGTTGGACCGAGCGCTTGCTCAGAGAAAAGCCGATTAGTAGTTTTAATCTAATATAAAAGAGATTCCGCTATCGGGATCTCTTTTTAGTTTACCATCCGCTGATAAATGGTTCCCATTCACCATTTTCAGTAAGGTAGTGTTTGTATAAATAGAATGCTGAATTCGGTGGGGCTTTCGGGACTTTTTGCAAACGCATACTTGTTTCGTGCAAGGACCTTCCCCCTTTCTTGTGGTTGCAGCTGGAACAGGCAGTTACAACGTTTTCCCAATTTTGCTGCCCCCCTTGGTGGCGAGGAATAACATGATCAATCGTTAGATCTCTGTATTTCTTACCGCAATATTGGCAGGTGTGATGGTCTCTCCTGAATACCTCTTTCCGGTTCAGTTTCACTTGGGGGCGCGGGCGTCTGATCATTCTTTGAAGGCGAATAATTGATGGCCTGGGAAATGAGCGATCAATGGTGTGGATTTCTCCTCGACCATTCATAACCAATGATGCTTTTTCTAAAAACATCAGACATACAGCCCGTCGCATAGCGCAAACGTTAATCGGTTCGAAGTTCGCGTTGAGTACAAGTACGGTTTCCATGATAACCCTTCGCTGATTATAGCATGTAGAAGTATGGAGAATATAAGTTGGTATAATCATCCATCATCCCATCTCTGGAGGATCACGTGGATATAAAAGAACAAGTTGCTGTACTTATGCAGGGTACTGAATATGGTGACGAAAAGATCAAGGAATCAATGCGAGAGGAATTATTTGTACGGCTTAAGCAAGCAGAAAAAGAAAACCGCCCTTTGAGAGTTTATTGTGGTTATGATCCCACCAAAGCAGATCTACATTTAGGGCATACCGTTACGATGCGTAAGTTGCGCCAATTTCAGGATTTTGGGCATGAGGTAACTTTTCTAATTGGTGACTATACAGCACTAATCGGAGATCCTTCTGATAAAGATTCGACCAGACCTATTCTCACATCAGAAGAAATTCGAAAAAACGCAGAAACATATGCGGACCAGGCTTTAAGAATCCTGGATAAAGAAAAAACAAAGATCAGATATAACTCTGAGTGGCTTTCAAAATTAAATTTTGCTGAGATTATAAAACTCACTCAATATTTTACTGTGCAGCAATTCCTCAGCCGTGAAAAATTCAAATTGCGCTGGGAAAAGGGAGATCCAATTTACCTGCACGAAGCACTTTATGCTGTTATGCAGGGATATGATGCATATAATTTGAAAGCAGATGTGCAAATTGGCGGAACGGATCAATTCTTCAATATTGTGACAGCAGCTCGAAAGGTAATGACGATACTCGGGGCTCAACCAAATATCGCAATCTGTTTAGGCATCCTCCCCGGTACAGATGGATCAGAAAAAATGAGTAAATCACTAGGAAATTATGTCCCCATCACAACGACACCGAATGACATTTATGGAAAAATTATGAGCATACCCGATGAAAGTATGCCCATTTACTCTCGCCTGGTAACTCGCTGGTCTCCTGAAATGATTGAGAAAATTGAAAAAGCGCTTTCTATTGGAGAATTACACCCAAGGGATGCAAAAATGAAATTAGCTTATGAAATAACCAGCGCTTTCTATGGTGATCAAAAGGCGGATGGTGCACAGAAAGATTTCGTACAGAAATTCCAGAAAAAAACAATTCCTGATGACATGGATGAATTTCCTCTCTCTGAAGATGCTATTTGCCTGGATGTACTAGTCACAGCGGGGATGGTAAGCAGCCGAAGCCAGGGACGGAGAATGGTGGAACAAAATGCTGTAAAACTTGATGGAGTAGCCATATCGAATTGGAATGATCGGATGCGCCCAGGGGTATTGCAGGTTGGCAAACGCAAATTTATTCGCTTAGTTGAAGCATAAAATGCTAATTTATATTTAATTCGTTGAAGATTTTTTTTCCAATAGATTGGATTTTCTCTCGGTTATTGGTCTCAATGACCGCGACAATAACGATTGGCGTTGCTCTATTACCGTTATTTGTGCCCATCACATACCAACTATAAGCGTCACCAGAGTCATATGTGACAGCGCTCAACTCCCATCTATTACCCTCATTTGAGGTGAGTAATTGTGAAATCTCCACAGCTTTTTCGGGTTTTAATATCGCTTGCTTTTCTTCGAAGGGAAGTATTACCCACTGTCCGGATGAGATATTAACTGAAGAAAGAATAGTTGGCTCTACAAAATACCCGCCATTGCTCAGTGTGGCCAAACTTGCTGCAATTTGGAGGGGGCTGGTACGGATTTGATCTTTACCTGATATTACGTCAATCCAGCTCGCTTCTGGTGAAATTTCTACCGATGGATTAACCGGGAGTCCAATTTTTGGAGCATTTAATATGAATTCAAATTGTGGTGATTCGTTTATGGATGCGAGATTTTCGTTATTAATTAATTGTGGTAATGCCGAAAGACATCCATTTTTAACGGCAGACTGCCAATTATCTAAATTAAGAGCAGGAGATTCACATCCTGGTGTGTTTTTATCGATCGGGAATTTTATTGAACCATCAAAATTATTGATTAAGCCAATTTCTTGATCGAAAAGTAAAAGTGGAGATAGTAATCCGCCAATTGGGTACGCTCCCTGTGATGCGCGATTGAGAAATGGCGCATTTTTACTATTGTTCCAATCGTCCCAGTTCTCTTCTAATTGATTTGCATCAAAAAAGGGATATGTTGAAATTGCCAGGATTTCGCCACTATCGGCATTTATCACCACTGCCGCGCCTTGGTTTTCTATCATTAAATCATCAACTGCTCTTTGTAGATCTATATCCAAGGTAAGTCTGATTGGTCTTCCATCAGGGGGTTGGTCATATAAGAGATAATTTATCCAAAGTGTGTTTGCAGGATATCCCTTAATTCCACTTAAATATTCATCATATTCTTTTTCGATTCCGTGAAGTCCGTATTTTTGGTGAATATAACCGACTGAATTACTTAAAGGAACGTATGAGTAATATCTTTTATAGGAGCCGGGTTCACCTTCTGTTTCCGCAAGGATGTGATTGTTCCTGTCAAGAATTTGCCCCCGTTTCACATAGGTATTTGAAATGAGATGCCGTGGATTATCACTGCGACCCTGAAGGTCATTACCGCGGATGATTCCCCACCAACCAGATGTAATCGTGATTGCTACAAGGCAGAATGCAAAAATGACAGTAACGATTCTAAAAGGAGTGGGGCTTGTAACAAGAATGTGCCGTTTTTCTTTTTGGCTGCTGATAATTAACAGCATACTGAGTGCTAAATACGATGTGAGTAAAGATGATCCACCATAAGAAACGAAAGGTAAGGTTACTCCGGTAATTGGAAATAAACGGGTATTTCCTCCAATGATCAAGATTGACTGGGCGATAACATAAGTTGTAATTCCAGCAGCGAGGTATCTGTGAAATTTATTCTTAGACTCTAATGAAACCTTGATTCCTCTGAATAAGAATATAACCAATAAGGATATAAATCCGATGCTTCCAAACAAACCTGTCTCTTCGGCAATCGCTGTAAATATAAAATCAGAATGAGTAAGGGGAACCAGATTTGGATACCCTAAGCCAATTCCAGCACCAAATAAACCGCCTGCGGCTAAAGAAATGATTGATTGGATGATTTGATATGAACTGGATTGAGTATCCCCCCAAGGGAGAATCCAGGATTGAAAACGGATCTTGATCAGGTCAATCAGTATGTATCCTGCGATAGCTGATAAACTTAGCAAGATACCACCAAAAACAAGAATACGTTTTATCCCAAAGACGAAATACACCATAACGATATATATCGTGATGAAGATCAAAGCTGTTCCCAAATCTCTCTGGCCGATCAATATTACCAGTGAAGCGAGAACGAGGATGGTAGTTGGAATGA
>Ga0114922_10005659_pt1 | contig 11507 bp, 7 predicted proteins | sample AartaG_FD_100975 | JGI IMG/M metagenome (GOLD analysis project Ga0114922, IMG submission 100975) | Deep subsurface microbial communities from Aarhus Bay to uncover new lineages of life (NeLLi) - Aarhus_00045 metaG | ecosystem: Environmental > Aquatic > Marine > Oceanic > Sediment | place: Aarhus...
AACCCTATTGGCTGATCGCGGTTCCGTTCACTGCCGCGCTCGTCGATCTGACCGAGAACGGGCTGATCTCGACGATAGTGGTCCTGCCGGAGACGCGGATTATTTCCGTGCCGGAGTTGACGTCAGTGGCCTCGATGGTCAAGTGGACGGCTCACGGCACAGTTGTGCTGGTAATCCTCGCCGGGATCGTGATGCTGGCAGAACGCAGATTCAGCGGCAGGGCTGCGGCGACAGCTTAAACCTCAATCGACTCCGTCGAGCGGGCTCTTGTATTCCTTACCTTCGGTGGCCTTCTCGAACTCCTCTTTGGCCTTCTGCAGGAGTTCCACGTCGGTGAGCAGGTCGAGGGTGGAGGCTGCGAGCACCTTGGCCGCGGCGAGCATGCCCTTGTGTCCGATCGAGTGGCCCGAGCATGATACGACGGCCCAGTTGTGCCAGGCGACGCCGTCGGGCGTGCAGACGGTGTTGACCTGGGCCAGGGGGCAGATCCAGCTGACCTCGGCCACGTCGGTCGAGCCGCCGCCGAGATATGGCTCTTCCTGGAACGGCTCGAGTTCCTCGCTCAAGCCCTCTTCCTCGGAACCGAAGAAGCGCTGCAATTCCCTGGCAAACTCCTGCTCCTCGTCGGTGAAGTCGGGGGCGCCGACCAGCTCGAGGTTCTTGTAGTTGGCTTCGGCGATCGCTTTGTTGACCAGCATGTTGTGCACGCCGGTGATCAGCTCGATCTCCAGCTCGGTGCGGGTGGCCATGGCCGCGGCCTCGGCGATCTTGAGGACGCGCTGGTAGTAGAGCTCGACTTCCTCGCGGTCTAGCGCGCGCACGTAGTACCAGGACTGTGCGAAGTCGGGCACGACGTTGGGCGCGTGGCCGCCGGCGAGAATGACGTAGTGGATGCGTGTGGTCGGCTTGACGTGCTCGCGCATCATGTTGACGCCGTAATTCATGAGTTCGACGGCGTCGAGGGCGCTACGGCCGTTCCAGGGGTCGCCCGCGGCGTGAGCGGTTTGCCCGCGGAAGGAGGCCTTGAAGCTGTTGAGGGCGAGCGAGCTGTTGAGCGAGACGGCGTTCTGGGAGCCGGGGTGCCAGGAGACGGCGGCGTCGAGCTCATCGAAGAGCCCCTCCTTGGCCATCACGGTTTTGCCGACGACCGTCTCCTCGGCCGGGCAGCCGTAGTAGATGATCGTGCCGCCGATGCCTTGTTCCTCCATCACCTCTTTAACGGAGACCGCCGCCGCCAGGCTGGCCACGCCGAAGAGGTTGTGGCCGCAGCCGTGGCCGGGGGCTCCCTCGATCAGCGGCCGCTTTTCGGTCACGCCGGCGGCCTGGGAGAGCGAGGGCAGTGCGTCGTACTCGCCGAGGATGCCGATCACGGGTGATCCTTCGCCCCAGCGGGCGGTGAAGGCGGTCGGCAGGCCGGCCACACCGCGCTCAACATCGAATCCCAGTTGCTCCAGAGTGTCGGCCAGCAGCGCGGCGGAGCGGGTTTCCTCGAGGGCGATTTCAGCGAATTCCCAGACGGCGTCGCTGATTTTTATCAGGTCGCCGCTGTTTTCATCGATCCATGCAAAGGCTTTCTGCTTGCTGTCCTGTGCTCCGGCTGTCGCGGCGAAAAGAAGCAGTATAGTGCAAACTGAAATTGTAATTAGAATGCGGTGAATTATTTTCATGTTCTCCCCTCCTGAATGAACCCATGTTACCCCTGCTGTGCGGGAAATGCCAAGACCTGGTTTGTTGTGCTAAGGCTTGTGGGCCAGAACGGCGAGGTGAGGGCTGGCGCCGACGAGGGACCTTTCGGCCTCCACTTTTCTGAGGAAATCGAAGAAATGCCGACTCAGCTTGGGGTCGGTCGTGAATTTATTAAAGTCGTTCGCGGCCCAGCCCGGGCCTTCGATTGCCAGCAGTTTCGTGTCGCGAAAACCGGCATCGCGGACCTCGGTTTCCAGTTCCTGCGGGAGGTGGAAGTAGGCGTCGGTCCAGTAGAAAGGGTTGTCGGTCGGGTTGCGATGCCGGCCGTCTTCGAGGTCGCGTGCGACGATCTTGACGAACTCGGGGTCCTCGAGGAAGCCGGAGTGGAGACCGTCGATCAGGGAGGCGAACCTGGTGATACCGACAGCGAAGACCAAACCGCCGGGCCTGAGCACGCGAAGGGTTTCGAGCAAGCATCTGGTGCGTTCGCGCTTCTCGGTGAGGTGGTAGAGCGGTCCCATGAGCAGCACAACATCGACTGATGCGTCGTCGTGGTTCAGATTGCCCGCGTGGCCCACGGTGGCGCTCGCAGCGGGTTTGCCCGGCAGCTTGGAGATGGCTTCTTTGGCTAGCTCGACGTGCGTGGTCACGGGATCTATGAGGTGCACTTCGTAACCCTTTTCCAGGAGCCAGAGGGTGTAGACGCCTGCGGCGCCGCCGACGTCGAGGACCACGGCGGGAGGGGCGGGAAGGGAGCGCTCCAAGATGTCGCGCGTGCGAAGCAGCTCGATCAGGTTTTGGCTTTCCCTCAGGCGGCTGGCCTCGGAAAAGCTCTCCAAGTAGTAATCGACAATCTCGGATTTTATATCTGAAGAATTTTCTGCTTTTTCCGACATTGTTTAAACCTCAAAGAACAGAATGGGATCGCTCGCGAAAAAGTTCAGTTAACACGCAGCAATTTGAAAACCTTTGCCTTGTTCTTGTTACTTAAACCGCTTCTAATTATAATTCATTAATCGGCACAGTTCTGTAAATGATTATGGACGAAAACAGCAAACGTCTGATCGGCATCAAGGCGATCGCGGATTACCTGGAGATGAGCCCGCGGAACGTCTACCGCTGGGAGAAGGAACTCGGCCTGCCGCTGCATCGCGTGGCGGGCAAGCTGCGGCACCGGGTTTATGCCGACGTTGACGAGTTAGAGGCCTGGCTTGCCAGCCACGATCAGGCCCGGGATCATGTTGCACGCGAGGGGGGGGCGAGCGGGAGACACAGGTTGTGGTCCCGCAGGCAACTACTTCTTGCGGTTTCGATGATAGCCGCGGTGCTTTCGGCCCTCATTCTCTACATGGTGGCCGGCAACGGGAGGCAGCAGCCCCTGGCGCATGTCTCCTGTAATGGATACATGGCGGAGGCGCGCGCCTCTGACGGCTCCCTCCTCTGGGCCTACAGGATCAGCGACGGTCCGATCAACCAGGCCGGCATCGACCTCCTCACGAGCATGATGGACATCGACGGCGACGGCCATTCCGAGTTGGTCACCAGAGCATACGATAGCGAGTCCGATGAATTCAGCCTGCGCCTCTTCGACCACCACGGCAAGATCCTTTGGAGCAGGCAGGCCGGCACGGAGCAGACATACGGCGGCGTAAGTCTCAACAACAACTACAGGTGCAGTCAGACCTTCTTTATAAAAGACGGCCAGGGGCGCGTTCTGATCATCAGCGTGTGGCGCAACAGAGAGAGATTCCAAACCATCATCAGCTGTCACGACACCGATGGAGAATGCTTCGCCAGCTACCAGCACACAGGTGCCTTGACAACGATAGTCACAGCCGATCTGGACGGCGACGGAGTGAGCGAGATCATCTTCTCCGGCACGAACAATCTGCTCAGCGGGGAGGGCATAGTAGGAGTTCTGCCGCTGACCGGATTCCGCGGAGTCAGCCCGCCTTACTCCATAGAGCCTGAGTACGAAAAAGATGGGTTTCGCCTGGCCGGTTATGTCCCCGACAATCCTGAAATCGGCAACCAGATTCAATACATAAGATTCAGGCGGCTCTCCTATCTGAGTGGACATCAGCCATTGTACTTGCTCACACATGTGAAGGACGTGGGGGAAGAGGTGGTCAACATCCACCTGACTGTCGTCGATTTGAAAGACGGGGAAAGCTACTACATGGTTTACGTTTTCGATCACAGCTTCCGTTTGCTTCAGGTGGTTCCCTCCAGCGCACTGATCAGCCGCTACCCGGTGCTCCTGCGGGAAGGGCTTCTCGAGATGCCGATCGAGCAGCTCGTAGAAGAATCGGCCGCCCGCGCACTGCGGTGGGAGGACGGGGAGTGGGTTGCGGTGCGGCGCCGGGGTGATTGAGGTTTATTCGGGAGGGAATCTGTCGTTCTACTGACCCGTCACGTCCTTACATTTCGAGCAGGATTTTCACTCCGATAGCGATCAGCACCAGGCCGCCGATTATCTCCACGCGCTTGCCGAAACGCGCACCGAGGCGGTGGCCGAGACGCATGCCGACGACGCAGAGCGCGCCTGTGATCAGGCCGATGACAGCGCTTGGATACCAGATGTCGACCCTGAGCATGGCGAAGCTGACTCCGACGGCGAGGGCGTCCATGCTGGTGGCCAGGGCGAGCAGCACAAGGCTGAAGCCGCGGGTGGGATCGCTGTGGGCGAGTCCGCCGCCGTCGCCGCGAAGGGCGCCGTAAACCGCTTTTCCGCCGATGAAAGCGAGCAGGGCGAAAGCGACCCAGTGGTCCCACTGCTCGACGAGGTGAATGACGTTTCGTCCGGCGAACCAGCCGACGAGCGGCATGATCGCCTGAAAGAGGCCGAAGTGGAAAGCGATACGGAAGGTCTGCCTGCCTGTAACTCCACCGAGTAGGATGCTGCTGGCAATGGAGACGGCGAAGGCATCCATCGCCAGCCCGACTGCGATTCCCGTAATCGTGAGGAGGTTCATCCCCTGCGACGGCCCTTTATTTCACGTGGGCTATTATATTTTGCCATCGAATGACGGCGGGTAAATGCGGGCGTTTTTCTTGCGGCGCTGGTATGTGCGTGCCAGCTCGACGAAGATTTCGACATCGGCCTCGCGGTCGGGGGCGGTGCCGTCGTAGAAGAAGTTACGAATCGGGAAGTCTTCGTGGTCGCTGCTGATGCGGGGGTAGACGCTCTCGCTGACGATGCCGTTCATGCAGGTGAAGGGGCTGATGTCGACGACGCCGTCGCCGCCCTTCTTGTAATAGTGGACTGACTTGCCGACGCTCATGATCATCTCGCCCAGCGCGCCGCCCGGCGGCAGGTAAGGTTCGGCGTAATCCATCAGCTCGGCGATCGTGTGGGGCTCCTCCATGCCTTTGAAGTCCTCGTGGAAGGGCTCTATCAGCGCGTGCTCGTCGCGCCGTTGCACCCAATCGCGGATCTGCGTTTTGATTCTCTCAAGGCTTTTGCCGCGCTCCTCGAACTTGAGGTCGAGGACCTTCTGGTGGTTGACGTAGAAGATCCACTCGGTCAGGTCGCTGATCCAGCACTCTGCGCCCTTCTCCTCGAGCCGGCGAACGAGTTGCTCGTTGCTGAAGGTGTTGAGGCGGCAGTAGATCTCGCCGACGATGCCGATGAAGGGCCGGCCTTTCTCGAAGCGCACCGGGAGGCGGCGGAACCTGTCGCGGCACTGCACGAGCGAGGCGGCCATCTCAGCCAGCTTTTCCTTGGTCTTGCGCCCGGAGCGCTCGACCACGGCACAGAAGTCGTTGAGCGTTTCCTCGTAGGTCGCGTCGGCGTCGCCTTTATTCAGTTCGTAAGGGCGGTAGCGCAGGAGCATTTTACGCAGCAGGTCGGCGCCGAGCAGTGCGCGGAAGGCGGAGCGGAATAGTTCGCCCGCGACGTCTCCGATGCCGGTGTAGCCGTCCTTGGACGTGGGTGCGAGGACGAGTATGTCGCCGAGGTCCATCTTGCGAAGAATCTTTTTCAGGAAAGGCGTGTACTGCCCGAAGCGGCAGGGTCCGCCTGCCAGCGGCATGAAGAAGGCGGTCTTAATCGGGTGGAAGTTGGGCTGCTCGGTCACCTTTATGAAGTTGCCGAGCGTGACGATTTCGGGCAGGCATTCCTCGCCGCCGGCGAACTTGTAGCCCAGCTCGAGGGTGCGGTGGTCGGCCGGAGGGACCAGCTCTGCGTCGTAGCCGACGCTGCGGAAGGCGGCCATGAAGGCTTTCGCTCCGCTGTATGTCATTCGCGGGATGTACAGCGTCCGGCCCTTGAGGGTCGGGGGGCTGTCTTCGCTCAGTTCTTGGTCCACCATCGCAGCATTCCCTTGCTTTCGAGGTAAGCCTCGCAGCGCGTCATGATCCCCGCGTCGTTGGCGTGGCCGTCGTACTGGAGTGTGAGGAACGGCTTGCCGGAGGCGTCGACGATGTAGTGCTTTATGTAGCTGTCGGGGCCGCACTTGAAGTTTGTAATGTAGATCAGGTGCAGCCTCTCATAGCTGCGCACGAACTTGGCGGCGGCGATGATTCGGCGCCCGTAGTTCCAGTACATGTTGTCGTGGACGTCGGTGATGTCGATGTTATTGATCGGCAGGAAGTCGAGCGGGATGACGTTGACGCCGTAGTTGCTGCGCAGTTTTTCGGGTGTGGAGAGGTTGGAGCCGGGATCGAAGATGTTGTAGGGCCTGCCGAGCAGCACAATGCCGTTCTCACGCTTGTCATCGAGAATCTGCAGCGCTTCCTCGCCCGCCTGCAGCAGCGCCTTGTTGAAACGTTTTTGAGCTTCGAAGCCAGCATCAACCGCCTTCTCCACGGCTTTGGAGGAGAAGCCCATCGGTTTGAGCGCTTTGGCCAGCTCGCGGGCGATGAAGTGTGGGCCGAGGCGGAAGTGCAGCGTGGGGCTGATGAATCGATCTTTCTGTTCGTAGAACCGCCTTGCGGCGCCGACGACCCAAGGCAAAGTCGTGTTCCAAGGGCAGACGGAGTTGAGGGTTTCGACGTGCGCGGGGGCTTCGGTGTTGATGTTGTTCGGAAGGAGAATGTAATCGACCTGCTTGTCGAAGAGGTCGGCGACGTGGCCGTGAGCAAGCTTGATCGGGAAGCAGGGCTCGGCGGTGACACTCTCCTGCCCGACGGTTGAGATCTTGCGGTTGGTCTCGTCGCTTAGGACAATTCTGGCGCCGAGGTTGCGGAAGGTGTTGTGCCAGAAGGGGAAGCGGTCGAAGAAGAACATCGTTCGCGGTATGCCGATGCTGACGCCGTCTCCCGCGTCGGGATCATAGTCACCTATCAGAAGCTCATGATGTCGGGCGAAGAGGTCGGGGATCACCGGCTTCTTCTCGACCTTGGCCTTTTTGCGGTAGCGGTCGCTGCAGCGGTCGCCCCAGTAGGTGGCGCTGCCCTCGATGTCGAAGCGGATGATGTCGCAGTAGTTGGTGCAGCCCTTGCAAGTGAATTCCTTGGTTGTGTAGTTGACGGCCTTGAGGCTGAAGCCGCGGAAGGTGGTCTCGCGGTCGAGGGCCTGCATTTTGTCGCGCGCCAAGAGGGCTACGCCGTAAGCGCCGACGACGCCGTTGTGCGGCGGGACGACGATCTCGCGGTCGAGGATTTTGGTGAAGGCTGCAGCGACTGCGTCGTTGTAGGCGGTGCCGCCCTGGAAGAAGATGGTGCCTCCGATGTCGCGTCCGCGCACGACGCGGTTGATGTAGTTGTAGGCGACGGAGTAGGCGAGACCCGCGACGACGTCCTCCAGCGGCGCTCCGCGTTTGAGGTAGTGCTTGACGTCGGTCTCGATGAAGACGGTGCAGCGCTCTCCCATGCGGACCGGCCGCTTGCTGCGCAGCGCCAACTCGGCGAACTCGCCCTTGATCGAGATGCCGAGCTCGTCAGCTCGCTCCTCGAGGAACGAGCCGGTGCCGGCGGCGCAAGCATCGTTCATGGTGAAGTCGACGACGATGCCGTCCTCCAGGCGGATGAACTTGGAATCCTGGCCGCCGATCTCGAAGATCGTGTCGACGCGCCCGTCGAGCAGCTTCCCGGCTATCCACTTGGCACCGGTCTGGTGTGCGGTGATCTCGTCGTTGACGGTGTCGGCGCCGACCAGCTCGCCGATGAGCTCGCGCCCTGAGCCGGTGGTGGCGACACCCTTGATATTTATACGGTCGCCGATCTCGCGCTCGATCTCCTGAAGGCCGTCGTCGACGACCTCGATCGGGCGGCTGAGTGTGCGAGCGTAGATTTCGTAGACCATGTTGCAGTCGGCGTCGATGACTACGAGGTTGGTGCTGATCGAGCCTACGTCGATGCCGAGGTATGCGTCGATGCGACCGCCGTCGGCAGGGAAGACGTAAGGCTTGGTGCGGTTACGCAGCAGCTCGACCTTCTCGAGGTCCAGGGGCGGGCTGGCCGGGAACTCCTCTTCTGAAGGCGAGCGGCGTTCGGCCGCGTCGAGGTCGGCCAGGCTGAAGGCTTTGTGCTCCTCGTCCTGCGCCATCAGCGCCGCGCCGATCGCGCCCAGCCAGGCGTAGAGAGGCGGCACAATCAGCTCATCCTCCTGCAGCTCGAAGAGCTTTGTCAGGGCGCCGACGATGCCTTTGTTCACAGCCACTCCGCCGATGAAGGCCACGGGGGGGATGATGTCCTTGCCTTTGCAGATTGCGCTCTTGAAGTTGCGGCTGACCGCATCGCATAGCCCTTTGAGAATTTCCGCCGGCTTGTAGCCCTTCTGTTGGGCGTGGATCATGTCGGTTTTGGCGAACACGGAGCATCGGCCGGCGATGGTCGGTGCTCGCTCGGTGGCCTCCACGAGGGCGCCGATCTCCTCGACCTTGTACTGCAGGCGCAGGGCCTGCTGGTCGATAAAGGAGCCTGTGCCCGCCGCGCAGTCGCCGCTCTTTTCGTAATCGGCGAGACCGAGGCGCCCGCTGTCAGGGTCGGGCTGCAGGAGGATGTATTTGCTGGTTTCTCCGCCCATTTCGAAGATGGTGCGGAATTGGGGATAGATGACATCGAAGGAGCGGGCGATGGAGCGGAACTCGTTGAAGGACTGGATGCCTGTCATCAATGAGACGAGGCGTCCGCCTGAGCCGGTGATGGCGACGCCGCCGTCGGCGGTGTTTTCCGGCAGGATTTCGAGTACGCCGCGGAGCGCCTTCATTGTGGCGGCGGCGGGCTCGCCTTTAAGCTGCCGGTAGCGGCTGATCAACAAGGGCAGCTCGGTCTTGCAGCCTACTTCTTCCGGCGTAACGAAGTAGCCTCCGGAGGCTTCGGCAATCTTCTCCAGTAATTCTTTTTCTTTATCCGAATCACCCAGCAGCGCGAGTTTGACGCTTACTGAGCCGGTGTCTATTCCAAGGGTAATACCCATAGCTGTTCTCTCTAGCAGCTGTCCAGTCCGGCTATTCTAGTCACCACATGCGCCTGAGGCAATACTCGTTCCGACGATATTTAATGTAAATTGATCATTACAGCTTCGAGAGGGTCTCGCGTCAGTTGTTCAGCGCTCCCTCGGCCGTCCAGTTCTCGAACCTTGTGATGATTGTCTGGGAGAGGAACGGTCCGCCGAGCGGCATGCGCGAGCCGGAGATTCCCTGCCCTTTGAGTTTGCGGATCAGGTAGCTGTTATCCGGATCGCCCTGCTCGATGAGGAAGAGTGAGGGTATTTGGGTGCCGGCGACGTTGACGATGTTGCCGTAAGCGGCGCCCTGGCGCAGATCGAGGCCTGCGCTGCCGCCCGCGCCGTGGCAGACGACGCAGTTGTCGTTGAATACGGGCTGGATGTCGGCGGCAAAGGAGACCGTCGTTCCACCTCCGCCTCCACCGCCATCGGAGACCGTGAGGGCGTTGGCCTTATCCGAAATGCGGTTGTCGGGATTGACGACGCGCACGCCGACGGTTGTTCCAGCCGCGACACTGGAGGGGATTATGACATTGACACGGAGTTCCTTGGCGCTGACAAACTGCACGCAGCAGACCTCCATGTCAGGATTGTCGAAGTGGACCATCGCGCCTTCGGCGAAGTTCTTGCCCTTGATCGTCAGCATGGTGGCGGCGCCGGGGGCCGCACGGCCGGGTGCTCCCGCGACCGCTTCGTTGGGCGTTACGGACTTGACCTTGATCTTCTTGCCCGTGGTGCCGAGGGGGAACATTGAGATCGCCTGCCCGCCGCCGGCCGAGATGGTGCCTCTGAGGCGCTTTTTTGCGGCCGAAAATGTCATATCGATGTCATATGTCATTCCGTTGAAGGAAAATGATCCGGTCAGGCTGTTGCCGGTGAAGTCGCCATTGTCGATCGGACCGAGTGCCGCGTGGACGAAGACGAAGCCGGAGACGGGGCTGTTCTGGACGAGTTGCAGGTAATATAAAAGATTGCCGTTCGTGTGCTGCCAGAACCAGACGCCCTGCAGGGGTTTGGTGTCGTCCATCGGATAGAGCGTGGCGCGGCCCTTGGGATTCTCTTTGAAACCGGAGGTATATTTTCCTTTGAGCTCGCCTCCCGTTTTCTTCTTAAGAGTGAACTTGAAGATGTTGGTCTCGTAGTCAGCGGTGCCGATATCCGGCTCGCCTACGTCGACGCTAAACGTCAGCTTCTTGCCTTTGACAGTGACGTTTGTGAGAGTCAGGACTTTGTTGCCGAGGAAGTCGCCCGTGTAGTAGTCGAGCAGTACGACAAAACCTTCTCCTGAATCTCCGAGGGCGTTGAAATTGAGGACAAGGGGAATCTTTGTCTTGACGCCTTCGGCCACGGCATCTGCGTATCCCGCCCAGACGCCGTCGAAGTCGCTCTCGAAGTAGTCGTCGGTTTCGGGAGCAGCCGCCAGGATAAAAGTGAGCAGAGCACAGGCCGTTACGGATAAGAAGGCCGCTTTTTTCATTTCCGCCTCCGGTTGATGTGGATGTGCACTTCCAATGTTAGCCGTAAATTCCCGGAAGTTAATTCCCGGTGACGGTTATCTTCCCTCTTATTTCGAGTTCATCACCAGCCAGCGGCGGGAACCCCCCCCCCCCCGCCCATTTGTCGTCACGCTGAGCCGGTTTGAGATAGCTCTGCCCAAACTATACCAGCATGCGCATCGGGCGCTCGAGGATCTCCTTGACGGTGGCGAGGAACTGGGCCGAGACGGCGCCGTCGATGATGCGGTGGTCGTTGCTCATGGTCATCTTCATACGCTTGCCGACGGTAATAGCGCCGTCGACGAATACCGGCAACTCCTCCACACGGCCGACAGCCAGGATAGCCGCTTCGGGCGGGCTGATGATGGCGGTGAAGTGATCGACGCCGAACATGCCGAGATTGCTGATGGAGAAGCCGGCGCCGGTGTATTCCTCCGGCTGCAGCTTGCGGGCGCGGGCGCGTTCGGCGAGTTCCCTCACTTCAGAGGAGATCTGCAGCAGGCTCTTGGAGAGGCAGTCGCGCACGACGGGTGTGATCAATCCATCCTCGAGGGCCACGGCAACGCCGATGTCGACGGTGTCGAGGTATACGATGTCGTCGCCGTCGATGCGGGCGTTGACCTGCGGGTGTTCGACCATGGCCTTGGCGCAGGCCTTGATGATGAAGTCGTTGATGCTGAGCTTGACGTCTTCCTGCTTCTCGATCAGCTCGCGCGCTTCCATAACGGCGCTCATGTCGACGGAGACGGTGACGTAGTAGTGGGGGATGGTGTTGACGCTCTCGGTCAGGCGTTTGGCGATCGTCTTGCGCATCGAGCTCATCGGCACGCGCTTGCCGGCGAGCTCCTTCGCGGGTGCGGGGACCGCCTTCGGCTCTGATGGAGTTGCTGCTGCAGGTTCCTCTGCTTCTTTCGGGCGGGCCGGCTCGGGCC
>Ga0114922_10005660_pt1 | contig 11506 bp, 9 predicted proteins | sample AartaG_FD_100975 | JGI IMG/M metagenome (GOLD analysis project Ga0114922, IMG submission 100975) | Deep subsurface microbial communities from Aarhus Bay to uncover new lineages of life (NeLLi) - Aarhus_00045 metaG | ecosystem: Environmental > Aquatic > Marine > Oceanic > Sediment | place: Aarhus...
TCCTCGTATTCCTTTTCTTTCACTTATACTTCCGTTTACAAGTGTTACTCCATTGTCAGACCCTACCGCAGGGTTTACAAAAATTAAACCTGGGTAAAATACAGATCTACTTATCCAATATGCAGTATCAGTTGGAGTGCCGCAGATACGTCCTGTTTTTGCTTCACCTACAAAAACCCTGTCCCATGGAATCCCGATGTCATATTGGTCAGCAACGGTAATTATGGTTTCTCTTCCTATTTGATCAAAATCATGCTCTTTGAGGAAATCATATACTTTTCTTCCTGTAAGTACCATATCTGCTACAGGGGGTATATTCTCATATCGTTCTGCAGCATGATTTCTCCAGAACTCAGTATGCCATACAACTGCTGAGGATAGCTTTGGATGCATGTCAACTAATAGTACTGGACAGCCATGATGGGCAGCAAGATATGCAGCAGGCCCTAGGAATAATGCAGCCTCTGTTTCTTCTCCGGGTTTTAGTTCTTTGAGATACCAAGATGTCCAGGGATCAATTGTGGAAAATACAACATCGTTTCTCTCTGTAATTGAACGAATATATTCATATATTTGTGGTAATTCTTTGAAATGTTCTGATATTTTAAAGTTAATCTTGAGATCGTCTTTTACCTTTGAGGAGACTGTGTTGCCTATATCGACAAGATAAATATCTTTTACACCCAGTTGTAACAATGTTTGTTCTATATTTGTTGGAAGTTTGTCATGTGAGACATATAAAAGCGGGGCATTCATGGTGCTTGCAAGGACTGCTCCTTCTGTTGCAGAAGAAAGTGCGTTTCCTTCATCTTCTGAAAAGTGTTGTTCCCATTGATATTCAACTTCAAAATCAACAGAGCTTGATATGTCGTCTAAACCAAATATTGATATCGAATAGTTTTCTCCAGATAGGCATTCACCTAGTCTACTTATATGCATTTCTTGTGATTTTGTTTTACTTTCATTGATTGCACTAAATATTACCTCTCCAGATGGTCCAATAAGTGAAAAACCAAGACATACTGTTGGGTCATTCCATGTTAACTTTAATGTTGCATCTCTGCATCCAAATGGCGGAGTGTCTCTAAGAGGCATCTCTATCCCAGGATACATTGTAACGTCAACATGATATGTCACTGAGCGGCCTAATGCTTTTAATAAGGATCCTTGTATTGAAAATAGCCCCCCAAAAATGTTTTTTCTGGGCGCATCGCTTTCTGTTGGAAAATCTGTTATTCCTACTCTCCACGATCCTGAGTTATAGACATGGCTGTATGTATATTCATGGCCTATCGGGGAGTAAATATTCCATTGAGCAACTGCTGCAGTTTGCATCCACTCTCCGCCTTCTTTACAGAATAACTGTAGATCTGGATCGCCTGTAGGAATCATTACGCTTCCTCCGAGAATTATGCCATCCCACCATGCTTCTGCTTTGAGATATTTATATTTGTCATCTATGGTAAACTCATGATACACAGGGTTTAAGGAGTTTGTTTGTTTGAGATCAAAGACAGGTAGTTCATTTACGGTTCCTTTTGAGAGGGTTCCTTTCATTGTATTTGAAAATGTTTTCTGGGGTTTTTCAAAATCTTCTTCTATAACAGCGAGGACTGCGTTATCTGAATATGACCAGTCATGAAGGGCTATTTGGCTGGATAGTTCATAAGGTGTTTCTCCTTCAATTATGATGTAGTCTGATGCATACCAATCTTTTAGTTTTTCTTTTTCTACGTTGATTCCTACGATTTAGTCGAGATGATGTCCGCAAAATGATATCCAGTCTTGCATGAAGTAGTCAATTCCAACCTTTGCATCGAGTGTTTTTTCTTTTTCTTCATCGATTTTTATTTTGTCTTGATAAAAAAGCAGAGGGCTGGAAACTAGTTGTTCGCCACTATTAAAAACCGTTGTTGGAACAGATGCAAGGAATGCATAGTCATCAAGATAGCTGTTTTCGTCGTAGTTGACAAATGTTGCTTTTTTTACAGGGATCACAGGTTTATACGAGACACCTTTTGAAAAGCCTTCTATATTAAGGGTTTCTGTGTCTGTACTGCCAGCAGGGACAATGATAACGTTTGCAAGCATGAAGAGAACAAGAATGAAGACAAAAACGGTATTGAATCTAGCTGAAATTTTATTCATAATGTATTATCCCCATGTTTATTTAACACTATAATAATATTTACTAATTATAAATAACTTTTTATTTATTGTTTTAATCTAAAAGTTACTAATCAGAATAAAAAGCACAACATACCTTTCATAAATAATATTAGAACTTACATGTTTGGGCGAAGACAACGTAAGAAAGTTTCTTATGCCTTTGTCCTTGAAAGCATTGGTTTATCTTTGTTTTGCTCATGTATCAGCCAGAGACCGATGGGCATACCTGCTCCAGGTGTTTTCATGATGCTTTGTGACCACTCCGTCATATCATGTTCTGATGTGCTATCGCAGCAGCCCACACATACAAAGATTTTATCTTCAAATACAAGCCCTGATTGATGATCATTCAGATCAATTTCAGTTTTACAAACTCCACAAACTCTTATAACCATATGTCACTACCTTCAAATCACGTCTCTCCAAGATTATAATATATTGAACGTGTTTTTATATAAAACTCTTTTGGGAAAGAAAAAAAGGAGGGGAGGATGGGATGAAATCTGAAAGATAATATTGGCAGAAATGCCAGACCGGCCGGGTGCTGGCATGTCCCCCGTATCTCACGTCGAGTTAATCTTGTAAAGTCGTTTTTGGTATATATATGTGAGAAGGGGATGAGTGAAAGTATTCATTTCGCCTAAACCGTGTTGCATTTTCTGCATACTAAAAATTAAATGAGAAAGAACAATAACGGTTAGTAAAAACAGAGGGAAAGAAATGTTGACATTACATACTGAGTTTAAAGAGAAATTACAGCAGATAACAGAGCTATCAAGTAGATTCAACAGCAACGATAAACAAAAGATACTTGACATGATGAAAGAACACATAGAGGAGATACAAGACCTCTACAGCAGAAATAATGATCATTGGGCTATTGAAACAGCGGATCTTATTGTTCTTTGCTATGAGTTGCTTATTATGGAGGAAAAAAACATTGATTACGTCTTCACCAGATGTCTTCCTCGATTTGATAAAAAATTAGCAAAACTTGTTGCAGAGGGACAAAACATATGAGACTCATCTCATGGAATGTTAATGGAATTAGAGCAGCGGATAGAAAAGGACTTTTTCAGTGGTTTCAAAAGGAATCACCAGACGTTCTTTGCCTTCAAGAAATAAAGGCACTCCCTGAACAATTTCCACCCCACCTACGAAATACACCCGGTTATCACATCTACATAAATTCTGCAGAAAGAAAAGGCTATAGCGGTGTTGCAACATTTACCGAGAAACAACCAATAAATGTCAAGAAAGGATTTGGTATAGAAAAATTTGATAGAGAAGGAAGGCTTCTCATCACTGAGTTTTCATCATTTGTATTGTTTAACATCTATTTTCCTAATGGTAAAAAGGATGATGAACGACTTGAATACAAACTTGATTTTTATGACACCTTTCTATCTTATGCAGATAACTTAAAAGCTGAAGGAAAAAACATTGTTGTCTGCGGGGATTTTAACACAGCTCATAAAGAGATTGATCTCACCCATCCAAAGGCAAATGAAAAACGTTCAGGGTTTTTACCTATTGAGCGCATGTGGATAGATACATTTGTTGACCATGGCTATATTGACACTTTTAGATTTTTTAACAAAGAGCCAGATCAGTATAGTTGGTGGGATATGAAATCTAGAGCAAGAGAGCGAAATGTTGGTTGGAGAATTGATTACTTTTTTGTAAACAAAGACTTTCTACCACGTCTCAAAAAAGCATTTATCCTGCAGGACGTTATGGGTTCCGATCATTGCCCCGTGGGAATTGAAATTTATGAGGAAGAGTAAATGAAAGAATCAATTGATTATATCTATAAAGAACAAAAAGAACTGTCAACATTTTCAGGTATTGGAGCGCTTCTTGGTTGGGATCAAATGACATATATGCCTCAAAAAGGAGGTATCGAACGTTCTGAACAAATATCGCTTATCTCCCGTCTTGCTCATGAAAAATTCACAGCAGATGAGCTATATAATCATGTTAAAAAACTCAATGAAATTGATGCTTTAAAAAAACTTGAACAAAAAGATAAAGCAGTTGCCTTAAGACTCATAAAAGATATTGAGAAATCCAGAAAGGTTCCATCTGAATTTGTAGAAAGAATGTCTAAAACAACAACCATTGCGTACATGGTTTGGCAGGAGGCACGGGAGAAAGATAAGTTCTCGCTGTTTGCTCCGCATCTAGAAAAAATTGTGGAACTGGAAAAAGAATATTGCACATATATCAATCTTCCAGGACCTGCATACAATAATCTTCTTGATGATTATGAAGAAGGAATGACAGTCGACAGACTTGTAAAAGAATTTAGTTTTTTAAAATCAGAACTTAAAGCAATTTTAGAAAAAATAACTTCGAGTGATATCTATCAAAAACAACAATTATTTGATAGGAAATTTAGTGAAGAAAAACAGAGAAAAATATGTGATTTTATAATTGAAAAACTACATCTTCCAAAAAATAGAGCGCGTCTTGATGTATCTACCCATCCGTTTACAACATCTATGGGGAATGATGATGTTCGAATTACAACTAACTATGAACGGGGAAATCCGCTTTTTTCGTTTTTTTCCACGGTGCATGAGGCAGGCCATGCATTATATGAACTTGGTCTTCCAAGAGATGAATATAAAGATACAGTGATTTCTGATTCCCCCTCTCTTGGACTTCATGAATCACAATCTCGTTTTTGGGAGAATATGATTGCAAGAGACAAGCATTTCTGGAAATTTCTTTATCCTGAGTTTCAAAATATTGCAAAAGACGAGTTATCAGGCATTGATCTTGACACTTGGTATTACTATATCAATCAAGTGGAACCGTCTTTCATAAGAGTTGAAGCAGATGAGCTTACATATTGTTTACATGTAGCCCTGCGTTTTGAGATTGAAGTAGCATTGATGGAGGGGAAAATATCTGTTTCAGAACTTCCGCAGGTTTGGAATGAAAAAATGCATGATCTGCTTGGGATTACTCCTAAAAATGATAAAGAAGGTGTTTTGCAGGATATGCATTGGAGTGGCGGTAGTTTTGGGTATTTTCCAACCTATGCAATTGGAACGATTTATTCATCTCAACTATTCAAGCAACTGATAAATGAAAATACGAATCTTTATACTGAAATTGAACAAGGAAACTTCAATAGCATTTTAAACTGGCTGATAGAAAACATTCACAGATACGGACGTCTTTTGACTGCAGATGAAATAATTAAAAAGACATGTGGTGAAGGATTAAATTCTAAAGTATTTATTGATTATCTAAAAGATAAATATTATGCTCTTTATGAAGTATGATCTCTAGTATCTTTTTTATGCTCCAAATTTTTCTAAACGTTTAGCATTTGCAAGAGCAAGGGGCATCATATCTATTGCTGGGAGACGGTTGCCAAGCCCGCCTGTAATACATGTACGTTCACCGAAATAATCTACCGTATCAGCTCGACATAACTTAGACCATATCAGTACTGGTACTGGATGCCAACTATGTGCTTTCATAAGTGATGGCGTTGAGTGATCGCCGGTTACAATTATTACATCAGGGTTTAATTCGAGAAGTCTTGGTATTTCTCTATCGGTCTCTTCAATTACTAATACTTTTCTGTCAAAATCACCATCTTCTCCAGCGCTATCTGTTTTTTTGACATGTAAATAGAAGAAATCATAATCATCCCAGTGGTTTTCCAATGTGGTAAATTCATCTTTTATTGTACTACCGGTTTCTAATATGTCCATTCCAATTAGTTTGGATACGCCTCGATACATTGGATATCCAGCTATTGCTGCACTTTTAAGACCAAATGCCTCCTGCATCGATGGCCAATTTGGTTTTTTTGAAAAACCACGTAACAATATCATGTTTGCTGGATGCTGATCTGCTAAAACATTATGTACTTGATCTAAGAATTGGCTAACAAGCTCTGCGGTATGAGTACCATCTGATGATAATGCTTGTGGTTGCAGCGGTTTTTTACCGATTTCTTGAGGATCTGTATCAATGAGGTCTCCAGAAAGATTTTCACCTCGCAATACAATAAGGCATCTGTGTTCTTTTACAGTCTCAACAAAAACTTCCACACCCGGTAATTTAATATCTCTTAGAATCTCACATAGTTCTTTGTTTTTCTCTGTTGGGATGCGTCCTGCTCTTCTATCTAGAACGTTACCGTTTTCATCAATGGTACAAAAATTTCCTCGAGCTGCAACATCACCTGGTTGTAGGTCAAAACCTATTCCAAGCGCTGCAAGTACTCCTCGCCCTACCTTATATTTTACTGGGTCATAACCAAATATTCCAAGATGCCCAGGGCCACTTCCAGGCGTGATTCCAGGGCCTACAGGTTGTTGTAAACCGCATATGCCTTTTTTTGCTAGTGAGTCTAAATTTGGTGTGTTAGCAGCCTCAAGCTCTGTAAGATTATCCGATTTTCTAGGGAGTCCACCCAGTCCATCTATGACTAACAAAACTATCTTTGTTTCCGAAGGTTTTACTAATGTTTTAATAAAATCTAAATCCATATTAAACTCACGTCTCTCCTTAAACCTCACCATTTTATTTTATAGGTTAAGCTATAATTCCAGCAATTTATCTTTCTTAATAAAGGTTATGTATAAACGAAAATATGATATTACGAGCCTGGTAAAACTTAAACACTATCTTTTTATATATGTTGATTTATTAAAAGAGATTGCATATGATGGAAAAGAAATTCAAATGCCCGGATTGCGGAAAAGTTGCTTCCTATTCTGGAATGCCTGGAGAAATTAAGACCGTCTATTGTCCTTATTGCGGTTCAAAAGGCAGAGCTAGATTACCCGAGCTTAAACATATAGAGGATCTTGCTATAGAAGTATCTGGTCTCAGAAAGATATATGGCGATCTTGTTGCAGTAAATGACATATCTTTCTCAGTAAAAAAAGGCGAGATTTTTGCTTTTTTAGGGCCAAATGGTGCTGGAAAAACAACGACTGTTGAAATTATCGAGTCAATTCGACAGCCGACAGCAGGGACAATAAAGCTGTCAGGGAAAGACATTAAAACTCATTTTAATGATATTAAGAAAAACATTGGCGTCTTACCTCAGGAGTTTCATTCATTTGAAAGGCTCACCGTAAGGGAGACTCTTGTTTATTTTTCTAAGCTTTACAAAAAAAGAGCAGATATTAACAAAATCATAGAATCAATGGATCTGAAATCTTGTGAAAAAAGACTGTATAAAAATCTCTCAGGAGGGTTAAGGCAAAGAGTTGGTGTTGCAATCGCACTTGTCAATGATCCTGATATCGTGTTTCTTGATGAACCGACAACAGGCCTTGATCCGAAAGCCAGGCGTGACGTCTGGAATGTGATTGCTGGCTTACGAGATAATGGAAAAACAGTTTTTCTCACAACACACTATATGGAGGAGGCAGAGTATCTTGCTGATCACATCGCAATCATACATAAAGGGAAAATCATTGCCGAAGGATCTCTTAACGAGCTGATAGAACGATATGGACATGGGAGTCTTCTTCGTATTAAAAGATGTAAAACTGATGGTGCTGTTAAAACATTAAGAGAGAAAGGATTTGATGCATCGTCAGAAGGCAATGGCGATATCGCAGTTAAAATTGATTATAAAGATAGAGTGCTTGATGTTTTATCAAATTTACGACATGAATGTATTGAGTATGAAAGCATTGATATCAGACGTTCGAATTTAGAGGAAATCTTTCTTCAACTCACAGGTGCAAAACTTACAGGGGAGGAAATAGCATGAGAGCATCAGTTATCGCAACAGATTTTGTTGCTAGTATAAAGACATGGAGTAGAAGCAAAGGAACTCTTTTTTGGACTCTTGCATTTCCCATCATGCTTATCTTGATTTTTGGTGCGATATTTTCAGGTATCGGTGAGACGGAATACACATTATATATTCAAGATTTAGATGATTCTGAGATGTCAAGAAGCTTCATTGAAAGCCTAAATGGCACAGGTGCAATAAAAACAAAGATCGTCACATCATCTGAAAACATTACTTTATACATTGATGAAAACAGTATCGACCGCTTGGTAGTAATCCCAAAAGGCTATGAAGAAAGTATTAACAAATCATTTATTGACCAAAACACGTCAGTTAATCTCTCATTTTACTTAAATCCTGGTGAACAAACATCCAATCAGATAGTGATAAGTATTGTTTCAAGCGTTATTCAGTCGTTTAATATGGAGATTACTGGTGGAAGAAACGTTATTGGAATAGACCAGATTAGCACAATTCCTGAAGAATTCACTTTCTTTGATTTTTTCCTCCCGGGGATGATTGGTTTTACCATCATGCAGACATGTGTATATGGAAGCATTGAGAGGAATACGAAATTCAGAAAAGATGGTATCTTACGGAAACTGTTGACAACACCTATTACGAGAACGGAGTGGATTCTTTCAAAAATGCTGTTCATGTTGTTTCTCTCATTTGTTTCAACATCTCTAATTATTGCGGTAGGGGTCATAGTATATGGCATATCTGTTCACATCACCCCCTTGATGATTATTATTATCATTGCCACGAGTTTTCTCTTCTCAGGTCTTGGGATGCTTATCGGACGGTTCGTAAAAGATGAGGAAACTGCAGATACTGCAGGTGGCGCGATCACGTTTCCGATGATGTTTCTTGCAGGAACATTTTTTCAGTTAGAGATGATGCCTGAATTCTTACAAGCTTTTGCACGAGTTCTCCCGCTTTATTATGTCAACGAAGGGCTACGAAATGCTATGACATATATGAATCAATCAGAAGCAATTCTAAATACGATCGCAGTCGTCATATTTGCCGGTGTGTTTTTTATTGCAGGCGTTCTTCTTACAAAATGGAAAGAAGACTAAAAATCTGTTCTTATTTTGGCCATTCAAAATGACTGTTTTTAAAAAAAGAAAAGTCAAGATTTCCCCAGTCATCAAAATCTCCTTTGCCGTGGGAGCCATCTGAATAGTCAAGGATGCTATATGTATACCAGTAATTCATAATGCTCTTATAATTTAGGTATTTCCACCATTGCAAGGTAAAGATTTTTGTTGCAACCATGTTGTCATTTCCTCCATGATCATCAACAAAAAGTCCGAAGGTATGACCAAACTCATGAAAGGCTCCTGAAATAAGGAGATGATCTTTCGTATACCGTGGGTGGCTGTTATAGAGCATCTGCGCAGAGATTTCAAAGGAGTCTACATGATCCCATCCCATAAAAACAAAACCTGGACCTGCTCCATAATCACAAACAAGACAATAATGAAAGATTCCTTTCCTAGGATTATTTAGGTCGTTGTGCAGAAAATAGTCCCAGTAGAGATCACGGAGATCTGCATAAGAAAAATTAGAAGTTGGCAGGATTTCTTCTCCACCGCCAAGTTTCCCGGCATCTACGTGAAGTGTGATATTGTGTCGTTTGAATGCAGATTTTATTTTACAAATAGATGAGTGTGAGGGTTTGTTTGGTGCATTTGGATTTTGTGGCTTAACCCAGTCAAACTCAAGGAAAACGTCATTATGAAACGGGTTTGAATCCCACCCATCGGTATAACATTCTTCGATGTTGTTGAGTCCGTCTTCATCTGGATCAAGGTGTTTATGGTCATCCCATGAGTATGGATCGTATCCCCATTTGTCTTCCCACCAGTTAGGAACATTATCGTCATCGCTATCTGTTCCAGAAAGTTCTATTTCAATATATCGTGATGTATTGACTTCTCCAGGAAACAAGTCATAATTTATTTCCCAGTTTGTGCCGGCATCTGCTACTTTATGTATATGCCAGGGAAAAAATTTGATGTATCCAAATTTGAAGAAGATCCGATCTTTTGTTTTCCGGTCAAATAGTGCTGGCCCTAATGGTGATCCCCAGTAGTTGTGTTTTGCAGTTACTTGTGAATATTCTGATTGTATTCCAAAAAGGGAATCATGTATGTTACTATCAGATATGCTTATGTTGCTGCCCATGAAGAATAGTGCAAATCGGAAGTTGTCCGAAAATTCGCAATGATCAATTACCATATCATTTACGCTTTGTTCAAGTTGCATTGAAGAATGTGTATTCCAAAAAAAATCTGAATATGAAAAGTTGATGTTTGAGCAATGCAAAGTTTTTATGCCAAAGCCATTATGGTAAATGTTACAGTTTAAAATATTGAAATTGCTGCAAAAATTAAGGAAAATCCCCCCCTGATTATCATTATTATTATAGACGGCACATCGAGATATTTCTATGTTTGATGAGTCGTTGAAAAAAAGCCCGATTCCGTTAGTATGTGTATAACAATTTGTTATTTCGATTTGATTTGAATGTTCGATGTTTATGCCAAGTGCGTTATGGGAAAAAAAGCAGTTTCTTATGTAGCTTGCTTGTGATGATTTGAGATATGTGCCTTCCCCGTTGGTATAAAAGGTACAGTTATTTATTTCGTTATTAGTTGTCTCGTTTACGTAGATACCTGTTTTTGTTCTGTAGAAAATGCATTGTACTATTAGATTGTCTTTTGCATCTATTTTCACGCCTGCATTATTTTTGTATCCTCCCGAGTTTCTTATCGTAAAATTTTTTATTGTTACAGCGTCTTTGATTATTTTGATTATAAATTCGTTGTACATTCCATCGATAATGGTTGTGTTTTTATTTTCACCGGTTATCAAAAGAGCTTTGTCAACGAGTATGTTTTCGTAGTATGTTCCGTTGAAAACATAAATAGTGTCGCCTTCTGTTGCGTTTTCAATTGCATCTCCTATATATTGATATGGGTATTCCAGCGTTCCGTACCATGGTCCCTGTGTATTGTCATCATCTACGTATATTGTATCTTTGTTTGTCGTTTGGATGGGGTTGCTGGCAGTAGTTATCATTGATAGGTTTGTCAGTAAAAATAGTATTGTTATCAATAAAGTTACTGATTTTTTGTTCATAATTATTCTTGACAACTAATAGTATATTAATGATACATAAATCTATCTGTATAAAACAATGTTTTTTGTTTTTCTATGATAGGGTGTTCTTATTTTTTGGCATTTTCTGAAAAAATACATGATTTTTTTATAATATTTTTTGATTATATAGAAAAGTTTTTATATTTTAAGTTACAAATATATTAATGTGTATGGTGTTAACAACTAACACCATATGAATTAGGGGAAAATGTGAAAAAATGTTAGTCGTAGGGACTGTCTCCAGCATTGAAGAACAAGAAGAGTTACACTTCATCGCAGAAATAGCCATAATTGGAGAAAGAATCAGATTTCTCGCCCGTCAACAAAAAACCGATAAAAAAGATTAAAAAGAGAGTTTACCCTGTAGACTCTTGGTTCCAATAA
>Ga0114922_10005661_pt1 | contig 11505 bp, 10 predicted proteins | sample AartaG_FD_100975 | JGI IMG/M metagenome (GOLD analysis project Ga0114922, IMG submission 100975) | Deep subsurface microbial communities from Aarhus Bay to uncover new lineages of life (NeLLi) - Aarhus_00045 metaG | ecosystem: Environmental > Aquatic > Marine > Oceanic > Sediment | place...
ACACCCGGGACGACGTGGCCGACATCCTCCGCGCCGGGGATGCGGCGGAAGCGTTCGTGACAACCGAGAAAGATGGCGTTAAACTGGATGGTCTCTGGCCGCAGGATCGGGCGCTGATGATCCTGCGGGTGGAGATGGAGATCCTGTCGGGCGAAGACGAGCTGAACAAGCTGCTGGAGGAGGCGCTCCAGGCTGCGAAGTATGGCGAAGAAGAAGAGAAAGAAGAATAGGGACGGCTTCCTCCGCCGCGTCCAGTATGCGATCGAGTATGTGTTCGTGCGGGCGCTGTCCGGACTGGTCGGGATGATGCCCGAGCGCCTGGCCGTGTCCGCCGGGGAAGCCTTGGGCACTATTTACTGGCTTGTGGGCTTCTACCGCCGCCGGATCGCGCGGAAGAACATCGAGAAGGCCATGCCCGGCGAGCGGAGCAGACAAGCGGTCAGCCGGCTGGTAAGAAAGGTCTTCATCCACATCGGGCTCAGCACGGTGGAAACGCTCTGGATACGGACGCACATCACCCGGGAGAACATCGAGGAGCGGTTCCCGGTGGAAGGTGTGGAGCCGGCCAAACAGGCGCTGGCGGGAGGACGCGGAGGGATCGCGTTCACCCCACACCTGGGGAACTGGGAGTTGTTCGGCGGGTGCATGGCCGCTCACCTGGGCCGGTTCAACGCGCTGGCGCGGCCGGTGAACAACCCGCTGGTCAGGGCGTACACGACGCGGCTGCGCGAAAACTTGGGGATGAGGGTGCTGAGTACGCGCGACGGCGTCCGCCCGATGATCAAGGCGCTAAAGAACGGCGAGGGTCTGGCCATCCTCATCGACCAGCACGTTAGCCGGGCGTTCGCGTCGGTAACATTCTTCGGCCGCGAAGCCGCCACCACCGCGGTGGTCGCTTCGCTGGCGCTGCGGATGGACCTGCCCATTTTCATGGCATACTCTCTGCGCGACGGCCACAGCTTCCGCCACCACGGCTACCTCGTCGGCCCGCTGGACCTGGTCCGGACGGGCGACCACGACGCGGATGTGCACACGAACACGCAGATGTTCAACGATGAGCTGGAGAAGATCGTCCGCCAGCACCCCGAGCAGTGGCTCTGGACGCACCGGCGGTGGAAGCTGGCAGAGCGGAAGGCGCGGCGCCGAAAGAAGCAGCGCCAGGCGGCGCCCGCAACTGAGGAGTGCTCTCCGAATGTCCGAGAGGCTTGCTGAACTTGTCACCGGGCTCGCCAAGCGCCGGATCCTCGTGGTCGGAGATTACATGCTCGACCGCTACCTGTGGGGCTCGGTAGACCGGATTTCGCAAGAGGCGCCCATCCCCGTGCTCAAGGTGGACCGGCGGGACCATCGGCCGGGCGGCGCCGGCAGCGTGGCCGCCACTCTGGCGGCGCTCGGAGCCAGGGCCGTCGCCGCGGGGACTGTCGGCCAAGACGCTGACGGGAAGCTGCTGCGCGGGCTCCTCCGAGCGTCGGGGGTCAGCACGGCGGGGATCCTGACCGACCGCTCGCGCCCCACCACCGTCAAGACACGGATGATCGCGCGGTCCCAGCAGATGCTCCGCGTCGACGAAGAGTCGAGTGCCGAGATCGACGCAGCCATGGCGGCGCGTCTTGGCGCGTTCTGCGTCAAAGCCGCGGCGAGCGCCGACGCGGTCGTGGTCCAGGACCACGCCAAAGGCGCGGTCACCCGCAGGTTGGTCCGTGAGCTGGCCGGCGCCTGCCGGAAGCACCGCGTTCCGCTCATTGTCGATCCCGCGCCCACAGGCGATTACACCCCCTACCGCGGTGTGACGCTCCTCACGCCGAACCGCGCCGAGAGCCAACACGCAACGGGCATCCGGATCACCGATGAAGACGCCGCCGCGCGCGCCGGGCGCCGGCTCGTCCGGGACCTGAACCTGAAGGCGGCGGTGATCACGCTGGACCGCGAAGGCATGGCCGTGACGGAAAAGGGCAAAGGAACGGTGATGGTGCCGGCCACCGCGCTCGAAGTCTTCGACGTCACCGGCGCCGGCGACGTGGTGGCGGCCACCATCGCGCTCGCCCTGGCCGGCGGCGAGAGCGTGCTGGACGCCGCTCGGCTCGCCAACGTGGCCGCGGGCATCGAGGTAGGAAAGGTCGGCGTCGGCACGGTGTCCAAACGCGAGATCCTCGAACGCATCCAGGGCGGAGTTGAATCCAGGGTCAAGTCGCGGCCGGACCTGGTCACGATCTGTTCGGACCTCCACTCGCGCGGCCGGACCATCGTGTTCACCAACGGCTGCTTCGACCTGCTTCACATCGGCCACGTGAGGCTGCTCTCTCAGGCCAAGAGATTCGGCGACGCGCTGATTGTGGCCATCAACTCCGACGCATCCACGCGGCGCATCAAAGGCCCCGGCCGCCCCATTATCCCGGAGGACGCCCGCGCCGGGATGCTCGCCGCGCTGGAATGTGTGGATTACGTGACCGTCTACGACGAAGACACGCCCGTCCCGCTGTTGAAGCTGGTGCGGCCGGACGTGATAGTCAAGGGCGGCGAATACGGGAAAGAGGGCGTGGTGGGCGGGAAGCTGGTCGAATCGATGGGCGGGCGAATCGAGGCCGTGCCGATGGTGAAGGGCTTTTCCACCACCCAGGTCGCCGAGAGGGCCCGCCGCAATGCCAAGAAGAAGAGATCGGGGGCCCGCGGATATGTCCGATAGCGCCAGCGAGGTGGCGAGGCTGTTGGAGCAGTCGGCGGCCGCACTAAGCCAATTGCACGAACAGGCCCGGACGATAGCCGACATCGCCGAGGCGGTCGCCGGGGCGCTGAGGTCGGGCGGCACGCTATTGTTGTGCGGCAACGGCGGAAGCGCCGCCCAGTGCCAGCACGTGGCGGCCGAACTCACCGGGCGCTTCAAGCTGGAGCGCCGCGGGCTGCGGGCCATCGCTCTGACGACCGATACCTCGGCCCTGACCGCACTGGCTAACGACTACGGGTTCGAGAACGTGTTCGCTCGCCAAGTCGAGGCGCTCGGCCGGCCGGGCGACGTGCTGATGGGCCTGAGCACGAGCGGCGGCTCGGAGAACGTCGTGAAGGCGTTCGAGAAGGCCGAAGAAATCGGCGTGACGACCGTCGCGCTGGTCGGGCCGAAGGGCGGAGTGTTGGCCGACGCGGCCGACCTCTGCCTCGCCGCGCCGGGCGACACGACCGCCAACGTGCAGGAGTGCCACATCGCCGCATTGCACGTCGTGTGCGACATCGTTGAGCGCGAACTCGCGGACTGAGTACGACGAATGGGCAGGAAGGCCGCGTTCCTTGACCGGGACGGAACGATCATAACGGAAGCCGGCGCATTGGTCGCCGATCCCGGGATCGATCCGCTGCCCGAGGCGATCCCGGCGATCAGGAAGCTTCGGGCCGCCGGGTTCCTCATCGTCGTCGTGACCAATCAGTCGGCGATCGCCCGGGGTTACTACACGGAGGAGGAGCTCGGCGTGGCGCACGAGGCGCTGCTGGGCAAGTTCGCCGACCACGACGCGGCCGTCGATGCCGTGTACTACTGCCCGCACCTGCCCGAGGGCGAGATCGCGCGCTATGCAACGGAGTGCGACTGCCGCAAGCCGAAGCCCGGGATGCTCCTCCGCGCGGCGGAAGAACTCGACATCGACCTGGGCAGCTCGTACCTGGTCGGCGACGCCGAACGCGACATCGAGGCGGGACGGGCCGCCGGGTGCAAGGGCACGGCGCTCATCCAGCGGGACGTGCAGGCACCGTTCCTCATCGATCCCGGGCTGACCACCCAGTGGCAGCGGGTTTCACAACAGATGAATGATGCGGCGGAAAGCGCGGCCGACGCCATCGTGCCGGACGTCAACGCCGCAGCGGATTGGATACTCGACGTGGAGAAGATGAATGGCTGAGCCCGTCAAGCTCGCCGTGCTGCTCTCCGGCGGGGGCACGACCCTGGAGAACATCTTCACGAAGATCAACGAAGGGAAGCTGGACGCGAAGGTGGCCGTCGTGATCGGCTCGCGGCCCGACGCCTATGGCCTGGAACGCGCCCGCAACCACAACGTCGAGGCCGTCGTGGTCGAACGGAAGAAGTTCAAAGACGCCGAGTCGTTCAGCAACACCCTGAACGCCAAGCTCGACGAATACGACGTGGACCTGGTGTGCCTGGCCGGCTTCATGGTGATATGGAACATGTCCGACAAGCATCTCGACCGTGTGATGAACATCCATCCGGCGCTCATTCCGGCGTTCTGCGGCAAGGGCTACTACGGCCACTACGTCCACGAGGCGGTGCTCGAGTACGGCGCCAAGGTGTCGGGCTGCACCGTGCACTTCGCCGACCGGGTGTATGATCACGGCCCGGTAATCGTGCAGAAGACCGTCCCGGTGCTCGAGGACGACACCCCCGAGACGCTGGCGGCGCGGGTGTTCGAGAAGGAATGCGAGGCGTATCCCGAGGCGATCCAGCTCTTCGCGGAGGGCCGCCTCAAGATCGAAAGCCGGCGGGTGCGGATACTCCCCAGGAATGAAGCCAGCAGTTGACGGCGCCAAACGAATCAAGGGCCTGCTGATCATCGCGGGCGAGCAGTCGGGGGACGCTCACGGTGCGGCGCTGGTGCGCAACTTGCGGAAGCAGGAGCCGCGCCTCCACGTGGCGGGGCTGGGCGGCCCGAAGATGGCCGCCGAGGGGGTCGAGTTGATCCGTGACTTCACCGCCCACGCCATCATCGGCCTGGGCGGGCTGATGAAGAACATGCTCGGCTTCGTGCGGTCGTACCGCGCCATCCGCCACCGGCTCAGTGTGCATCGGCCCGACGCCATCATCCTCATCGACTTCCCCGACTTCAACCTGCTGGTCGCGCAGCACGCCAAGCGGGTGGGCGTGCCCGTCATCTACTACGTCAGCCCGCACATCTGGGCCTGGCGGCGGGGCCGAATGAAGAAGATCGTCAAACGCGTCCGCAAGATGCTCGTCTTCTTCGAGTTCGAGAAGGAGCTGTACGAGCGCGCCGGAGTGGACGTGACCCTGGTGGGTCACCCGCTGCTCGACACACTGGCCGACAAGCTGGCAACCGGCAGCCGCGCGGCGGGGCGGCGGTCGCTGGGCCTGGCGGAGGTGGGGACGGTGATCGGCATCCTGCCGGGCAGCCGGCGAAAAGAGATCGAGCTCGTCTTCCCGATCCTGCTGAAGACGGCCGAGATCATGCGGCGCGAGATAGGCGACCTGCGGTTTGTCTCCGCGCGGGCCACCGGCCTCGATGCGGAGCGCTTCCGAAGGGTCGTCGCCCGGCACGGTCTCGACCTGACGGTCGTCTCCGGCCGAGCCCACGACGTCATGCTCGCCTCGGACCTGCTGCTCGCCTGCTCGGGCACGGCGACGCTCGAAGCCGGCCTGCTGGGGACGCCGATGGTGGTCACGTACAGGGCGGACATGGTTTCGTGCATGATCTTCGGGCCGTTCATCTCGCCGGCGGACTACGCGCTGGTCAACATCGCGGCCGGCGAGCGGATCGTCCCGGAGTTCTACCTGTTCGACGCCAAACCCCGCCTGATCGCGGCCACCGCCTTGGAGATGCTGCGCGGCGACCTGGACGAGCCCCGACGGAAGCTGGCCGTCCTGCGCGAGAAGCTCGGGCAGCCCGGCGCCTCGGCGCGGGCCGCGGCTGAGATTCTCAAGCTCATCTGAAGGGCCGCCGGCCCGGCCAAACGGGAGGTCAATTCCTCGTCGCCCCGGCTCGTCCGGGGCGAGTTGCCTTCTCTGCGACCAGGCCGGATCGGGTCATGCGGAAGCCGCGGAATCTGCGCTTGTAGGCGGGCGCCTCTCCCATCGACACGCGGATGATCAGGTCCTTGGGCAAGAGCAGCGCGGAATGCAGGTTGCACCACATCGGGACCCCCTCGGCGCCGGCGAAGTTCATCGTCCGGTCGATTTTGCCGTGGTGTTTCTTGATCAGCTTTTCCAGGATGCGGTAGCGCGAGAAGAAGCCGAGGTAGTCGTCCACCGTCTTCGAGTTGTACAGCTTGCGGAAGCTGTTGGCGGCGAGGACGGCCCCGTTTGTGGCCCGCCGCACGGCGAGCGCCTTGTGATCAAACTCGACCATCACGGCGTCGGGCGGGTTCCCGCCGGCGATGAGCATATTGGTCCCGCAGGCGCGCGGCCCCTTCCGGACGATCGCTATGCCCTCCTGGACCGTCGCCGCGCACTGCGCCACCTTGCGGAGCATGAAGCACGTCGAGATACCTTTGAGCGAATCGCTGTCTGCGGCTCCGCCGTAGGCGGTGTTGTTGGACGTGACGATGCCCTTGTCGTTCATCAGCGTCCAGCCGTTGATGATGCCGCACCAGGTCACGGTGACAAACCGGTGCCCCTTGTCGGGCGCCGCGTGCATCAGGATGGCGCCGTACTTGCCGACGCCCGCGTCGTAGAAGTCGAGGTTGCGGCCCGCGATCAGCTCGCCGGTCTTGGTCGCCTTGCCGAACACCGCGAAGGAGGTGCACCTCATTCCGTCGCCGTCGTCGAGGTCCTTGAGTCCGTTGTCCTGGTCGTCCTCAAGATACCAGCGGAACGGCTGCCCGCGGTCGACGTCGCCGAACAGTTGCATGGCGACGCAGTCCCAGTAGTCAATGCCTGCGGCCTTGGCGAGCGCCTTGAGCTCGCGCCGGAATTCCGGCGGCTGGTGCTGCTCCATCACCTTCGTGCCGTCGATCAGGCGCTTGTGCGAGGCGCCGGGATACATGTCCCCGATGAGCGCCTTGCAGGCTTTCTGAATCTCTTTGCGGAGGAGCCGGCCGTGCTGTTCGCCCATCTGCTCGGGCGTGCCGGCGACGTGAAGAACGAGATAGCCGTCGATCCGCTTGAGCGAGCCCTGCGGCTTCGGTTTTGGATTTGGCCGCTCGTTCGGCGGGGGCTCGGCCCCGTTGCAGGAGACGGCGAAGACCAGCAACCCCGCCCAAGCCGTCCTATACCACCTCATAAGTTCTCCCATGTCAACGACTTGCGTGCGGCGTTCCGGGCCCGCTCATTCGAGGATGCTCCTCGGCACGCCGATGTCGACGACGGTGACTTGGCCGGTCATTTCGGGGCCGCGGTTGCGCGTGAAGCCGGTCTTCGGCAGGGCGAAGGTGGCGGTGCGGTCGGCGCGGACGCAGCGGCCGAGCACCTCGCCCGTGTTCGCGTCGAGGCCGGACGGGATGTCGATAGCCAGCACGGGCTTCCCGGCGGCGTTGATGACTTGGATCGCCGATGCGTACGGCTCGCGGACCTCGCCCGACAGCCCCGTTCCCAGCAGCGCGTCGACAATGAGGTCGGACCCCGAGAAGTCCAACTCGCCCGGTGCAGACTGCCGGATGTCGAGCCGCATCTTCTCCGCGATCTGAAGATTGATGAGCGCGTCGCCGCCGATCTTGTCGCGCGGCGAACACAGGTGGACGGTGACCGCAAGACCGTGGTTGTGCAAGTGACGCGCAACGACGAACCCGTCGCCGCCGTTGTTGCCCCGCCCGCAGACGATGGCGACGCGGGCGTCTTCCTTCCCGCCGAGCATTTCGAGCGCCACGTTGGCGGCACCCCGTCCGGCGTTCTCCATCAGGATCACGCCCGGCATGGCATAGTCCTCGATGGCAATCCGGTCCACCTCGCGAATTTGCTCTCGGGTCACATGTCGCACGGCGGGCACCTGCATGCACTCCATTCTACCGCGTTTGCGGCGCCCAAGCCACCCCGCATCTGTGAAGGAGACCGGATGAAAGCTCAGGTGTAGTGCAGATAGGCGCTGGCCCGGCAGTCGCGGTCCGCCACCACCCGTACCCAGTGGGCGCTGAAGCCGGCCGGGAACTCGTGATGCACGTAGCCCCTGGCCGGCACTTGGAAGGTGTCGTAGGTCTTCCACGACGCGTTGCCGAGAAAGTCGACCTCGACCGTGAACGCCACCGGTCCGTCGGCGTCGTGCGCCAGATGGAGCACCTTCTTGTCAAACCCGGTCATCAAGTAAGGGTCGGACGGTTCGCCGGCCGTGACGGGCTCGTCCCACCAAGGCCCGCCCCAGCCTTTAGGCGCCCCGAACTGCCACAGGTCGTCGGTCTTGCCGAACCACAGGTTCGACTGCGGCTCGCCGGTCAGGCGGTTGGCGGCGCCGGACGGGCTGGCGTCGTCCGAGCCGAGCACGAGCATCCCGCGGTACGTGCAGAAGTCGCCCAGGACCCACAAGTGGGTGGAGATCGGCCGGACACCCCACACGCGGTTCCCGTAGGCCCAGGTGAACAACTCGTAGAAGGCGCCGTGGCAGTCCATCAGGAAGCGCTCGTGCCCGATCTCGCGGATGCGCGGCCATTCGGTGGACCACATGTGGTCGAACGTGTGGCTGGCTTTGGGCAGGCGGTAGCGCGTCCACTTCCCGTCGTCCTTGGTGAACACTTCGAGAATGGCCGAGGCACGGTCCCATCCGGTGGCGAAGATGGTGCCCCCGAAGTTGATGCGGCCGGTGACCTCGACGAACGGCTTCTCTTCGAGGATCGTCCAAGTCGTGCCATCCCACTCGGCGAGACGACCGACGGCGACCTTGCCCTCGTAGTCCGGCGGACCGTAGCTGTTATTGGCGACGACCACCCGCCCGTAGTCACAGTGCGCCGCCTTGAAGTGCGGGATGTTGTAGTGCACCTCCTCGACGGGCGGCAGCTTGAGCTCCTCGACCAAGTCGAAGAGCTGCTTCACTTCGAGCGAGTGCACGTCCATCTCAAAGAACTCGCCCTCCATCCCGAGCACGTAGACCTTGTTCTCCGGGTCGTCCAGGTGCTTCATCGTCGAGCAGATGCGCACTTCGAGCAGCGCCTCGATGGTGCGGACGTTGCGCTCGGCGTCGATGACCCACGGCCCGATGATGAGTTGGTTCGACTCGAAGTGGACGAAGCGATTGGTGTACGTGCCGACGTAACTCTCCGGGCGCTGGACGATGTTCAGGCTCTCGTCGATCTCGTAGAGCCCGGTTCCCACGCCGGACTTCGACTTGCTGGAGACGTACGTCACGGCCCACAGCCGATCGGCCCACGGCATCAGCGCACCGACGCCGCATTCGGTCCGGGGCGGCCCGAGGCCGGCCTTGAGGCACAGGCCGGGGAGAATCCCGCTGATGTTGAGTGGCTGCGTCATCATTGACCTCCCATGTGTTCGCGGTATTGTAGGCGTTCCGGCGCCGCGGCGCAACGCGCCGTCCGAGAGGCGTGTTCCGAAACGGTCCTGAAACGTTCTGGCACAGAGGGCCGCCGGCCGCTATAATGCCGTGTCACCGAATCCGGGAGATGGTCATGCAAACCAAACCAGTGCTGTTGCCGTTGTCGATCGCCGCGTGCACCTTCCTGTCACTCGTGCCCGTTCAGGTGGCCCGCTCGCAGGCGACACCCGCGCGGCTGGAGGAGTTTGTCACGGCATCGATCGGCGACGCACAAATCCTCAATCCTGTCCTCAACGCCGACAGCGCCAGCAGCAGCATCTGCCACAAGCTCTTCGAAGGGCTGATCGACCGCGACAAGGACCTCAATTGGCGCGGCCGCCTCGCCACACACTGGAAGACTAACGAGAAGGCGTACTTCGTGGTCGACCCCCAGGCCAAGCGCACGCCGGAACAGCTCGCGCGCCTGATCCGCGCGGAGATTGCGAAGCGCAAAGACGACGACACGCCGCTCGGGCGCTGCCTGCGGAACATCCAGGCGGTGAGAATCGAGCCGGCACAGACCCTCACCCATCGGGTGACGGAAAAGGTCCCCGACGAGTTTGGGGCGCAACGCCAAGTGACGGTGACTGTCACGGTGCGCCGCCCGCCGCGCATCGAGCTGACGCTTCGAGAGATCGACCAGGACCTGTTCACGTCGCTCGGCGAGGTGGTGGGAAAGACGTATTTCTCGGCCTTCGACGCGGCCCCGCACGTCAGGATCTCGCCCGAGGATCACGCAAAGCACGCGGCGAAGCACGCGAAGCGGTTCCTGCCCGCGACGGAGCACAACCCGGTCATCACGTTCCATCTCCGCAAGGGAGTCAAGTTCCACGACGGACACGAGTTCGACTCGGGCGACGTGAAGTTCACGTATGACACGATCATTGACCGCAAGAACCGGTCGCCGCGGGTCCCCGACTACGAGCCCGTGAAATCCGTCGAGGCGCCGGACAAGCGTACGGTGCGCGTCGTCTACAAGCGTCTGTTCTCGCCCGGGTTCGCCACATGGAGCATGGGGATCCTGCCGGAGCACCTTCTGAACGAGCGGGCGCTCCGGTTCGAGGCGGCGCTGCGGCGAATCCCGTTCAAAGACTTCTCGATGCGCCACAGCCGGTTCAACGAGATGCCGATCGGCTGCGGCCCGTTCAGGTTCGGCGAGTGGAAACACGGCAGGCACATCCGGCTGGACCGGTTTGAAGACTACTGGGAAGGCGCGCCGGAGTTCAAACGGCGCGTCCTGCGCTGTATCCCGGATGGCCGCAAACAGAGAGAGGAGTTCCTCGCCGGGGCGCTCGACAGCTACGTCTGCCGGCCGGACGAGGTCGCGGAATTGAACAAGGGCGACCGGTTCCAGAGGTTCTCCGCCCTGTCCTACGGCTACACGTACATCGGCTACAACGTGCGGCGCGAGCCGTTCAACGACAGGCGCGTCCGCCGCGCCCTCGGCATGGCCATCGACGTGGAGGCCATCATCAAACAAGCCGCGCAGGGCCAGGGCGAGCGGATCACGGGGCCGTTCATCATCCAGACCGACTTCTACGACAAGAGCATAAAGCCCCTGCCCTACGATCCCAAGGGAGCGCTCGCGCTGCTGGCGGCGGCGGGATGGAAGCGCAACCGGAACGGGTGGCTGGAAAAGGGCGGGAAGAAGCTCGCGTTCACGCTGATGACGAACACGGGCAATGACGTACGAAAAAGGATCGGCGAACTGGCGAGAGAGTCGTGGAGAAAGATCGGCGCGGACGTGGAGACCCGGCTTGTGGAGTGGTCCGTGTTCATCACCAGGCACGTGGACCGGCACGATTTCGACGCCGTCGTGCTCGGCTGGAGCATGGGCATCGACCCGGATCTCTACCAGATCTGGCACTCCAGCCAGACGGGGCAGTTCGGACTGAACTTCGTCGGGTTCAAGAACGCGCAGGCGGACGACCTGATCCTCCGCATCCGGGGCGAGTACGATCGCACGGAGCAGGTCAGGCTGTGCCACCGGCTGCATCGGATCATCGCCGACGAGCAGCCCTACACGTTCCTCTACGTGGGCAAGTGGACGGCCCTGCTGAACAAGCGGATCGTTGTCGTCCGGCGCAACAAGGCGGGAGAAGTCATCGGCTACGAGAAGATCAAGCAGGCCAAGTCGGGCACCTACGGGTTTGATTTCAACAAGTGGACCAAGCTCCCCAAGCTGCCGGAGTCGCTGCGTTAGACGGCCACCCCAGGCCACCCCAACGCTCGCCTTGCCGGTCGCTCCGGCCGCTGGTATAATTCTTCTGCGACAAACCGGCACTCGGGGCCCCTGAATGTGGACGAAGCGGATACTCCTGCT
>Ga0114922_10005662_pt1 | contig 11505 bp, 5 predicted proteins | sample AartaG_FD_100975 | JGI IMG/M metagenome (GOLD analysis project Ga0114922, IMG submission 100975) | Deep subsurface microbial communities from Aarhus Bay to uncover new lineages of life (NeLLi) - Aarhus_00045 metaG | ecosystem: Environmental > Aquatic > Marine > Oceanic > Sediment | place: Aarhus...
AAGCGCTTCCCTTTGAGCGGCCGCCCACGGCGGCGCGCCTCCCGCCTCCACGGAATAGGCCGTGGGATGCGCGATCTGCTTGCCTCGATACATTGAGAGCAAGTCAAAATCGGGATAATCGTCAGCGAGCGTCCTGAAGACCTGGTCCGCCTCCCGACGCTGGTACCCACTATGCTGGTCGCGCCACCTCCAGTACCATATTCTTCCGAGATACCATACGGCCTGATCGTACAGCGGATCCCGAGGATCAGCGGCTATCTGCGCCATGAGGTCCGCCGCTATCGTGAACCTCTGCCGAACCGATAAACCGGTCTGCTGCTCGGCATAACTCCATGCGCCGAGATCGTAGTAGTAGACGCCAAGCAGGTACTTCTGCACCAGATCGAACCGGTTGGCCAGTTGCGTTTCATACGATGCGGCATATTGCGTGAGCGACCGTGCAGCATCCCGTACGAGCGATTTGGCGTTGTTTGCGTCCAACCTTCCGCCAATCGCGAGCTTGCAGTACGCCCGAAGCGTTTCATCAGGTATGTATCCGAACTGTTTCATGGCCAACTCATACTGGCCGACGTCGAACAGCTTCTTGCCCCGCTCGTAAACCGGAAAACCAAGCGGCGCGTCCGAAACCAGCTTCCCTTCTTCCACCCTGAAAGGTTCGTACGCAGGTACCTTGAAAACGATGCCGTTAACTTCGACACCTTCATCGCAGGTCACGCGGATCGTCGTGGAATTCGCCTTGACCTCCAGGGGAAATCGCAGTGTCCTGCGCGGCCGCCCGGGCAGAGCATCGACGAATCTGCCGGATTTGGCCATGAGAACACCCTCGGCGTAGACGCGCACATCCATGCCTGCCCGGCGGCTTTCTCCCACGGTGACCTCCACGAAGTACGTGCCAGACGGAACGTCGGCGCGGAAGTCAACCTGGCGCGACCCAACAACCCCATCGCGACTCAACTCGTCGGCGGTGAGGTCGTTTCGGACCTCCACCTCTCTGTCCGGTGCCTGTGTCCAGCCGTACCGTTTCGTCGGATCGTAGAGGCTCTCCTTGGTTACCTTCGTGTATCCCTGCTTAAGAGTGCTGTTGACGTCGCCCATGTCGTAACCGTAGTTGGTGGCTGCGTCAGCGCGTGAGATGTGAATGCATAATGCCGCTGCAAGAACAGAGGTTGTTGCACAAGCAACTGTGAGACTTGACTGGAATAACCGCATCTTTGGCCATCCTCCTCGAATTACGCCACCAATCGTGCTCTGGCCCACTCAGATCTTACCAGAATACCCGGCACATTGGCAACAGATCGCGCCTAACGTACCGAAATCGCTATATTTGGGATGCAATTCAAACGGTTTTGTGCTAACGTACCGGAGAAAAGCGGCTCAACGGAGGTACTCGACTATTGTTGCACCAGATTGACTGGTGGGTAATCGGAGCTTACTGCGCGCTTGCACTCGCCATAGGCGTCTACTTTTCCAAACGTGCGAGCAAGAATATAAGCGAATTCTTCATTGCCGGCAGGAACCTGCCGTGGTGGATCGCGGGCACATCGATAGTGGCCACGACGTTCGCGGTTGACACACCGCTGGCAGTATCCGGTCTCGTGCGAACGCAGGGAATTGCGGGCAACTGGCTGTGGTGGAACATACTCATGGGCAGTATGTTCGCGACCTTCTTCTACGCGCGGCTGTGGCGGCGCGCCAAGATACTCACCGACGTCGAACTCATCGAGCTGCGCTACGCCGGCAAACCGGCTTCGATACTGCGTGGCTCGCTTGCCCTTTACCGGTCCATACTGCTGAACTGTATCACAATAGGCTGGGTTATGCAGGCTATGGTCAAGATCTCGGCGGCGTTTCTGCCGTGGTCGAAAGGTGTGCTCATACCGGTTGCGCTCGGATTGGTGCTTCTATACAGCGCGTTGAGCGGTTTCTGGGGCGTTGTGATGACCGACCTTGTGCAGTTCGTTATCGCGATGGTCGGTTCCATCACGCTGGCAGTGATCGCGATGAACAATGTGGGAGGTGTCGCTGTCCTCAAGGAGAAACTGACTTCAGAAACACTGAGTTTCGCGCCGCAAGTTGGCGCAGGACAGTTGGCACTGTTCACGTTCGTGGTGTATATAGGCGTCCAATGGTGGGCTACGGGAACTGCCGAGGGCGGCGGCTACATCGCACAGCGGTTATTCTCCACAAAGAACGAGCGTCACTCCGTCCTGGCAAGCCTCTGGTTCACTTTCGCGCATTACGCGCTGCGTCCATGGCCGTGGATCATCGTAGGGCTCGTATCGATGGTTAAGTTCGTCGATCTGCCCGCTGACCAGGCGGAAAGCGCCTATCCCATGATGCTCATGGAATTTCTGCCGGTAGGTCTGCGCGGGCTTACCATCGCCAGCCTGTTCGCGGCGTTCATGTCGACGATGGACACGCAGCTCAACTGGGGCGCGTCATACCTCATTAACGATTTCTACCGCCGGTTCATCAGGAAGAACGCCTCCGATCGGCACTACGTCCTGGTGTCGCGGATAGCCATGGTGGCAATCGCGATCGTTGGCGGTACCGTCGCTTACTTCACCACATCCATAGCGAACGCATGGCGGTTTCTGTTCACTCTGACCTCCGGCGTCGGACTGGTTCTCCTGCTGAGATGGTATTGGTGGCGGATAAACGCATGGTCGGAAATGTCGGCGCTCGTCGCGAGCGGCATTGTTGCGACGGTTCTTAACCTGTGGCCGCGATTCAGCGGGACAGATCTTTTTGCCATGCGGCTGCTCATCACGACTGCTGTATCCACCGTGGTCTGGGTGACCGTGACGTTCCTGACACCGCCGGTTCCAAGGGAACATCTGAAGAGCTTCTACCGCAGAGTGCGTCCCGGCGCGGGTTTCTGGGGCCCCATAAAGAGACTGCTGCCCGAAATACATGTCGAGAACCGCGGGTGGCGCGATTTTGGATGCTGGATCGGCGGGGTCGTATCCGTGTACAGCGCGATGTTTGGTATCGGCAAGCTTCTGCTCGGAGAACCTTGGCTGGGGACCGCGATGCTGATCGTGTCGGGCTTCACCGCGGCTATGGTACTTCGCACCGTCGCGCAAGGTGAATCGACAGAAACGCACGCCGACACGAAATGAGAACCGGCGGAAGGGTAGGGGAGGGCACCATCCCGACCCGCGCCCAGAGGCTGCGGCCACATCCCAGGTAGGCCGGGCATCCTGCCCGGCACACGCCGTCCCGCTACTCGGGCACCCAAATCTTCTTCGCCTCGATAATCTCAACCGTCGGCTTCAACGACAGCGGAATGCCCGATTCCGTGAAGAAGATCAGCCCTTTGTAACTAGTCAAGTACAGATACTTGGTGGAAATGAACCGGCTCGTCGCACAGACTACCAACGGCGTTTCAGACCGGTCTATTATCGCTTCGAAACTGTTCGGCTCAACGCTGACGACAGCGCCCGACGCTTTGATAGCTTGCGCGAACGACTCATCATCTCCTCCCAAAGGAATTCCCGCTCCAGGAACACCGAGAATACCCATGCAGTGCACCTCCTTTCCGTTAGCTTCAGCCTGTCCGTCCTAGAATCTTTCCGATCGCCTCCGCGAGCTCTTCCGCTCTCTGCGACCCAATCATTATATGTCTGCCGGTTCCATAGTTCAACCGCACGCCGCGGTCACCGCTCACGTTATATGCTCTTCCTCCCCGGCCCCCCTTGATACCCCAACCACCGTACTCGCGGATCGGCCTGTACGTCAGCGCCGCAAAGCTCTCGAGGTCATCCAGCGGTATCCTCCGAAAAGAGAGGTGAAAAGGCACCAACCGGATGTACAGCCCGTCGGAACGCACTTCCGTTATCAGCTTACAGAAAGCGAAAAGGGCGATGATTCCTAAGTGGAAGAGAATGCAAAGCGTGCCGGTTACGGCAAGCCCGGTATCCGACATCGGTCTGTCACCCCACGTTTCGCCAAACACGAGCTGCTGGACCATACCCCAAACGAACAACCCGACCGCAGCCAACACGGCAACCACAATGAGCGCCCATAACCAGCGCTGCGTGAACCGCTGCACTTCCCGGAAAACCACATCCCTCTCACCATTCATTCTCGGTCCTCCTTCGTCATTCCAATCTCGCAGTAATCCGGCCGACAATCAAATGCTACGCTTGTTTGCACGGTTGGATCTGGTATCGTCCCCTTGTTGCCCCTCGCGCTTGGCCTGCGCAGCAGGCTTCTGCAGCTGTCTTCGCTCCCGTCTATATTTGACGAGCCACCAAATCGCGGCTGTGGTAAGCATCCCTAACAAGCTTCGCTCAACCGCATTTGCCAGCAGGCGCGACGTCGAAGATTCGCGTCCTGAACCTAGGATCGTCAGATAAATGTAAACGGCAAGTGTGCAGACGAAGAACCCAGCCGCAAATATTGCGTTCCTCCATTCCTGAGCCCGGCGCAAGTTGTCTCTCACGCGTGCTACCTTCCGCGGACCAGACTCCGGCTCAGGCCGATCAGGAGTGAACCAAGCTGCGCTCGTCGCCCGATATCGGACGTAGGCAATGAGCCTGTCATAACCTCGCGTCGCAGATGGTATCTCGAGAGTAGTGCCATCCTTCGAGACCAACTCAGTCACCTCAGACGATTGAGCCCCATACTGGTCATATCTCCAGCTCTGACTCACACGCTGTAGCGCAGTCAAGACTACCTCGCGCTGTTTTCGACCGCGTTTGTGAATCAGTTTGTCGCCGCGTACGATGAAGGCGCCCCACGGCAGCGCTCGGAGTCCGAGTGGGAAACGTGCTTCACCCACGGCTTCCACCTCTTTCGCCAGGGCTTCTTCAAGCTGGGTGAGTTTCTGCGTCAGCATTCCGTGCACAGGCGACTCCGCACGCAGGAGATAGGAGTATACTTTCAACCGTTTTCCCCAGGCGTCGCGCAGAATGATGACCTTCAACCCGCCTAGAAACCGTCGCACATCGTACTCCGCGATCTGATCCCACCGCATGGACCGGCTGCCCGACAAAGTGATGTAGCGAATCTCGTCATCGTTCCATAGATATACCCCATGTGCTCTCGCCAGAACGTAAATGCAAAGGCAGAGTACTGCCAGCGCCAGCATCACACCTGGCAGGTGCTCGCTGATTTCTCCAGTTCGAATCTGCGTTAAAAAGAAACGTAATAAGGACAAATAGAGTACCAGGACACCGAAAGCATAGATCCTGAAATTGAGCATCGGTTTCGCCACTCTTATCCGCTTTTCCGCGTTGCTACTCATGCCCCACCTCGTGGCTTTCGTATTCGCCCCGCAGGGAAATGTTCCCTATACTCCTATAATAATACCACTATTCTGCGGAAAATATTCGAGAAATGGGCGGAATTCTCCTACGGGCCGATATTGGGAGGCGCTGTTCCAGCCAACGCGCCCCACGAGCGTCATTCCCGCGAAGGCGGGAATCCAGGAGGAAGCAAAGGGTTCATCTACGGGCGTGGTTCCCCGCCTTCGCGGGGATGACGACAGGGGCGGTCGCCGTGGCGACCTGGGCTCCGTTCCGGAGTGACTATATGGGCAGAGCAAGCCCTGCCCCTACATTGTTGTCCGTGGATTGGGCGTCTTGTCCGACAAAACCAAGGCGGGCAGGATGCCCGCCCTACATTTGGGCGTGGCATTTTGGCGCACGCTGAACACGAGACTCGGCCCTACGGAAGGCATTTCTGACCGGCACGGGCGGTTCGCGAACCGCCCCTACACCGCACTGTTCGCGGCTCGTCCTTATCAGCCCGGCTTTAGCGGGCTCCTCTTTGCAGCCCGCCGGGCACATAATGCCAGAGTCGCCACAACGATAGCGGTAATCGTTCCCGCAAGGACAGGGTAACGGACGGCCAGTCCTACAAAAGCGACTGCCGGTTTCAGAACGAAGCGCACCGCTGCCCTGAGAGGCGCTCGGATCGACATGAACCGCGCAAGCGGCGGGCTATGCCTGTAGTACGCTCTGACGAGCGCACATCCTGCCCGATTCGTCAGCAGATACTTGTCCCTGAACTCGCGTAAGGCAGCTACCTCGTCAACCGAGGGCGTGCCGTACGCCGCGGTTGCTATGAAACAGGGCCCGCTGCTGCTGCCTCCACCGAGGCGCCGAGGAAGTGACGGTATGGAACCCGGGTTGAGCGGGTTCGTTCCCTGTGCGACCTCCGTTCCGTCTGAGTAACCGTCGTTGTCAGTATCACGGTCAAGCGGATCGGTACCGCAGACATTGACTTCCTGGCCGTCGGTAAGCCCGTCTCCGTCGGTATCCGGGTTGTCTCGGTCCGTCCCGATCACCGCCTCCTCATTGTTGGTCAGACCATCATGGTCAGCATCGGGAGACTGGGTAGATAACAGGAGCGCCAGCAACCCGCCCTCTCTGCCGGCTGCAAGATCGGGGTATCCGTCCTCATCGAAATCCCCCGCAACGAAACTACGCAGGTTCGCTCCCACCTCGTAGGGGAAGGCCGCCTGAAACGTGCCGTCACCATTGCCAAACAGGATCGAGACACCCCCCCCACCATAATAGTACCAAGAAAACCAGTTTGTCACGGCCAAATCGCTATGACCGTCCTGGTCGAAATCCGCTATGATTATGCCCTCAGGAGAAGTGCCCGCCGTGTAGCCGACCGCTTCCCCGAACGTGCCATCGCCGTTGCCGAGCAGCACAAGAACTTCGTTTCCGTAGTCGTTGGCAACCGCGAGGTCGGCATGCCCGTTGAGGTCGAAATCCCCGCTCGCGATGCCTTTGGGTCCTCCCCCTGCGGCATATGAAAGTGCCGGCTGGAACGTGCCGTCACCATCGGCCAGGAATATGGACACTTCGTCGCTCTCCGTGTTGGTCAACGCCAGGTCGGTGCGGCCGTCGCCATCAAAGTCGGCAACCGCCATGCCCACGGGTCCCTCTCCCACGGCATATGAAACGGCGGACTGGAACGTTCCATCACCATTGCCGAGCAGCACAGAAACGATGCCTGCCTCCCAATGCTTCACCAGCAAATCCGCGTAACCGTTGCCATCGAAGTCGCCAGCCGTTATGCTTCCGGGTCCTTCTCCCACAGCATATGAGACTGCCGATTGAAAGGTCCCGTCACCGCTGCCCAGCAATATCGACACGTCGTCGCTGTCCCGGTTGGCTACAGCGAGGTCGGTGTGGCCGTCCCGGTCAAGGTCAGCGGTCGTCAAGCATAGGGGATAATCACCAGCGGTGTAGTCTATGGCGGTCTGAAACGTACCGTCTCCGTGACCAAGCAGCACGGATACGCTGTCGTCGCCACCGTTGGCCGCGGCGAGATCAGTGTGGCCGTCCTCATCGAAATCGCCGACGGTGGCATCGGACAGGCGACGTTCTACACTCTGACTCAACGCCGCCTGGAAGGTGCTGTCACCGTTCCCGAACACTACTGAAACGCTCCCGTCCCAACCGTCCGAATCGTAGCTGCCCCACTCCGCCATGATGAGGTCCGGCTGGCCGTCGCGGTCAACGTCCTCCATCGCAAGGTGATACGGGTGCGTGCCGGACGCATAGCTCAAAGCTGTCCGGAATGTACCGTCACCGTTGCCTAGCAGTACCGTGACGGCGTCCCTGGACATGCTGCTCACCGCCAGGTCCACGTGCCCGTCGCCGTCACAGTCCCCGATCGTGATACGCGTTGGACGGAACCCCGTATCGTAATCCATCGCTGTCCCGAACGTGCCGGTGCCGTCGCCAAGCAGCACAGACACTGCGCCGCTTATCCCCCTGGTCACCGCGAGGTCAGTGTATCCGTCCTGGTTGAAATCCCATGACGCCAGGCTGCCAACGTACTCTCCGACGGGGTACTCGACCGCTTCCTGGAACGTCCCGTCACCGTTGCCGGACAGGACCCAAATGTCGCCAGCCTGAGTTTCCCAGTCTCCTTCGGCTACAACCATGTCGGTATGGCCGTTCCCGTCAAAGTCACCCGTGGCAATATCTTCAAAGTGCATGTGCGCGAGCCCTTCAAGCACTTCATACTCCACCGCTTCCTGGAACGTACCATCACCGTTACCGAGACAAACCAAAACGCCCCAGTAGGCCGAGCTTGTCGCGAGGTCAATATGGCCGTCCTCGTCAAAGTCTCCTGTCAGAATGATGCCCGGGGAGAAGGCAGCATAATTGACCGCTGTCTGAAACGTACCGTCACCGTTGCCGAGCAGCACGGAAACGTCATTGCTCGTTATGTTCGTCACAGCCAGGTCCGTATGGCCGTCTTCATCGAAGTCCCCCGTCGCTATATGGTCCGGCACCGACCCGGCATCGCAGTTCCACGCTGTAAAGAACGTGCCGTCGCCCCGACCGAGCAAAACGGGAACGATGTTCCACTCTTGGTTAGTCACGATCACGTCGATAAGGCCGTCCTCATCGAAATCTCCCGTGGCCATACGGTGCGGCGAGAAGCCAAGCCAGTTGCCCACCCGACTGGGAAACAAGGGGTGTTGTGCGGCGGCTGTGGCTTGGAGGCCGACCACCACCGCGAGTGTGACGAATATCAAAACCGGGCTATGCAGTTTTCCACCAACTCCCCCTTCATCGTGCGCGTTTCTCATTGTTCTTCCCTCCGTTATTGATATAACGACCTTGCCCCTCTTGCCGAGCCGTACAGGCTCCCTCACACTCCTAATGACGTGAAAGCGGAATTACGATCAAACAGAATGCGTTTCTTCTTGGCCCTGCCGTGCCGGAAGCCCCCAGCCGCCGCAGCCTTACAAAGAGAACCACGGTCGCGTGCGCTCTAGTAGGACACCCCCAGGACCGGAGCTGTCGTCCATCCCCACTTGATCAGTATCTTATCCGGCGGCAGGAGTGACGTGTTGCCTAGACCGTACCATGGGCCGAAATAGTCCGTATCGCCCACGCACCCATACTTCAGCTTGAAGTTCTTCACGTAACCGACTTCGCCGCAGATGTGCAGTTGCGTCTCCGGTCTGCCTTTAAGGATCATCATGTTTATCGACGCATCCGGCGCATCGATGTAGATATCGCAGTAATCCTCCCAATCCAGGTAGGCCTCCTCCCCGCAGGCCACAATCAGGTCACCGCCACTGTCAGTAACCTGAATCGTCAGCGTGTTCGTATCCAAGTCGCGGTAGGCAACACAGCCGGGTTCGGTGTAAGTTACCTTTATGTCTCCGATATACTCCCTGTACGCCGCTCTCGTGCTGGCTGGCGACTCGCCTGCAACGGCACGCTCCCCGATATCGTCGTCGTCAAACGGTACGTCGAACGGCTTCGGTTTGAGCCCGACCGGCAGTTCGAGTTCTCCGAACCGCTCTTCGCCCTGCGCAGGGACGGAACGAATGTCCGGGTACTCCACTCCGAGCACAGGCGCGGTGGCAGCGCCCCGCTTTATCAGGATCTTCTTCGCCGGATCCTCAGCCGTGCTGCCCAGGCCGAAGTCCTCGCCGTAAGAGAGCGTGTTGCCTACGTACCCGTGCTTTAGTATGAAGTTCTTAACGTAACGGACCTGCCCGCAGACATAGAGCTGTGTCTCCGGTCGCCCCTTGAGGTTGATCTTTTTGAGCGACGCATCGGGCGCGTCAATCACGATATCGCACCGATCGTTCCAGAAGAGAGCGGCCTCCTCCCTGGCGACCACGGTCAGGACTCCCGGCTCGTCGCCCCATACCGAGATGAGGAGCGTATCGGCCAAGTCGTCATAGCACGCGAAACAGGTCGGCTGGCTATAAACCACTTTAACGTCATTCACGAAGGCCTTGTATGCGCGACCCTCTGCCGGCAGCGCCTGGTTGACGTGAACTACGGTCGTCGCGCTGTCGGATCCCGTCGGACCAGATACAGTGAGCGTGACCGTGTAGTCGCCCGTGAAGTAGTAAGTATGCGCCGGGTTCTGCGTCGTGCTCTCGTACCCGTCACCGAAATCCCACGACCAACTCGTGATCATGCCCGTCGATTCGTCCGTGAAGTCTATGGCCAGCGGTCTGGTGCCGCCAGATACGCCGGCGCTTAACGCTGCAACAGGCGATAGCAGCTCCACGTCACTGTACTCGTCGGCGCCGATATCGTACTCCGTGCCGGTGCCGTCCGCGCCAACACCCGGCACATCAACAGGACGCGGCTCGCCGTCCATATCGGTAGACGGCGCGCCATCGCCGGTGCCTGCATCAATGCACGCAGACGTGGCGCCGAGGTGGTAGTTGCCTGCTCCGGGGTCAACGAATTGCGGGTCGCCGTCCAGATTGTCCTCGGCTTCAGCCAAGACTGCATTGAGCCCGTTCGGGCCCGTTGCATCGGTGATGGTCACAAGACCTTCATTGAAATACACCCCGTCCGGATTGTTGTAGAACAGGCAGTTCTTCACGATGGGATCCGACTCGTCGTCGTTCTCGTAAATCGCGTGGTTGTTGTTGTTCGCGAAAATGGTGTTGACGACCATCCCTTCACTGTCATGGAAAAGCACGCCTCCTGCGCGGTCGTCAGCGGAATTATCTACAAGCGTGCAGTTTGCGACTCTGACGTCCGTTTGGAACTCAAAATTCAGTGCGCCGCCGTGGTATGAAGCATGATTCCCTACAATCAGACAGTTGGCGATGACCGTGGAGAAACCTTCGTGACATTCGATCGCTCCCCCTTTACGACTCCGATTGTTCAAGAAGGTGCACCGGTCGACCTCAAGAAACGATTCATAAGAACTGATTCCGCTCCCCAAGGCGTCCGTCACGTTGTCCTCGAACAAGCTGTCACTTACGGACGCACTCCCTCCCCACACCTGGAACCCTCCTCCTTCGAACCCGAAGTTATCCCGGAACTGGCACTGGACAATAACTGCAGAGGATTGAACCACGGCTATGGCGCAGCCATATCGGCCTTGGTTTCCCGTGAACAGGCAATTCTCGATGGTGATACCCCAGGCGCCGCTGACGCACTTGATTCCACCGCCGCCCCAAGCTTGACTACTGTCCGCGTTGCCGCCGGTGATCGTGAAGCCGTCGATACCGACGTTATACAGGCCGTCGCAGACAATCACGTGAGGCGTAGCACCCTGCCCGTCCAACGTGGTCACATGCACATCCGGGTCGCGGTCCCGGAACAACGCGTCGCCCGTGGCCGGAAATCCTCCGTATAGCGCCATAGCGCTCTCCAGCATGACTGGGGAACCGATGTTGTACGTATCCGCCGCCACCCATACGTCCTTCCCCTGAGCTGAAGCCGACGCTACTGCATTGTGGAGGCTGTGCAGCGCCGTGGCCCAGGAGTTCCCGGTCGTGTTGTCACCGTTCGGCGACACAAACACCGGGTCACGCAACTGCTGTACCGGATCGGTTCCGTTGTCGACCTCCTCTCTGTCGGTCCATCCGTCACCGTCCGTATCCACCTGCTGCGGGTCCGTGCCATGAACGTACTCCTCGCCGTTCGTGAGTAAGTCGCCGTCCGCATCCGCGTCGGCATCGTCCTCAAGCGGCAGGAGGTCGTTTGCCTGTTCCCACCAGTCCGGCATGCCGTCCTCGTCGGAATCGACGAGTTCATC
>Ga0114922_10005663_pt1 | contig 11505 bp, 8 predicted proteins | sample AartaG_FD_100975 | JGI IMG/M metagenome (GOLD analysis project Ga0114922, IMG submission 100975) | Deep subsurface microbial communities from Aarhus Bay to uncover new lineages of life (NeLLi) - Aarhus_00045 metaG | ecosystem: Environmental > Aquatic > Marine > Oceanic > Sediment | place: Aarhus...
CACGCCCCGCGCCGAACCCACTACTTACCATTCTACCCAGCTTTCACGTCGCCTTCCCCTTCATCGGCGCCAATACCTGCGTGCCGGACAAACTCGCCCGGGTTGCTTGCTCGTGCGACTGCCTCCTGAGCCGTGATCACGCCATTCGAGTACAGGCGCAGCAGGTCCTGGTCCAGGGTCCGCATGCCGATGTCCCCTCCCCCCTGGATCAGGCTGTAGAGCTGGTGGGTCTTGCGCTCTCGAATCAGGTTGCGGATGCCCGGGGTGGCGATCATGATCTCGAAGGCCGGGAGCAGCCCGGAGCCGTCCGCCCGCTGCAGCAGGTCCTGGCTGACGACCGCCTCGAGGGTGATGGCGAGCTGGGCCCGCACTTGCTCCTGGCGGTGGGGCTCGAACACGTCCACCATGCGGTCTATCGTCTGGGCGGCGTCGAGCGTGTGGAGCGTGCTGAACACGAGGTGGCCCGTTTCGCCCGCCGTGATCGCGAGTTGAATAGTCTCTAGATCTCGCAGCTCGCCCACGAGAATGACATCGGGATTCTGGCGCATCACGTGGCGCAGTGCTTCGGCGAAGGAGTGTGTGTCGAGGCCGATCTCCCGCTGGGTGACCGAGGCCATCTTTGGGCGGTGAATGAACTCGATCGGGTCCTCGATGGTCACGATGTGGGCTGGCCGGTGCTCGTTGACGTGGTCTATCATCGCGGCCAGGGTGGTTGACTTGCCGCACCCCGTGGGGCCTGTGACGAGCACGATGCCTCGCGGCAGGAGCGCGATCTCCTTGAGCACGGGCGGCAGCCCCAGCTCGTCGATCGTCTGCACTTCCGAGGGGATGCGGTGGAAACAGGCCGCAGGCCGATTCTGCTCCCAATAGAGGTTCACCCGGAACCGGCCCGCGCCAGACACGACGTATGCCATATCGAGCTCCCGGTTATCCTCCAGGAGCTTCCAGCGCTCCGGGCCCGCCACCCGCCGGAGCATCTGCTCCACCTCTTCTCCGGTCAGCTCTGGGAAACGGGTCCTGCGGATGACGCGCAGCACGCGCATGGTGGGCGGCTCGCCGGCACACAGGTGCAGGTCAGACCCCTTCACCTGCACCAGTAGTGCAAGCAGCGTCTCCAGCTCCATGGCCGCCTCCCTTCGCCTCCGCCGCGAGGCCGCCGGTCGCTTCAGTGGGACCGTCTCCGGGCCGGTATCTAACCTGCTATGCCTTGGCAGACTCCACCCGCTAAGCGGCTCCCCGGCGCAGCATCTGCTTCAGCTCGGTGAGGTTGCCAGCATAGGTGAGCGCGTCCTCCTCTGAGATCACGCCCGCCCGCCAGTACTTCACCAGCGACTGGTTCATCGTCTGCATGCCCCAATACCCACCCTCGTTCATCGCCGAGTAGATCTGAGAGGACCGACCTTCCTCGATGAGCTTCGCCACCGTCGGAGTGTTGACCATCACCTCGACCGCAGGCACTCGCCCCGTGCCGTCCGCCCGCGGCACCAGCTTCTGAGAGACGATGCCCAGCAAGCTGGTGGACATCCGCAGGCAGATCTGGCTCTTCTCGTGCGGCGGGAAGATGCTCACGATTCGTTCGACGGTATCGGCGGCACTGGTCGTATGGACGGTGGAGAACACCAGGTGACCAGTCTCGGACGCACTGAGCGCCACCCGCATGGTCTCCGCGTCACGCATCTCGCCGATCAAGATGACGTCCGGGCTCTCGCGAACCACGTATTTCATCGCATCGTAGAACGATTCGGTATCGATGCCGACTTCTCGCTGGTTGACGATGCTGAGCTTGTCCTCATGCACGAACTCGATCGGGTCTTCGATGGTGACGACATTTGCGTACCGCGCGTTGTTTGTGAGATCGATCATAGCTGCCAGCGTGGTGGACTTGCCACAGCCGGTGGGCCCCGTCACCAGCACCAGCCCTTGCTTCGGCTTGCAGAGGTCCGCCAGCGTCTTGGGCAGGCCGAGATCTTCGATCGAGCGGATCTCGAGCGGGACCACACGCAGGACCATGGCGTACGTGTTGCGCTGTATATAAACGTTGCAGCGAAAGCGCGCGACATCGGCCAGCGTGAAGGCCAGGTCCAGCTCGTGATAGTCCTCGAATGCCTGTATCTGGTCCTCGGACATGATCGAGTGGGCCAGCGCCTTCGTATCCTCGGCCGTCAGTGCAGGCAGATCGGTCGGCACCACACGCCCGTGAACCCGCAGCGCAGGTGGCGAGTCTGCCTTGATGAACAAGTCAGAGGCCTGGCTGTCAACGGCAAAGCGACAGAGCTGCTCTAGTTCCATTGGCTATCGCCTCCATCTCGCTCCCGCGGTCTGGGCTTCGCCCATCCGCTGCCGCCGGCTTGCTAGCCACGCCGGGCGTCACCTACCACCCGTCGCCTAGCGCCGAACACCCATCCCGAGAGAAAGCCTGTTGGCAGACCTATGAGCACGGCGGGAAGCAGGGACACCGCCCTCGGTCGCGGGGGCCTTGCTTCTTCCGGCGGGACAACTGTTCCGCTCTTTCTTTCCACATCGTACTCATATGCTTTCATGCGGTTGACCAAAGTGAGGGCAAATCCGTCCGCTGTGGCGTCAGTCGGCCCGCTGAACCGGAAGTCGTCTCCGAGGATGAACACCAGTCGCATGTGCGTCCAGGCAGGCACCGAGCGGATTATCAGCCCCACTGGCAGCATCCCCGTTCGCTGCTCCACGAGCCCGGGCGCCACGAGCTGGGCTCCGGTCGCCAGACGGGTCGATCCCCTCTGCAGCGGGCCGTCCTGGATCACGAGGTCCATCGGCTCGGCTCCCACACGGGCCAGCAGGTTCTCGATTCCCGCCCTCAACTCGTTGTGGTCCACTGTCCGGGAGTAGCTGAGAGCCATCTGGGGCGGCTCGCCAGCGGCAAAGACGAGCACGGTCAGGTCGTACTCCCGCGCGGATGCTTCCGCCGCGGCGGCCGCGGGCTGCGGCGAGGCGATGAGGAGCGGAGAGAGCAGGAAGGCCGCGAACGCCGCCCAGCGTGGACTCCCCCCAGTGACCGTAGCTTTAGCGGCGACCATGGCGACCCCTGTGACAACAGCACGCCGTGCGGCGTGCTGAAATGTAATACCCAATCACTGCCGGAGCGCTGATGGTGGAGCTGGCGGGATTCGAACCCGCGACCTCTTCCATGCCAAGGAAACGCGCTCCCACTGCGCCACAGCCCCACCTGGAATCTGCTTCATTATAGTATCGACACATGACCGTGTCAACCCTATCAACCGTCTCAAGGTTACATAGTTCCGGCGGTGAACGAGGGAGAATTCCTCGATCCGCGACGCTCCGGCACCCTCCCTTAGGCGGGCAAATGTGATCCCGCCTAAGCGGGGAACCGTGAGCTTGGCAGTCACTTGACAGGGACACTGCGCGCCACTATAATTGCCGCCATTCCGCGTGCTTAGCAGCATCTCTCTCGGGAGGTGGTTCGCAGTGAAGAGGATAATCGAGCGATCGCCGCACGCAGCCGACGCGCCACCCGGGGAGCACTCCGTCTAGCCAACTGCTAGTCCTACTGAAGAGATGACTCGGGGCCGTGGGCGACAAGACAGCCCACGGCTTTTCTTTGTGCTCGCGCATGAGATAACGGTCTCTCGGCACCAACGAAGGAGGATGTCGTGGCTGTCCGAACGCGTGACCTGACTCGGAACTGGAGACGAGGGGACGCAGAGAGGCTCGCTCGCTTCTTCAACATCACCGGCCGCGGCTGGCCTGGGGGAGGCTGGGACCCGCAAACTCCGGGCGATGCGGAGCGGCACGTACGCGAGCGCCGCCTTCTCGGCTGCTTCGTCGCGGAGGTCGGGGAGAAGATCGTCTCTTTCTGCAGCCTCACCGCAAAGCCGACCGAGATAAACCGCGCGTACGTCGGGCTGCTGACCGCGGACCCGGAGTTCCACGGACAGGGCTTCGGCAAGGCGGTGCTCCTTCGGGCCATCGAGCGCGTGTACGACCGCGGCATCGCCCGGGTAGACCTGCACACGTGGCCCGGCAACATGAAGGCCGTCCCGCTGTACAAGAAGTCTGGTTTCATGTGGTCGCCGGAGTCGAGCCAATGGGGCGTGTACATGCAGAACTTCACCCCCGCGGCGAGGCGCAATCCGATCGCCCAGGAGTACTTCGCGAAACACGATTGGTACCAGACCATGAAGCGGGACTTATCCCTGGCCCCCGACGACTACAAGCGCGGGAAGGTCAGAGTCTACGAGTACGAGTGGGAGGCGGACGGGGACCGACTCCGCATGGTCTACGACCGCAACTCCTGGGGCCTGATCGAGATGGAGACGAGCGAATTCCTGGTCGCCTGCTCTCTTGCGGACGAGAAGCTGATCGCTGGCGTGCCGCAGCGAGTGGCCTGGCGCATTGCCAGCCATCGCGATAGGCCGCTGGACGTAGCGCTCGCGGCCAGGGGTGACGAGGGGCTTACACTGGATCACAAAGAGCTTCTACAAGTCCGCGACGAATGCGAGGTGGCGGCGCAGTTCGAGATCGATCCGGAGATCGAAGAGAAGGAACGCGAGCCGCGCGCGCAGATCGTGCGGACCGACCTGCTCTTAGACGGGAAGCCAATCCGGCTGGAGGCAGGCTTCCAGGTGAAGCAGGTGGTGCATTTCTCTCTCGACGGCGGCGGGCGCGGCCTGAGGCCGGGCCGTTCAGAACCAGTCACGATCCAGTGCTGGAACGAAGCTCAGCAGCCGGTGCGCGCGAAGCTGCGGCTGGCCGCGTCCGCGGCGGCGGCGCTCGCCCCCGCGTCTGTGGAGGTGCGCCTCCCGGCGCGCGGGTCGGCGGAGATACCGGTAACGCTCGCGACCCCAGAGTCCGCATCGGTCGTTGTGAAGATCCAAGCACAGGTGCAGTTGGGCAGACGCACCATCCAACCCAAGCCCGGCGAGCTGCATGCCCAGATGCTCCGGCCCGGCGAGGTCGTCGGGCATGTGGCGAGAGACGACGTGGTCCTGGAGTCGGCAGCCCTGAGCTTGAGCGCAGCGCGGCGGGGAGGCTGGGTCTCCGTGACCGACAAGATCCGCAATCGCGGCGACGTGGTCGGCATGCCGACGCCACAGGTGGGGCCGCCGTTCGGAGAGGACGAGTTCTTCGACAGCCGCTGTGAGGCGCGGGTCGAGAGGAACGGAGGCCGGGCCGTCGCCATCCTGACGACGCCGTCCATCTACCGGCCCGGAGTCGTCCTTGAGCGTCGCATCACCCTCTCCAACCTCCCGCTGATAGCGGTCGAGGACGTCATCGTCAACGGATCCGGTGACTTGCTCGACGGGCGGGTGCGAACCGCGGCCGCGGTGAATGTGCGCGGCGGCCAGCTGACGGCGCCGACGAAGAAGGGCATCGTGAGCGCGGCACGTGAAGGAGCGGGACGGGGATTGGACGAGCACCAGCTTGGCCACTCGGCGGCCGACTGGCCCGAGGGTTGGTTTGCCATGGAGGGGTCAGACGGGCTGACGGCGGCCCTCCTCTGGGAGCGCGCCGAACGGGTGGAGGCACCTGGTCACTGGAGTTCACTACAGAGGAGACTGCCGGCTGCGCGCCCCGGCGAGCCCACGACGGCCGGACCCTTGTACCTGTTCGTCGGGGAGGGCGGCTCGCTGGCCGTCCGCCGCTGGTGGCAGACGTTGTTCGGCCCCCGCGAGGATCGCGAGCAGCGGCCGCTGGAGACGCGCCGGCCTCTGGAGTTCGGCCTGCGGCCGCGGCCTTTGGTGCTCCACGGCAGGACCGCACAGGCCGCGCTTGCAGCGGATGCGGTGGGCCGGCTCACGCTGGGGGGAAGGCTGGAGGTGCGGCCGCCGCGCGGGCTGCGGGTGCGGCCGGCGCGCGCTGAGTTTCAAGGATTGAACGAGAAGCGCGGGCCGCGTAAGCCGGTGACGATAAGCCGCGCGGCGCGATTGCCCGAGGGCGCCTACTTCGTCGAGTGCGCCGCTCACATCGACCGAGCGATCTACCGCGAGCGGCAGCCGATCATCGTGCTGGGCGACCCCTCTTACTCGGTCGCGGTGACGCAGAAGGGCCGCGAGGAGAAGCTGTTCCGCGCCGACAACGGCCTGCTGACGCTCACCGTTGCGCCCGGATTCCAGGGGTGCGCGGTCGGGCTGGAGCGCAACGGGGAACAGCTTCTGCGTTCGGCCTATCCGAAGGCCCATCCGCTTGCGTTGAGCAATCCGTGGTTCGGCGGGATCCAGCCGCGAGTCGAAGGGCTTGCGGCGCACGACCTGTTCAGGGAAAAGTTCGGCGCCAGAGAGATAGCACGCCGCGGCAGCCAAGGCATTCGGTGGAGAGGAGTCCGGGTATCCTGCTCGCCGAAGCAAGAGCGATCCCGGCACCAGCGCTTCACGCTGGACTATCTGCTCGCGCCGGGCAGCGCCATCTTCGCCATCGCTTTGAGGACGACGAGGCGGGCCGATACGGCCGGTTGGTGCGGAGCCGGATTCGACCTCTGGCCGATCGTCGGCGGCAGCCACCTGGACGCGGTCCTCAGCGGACAGGCGGACGCGCGCGCCAGCCGGGTCCGCTGTGAGTTCGGCGGCGAGCTGCGAGGCGATGGCTGGGCCATTGCGGAGAACCCGAAGGCCGGCGAAGCGGTCGTGCTGGCGGGTCCGGGTGGTGAAGCCGGCATCCGGGGGCACGTGTTCGGCGGAGACGGGTACTTCCTCGCGGCCGACCGCGGCGCGACGCAGGAGGCCCGTGAGACGCGGGAGTCGGTCTTCTTCGTTTCGTTCACCGACGCCGAGCGAGCGCGGGACCTGGCCGAGGCCCTGTCTGAGCTGAAAGCCCTTCCGTAGTCGCCCCCGCGCGGACTGCCTCAGAGGCCGCCGAAGCGCGTCATGGCAGCGATCTCTTGGTAGCGCTCGGCAATGTCCTCGGGGGTGAGCCGGAAGAGGCGGTCGAGGGAGAAGTCCTCGACGACGAAAGATGCCATCACCGAGCCGCAGACGATCGCGCGCCGCACGGCCGCCTCATCGGTCTCCCCACAGCGCGCGAGATAGCCCGCCAGGCCGCCCGCGAAGGTGTCGCCGGCGCCGGTGGGATCGCGCACCTCCTCGAGCGGATAGCCCGGGGCCGCGAAGTAGGAATCGTGGGAGATCATCAAGCACCCATGCTCGCCCTTCTTGATGATGACCACGCGGGGGCCGTAGTCGAGCACCTCGCGGCCGGCCGAGATGAGGTTCACCTTCCCGGAGAGCTGGCGCGCCTCCGCGTCGTTCATGAGCGCGATGTCGCAGCGGGCGAGCACCTCCAGCAGCTTGTCCCGCGCGCTGTCGATCCAGTAGTTCATGGTGTCGCAGGCCGCCAGCTTCGGCCGCCGTATCTGGCCCAGCACCGAGAGCTGGAGGTTCGGATCGATGTTGGCGAGGAAGACGTAAGAGGTGTCTGCGTAGTTCTGCGGCAGCTCCGGCCGGAAGTCCTCGAACACATTCAGCTCGGTAGCCGTGGTGTGGGCCTGGTTCATGTCATATTCGTAGTAGCCGGACCAGCGGAACGTCTTGCCGGGCGAGCGCTGAAGGCCCGCAAGGTCGATATCTCTGTGGGCGAGCTTCGCGACGTCCTCGTAGGCGAAGTCCTCGCCCACGACTCCCACCATCCGCACCGGTGAGAAGAAGCTCGCCGAGACCGACGCGTAGCTGGCCGCTCCGCCCAGGACACCTTCGACCTCACCGAAGGGAGTCCGCACCGAGTCGTACGCTACGGAGCCGACTATGAGGACGGGGCCGCCCATGGGGCCGGAAACTATGGACACAGCATCTCTCCTGTGCTTGTGCTAGATGTCGAACTCGGCCCAGATGGGGCTGTGGTCGGAGGCCGCGATGAGCAGCGGATGGCGCAGCACACGGCAGGCGGCCAGCTTCTCCGCGAGCGGCTCTGAGGCATAGATATAGTCCACCCGCGCGACCCGCCGCCGGGCGCCCAGCGTGAATCCCGGCGCGCGCGGGATGCGCTCACGGAAGCAATCCACGAAGCGCGCGCGCTCGATCGCGGCTATCACGCCGCGAGGCCCCTGTTCGAGCGCAGGGTGCGGCCGTATCAGGCGCTTCGCCACCGGATCCCCCGCGGTCAGGCTGTTGAGATCGCCGCACATTGCACAGTACGCGCGCCGGTAGGGCCGCATCCATCGGAGCAGCAGCCTCACCTCGCGGCGCCGCGCGTCGTATTCGGGACGAAGATGAGTGACGAAGAGCGTGAAGATTGCGCCGCTGGGAGCACGCAGGTCCACCGACATGGTGGTGTGGAGAAACATCGTGTCGAGGCCGTGGTTTGCATGCTGGAGAATGGGCAGGCGGGAGAAGACCGCGAGGTCGAAGCCGGAGTTGGCCCTGGCGAGCACTCCCTTCATGCGCAGCCGCCGAGCGACGAGCCGGAAGAGTTCCCGCCGGTTGCGCCGCCAGTGCCGCGCCTCCTGGATCGCCACCACATCCGCTTCGGCGCTGGAGATGACCTCCAGCACCTTTGGCAGCCGGTCCGGAAGCGCCCCTTCCAGGACGTTGTAGCTGAGAAGTCTCAGCATGTCAGATTCGGAGTATAGCAGGGAGCGGGCGCCCCGGCAAGGCGGGACAGATGCCAGGGTCGGCGAGCCCCATGCTTGCCAGTCTGTGCACGCGCACGGTATGATGAACCTGCGATGGATCGCCAGATGCGCGAGATAGACGTCCTTATTCGGGCCCGGTACTCGCTGCTGTACGTTGTCTCCTGGGAGGAGCGGCGGGTGCTCCAGGCGCTGCGGGAGGTCGTCGTCGGCCAGGACAAGAGCTTCTACACCTGGTCGGAGACGATGGGGTTGCAGGACGGCACAAAGCACATCGGCGCCGCGCCCGCCGATGCGCGGACGCGCGACCCCCTCCACGTGCTCGACACCATCCGCAGCAGCCACGAGCCCGCGGTCTACGTGCTCAAGGACTTCCACGTCTTTCTCAATCAGACCTACCCGCACGCCAGCGCGGTCATCCGCAAGCTCAGAGACCTGGCCGACACACTCCACACGGCCTATGCGACGGTGATCCTCCTGTCGCCCGTGCTCCAACTTCCGGACGAGATGCAGAAAGACGTCACCGTGATGGACTACGAGCTCCCGGGCCTGCGGGAGCTCGACGGGCTGCTGACGCGGGCCATCGACTCGGTGCGCGGCCAAGAGGGTGTGGAGGCGAATCTCAGTGCGGAACGGAGAGAACATGTCCTCAAGGCGGCGCTCGGGCTCACGCTCACCGAGGCCGAGAATGTGTTCGCCAAGTGCATCGTGGAGAAGGGCAGCTTCGATGTCGATCTCATCGTGGCCGAGAAGCAGCAGCTCATCCGGAAGTCGGGCGTGCTGGAGTACTTCCAGTCCAGGGAGCACGTGCGAGATATCGGCGGCCTGGAGATCCTGAAGGCGTGGCTGGACAACAGGTCGCTGGCGTTCACGGAAAAGGCGCAGAAGTTCGGCCTCCCGGCTCCGCGAGGCATCCTCCTGCTTGGGGTGCAGGGGTGCGGGAAGAGCCTTACCGCCAAGGCGGTGGCGCACCTGTGGCGCATGCCCCTGCTGCGGTTGGATGTGGGGCGAATCTTCGCGGGGCTGGTGGGTTCCTCGGAACAGAACATGCGCCGGGCGATCCAGATGGCGGAGACGATCTCGCCCTGCGTGCTGTGGCTGGACGAGATAGAGAAAGGGCTCGCGGGAGTGCAGTCGTCGAGCATCGCGGATGCTGGGGTGACGGCCCGGGTATTCGCGACGTTGAACACCTGGATGCAGGAGAAGACGAAGCCCGTCTTCGTGGTCGCCACCGCGAACGACATCAGCCAGCTTCCGCCCGAGCTCCTGCGAAAGGGGCGGTTCGACGACATCTTCTTCGTGGACCTGCCAGTGGAGTCTGAGCGGCGGGAGATCTTCGCCATCCACCTGGTGAAGCGGAACCGCACCCCAGAGGATTTCGACCTCGAGCGGCTGGCGGCCGAGTCCGACGGCTTCTCCGGGGCCGAGATCGAGCAGGCTGTTGTCTCCGGTCTCTACACCGCGTTCGAGCAGGAGCGAGAGGTCACGACCGACGACGTGCTCGTTGCCCTGAAGCAGACCGTGCCCCTCTCCGTGACCATGCGGGAGGAGATCGGCATGGTCCGGCGATGGGCGAAGGGCCGCGCCCGTCCGGCCTCTCCCCACGCACTGGCAGACGTCGCGCTTGAAGAAGGCGACGGGCTCGACGGGCAGACCACGTGGGTGTCGCCGGCCGTCTGGGCCCGGCCGCCACCTCCCTCTTCCGCCTCTTAGGTCTTTGCGATCCTGACGCCCGCGCGAAGCGGGAAACCGGCCTTCCGCGGCGAAGCGTATCTGTGTGAGCGAGAGTCGGTTTCAATACCTCGAAATAGGGGCGCGGGTGCGGCGGCCGACCGTGGTGACGGAAGAGGAACCGGCCGCTGCCGCGCTTGTGGAGCGGATTGCTTTCCGCGTGGCGGAGACCATCGGCTCCTTCGGCACTGCCCTGGGCCAGTTCAGCAAGCCCGGCGGCATCGCGGTGGACCGCAACAGCAACGTCTACGTCGCCGACTCCTGCAATCATCGCATCCAGAAGATCACACCCGCCGGCGAGGTGTATGGCTTGGGAGGCGAGGGGCTCTTCCTCTATCCTCAAGGCGTGGCCGTAGACCACACGGGGAATATCTATATCGTCGAGCAGGGCGCGAACCGGCTCCAGAAGTTCGGGCCGCGCGGCCAGTGGCTGTTCGCGGTGGGCGGGCCGGAGTCGGGGCAGGCGCGGTTCGCGTCTCCGACGGATATCTGCATTGACTCCTACCACCACGTCTACATGGCGGACACCGACAACAACCGGGTGAGCTGCTACAGCGCAACCGGGCAGTGGCAGATCGACTTCCACGGGCCCACGTCGGACCTGTCATTCGGACGCCCCCAGGGAGTCATGGTTGACGGCCTGGGCCGGCTCTACGTCTCAGACACCATGCACCACCGGATCCTCCGGATCACGCCGGACGGGCGCTTCGACGCGCTCATCGGGCGCCCCGGGCCGAGCGCGGGCGAGCTGTCGGAGCCGCGCGGCCTTGCGCTCGATCTCGATGGATGCCTCTGGGTCGCGGACGCGGGCAACGACCGCGTCCAGAAGTTCAGCCCGGAGGGCGAGGCTGTCTGCTGCTTCCCCGAGACGCCGTCGCGCAAGATGGACCTCGCCTCGCCCAGTTCGGTGGCGATCGATCCGAGGGGAAGCGTTTACGTGTCCGACTCACTCCGACATAGGATCCTTCGCCTGGTGCCCTCGGGGGAGCGGCGGTGAGGACGCTGCGGATCGACGATGAGATTCGCTATACCGGCGAGCAGCTCCGCTCCGGATGGATCGAGGAGCGGGCCGGACTCGCCGGCGATGCAGTGGTCGCCTTCCTGGGTCCCTGTGCCGTGGCGCGGAATTACATCGTGGACCGCGTGGACCTCGAGGCCGGAGCTCGAATCGCGAGCCCGCGAATGGTCCACGTCATCGCCGAGCACCCGGGGTTAGACCTCGAAAA
>Ga0114922_10005664_pt1 | contig 11504 bp, 7 predicted proteins | sample AartaG_FD_100975 | JGI IMG/M metagenome (GOLD analysis project Ga0114922, IMG submission 100975) | Deep subsurface microbial communities from Aarhus Bay to uncover new lineages of life (NeLLi) - Aarhus_00045 metaG | ecosystem: Environmental > Aquatic > Marine > Oceanic > Sediment | place: Aarhus...
ATCTTTAAAATTCATTTTTCAGTCGGTTGAAATACTCCCTTTTCTATCAAATCAAATATTGTTTGATAATCTTTAGGAGTACAAGTATTTGCTGGCATTAAATATAGCGAATAGAAATAGTTGAAATCATTTTCACTCATAAATGTTCGGGCTTTTGCAATCATATCTTTCTCAGATAAATTTAGCTTGATCTTTGGGTTTTCTACAATTTTTAGTGGGTAAAGAAACGATGTATTCAAGTGTTTATCGATTAATATGTTCATGTTATGAAAGGGCTTTAAAATTCCCGTAAAATTGTCTATCTCTGTCCCATAGTGCTTATAGATATCGTAAGCTAAGTCTTCCATAATAAATTTAAAATTAGGAGATGGATTTTCTTTCAAAGTTACAATTAATTTTAAATTCACGAATTCTGTCTGCATTACTATTGAATCCTTGTATTCTATAGTCATTGTACGAGATTCTTTGGCGGCCTCTGAAATCGTCGTTCCAAAATTACTAATAGCTTGCAAGAACCCTGAAATTAGACTTGTGTCTAAATTTCTTCCACCAAACGATTGCGAAAAAACATCAATTCCAGATTTCGAGTCAATAACGATGACATCGTTAATGTTTGAGATATCTGTACACTTATGTAAGAATTTTTCTAGCTTAGTTCTACGTTGGGAGCGTATCTTCTTGTAGGATATGTATGATACTAATCCCAGTGAAACCGCTCCGAGCAAAATTATAAAAATAATTAAAGGTAACGGAAATTCAGGTGGTGGGGGTGGAGGGGGGTCGTTAGGGGAAATCTCAAATGCTTGCGATTGAACTCCTGCATTTGTTTCACTAGCACTAAAAAAGAACACATAAATAATATATGTGCCAACCAGATCAGTTAAGTTTAGATTATACGAAAAAATTGTTGTGGGAGGGTAAGTTATCGTTTGAGTCTTAACAGGTACACCTGCAGAATCAAGTAAAAAGAAAATGTACGTTCCAGATAAGTTTGCTTGAAATAAGAATTCTATATCTTGACCTAATTTGTATTCCGTTTTTTGTATATTTAATTCAAATTTAATATTAGGAGTATAAGCGATAATCTCCCAATCTGCTCCATCGGTTATTGAATCGTTTAGAAGAATAATATCATGACTTGTGGTATCTACGATAATACTTGAAGTGATATCAACTTCGTCTCTCAATACGCTTATATTCTCCCAGCTACTAGGAAAATTAAATAACACGCTGTAATTAGTGGGTTGTCTCACGATTGTTGGTGCAACGCTCCACTTATTCGTCGTACCATTTTGAACAACAACGGAGCCAAGGGTGTTAATAATATTTGAAAGAGTTACGGAATAATTAACTATGTAAAATAGATTCTCAGTGGCATTATTATATACTGAAATTTGATAATTATCACTATTTGGTGAGAAGTCAACAGCAATCTTTTCTAAATATCCTTCCCCACCATTCATCCCATTGCAGATACCGTAAATTTGATCGTTAATCTCTACAGTCATATTAATTTCTTCTGGATTAAGAGGAAGATTAACCTTTTGAAATAATTTGTATAAAGGTACATCACCAGGCACACCATCAGTCCATGGAGGATTTTTATAGGTTGATACATTTAAATTAGGATTTTTTGGGTCTACATCATTGTAGTACCAATAATAATCCGAGTCAGGATCAGTTGATAGATTGGTTCCGTTTAAAACTAAAAAATAATTTCCCGTGGGAAGTGAGATCCCCTCAGAGGAAAAGTTTTGAAAATACCATCCTGCTGATATATTCACATCAATATTTTTAGAGCTATAGATCGTATTGTTGGGTATATCATGAACAGCGTCATAACCTCTTAATTGTACTTGAATGATTTGAGAGGTAGTAGCTGTTTTTCTAGCATAGATATATACGCCATAAATAGTGGTAGACACATTTAATTGAATCTGTACTCCTACACCAAGGAGTTTCTGAGGGTTATTTTGGAAATTTATATTATATGAGTTTCCATATTGGCTACCTTCAATTGTGTTGTTTTCTATTGATTCAATGTTGGTAAAATTAAGTTCAATATCTTGAATAGACCACGAAGATGATGGTAATGGTATATTAATAGAATTTCCACCTTGATCAGTTTCATTAAATTTTGAATATTCGGATAAAACTAAATTAGTATTGAAACTTTGGGATGGTCCAACACCATTTGCATTAACAATATCAATATTTGAAAATAAGCTTAAGAAAAAAATTAAGGCAATCGATATTAAACCTATGTCGTTTAATATTCTTGTCTTCTTCATAATATTATTTTATTATATAATAATCTTGATAAATAAGTTTTGTTTATTTTCTATAATATATTTTAAAGGATGGGGATTGATAAATGGTAAGAAAAGTATCTGATGGAATGAGTGATTTTTTTGGGTGGTTCCCGTCAACCACTTTTGAAAATAACACATGCATTTTTGCCTCTAACTTCGCAAATACTTGTGCTTTTGATACAAAGGAAGGTTTAGTTGTATTTGACGTTCCAATACGTCAATTTGGCCAAAAAACTTTCGATGAAATAAGGAAAATAACTGATAAGCCTGTTAAATATGTAATATTTTCACATGGACATTTTGATCACGCTTTTGGCTATGAACCCTTTTTAGAAGAGATAAAAAAAAAAGGTTGGGACATGCCTGAAGTAATAGCTCATGAAAATTGTGTTAAAAGATTCGAGAAATACGAGATTTTAGATGAATATCACGATTGGATAAATAAACAACAGTTTTCTTCGGTGTTTAAAGGAGAAAAAGGCTCCGTTGTTTCTGCTCGTGAAATTTTAGACCCTACTATTATTCTTAAAAGTAATGAATCTTCGTATTCATTTAAATTAGGTGAGGTAAACTTCGAAGTCTACCATGATATTGGTGAAACTGACGATTCAATTTGGTTGTGGGTACCAGAAAAGAAGACAATTTGCGCTGGGGATTTAATGATTTCTTCATTCCCTAATGTCGGGAATCCGTTTAAAGTTCAAAGATATCCGAAAGATTGGGCTATAGCAATGGAAAAAATGAGAGAAAAAAATGCAGAATACTTAGCACCTGGGCATGGAAGACTTATCGAAGGTAGCGAAAATGTGAGAGACGCATTATCAATTACAGCCGAAGTTATGCATTTTGTTCACGACGAAGTCGTAAAAAGATTAAACGAGGGAAAGTGGTTCGAACAAATATACCACGAGATGCTAGCCATTTACCCTTATAAGTTCAAGAATCATAAGATTTTAAGAGAGACATATGGATCCTATCGTTTTGCAATACACGCGGTTTACAGACTTTACCATGGTTGGTACGATAGTGGAAATCCTACAGATCTTTTTCCAGCCAAAACAGCTGATATTGCCCGAGAATTTCTTAAGTTGAATAACGAAAAAAGTTATTTCGAGCACGCAAATAAATTATATTCTGAAGGTAAATTACAATTGGCTTTACATATTCTTGATATAATTATAAAAGGAACTGATGAACGAAATATAGAAGTAATAACTGATGCGTTAAAGCTAAAATTGAAGATTTTAAAACAGAAAGTAAAAGAAGAATCTAACTTCATGGCAGAAAACATTATGGAAAATGGTGCCAATCAGATAAAAAATAGGCTGAAAAAATTAATATAATCTATATAAAGAGCATTCTTCTTTTTTTGATTTAAGTTATGAAGTAGAAAGTCAATGAGAGACAACCTAAGATAAAAATAACTAGACCAACAGCACGCCCCATAGTTTTAGCAGAGATTTTTTGAATGTATGTAGAAGCGATAATTCCGGTCGTTATCGACCCAATTGCTAAGTAGAATGAAAGTTCGAGATTAATAAATAACTCTCCTTTAATCGTAAGACCAAAAATTTGATAGAATACGAATGTACAAAAGCTTACTATCATGCTCAGAATTAGAGCTGTTCCAACTCCTTTTTTAAGAGGGTATCCATAAATTATCACGAGCGCTAATACAAATACCAGCCCAGAACTTGCTCCAAATAATCCTGAATTGACGCCAATAAAAAGCCCAAATCCGATTGCTAATGTATAATACAATCGTGAACCTCGAGAAATGAATCCTTCGATTGAATTTGATTCAGAAACTAATTGATCCTCAATCTTTTTATCGATATCTGCAAGTTCTTCCTCATCCTTATCCTTTTTCATAGTTTTACTTGCCAAATTTTTAATCATTTTTTTTACAGATTCATAAGTAGGAAAGCCCCTTTTTAGAAAGACAATTCCCAAGAACATAATGAAAATTGGTATAAACCACCCATAAATGGAACCTAAAGGGGTAATCATCAAAATATAAACACCAAAAAAGGTGGTGATTATTCCAATAATGATAATCATAAAGATATCTGATCTTAACTTAAATTCTTTTTTTTTAAGATAACCTATTGATACAGTAGCAGAGGTTAGCAAATCGTTTAGCAAATTTATGGCAATTGCTAAAAACACATCTCCAGTGAATAACAATACAATAGGGAGAACTATTCCTAGACCAGTTTGACCAATAAAGCTTATGCTTATACCTACGAGCGCACCGATTGAAATTAAGATAACAATCTGATAGAATTCCAATGTCATAATATTATCACGTTATTAGTCTTTGCTAGTAATTATTATTTAATTCGGTTCTATTTAAATTAGGTAGCAGCAATTCTTTTAGGAAGTTTCGATTGAGCTCTCAAATTTTCTTGTAAAAGTTTATTTACAAGATTGAATTTGATATCTCGGAAATTAGTGTCATTCCATAAATTATTCAATTCATGAGGATCACTTTTACGATTATAGATATCACCAAAGTTATCTAATCCTTCGTATATTGTTAATTTATAATCTTCAGTAATTAGGTGCCTTAATCGGGAATCTAAAGGCCCTATTTCTTCATCGTTTTCGATTAAAACACAATCTCTTATTTTTTTATGAGGATCATCTAAAATTTGGGAGATGTCGTATCCTTGCATCCCTGGTGGATGGTGGCGCTCTTTTATATTTAACAGGTTGAGGATTGTCTTAGGAAGATCGATGGTACTTACCAACGCATCTGAAACGCCAGGCTTAGTTAATCCTGGTACTTTCCAAATTAGGGGAATATTTAATACACCGTTAAAGGGACAAGGACCTTTAAAGAGAAGCCCATGATCGCCCATTAAGTCTCCGTGATCGCTTGTAAAAATAACCATTGTATTTTCTGAATATCCTAGCTTTTCTAAAGATGCTAATATTTCGCCGATACTAGAATCAACATAACTTATCGCAGCGTATGTTAGAGCAGTGAGTTTTCTGACTTCTTCCTCAGTTGATTCTCTTATGAAAGCTCTTTTAAATGGAGGATTCTTTAAATGTTTCCCTAAATATTGATGGTTATAGAGATTCTTTATATCTTGAAAACTTGAAGGGAGTTCTACATCTTCTGGTTTATACATATCTTGAAACCTTTTTGGAGGGTAAAGAGGATAATGAGGATCGGGAAAAGAACAATGTAAATAAAACGGTTTTTCTCCATATTTTCCTTGTGAATACCTCTCAAGGAAAGATAATGTTCGCTCCTTCACATAAGTAGTATTGTATAGATCACCCGGAATATCGTCACAAAATAAACTGAAAAGATTATCGTAATTTTGGACTCTTTTTTTCATTTCATTAGCAATTTTTGGTGCTCTTTCTTCCAGCCACTCAGTATAATGCCCAGCGCACACCGTACCATTTCCAGAAACTAATTCAACTTCATCGTAGCCATAATACGGAAGGGGAAATTTCTTTCCTACGGGATCACTTTTACCTTTGTCAACAGCCCAACTGATCAAACTTTCAGCGGATTTTGTTCTGTGTCTATAAGGACCTAACCAAAATTGATGGTGTATTTTTCCAATAGCTGTGGTATGCCAACCTCTTTTCTGTAGTACTTTCGTAATTGTAGGAAGACTTTCATTTAAATTTATACCATTACTTCTTACACCATGTACATTAGGATATAAACCCGTAAGTAAAGTCGCTCTATTTGGCATACAGATCGGATTAGTACAATAATAGTTAGAAAAACGTACGCCCTCTCTTGCTAAATTATCAATGTTAGGAGTTTTTACGTAAGGATTTCCTGCACACCCTAAATGGTCCGCCCGTTGAGCGTCAGTAATAATAAAGAGTACATTCATTTTTTCTTTCATAATTACTAAAAAAACTCATCTAGCTTGTTGGTTAAAATTTTAATCTATTATCTGATTTCATATTGCTGTGAGAAAATATAAACTTTCATATAGATAACAGTACTAACACCTATTACTTTTAGGAAGTTTTATAAGTGTCATTTAATTCCCATTTTAATATATAACTTATAAGGGATTTACACTTAATGCTGCTTCAAAAAACAACTAGGACTGTTTCTAGGAATTTATTGTTAATAGTTTATCCCTTTTTATTGTTATTGTTAAATTTACTCTTATTATTACTGTAATTACACCTCTTTTCCATTTCATGGAAGGAGATTTCTTTCTCTTTAGGGGGGTTGTGTAAAAAATTAATGAATTAAATATAGGTGAGGAAAAATGGAAAAAAACAACAATATAAGTGTTTCGCAAATAATGGGGGAAATAAGAGATACTCTTTTTCTTCCAGAAAAAGCATTTTTTTTCGATACGACGCTCCGAGATGGAGAACAAACCCCCGGTATAAGTTTTACTCATAAGGAGAAATTATCAATAGCGCAAGCACTTAATGAGATGAAAATTGATGTAATTGAAGCAGGATTTCCAGTTACTTCTATTGGCGATTTTGAAGCGTGTAGAGACATAGCAAAATTGGGTTTGGATTCTGAAGTAATAGGTTTAGCGAGAATGGCAAAACTTGATATTGATAGAGTTATTGAGGCGGATATGGATGGAATTCATCTTTTTATAGCTACTTCTGATATTCATCTTAAATCGAAACTTCAGATGAGCCGAGAAGAAGTAATAGAACAAATCCAGAAACACGTATCTTATGCAAAAGAACATTACTCTACGATTCTATTCTCAGCGGAAGATGCAACTCGTTCTGATCTTGGTTTTTTAATTAAAGCAAATTTAGTAGCAATCGAGAGCGGAGCAACGAGAATAAACATTCCTGATACTGTAGGTACCATATCACCAAAAGCGTTCGGATACATGGTAAATAAGATATATAAAGCGATTCCAAAAAACATTAGAATAGCGGCACATTGTCATAACGATTTTGGTTTAGCTGTTGCGAATACAATAGCGGGATTCGAAAATGGAGCTTCTGAAGCACAAACGACCATAATGGGATTAGGAGAACGAGCGGGGAATGCGTCATTTGAAGAAACAGCAATGTCACTCTATGCACTATATCAATTACCAATGAATATTATAACCGAAAAGATATTTCCTACAGCAAAGCTTATTGAAAGTTATTGTGGTGGGAAGATAAAAATTGGGCGTCTTCAACCATTAATCGGGCAAAACGCTTTTTCTCACGAAGCAGGAATCCACGCTCACGCAATGATACAGAACGCGCGGACTTACGAGCCAATCACGCCACAATTAATTGGAATAAGTAGATCTGACAGCGTTATAGATATTCTTAAACAATCTATTAAATTCGGAAAACACAGCGGAGCTCATGCATTAAAGGCAAAATTAGGAGATTTAGGAATCAATACCGACGAACATCAATTCGATAAGATAATGACTCACATTAAAGAATTTGGTGACAAAGGACACGAAGTATCGGAAGAAGATTTTTTAGCAATCGTAAAGGATGTCATGGGAGAAATTCCCGAAGAGGAACAATTCGTAATACTTGAAGAACTTACTGTCCTTACGGGTTCTATAACCCCTACTTCGACGGTACGCTTGAAAATAAGAAACGGCGATTTTGTAGAAAAGGTTGCCTCCTCGGTAGGTGTTGGACCTGTTGATGCATCGGTAAAAGCGATTGTTAAATGTTTTAAGCCTATGAGCAACATTAAGCTATTGAATTTCCAGCTTGACGCGATCACGGGTGGAACTGAAGCACTAGGACACGCAACATTAGAAATTTTAGATATCGAAAGTAATATAATTGTTAAAACTAGCGCTACCCACGAAGATATCATAATGTCCTCAGTTTTAGCCCTTGTAAAAGGTTTGAACTTAATCGTTAAAAGAAAAAGCTCTGAAAATTCGTAAAATTGTTTAAAGAAGTTGGGTGATCTATATTATGGGCTCTACAATCACAGAGAAAATTCTTAGAGAACATTGCAATAATAAAAGTGCATCTGCGGGTGATTTTATTATGGTGGATATTGATAAGTGTATGGCTAATGATATCACCGCTCCTATTGCCATTAATGTATTTAATGAGATTAGAAGTGAAAAGAATGTAGATGTTTTTGATCGTAAGAAAATAATTTTGATCCCAGATCATTTTACCCCAAATAAGGATGTAGCTTCTGCTATTCAGAGTAAAATTCTTAGGGAATTTGCTATGAGACACAACATAGTTAACTATTTTGAAGTTGGTAGGGGTGGCATTGAGCATTGTCTTATTCCTGAGAAAGGATTAGTGTCCCCTGGAGACGTTTTTATTGGAGCAGATTCACATACTTGTACATATGGGGCTCTTGGAGCCTTTGCAACTGGTGTTGGTTCCACAGATTTAGGTGTAGCGATGGCATCGGGGAAGTGTTGGCTCAAAATTCCAGAGTCAGTTAAGTTCATATTTTCCGGTAAGCTAGGAGAATGGGTTTCCGGAAAAGACTTGATTTTGTATACAATAGGCATGATTGGCGTGGATGGAGCCTCATATAAATCTATGGAATTAAGTGGAGATGTTATTAGTAAATTATCCATGGCAAATAGATTCACAATTTGCAATATGGCCATTGAAGCCGGAGCTAAAAATGGAATCATAGCTCCCGATAAAGTCACAAATTCCTACTTAGAATCAAGCGGTTTTGCTCTCGGTAAGAATTTCCAAAGTGATAAAGACGCTGAATATATTGATATAATAGAAATCGAATGTGATAAAATTGAATCCCAAGTAGCATTACCACATTCGCCCGCAAATGTCAAGCCAATAACAGAAGTTAGTAAAATGAACATAGAAGTAGATCAAGTAGTTATTGGTTCTTGTACGAATGGTAGAATTGAAGATTTACGAATTACAGCGAAAATTTTAAAGAATAAAAAAATAAAACCTAATCTAAGATGTATCATAATACCCGGGACTCAGGAAACATATCTTAAAGCTATAAAGGAGGGTTTAATTGAGATTTTAGTTAAAGCTGGAGCCATCGTGTCTACTCCAACTTGTGGTCCTTGTTTAGGAGGCCATATGGGAATTCTAGGCGAAGGAGAAAGAGTCATATCCACAACAAACAGGAATTTTAAAGGAAGAATGGGGCATATCTCAAGCGAAATTTATTTAGCGAGCCCTGCGGTAGCAGCTTTTTCAGCAATTAAGGGATACATTACATCTCCCCAATTAAAATAATTAAGGAAATTTAAAAAAAGAAAATGAATGGAAAAGTAATCAAATATCACCAGAAAAATATTGACACCGATCTGATTATTCCGGCAAGATATCTAGTAAATTCAGAACCAAATTTTCTAGCAAGCCATTGTATGGAAGATTTAGATCCCCTTTTTGTAAAAAAAGTCAAAGACAACAATTATTCTATCCTCGTTGCGGATTCAAATTTTGGCTGTGGATCAAGTAGAGAACAAGCCCCTTTAGCACTAAAAGCAAGTGGGATAAAATGTATTATCGCACCATCATTTGCTAGGATTTTATTTAGAAATTCTATAAACATAGGTTTACAAATGGTAGAATTATCAAATATTGATAACATAAAAACGGGAGATATGCTTGAGATTGATTTTAAATCAGGAAAAATAGACAATACAACTTCACACCATCACTATAAAGTTACTAAACAACCAGCTTTCCTCCAAGAAATAATTTCCGACGGAGGTTTAGTTAATTACGCAAAAAAAAGATTGATTTAGGTAGCCAATTCATTATTTGAGTTTAGACCTATAGAGTAGGAAAAATAATGTAAAAATTAGTTAAGAGGATTGAAAATTCTCTTAATAATTAGTGAATATAAAGCTTCTATTTCCTTCGAATCAAAAGTTTTCTCTCCAATTAATTGGGTTACATAAAAATTATCAGATCCGTTCTTTTTCATTATCTCAATTGCTTTATTTATTAAAGACTTTTCTGTTGGAACAATTTTCATCTTACCTGTACCAGTTAGCTTAAGAGGATATAAAAAGGAAGTACCCATGTGTTTTCTCAATAAACTTTCAATACCTTCAAACGGTTGAAGATTACCCTTGAATTCTTTCAGATAAATTCCATACTTCTCTTCAATCGCTAAGGACAATTCGTCAATTACATCATAAAACTGTGGAGAAGGTAAATCTTTCATAATAAATATGAGTCTAAAATGTCTAAAGTCTGACATTAAAATTTTAGAGTCTTGGTATTCGAGCTTAACAGTTTGTGACTGTTCCCCTGATCTCGAGAGATCTAATCCAAAAGTACGAATTGCTTCCAAAAATCCTGAAACGAGCGTTGAATTGAATTTTTTCTCAGAAAAAGCCTGATCATATATGTTTAGAGACGACTGTTTTTCAATGATAATAGCGTAATTCAAATTCAAGATATCCATAAATTTATTGATAGTTTTTTCTTTTATTGCAATTTTCTTTCTTTTGCTTTTCTTAGCAAGTACAACTGATGAAGCTGTCACCGCGGATCCTAATCCCACTATAACCACTATACCTATTATTAATGCCCAATCAATTACTTCCGGTAAAATAACACTAAAAACTTGAGTTGCTATGCCCGCATCAGTACCATTAAACCAATAAACAAATGCTTTGTAGGATCCATCCAAGGCGTTCGAAGGAAATGTATAAGTGAAACTATCTGATACAGTAGGGTTTGATTTTGTTGTACTATTAATCTGATCGTTAAATATATCAGTTAATATGAAAGTATAGTTTCCCTCCTTTGGATCGGTAATGAAAAATTTTAATTCCTGACCGGCATAATATTCAGTCCTACTTACATCAAGATTAAAATCAATTTTTGATGAACTAGCGGTTATTTCCCATGAATCACCTTCTGAAATAAAATCATTAGAGATATAGACATAATTTTCAGGATAATTAACATCGATTAAACCAGTAATATTAACAGCATTCCTTAATACAGTAACATCAGACCATTTACGCGGAAAATTAAATTTCACAGAATAGTTGTTAAAATCCGGGTCAATTATAGGATTAACGCTCCAGTAGTTGTCATGGGTTTCTGCTACCTCTATAGTTCCCAGAGAAGTTAAGTAGTTTTCTAAATTGAGATCAAAACTAACATTAAACTGCAAATCTACTGATTGGTTGTGATGAATCGGGAGAATCAAATCACTTTGATTCAAATGAATATTAATATTGGATATTTCCATATTACCACTTCCTGGTGAACCACTCG
>Ga0114922_10005665_pt1 | contig 11504 bp, 5 predicted proteins | sample AartaG_FD_100975 | JGI IMG/M metagenome (GOLD analysis project Ga0114922, IMG submission 100975) | Deep subsurface microbial communities from Aarhus Bay to uncover new lineages of life (NeLLi) - Aarhus_00045 metaG | ecosystem: Environmental > Aquatic > Marine > Oceanic > Sediment | place: Aarhus...
GAGTGTTTTTCATCTATTGGTGTGGTGGAAGTTGTTTCGGGGCGCCAGATGACGCCGAGCGTTATTTCAGATGCAGATGTTCTATTGGTTCGCAGCATCACACAGGTAAATTCGGATTTATTAGCAGGCAGCAGGGTTCGTTTTGTCGGAACGGCAACTATCGGTTTTGAACATATAGACGTTGAGTATCTGGAAAGAAATAATATAGGTTTTGCATCGGCGCCGGGTTCGAATGCCAATTCTGCAGCTGACTATGTTATTGCCGCTCTGCTTGAAATTGGCCACAACCATAACATAACCTTAGAAGGTAAATCAATAGGCATTATAGGTGTAGGTAATGTCGGCAGCAGAGTAGCCAAAAAGTGCATAGCATTAGGAATGAAGGTTAAACTTAACGACCCACCCCTGCAGCGGCAAACCGGCGATGCAAAATACCTGCCGTTGGAAGAGCTCTTCGATTGCGATTTTATAACACTTCATACACCACTAACTTTTGAAGGGATTGATAAAACGTTCCATTTGGCTGACGAGAGATTTTTCAAGTCACTAAAAGCCGGCAGTGTCTTTATAAATACTTCGCGAGGCAGTGTGGTTGAGACTAACGCTTTGAAGACAGCTATTAGTTCGGGTAAAATAAAAGCTGTTGCACTGGATGTATGGGAAAATGAGCCGAACATCGATACCGGGCTTCTGGAAATGGTTGACATTGGCACGCCGCACATTGCCGGCTATTCGTTGGATGGCAAGGTTGCAGGTATGATTATGATTTATAAAGCAGCCTGCAAATATTTTGGACTCAAAAGCAAATTTGGTGCTGAATCATTCTTACCTGAGCCTTCTGTAAAACAGTTGCAAATAAATCCGAGTTACGAAGCCGAGCAAAAGGTTCTATGGGAAGCTGTAGAAAAGATTTACTGTATTAGCGAAGACGATTTGAGAATGAGGCAGATTTTGAACCTCCCGGTAGATAAAATAGGTGAGTTTTTCGACAGCCTGCGCAAAAATTATCCTATACGCAGGGAATTTCAAAATACAAAGATAGTTTTAGAGCCAACTTGTAAATCTATCGTTGAAAAACTTTCTGGTATTGGATTTAAGGAATAGGATGGCAAAAAACCGTGCTGGAAATATTATTGAATGGTCGAAGGGGAGATTGGACTTTTCTACCGGCTGTCTGGTAATGGGTGTTTTAAATGTCACGCCGGATTCGTTCAGCGACGGTGGCTGGTTTCTTGACAAAGACAGAGCGATAGAGCACGGATTACGAATGGTTGCTGATGGTGCTGCAATAATAGATATAGGTGGCGAATCTACTCGGCCGGGTGCTGAACCGGTTTCAGCAGATGGGCAGATAAAGCGGGTAGTTCCGGTGATAAGGGCGCTTGCTGAAAGAATAAATGTGCCTATTAGTATCGATACTTATAACATCGAAGTTGCTAAGGCAGCTTTGGATACTGGGGCAGCAATGCTCAATGATATTACTGCTTTAAGTGATGAACATATGGCCGAATTAGCAGCTGAACACAAAGTGCCCATTGTCCTGATGCATATGCAGGGCACACCTGCCACAATGCAGCTTGAACCAGAATATAACAATGTTGTAAGTGAGGTTTTACAATTTTTGCTGGACAGAGCAAAAAAAGCAGAAGAGTTCGGCATCCCTACAGAGAGAATTTTTATTGACCCCGGTATTGGTTTCGGCAAAACACTTGAACATAATATCTTGTTATTAAAGAACTTAGATAAATTTGTCAAAACGGGCTATCGTGTTCTTGTGGGCACAAGTCGAAAGAGCTTTATCGGAACGATAACCGGCAGGGAAAAACCATCTGAGAGGATATTCGGTACTGCTGCGACGGTTGCTCTATGTGCTATAGCAGGAGTTTCAATCGTCCGCGCTCACGATGTAGCTCAGATGATTGAGGTAATCAAAGTTGTCAATACACTGAAACTTAGACGAGGCGATGAGGAGAAAGTAGAATGATAGTATTTATGATACTTATTGGCGTTGTAACGGTAATTGGTGTTGTAATCATAGCTGCAATCGAATCAAAGCGTATGGAAAAGGGAAAACCATCCGTACTCTCAAGAAGGCCAAAAGAACAAGCCAATAAAACACAAAAGGAATCGTAGGATTGTGCTCCTTATTAAGCAAGACAACCAGTGAACACGAAGGATTGAAAACTGGTTGTTAAAGTTATCGCATCAAAACTGTAATTGCCCCTACGTGGGAAAGGTTCGCTTGAAGTTAGAAAAAGTAAGTTGAGAAAAAGATATCGAAACCTAATTGGTATTCAGTGCGATTTTTAGAGCTTCGTTTGTGTTTTTGACGAATTTGAACTTAAGGCCCTTTTTCGCCTCGGTTGGCACTTCGGGTATGTCCTTTTTGTTTCTGGCAGGTAAGATTACTGTTTTTATACCAGCCTGTTTTGCAGCTAAGATTTTTTCCTTCAGGCCGCCAATGGGCAGGACCAGGCCGCGTAAAGTTATCTCGCCTGTCATAGCGATATCGGGGCGGCTCGGCTTTTGCAACAATAAACTAACCAGCGATGTGAACATTGCCAATCCTGCACTTGGGCCGTCTTTCGGAATTGCTCCTGCAGGGACGTGAATGTGATAATCGAATTTTTTAAATCTTTCGGCGTCGATTTTTAACGCTTTCGCATTTGCCTTAACGATGGAAAACGCAGCTTGGGCGCTTTCCTTCATAACATCGCCTATGTGACCCGTCAGTTGCAGCCCGCCCTTGCCGGGCATAACAGCTGATTCGATAAAGAGCAGCTCACCGCCAACAGGTGTAAAGGCAAGGGCTGTTGCAACACCGGGTATTCCTGTCCGCAGTGCCACTTCGGATTCGAACCGTGTAGGGCCTAAGATTTTTGAAAGCTCTTTTTTGCCGATAGTTGCCCGCCTCCGTTTGTCCTTTGCAATATCGGTGGCGATGGCGCGGCAGATTGCAGCTATATTTCTTTCGAGGTTCCGCACCCCTGCCTCGCGTGTATAGTCCCGAATTATACTGAGCGTCGCATCATCTTTTATGGTGAGCCGGTTCCTGCTCAGGCCGTGCTCTGCAAGCTGGCGGGGGATGAGATATTTCTTTGCGATGTGCAGTTTCTCATTTTCGGTATAACCCGGCAGTTCAATGACTTCCATCCTGTCGTGCAGTGCCGGCGGGATGGGGCCCGTGTAGTTTGCGGTGCCGATGAACATTGTTTTGGACAAATCAAATGGCTGGTCGAGGTAATGGTCGGTAAAACTAAAGTTTTGTTCAGGGTCAAGGACCTCAAGCAGGGCACTTGCAGGGTCGCCTCTAAAATCGGCTCCAATTTTATCAAGTTCGTCGAGCATAAACACCGGGTTTCTGCTTCCTACCTTTCTCAATTCCTGCAGGATTCTGCCGGGCAGAGCCCCAATATACGTTCGTCGATGCCCGCGGATGTCGGCTTCGTCCCTTATTCCGCCAAGCGATATGCGAATAAATTTCCTCCCCATAGCACGTGCGATGGATTTGCCGAGTGAGGTCTTGCCTACGCCGGGAGGGCCGACAAAACATAAAATGGGGCTTTTACCCTTTGGATTTAACTTGCGCACAGCCAGAAATTCGAGGATACGTTTTTTTACCTTCCGCAGGTCATAGTGGTCGGCGTTAAGTATTCGCTCAGCCTTTTTTATATCAAGCTGCTCTTTCGTCTGGATTGACCACGGCAGTTCACAAACCCAGTCCAGATACGTTCGAATGACGCTGTATTCAGGCGAAGCAGCCGGAATTTTGCTTAGTCTGTCCAGCTCCCGAAAGGCTTCGGTCTCGACTTTTTCGGGCATTTTTGCTTTTTTGATATTCTTGCGGATTTCCTTGAGCTCCTCAGTCTGGCGGTCCTCCCTGCCAAGCTCGGTCTCAATGGCTTTTAACTGTTCCTGGAGGAAATATTCCCGCTGATTTTTCTCCACGGACTCTCTGACCCGACCCTGAATCTTGTGGCTAAGCTCCAATACTTCCAATTGAGAAGCTAAAGCAACCGATATTTTTTCGAGGCGTTTGGTAGCATCGGTTTCCTCAAGCAATTGTTGTTTTTCGGCAATGCCAAGGCTCAGATTGGCTGCTAAAAAATCTGCTAGGGCGGATGGATTCTCAATATTTTCCAGCAGCACAGATGCTTCTTCAGGGACGTTGGGACTTAATGCTATGACGCGGTTGGCTGTCTGGCGAACACTCACAATAAGCGCACGCAGCTTTTTGGTCATTTTGCCCTTGACGTCAAGCAGCTGAACTGCAGCCTTTAGGTAGGGCTCTGTTGCTATTGGCTTTACTATTTTAAAGCGTGTTATGCTGTGGACCACAACGTTGATTGTGCCGTGGGGTATCTTGATGACTTTCAAAACCGAAGCGGCGGTTCCCACAGGGTAAATGTCGCTAAAATCAGGTCTGTCAGTCTCGGGGTTATGCTGCGTAACAAGTCCTATTATGGATTCATTGGGTTCGGCGTCGGCAAGCAGACGTCTGCTTCTTTCCCTCCCAATTGCCAGCGGCGTTACCGTGCCGGGGAAAGACACGACATTTCGTATCGGTAAGATGCCGATTACCTCCGGCAGTTTAAATTCGTGGTTGTGCTCGTGTGATTGGCCGGCTTCGTTCTTCAAATTCTGCTCAAGGCTTGCAATTGAATCTTCTTTTGTCATATCTGATTAACCAGTTAAGATTAGAAAAGAACAAACTTTTGGGTGTTCAGCATGCTATTTATATCGGCTATTTTTCAGACAAACTAAAACAGTATGCGATTCAGATTAAATACTAAAAATCAATGACCGCTTTAATTACTCGTTTACTTGATGCCCGAATGGTAACTTTGCAGCGATTTTACAGGGCAGGTAGCGGTTCGATAGGCGGTAATACCCTTCACAGCCGCCGCAGCTGCAGCTGTTGTGGTGATATAAGGGACCTTGTACTTGATAGCTGCCTTGCGGATGTAAGAATCATCGTATTTGCTTAACTTGCCACTGGGAGTGTTAATAACAAGCTGAATCTCGGCGTTCTTAATAGCATCTACAATGTTGGGTCTTCCCTCATGCATCTTGAGTATATGCTCGCTTTTAATTCCCTTATCTTTGAGAAACCGGTGAGTTCCTTCGGTTGCCTTGATTTTGAAGCCGAGTTTAACGAAGTCCTTTGCTATTGCAGCAACATCAGATTTGTCCTTATCAATGACTGTTATAAGAACAGTTCCTTCCGAAGGTAGTGATAGTTTTGTGCCATCCTGTGCTTTAAAGAAGGCCAGGCCGAATGAGTCGGCCAGGCCCAACACTTCACCGGTGGAGCGCATCTCTGGCCCAAGGAGAGGGTCAACGGTGTGGAACATATTAAATGGAAAGACCGCTTCTTTTACACCGAAGTGTGGAATCGAGCGTTGTTGTAAATTAAGGTCGGAAAGTTTTTTGCCGAGCATAAGCTGCGTTGCCGCGCGGGCCATCGAAATGCCGCAGACCTTGGAAACCAACGGCACAGTTCGCGATGCACGCGGGTTAGCTTCCAGTACGTAGACAATATCATTGGCTATCGCATACTGCATATTCATCAGACCAACGACGTTTAATTCTGTCGCTATCTTTTTGGTGTATTCGCAAATGGTGTTAATATGCTTCTTTGGTATACTGACAGGTGGAATTACACAAGCCGAATCTCCTGAATGAATACCAGCCAGTTCAATGTGCTCCATAACTGCAGGCACAAAGGCATCAGTGCCGTCGGAGATAGCATCAGCCTCAGCTTCAGTGGCGTTTTCGAGAAATTTGTCTATCAGAATGGGTCTTTCGGGTGTTACTTCCACCGCCGCGGCGACATACTCCTCTAACATTTCTTCATCGTGGACAACCTTCATTCCCCGTCCGCCGAGAACATAAGAGGGCCGGACCATTAATGGATAGCCAATCCGCTTGGCAATGGCGATAGCTTCCTTAAGATTGCTTGCCATACCCGATTCGGCCATAGGTATGTCGAGCTTTTTCATCATTGCGCGGAAGCGGTCGCGGTCCTCAGCCAAATCTATTGTCTCTGGTGATGTCCCGATTATTTTCACACCGGCCTGGGCAAGTTCGTTGGCAATATTAAGCGGTGTTTGGCCGCCGAATTGTACGATAACTCCCTCGGGTTTTTCCTTTTCGTATATGCTCAACACATCCTCGACTGTAAGCGGCTCAAAATAAAGCTTGTCGGAAGTGTCGTAGTCTGTCGAGACTGTCTCCGGATTGCAGTTGACCATAATCGATTCGAAGCCTTCGTCACGTAGAGCGAAGGCAGCGTGGACACAGCAGTAATCAAATTCTATTCCCTGGCCGATGCGGTTTGGTCCACCGCCCAGGACCATTATCTTGCGTTTGTCACTTACACCAACCGTATCGGGGGCGTTGTAGGTGGAGAAATAATAGGCTGCATTTTCGACACCACTGACTGGGACAGCCTCCCAAGCCTCGACCACGCCCAGTTTTATGCGATGCTTGCGGATTTTCTCCTCCGGCACATCGAGCAGTTGGGCGAGGTAGCGGTCGGCAAAACCGTCCTTTTTGGCCTGTGTCAGCAGCTCATCGGGAAGTTTTTTGCCTTTGAACTTCAGAATTTTTTCCTCGAGCTCGACAAGCTCTTTCATTTGTTCGATAAACCATCGTTTGATGTATGTCTTCTCGAAGAGGGTGTCGATATCGGCTCCTTTGCGCAGCGCCTCGTACATAATAAACTGACGTTCGCTTGATGCCGTGCTGACTAAATTCAGCAGTTCATCAAGGGATAGTTTATTGAAATTCTTTGCGAAACCCAGGCCGTATCGGCCGGTTTCGAGGGAACGAATCGATTTTTGAAAGGCCTCTTTATAATTCTTACCGATACTCATCGCCTCGCCGACTGCTTGCATTTGCGTTCCCAATTTGTCCTCAAGGCCTTTAAATTTTTCAAAGGCCCAACGTGCAAATTTGACAACAACGTAATCACCGGACGGCGTGTACTTTTCGAGTGTGCCGTCTCTCCAGTATGGTATCTCATCCATCGTCAGGCCGCCGGCCAGAAGCGAGGAAACAAATGCTATTGGAAAACCCGTGGCTTTTGAAGCGAGCGCTGAGGAGCGCGAGGTTCTTGGGTTGATTTCAATTACAACCACTCGGCCGGTATCGGGGTCGTGAGCGAACTGTGTGTTAGTGCCGCCTATGACTTCGATGGCATCAACAATGTCGTAGGAGTATTTTTGCAGACGCTCTTGCAATTCCGGGGCAATAGTCAGCATAGGGGCGGTACAGTATGAATCACCCGTGTGTACGCCCATTGCATCGACGTTTTCAATAAAGCAGACAGTTATTTTCTGTCCTTTGGCGTCCCGAACCACTTCCAGTTCCAATTCCTCCCATCCTAACACAGATTCCTCGACGAGGATTTGATTTACGAGGCTTACGGAAAGACCGCGTGCAGCTACTGTCCGTAGTTCTTCAATATTGAAGACCGCACCACCGCCGGTGCCGCCCATCGTGTACGCCGGCCGGATTATAATCGGATAACCGATTTCATCGGCTATTTTTTCAGCTTCTTCCACGCTAAAAGCCAGCTTACTTTTTGGCATCTCAATGCCAAGACGATTCATTGTGTCCTTGAATGCACCACGGTCTTCGCCCCGCTTGATGGCATCGATCTGAATCCCGATTACTTTGACGCCATATTTTTCGAGAACACCTGCCTGCGCAAGTTCAGAAGATAAATTAAGCCCACTCTGGCCCCCAAGGTTGGGCAGTAGCGCATCAGGGCGTTCGGCTTCGATGATTTTCGTCATTGTCTGGAGATTAAGCGGCTCAATATACGTTGCATCAGCCATACCTGGGTCTGTCATAATGGTAGCAGGGTTGGAATTGACCAGTACTATCTCATAGCCCAGCTTGCGGAGGGCCTTGCAGGCTTGCGTGCCGGAGTAATCAAATTCGCAGGCCTGGCCAATGACAATCGGACCGGAGCTAATTATCATCACTTTTTTTATGTCGTCTCGCTTCGGCATCTAAAATTCCCCTGTTTCTCTTTTTTAACTGAATATTATGACTAACTTAGGATTAAATTGCGATGGATTAAACTATATAAAAATTTGTTTGTCAAATAAGAAAAGTTTATAAGTTTGGTAAGTGGAATTGATTTTGCTAACAATCACCAATCTTTGTTTAGGATGTGCTTTCCTGCTCTGCAAAATATGAACTACGGGCAAAGGGCGTCGATATTACCCAGGAAAAGCCAAGGTCGAAAGCCTTATGCTTCCAGAAGTCGAATTTCTCAGGCGGTATGTATTCGATTACTTCGAGTGAATCTTTTGATGGTTTTAGATATTGGCCGATTGTGATTCGGCTGCACCCAGCTTCGCGCAAATCTCTTAGAACCTCTTCGACCTCATCATCTGTTTCTCCCAACCCAAGCATAATCGAGGATTTAGTCTGGATACTATATAAGCTCACCTTGGCCATTTTAAGCAGGTTCAGCGACCGCTGGTAATTGCCGCCGGCTCTTACTTTTCGATATAGAGTTGGAACTGTTTCTAAATTGTGGGCAAATATGAAAGGTAGTGCACCCTTGAGAGCTTCTATTGCCTCAACCTGACAATCGCGAAAGTCAGGCGTCAGTATTTCAAATTTAACATCCGGGCACTGCTGTCTTACCTCGTTAATGCAATTGCGAAAATGGCTCGCACCGCCATCTGCTAAATCATCACGGTCGACACTGGTAATCACCAGGTATTTCAGGCCCATTTGCTTTGCCATCTCAGCTAACCGCTGCGGCTCAGTCGGGTCCGGCGGGGCGGGTTGGCCCGTCTTTACTGAGCAAAATCCGCAGTTCCGTGTGCAGATATTACCTAATATCAGAACTGTTGCCGTCCCTCTATCCCAGCACTGGCCTCGATTTGGACAATTAGCATTATGGCATATCGTCTCAAGACCCAGCGAGCTTAGTATTTCACTGGTATCTTCATATGTTTTGCCGGTCGGTAGACGTCTTTTCAACCACTGCGGTAATTTTCGTATCTCGTTTGAGTTTGAAAAGTGCTTGATAAGCAGTTGCTTCAACCGTTCTTTTATCTGGTTCATTGAGTAGTGTCTGCCGGTCTCTTTAAATGCCGATGTCATTTCTACATCATCCAGGCCGCACGGCACGATAAAATCGAAGATGCTCAGGTCATTCTGAATATTTATCGCCATACCATGATAGGTTACAGATTTCGATACCCGCACGCCGATAGAAGCGATTTTCTTCTCGCCGACCCACAGCCCGGGCAGACCCTTTCGCCTCTCAGCCTGTACTCCTAATTCCTCCAGCAGCTCTTTTCCTGTCGCTTCCAGCTCTCTGATATATTCGCTAATACCAAGGCCAAGCTCCCGCAGATGTAGAATTGGATAGATGACTAATTGCCCCGGGTTATGTGCCGTTGTGCCGCCACCTCTGCGTATATCGATTACGTCTATACCTATGTGTGCCAGCGTGTTGCAGTCGGCCAGCAGCTTATTGGTGCTTTCTCTGGCACCGAGAGTAATAACAGGCGGATGTTCTGCTATTAAAACGGTATCTGGTATCTTGCCCTCACGTCTTTTTTTGTGTAGTTCATACTGTTCCTGCAGTACCTGCCGGTAATCGGCAACGCCGCAATCACAAATCCTCAAAGAACGATTTTTAGTTTTTTCAACAACTGTCAACACGGTAGTTTCTGAATTTTTATGGGCTCACAAGCTCTAATTGCACGGTATCCTTCAGCACTGTTCCAATCTCGAGTGGTTTCTGTTCATCACTGAGATGCCCGAAGCTGACACCGTCTCTGCCACCCGTTGAATAACCGGCTACAAGTAGCCGAATGCGGTCACCTTCCACGTATGAGCGACTACTCTGCCTTCCGTCAGAGCGTACCAAAATACCATAGCCGTCGGCATCTTTCAGGCAAGCCCACCTGATATTGCGTTTTGTAGAACGGAAATCATTAGTGCCCAGAGCATTGCTATCTAATAACCATGGCCAGGGCGGTTCTGTGTGCCGTTTTATCTCAGGCCACTTGCCATCGCGGAATGCCTTGGCCCGGCCGCTTGCTCGACCAATGTGATTATCATGATAAACAGTCCATAGTGCTTTACGTTCCCAGGAAAGCCTGTCGCATGTTTTTGGCAGGTCGAAAACAACACCCATCTGGCGAATATGCGACGGGTCTGGTTCATCGTTCCACATGTGCTCACCAGGCTCAGGCTCTTGCTCATAAGTAAAATTATAGGAAACACTCAATTGTCCCGTACTGTTGATTAGCATTGTATAAGTGCCGGTAGCTTCCTGGTATCTTCCCTTGACATGGATTTCGACCCCATCAGTTCTTTGTTTGGCGCTAACTTCATCCGCCTTCCATTGACTGCAGGTGTCATTCAACGGCTCAATGTCATCCCTATGGGTTGGCTCGCATTTTCCACCTCCAAACTGCAGCACCATCAGAACAGGACCCCCGATAAGAACCGCTTGGCCGTCAATCTCAGCACTTTGGATTTGACCTGTCTTTCGGTCAAAGACCCAGCTAAAACGTTCGCCTTTGACGGTAAAATTATTGTCATCTTGCATTAATTCTATTTTGCAGCTCGCAGCAATACTTGGTTTAGGTGCAGTTTCCTCGCAGCTGCCAATAGGCAAAAGATACGAGTCAATAAGAAAACCACGTGGACTGTAGAATTCAAGCATCAGCTTTTTACCTCTGAGTTCGGTGGTCTTTGGCTCAATCGTAATTATTCCACTGCTCTGTGGAGGAATGTCAGCTTTTACTGTTCCCGCACCAGCTAAGGCCCATCCGATTCCAATTTCACTTAAGTTCGTAAAGTCATGACGGTTCTCAATCGGCACCTTTATAGCCTCGCCTTTATTGGGGATATTGATTGTCTTTATGGGAATTTTAATCGGCGAATAAGCCTTTTTGATGTGCCAGTATTCCGGCTTGGTCCTCCGCCAGCCATCGATGGGTCCCCAGCTGCCATAGCCGGTGGACTGACCCGTGGGCAGGTGGAAAATGTCATCAACGCCGGACCATATAGCGCCACCGAGACAGCCCTTAGCAGCATTCATTTTTTCCCAGATTCGGGCAAAAGCTCTTCCCCAGTCCTCCCGAACGCCGGGGTCGGTAACAAGTTCACTACGGTTATAACAGTTAAGGTGCATATATTCATCGAAAAGAACAGGTGTATTGAACTTAGAAAGCTCATCTGATATATCCTCTCCAGGGTAGTGATGCGACATAATATCAAGCTCTTGCCGCCAGCTGAAAATCCGTGGCCGGCTGGCATCTGCTTTGCGAATGGCCTCTGCCGATTTTTCAAAATTTTTGCCCCAAATCGATTCGTTTGCCGCCGACCAGATGATAATGCACGGATGGCTGCGGTCTCGCTGTACCATCTCAAGTGTTTGCCGAACAACTACATCAAGGTATTCAGCCCTGTCTTTCTTTTTCTTTTCATGGCGAAATGCCCAGCAAAATGGTGCC
>Ga0114922_10005666_pt1 | contig 11503 bp, 7 predicted proteins | sample AartaG_FD_100975 | JGI IMG/M metagenome (GOLD analysis project Ga0114922, IMG submission 100975) | Deep subsurface microbial communities from Aarhus Bay to uncover new lineages of life (NeLLi) - Aarhus_00045 metaG | ecosystem: Environmental > Aquatic > Marine > Oceanic > Sediment | place: Aarhus...
AGCTCGCGCGGAGCTGCGAACGAAGATCACGCCTCCACCCGCGTGAAACACCGCGCGAACTGACCCTTGACGCTTCGCGTAAAGGGGGGCAGTTCGCGGCTCGCAACGGCGAGAATCGGTCAGTTTGAGGAATCAGATGCGATTGCTCTGACAGCGAGGTTCTTCCTCCAGCCGCGCTCTTTGGGAAAGGCCTGCACCCTGGTACAATCCGTCACCATCGTAGCCGTGCTGCTGGCACCGGATGTGCCAGTGGCTTTCCGGCGTCTGTTGCCGGGTCTGTACTACTTGACCGGCGGGCTGGCTGCGGCGGCCGCCCTCGATTATCTGCGCATCGGGAACCGCTTCGCCCGCCAGGTCCATCAGGAAAGCATGCAGCGGGAACACGTCGATGAGTGATTCTCCTTTCTCCCCCATCGAGCAAGCCTTCGCCGAGCTGCGCGAAGGCCAGATGATCATCCTGGTCGATGACGAGGACCGCGAGAACGAGGGCGACCTGGTGATGGCCGCCCAGAAGATCACGCCCCAGGCCATCAACTTCATGTTGCACCATGGGCGGGGCGTCCTCTGCCTGCCCATGACCCGGCAGCGCTGCGAGGAACTCAACCTCCATTTTCAGACGCCACAGAACACGTCGCAGTTCGGGACGGCGTTCACCGTGACCGTCGATGCCCACCCGCGTTTCGGGGTGACCACCGGCGTCTCGACGGCCGACCGCTGCAAGACCATCGAGGTGGCCTGCGCGCCGGACACGCAGCCGGGGGACCTGGTCCGCCCCGGGCACGTCAACCCCCTGATGGCTCGGGACGGCGGCGTGCTGGTCCGTTCGGGTCAGACCGAGGGCTCGACCGACCTGCTGAAACTGGCCGGCCTGACGCCCATGGCCGTTCTGATCGAGATCATGAACGCCGACGGCACCATGGCCCGGGTGCCGGATCTGACCCGGTTCGCGGCCGAGCACGGCCTCAACATCTACACTGTGGCCTCCATCGTCGAGTACCGCCAGAAGCACGAGCAGTTCGTCCGCCGCGGCGAGGAGATCAACTTCCCCACCGAGTTCGGCGATTTTACGCTCATCGAATACCGCACGCCGATCGAAGCCGAGCCGCACCTGGCCCTGTGCTGCGGCGGAGTGGGCCGGCGCGACAGCAACGGCCGGCCGATCATCCACGAAGGACCCGTCCTGATCCGGGTGGAGTGCGAGTGCATGACCGGGCACGTGTTCCACTCGGCCCGCTGCGACTGCGGCGAGCAGCTTCGCGAGTCCATGCGGCTGGTGCAGAAGCAGGGCAAGGGGGCGGTGATTTATCTCCGGCAGGAGGGCCGCGGCATCGGTTTGCACAACAAGCTCAAGGCCTACAAGCTCCAGGACCAGGGGCTGGACACGGTCGAAGCCAACCTCGAACTCGATCTGCCGGTCGATCGCCGCGACTATGGCGTCGGGGCTCAGATCTGCCGCGATCTGGGCTTGAGCAAGGTGCGCGTGCTGACCAACAACCCCAAGAAGGTCAGCCGGTTGGAAGTCTACGGCCTGACCATCACCGAGCAATTGCCCATCCGCATCCCGCCCAACGAGCACAACATCCGCTACCTGCGCACCAAACAAAAAAAGATGGGCCACCTGCTGGGAGATCTGTAGGGCGCGGGGGTAGCCAGGGTGCCCCATCCTTGCGCAGCAAGGGTGGGGGACGGATGCCCTTGCAGCGGCAGGCCCCCTGCCTTATACTGCCCGTATCTTGACCAACAGCGGCTGCCGGACCTGACTAGGGTGGCCCATCCTCACTGGGGGTGGGGGACTGCCGGAGTCATTTCGTGGGCAGGAGTGTGACCTATGCAGCAAGCCCACTGCAACCGGGGTATGCTCATTCGCGGAAGCAAGTACCGGAGCCCTTGTGCGACTCGGATCTGCGGGTCATAATCCTCCTGACGTTCGGTCAATGTTTGGTCACTGTGTGGCGTGAGACTAATGGCCAAGCGTGTTCCAACAACGAAGGGCACCGAGAACAAGGGCCTCATCGCAATTGTCCAGTTCGCGGACAACCTCGGATGGGCTTGGCGGCCCACACCCAACGACGATTACGGCTTGGATGGCGAGCTTGAACCTGTTGAGGAGGGGGAACCGACGGGCAAGATCATCAAGGTTCAGGTGAAGTCCGGACGGAGCTATCTGAAGGGCGAGACCGACTCCAGCTTCTACTACCTTGCGTCCAAGGATGACCTGCAATACTGGGACAGTGTCAACGTGCCCGTGTTGCTCGTCGTCCACGACCCTGCTAGCGGACGAACCTACGGCGCGGAGGTCCACTCCGCTCTCCAGGACGACCCTTCCGTTCGCCGCACCCGGCGAATCCCCTTTGACAAGGGAGAGAACCTCCTTGCTCAAGCATCCGAGTCGCGATTGCTTGCCGTCGCCAAGGACGAGCAACGCTCGGGCCGTATCTTTCGCCGCCCCGGCGGAGGGCTTAGCGAGAATCTATACTCTAACCTGCTCCCCATCCTCAGCCTGCCGAGGTTCATCTACGGGGCCCCCACGGACTGCCGAACGCAGGCGGATATCCGGACCAGGCTCGGAGAGCGCCGAAAAACACCTGCTATACCGGCGGACGGAATGCTGTGGACGTTTGCAGATCTGAACGCCCAGGACTGCTCGCTGCGAGTTCTCTGCAATGCCGCGAAGATCACACGGCAGAGTAGACATGATTGGCAGGCAGACCCGAATCGGAGCCGGCTGCTTGTGCAACTCTTCAACACCTGCCTCAGAAAGAAGCTCGCCGCCAACGGCCTTATCTACGATCTCGACAAGAACCGCTACTACTTTCCGCCTGACGATGGCGGCGAGAGGCGGTTCACCTGGCGGTCACTGAGAAACCAAATCAACAAGCCTGTTGTCTATCCGCATGTTGGATCAACTGGCGCGGTTGACTATTGGGTCCACTGGGCCGCCAGGTTTCGCTTCATGTTTTTTGGACGACCAGCTTACCTGATGGTCGAACCGGCGATGGTTTTCACGAGAGATGGAACGCAGCTTGTTGGTGGTGAAGAAATGGGGAGGCTGGCCACTGCCCGTGCCTCGCATCGATATAACCGAAATGTGCTCGGATTCCTATTCTTCTGGAAAGAGTTCCTGCGCGAGGGGAATCGGGATATCGTTGTGTTCGGTGCCCCACCGCCGCAACGTTTGGCTGCACATGGGAGTTTCGTTGGGGCGTTGGCTGAATTTGGGATTCACGGTGACACGATCACGGTGACGGAAGTCGGCAAAGATCTCGACGAGATCGACTTGACGCTCAGCGATGACGAAGCCGACGACTTCGAAGGCGAAAGCCTCGGTCACTTGGAGGTCGAGGAACTCGACGACGAGGGCGACACGGAGCATCAGGGCGACGCATGAGCCGGGGCGCGAGCAGACACGATAATCAAGGGAGGCGGACGCGAAAACGAGAGAAGCCTGCGCTGCGCGTCTCGTATCTTGAGGAACCCAAGCTGATCTTCGGCGATCAACAGGAAGAACCGAACCCGAAACTCGGCCTCTTCAACTTTGGCCCTTATTCGGTGAGGGACGGGGCCAGACATCCAACTCGCATCCGCCTGGGCATCATCGGCAGCGGCCAAACCGTGGCGGACTGCAAAGCCTGGCTGTCTCGCATCGAGGAGCCAATTGACCCGGTGGGGAGGGCCCGCAAACAGGTCACGCCCTTCCCAGGGTTCGCGTCAGATCGAGGTCCGTTTCAGAGCGCGTTCGTCGTTGATCAACCCTGCGTCCGCACGCTGAGCGACAACGAGATCACCGCGGTCACCGATATAGTTGATCGCCGACGCGCTTTCGAGGAGGGACTCAAACTTCTCCTGACACAAATCCAGATGGTGGCCCAGGACCACCACCCAGCTGTCATCATCGTCGCACTTCCTCAACGGCTCTATGATGCGTGCCGAGCGGTCGGCGGTCCGCGAGACAGGTCAGGCCAAGTCAAACTCACGCCAGCAGAGCGCGCCCTCCAACGGTTGGCGCGCAGACAACGAAAATTGCGGCAGGCGCTCCTATTCGAAGATCTCTATAACGTTGACAGCGACCAGCAGCTCATTTACCGCAACTTTCGTCGGGCGCTGAAGGCACGCGTCATGAGATGGGGGGTCCCGATCCAGATTATGCGTCCTCGATCGTTCTACGACGAATCGGCCCACGCGGGCCTTGACGACAAGCTCGCGGCGCTCAGACGACTCGCCGTTCAGGAGCCCGCGACCAGGGCATGGAACTTCTGCTCGGCCATGTATTTCAAAGCCGGCGGCGTGCCGTGGCGGCTGGCAGGTATACCGGGCGGTACGTGCTTTGTCGGCATATCCTTCTTCAGGCATGACACTGTGGCCAATCCGCACATGCACACCAGCCTGGGACAGGTCTTTACCGACCACGGTGATGCGCTCGTGGTTCGAGGCGAACGGTTCGAGTGGGATGTGGCTAGGCAGGGAAGTCCTCACCTCAGCCCAGAGCATGCTCACCGGCTTGTCGAAACGGTCATCTGTATGTACGAGCAGCACGTACATGCACCCCCGACCCGGCTTATCGTTCACAAGTCATCGCGGTTCACGGAGGACGAGCGAAGCGCCTTCGTTCAGGGCATCCGCGCCAGCAAAGTGGCATACTACGATCTCGTGGCCATATATCCTCGTGGAATACGCTTGTTTCGGGCTGGGACGTACCCACCAGCCAGAGGTACGCTGGTGCAGATCCCGAGTGGGGGCGAGTTACTGTACACGATGGGCTATATTCCGCAGCTTGACACGTACCCGAAAGGGCATGTCCCGAAGCCGATTGAGATAATCGAACGCTACGGGGACAGCGACCTGGGGACGGTTTGCGAGGAGATTCTCGGCCTCACCAAGCTCAACTGGAATTCCACGGACTTTGCGGGGGCATTTCCGATTACGCTGCGGTTCTCGCGTGGCGTCGGGGATGTGCTGACTGAACTGCCCGACGAGGATGAACCGCAGCCGCACTATCGCTTTTACATCTGAGTCGGGTAGGGCAGGTGGTTGTGCCGACTCGTCGGCACGTCCACCTGCCTATACCATCGAGCCGGCCAAAAACGGAGAAGGCAAGCGAAGGCGGATTCTTCCGAGAATCGTGGCGGCAGGCGAACCCCCGGCAGGCCGGGGAACCGCCTGCCGTACAGCCCTCCGGCTAATCCGCCCCCCAGCCGCCGCCATGGTCAATTCGCCATTCGCAACTCGCTATGCGCTATTCGGGTACTCGCGCGCCATGTTCTTTTCAGGAAGAACGACGAGGCCGCGCCCATCCTGTGCGCCGCCTTAGCGACCTGACGCAGGACGGCCGCGCGAAATGGGCACCCAATGCCGGCCAATGAAGTGACACAGCAGGAGATTCAGAAAACGCGGTATGCCACGAAACAGCTAACCCCACCGCGGAGCATAACACACGCCACCACAAGGATTTAGGACCAAAAATCCCGCGCCCAACTCCGCCAAACTCAGTCAAACTCGTCATAATTGCGCGCAAAAGATGCACAGACTCGCGCGGAACCGCCCACTTCGAGGTCAAACAACCGACCGGATGGCCCATTGCATGGGTGCACATGCGCCCCGTCCTCGCGGAGCAAGGGTGCGGAAAGATCTGTGCCATCATGCCACGGCCGTGGTCTCGCGCCGTTCGACCGGCTCGAACTTGGCGCTGACCCGGGTGCTGACGCCCGGCTCCTGCATGGTGATGCCGTACATCTGGTCGGCTACGGTCATGGTCCGCTTGGCGTGGGTGATGATGATGAACTGCGACTGCTCGGCGGCCCAGACCGCCACAGGCGCACAACTCCAGCGGGTCATGAGCGAACCTCCTGTTCGATCTGACAAACCTCGCTCGTTCGCGCGAACAACTAATCCCAATGTCGGCGCTGACCAATCCTGGCCTCCAACTTATGGGTAAGGCTCAGGCAGGAGGCCGGTGCCACAAGCCTCGCCACAACCGACCGGGCCTGACGTTGGGCGGGCCCCCGCCTTTTCGCTACAATCGCCGACCGGATTGTGCCGCGTAGGCATCGCTGCGGGCATCGGAGGCGGTGGTGATGAGACGCTTGGGTTCCAGGGTTTGGGGTTTTCTCTGCGGAATCGGCATCCTGGGTCTGCTCAGCGGTTGCGACGACGCCGGCGTGACGGACATCGTGTTCGGTGCCCTGCGTCTGGCGTTCGGAATCGTGGATGTGGCCACGTAGCAAGACCGAGTCCCGTAGGGACCAAAGAAACCTGCAGTGCTTGCGCCTCGGGGCTACTGACCCTCGTCCCTCCGGTGCTGGGTCACGCAGGTCGTATACTGATACTCTTACGAACACTCGGGAGTGTTGCTCGTGAAATACGACACCATCATCGCCGGCGGCACCCTGGTCACCGCCGCAGGCACAATGCGCGCCGACCTGGCCATCCAGGGCGAGAAGATCGCCGCCGTGGGCAGGGACCTGGCCAAAGGGCAGCCCAGCGGCGTGCGGGTCATAGAGGCCAAGGGCAGCTACGTCCTGCCCGGCGGGGTTGACGTACACGTGCACCTGGAGCTGCCCTTCTGCGGGACGGTTTCCTCGGACGACTTTGACTCGGGCACCCGGGCCGCCGCCCGGGGCGGGGTGACCACGGTGATCGACTTTGCCATCCCCTACGGCCACGACACGCTCAAACAGGCCGTCGAGAAATGGCACGCCAAGGCCCGGGGCAAGGCCTGTGTCGATTACGCCTTCCACTGCTGCATCACCAACTGGAAGCGCCAGGCCAGGGAACTGCCCGGGATCATCGACCTGGGCATCCCCACCTTCAAGCAGTTCATGATCTACGAGAGCGAGGGCTGGCAGAGCGACGATGCAGCCATGTACGAAGCCCTGGAGCGCCTCAGGGACCTGGGCGGGATGCTCATGGTCCATGCCGAGTCCAGCCGGGTGCTGGAGCTGCTCATCGCCCGGCATCACAACAGAGCCGAGATGAAAAAGCACGGGGCCTATCTGCACGCTGTGACCCGCCCGAACTACATCGAGGCCGAGGCCATCCAGCGGGCCATCACCTGGACCGAAGCCGCCGGCGGGACACTGTATGTCGTGCACATGTCCACTGCGGAAGGGGCCGATCTTGTAAAGGCTGCTCGCCAGCGCGGCGTCAACGTCTTTGCCGAGACCTGCGCCCAGTATTTGACCCTGGACGATTCGCTCTTCGCCGGCCAGGACGGGCATCTGTACGCCACCTGTCCGCAAATCAAGAAGAAGTCGGACCAGCAGCGCCTCTGGAAAGGCCTGCGGGACGGCGAGGTCTGCGGCGTCTCCACCGACACGTGCAGCTTCACCCGCAAGCAGAAGGCCACGTGGAAGGGCGACTGGACCAGGATCCCCATGGGTATGCCGGGGCTGGAGACGCTGATGCCGGTGGTCTACACCGAGGGCGTGCTCAAGCGGCGGATCACGCTGGCGCAGTTCGTCCAGAAGGTCTCGACCGCCCCGGCCAAGATCATGGGGCTGTATCCGGGCAAGGGCTCGCTGGACGTTGGGACCGATGCGGACCTGACCATCATCCACCCCAAGAAGCGCATCAAGGTGGACTGGCGCAAGATGGAGACCAATGCCGACTGGAACCCGTATCAGGGCCGGGAGCTGGCCGGCTTCGCCGAAGCCGCCTTCTGCCGCGGCCGGCAGATCGTCGAGGACTACAAGTTCGTCGGGGCCAACGGCTACGGAAAGTACCTGCCGCGGTCAAAACCCGGTGTTCTATAGCGGAAAGGCCGAAGCCGCTTTCGATAGTCCCCATTCGCTATTAGCCATGACGCTCACGGCAGAGCCAGGTTGCCCAGCGACAGCGGATCGTAGACGTTCCGGGCGGCGCCCGACCAGTTGGAGAACTCCTGCCGGGCCAGGTCGAAGCGGGTCAGGTTGAGGCCCCAGATTTGCCGACCCTCGGTCCGCACGCCGAAGGCCTGCAGGGGGATGCGCACTTCCGCCACCCAGCGGTCGTGGTGGATCTGCACAGCCGCTGCCAGGCCCGCCGCCCAGGGCCGGCAGACGCCGGTCGGCGGGACGGTGCCGATACCCCGCTCGCAGAACCAGCCGTTGGGCTTGAGCACCACGTGGAACAGGTCCGACGTCGAACGCGTGCCCGCATTCGTCGGATCGATCAGGATTTCGACCAGCTCTTCGCCGATGGGCACGCCGTCCTCGTAGCGGACGTAGTTGCGCTGACCGCGCGGCAGCGCCTCGGTGCCGCCAATGAAGCCGTTGAAGGCGAAGTACAAAGCCTCGCCGTCGGCGGCCGCGAAGCACTGCGTCGCCTGAGTGGCCCGCGCGGAGGGCAGCCGGGGCGTCTCGGGGTCCTCGCCGGTGATCAGCACGAAGTCCTCCGCCGCGTTGCCCACCGCCGACGGCCAATCCGACAGGTCCGCGTCTATCTCCAGCGGACGGTGGATCGGCGTCACCGCCAAGTAGGCCAGGCGGGCGGAAAAGCGGTATGCTGCCCCGTCCGAGGTGCGCAGGATCATGGGCAGGTAGCGCACGCCGCCGGCATCGGTCTCCATGACGCCGGCCGTGGCCCGCAGCGTCAGGCGCCGCGACTGTTGCGGCCCGATCTCCGGGACCTGGACCTGGGGCGTTTGCGTCTGCCAAGCGATGGGCAACTGTTCGAACGCCAGCGTGCCGGAGATCGCCCTGCGGGTGTGGTTGACCAGCCTGACGCCCACCGCCACCTCGACCGCTCCGGCCAGCGTCGGGCCCACGGGACGCACCCGCACCCCGTCAACCACGATCTGCACTCGCCTGGTGGCCTCCATGAATCGCCGCCAGCGGACGGTATTGGCTACGCCCGACGGCAGCGATCCGGTCCGACCGCCCGCGGCACCGCCGGGCTCTCCGGCGCCTTGGCCCCTCCGAATCGACCGGATGATCTCGTCAGCCATGATCCGGCGGGCCACCGCCCAGTGACGGGGATCGTTGCTCCATCCGTCGCCCCGCCCGTCGGCGAAGTGCGCCCCGCAGGCGTCGGTTGCCGCCCGAGGCGCCAGCGACTCGGTGAGCACCGAGGCGATGTGCGTCAAGCCACGCTGTTCGAGAAGCTCCAGGTAGGCTAGATCCTGCATGGACCGCCGCAGTCTCTTGAGCCGGGCCGACGGTACGGGCGAGGATAGCCCGAAGAAACGCCCCGGGTAGATAAGTGGAGCGGTGCGGCCGGCGCAGCAGTCTTGCGGCGAGGGTGGATGGGCATTCCCCGGCTCCGCCGGAGGTGGATTCGCGCTCCCCAGTATCACGGCCTCTGCGTGATAAGCCCGCGCCTGCCAGGCGATCACCCGCGTGTCCGCCGGCTGAGCCGCCAGAGCGATCGATCCACTGAACGGCGGCCGATCCAGTGACCAGAACGTCCGCCGCTGCCGCATTTGCTGCTGTTGCATTTCTGCCGGATCAAAGAACTGGGCCGGCGGGGCCCAGATGTCCACCTGGCGGCTGACGTCCTCCCAGGCGAAACCCTGCCATCCAAAGGCCGACATGTCCTGCGGGAACAGCGCAGCCAGCCTTTGCAGCCGCCGGTCCGCCGCGTGAACCAGGCGACCGAAGTGCCGGACCGCAGCGTAGCTCTCCGGCCCGGGATCCCCCACATGCGGCAGGGACACAAACGAGCGTTCCAGCCAGCCTTGGTCCGCGAAGTGGGCGGCGCAATCGGCCAGGTACTGCCGGGCCATCCTCGAGTACGTCGGCGAGGACATCGCCCCGTAGGCCGGCGGCGGAGGGAATTCTTCATTGAACGGGACACACCACAGCCGCAACGGCTGACGATCGAAGAAGCGCCGACCGTCCAGAAACCCGCTCACTACGCGATCATAATCCTCCCAATCCACGCTCAGCCGACCGGTAGCCTCCACCTTGGCCAACGGTGTCAGCCTGGGCAGCAGCGGCGTCACCTTGTGGGACCTCAGCAGCCGCATGGTGGTGGTGAGCAGGTCTTCCAGCTCCGCACCGGCTTGGGTGTCGGCCCATTGTCGTAGCGGGGCATGCGGGCCCCTTTGCGGCGTGTCGGCCATGGCGTGACGGGCGAAGAGCCGTTGGTGGTCAATCTCCGCCAGCAGCGTGACCCCGGTCGGCTCCGGCAACACGAACGGCCAGACCGTCAGACTCAGGCCGACCGACTCCAGCAGCCTGTCCCCGCTGCGCAGCTCGATTCGTCCGAAGTACGTAGCCGGAGCCGTTCCTTTGGGAATGTGCACATCGACCCACAGCCTGACCGGCTCTACGCCTCCAAGCCATTCGGCAAGACCCCCTTTGGGGGCGTCGATGGGGACCAGCACGTCCGGCACGCGGTCCAGCCGATCCTGCGGTGGGACGCCGCGGACGTGCCAGCCGGGCCAGCGGTCCACCGTTACCTGGTGTACCCGGTAAAGGCGTATGGCGTTGGCCGGAATGCGGGCCTCGCCGCTGCCCAGGTCGCCCGGCGTGACGGACAGATTGTCCAGCCCCACCGTTGGAATAGAGAGCACCAGGCAGAAGCTTAGTGTTTCGTTGATCGCCCCGGCCAGCGTGACTCGGTCGGTTCGAGCTTCGTAGTGAGCGGGGGAGTCCGTCGCGCCTGTGAGGGTGGCCCCTCCGTAGACGTCATCCTGAACCCAAACCTGCAACCACGCATCGGTCTGCCGGCATCCAGCCACCGGCAGCGCCGCTGCCAGCAACCCGAACAGGAGGTGAGAGCCCCGGTATCCCGAGCAGGCCGATCGCGGTCGCCGATGACTCGCCGTGCCAGTCACGCGGGCATCCTACCGACGACGACGCCTGCGAGCCACCGCCCTCGAACTCACAGTCCACCTCACCAGTCCGCCGGCCCGCGGGCAAGCGTCCGTCCGTTGGGCCGCACTGCTTCAGCGAGGATAATCCGTGGAAAACCGCTCGACTTGCCGAAGAATGATGGATAGAGTTCCGCGCCCCGAGTGTGAGCCGGGGCTGGATGGAAACGTGAAATGCCCGCTCCGATCGTGATGATCTCCAGCTATCCCCCGCGCCTCTGCGGTATTGGGACCTTCTGTGAGGAGGCCCGCGAGTTCATCCAAAAGGCCAACCCCGACCGCGAGGTGCTGGTCATCAGCCACACCGACGGCCAGGGCCAGGACGTCTTCCCGCTCATCGACATGTCGCGGCGGGACTGGCACCAGCCCGTGGTGGACAAGGTCCGCCAGCTCGAGCCCTACGCGGTCCATATTCAGCATGAGTACGCGCTTTACGAGTATCACGACTCACGGGGCATCGGCGACGGCAACGGCGGCTTCTTGAACCTGCTGGACCATCTCCACGACTGGCCCACGGTGGTCGAGCCGCACACCGTCCACGGCCGGCTGCGAAACCCCGAAGCCGAGTTCATCTACAAAATGGCCGAGGCCGCCGATGTCGTTTGGTTCAAATGCCACTACCAGAAGTGGCGCCTGAACTGGACCTTCGGCACCCGCGGCTGGAAGGTGCCCCGGAACATCATGATCGTCCCCCACGGGGCCCGCAGTGATTAC
>Ga0114922_10005668_pt1 | contig 11501 bp, 11 predicted proteins | sample AartaG_FD_100975 | JGI IMG/M metagenome (GOLD analysis project Ga0114922, IMG submission 100975) | Deep subsurface microbial communities from Aarhus Bay to uncover new lineages of life (NeLLi) - Aarhus_00045 metaG | ecosystem: Environmental > Aquatic > Marine > Oceanic > Sediment | place...
ATTACCTTTAAAGATAAAAACTTCTTCCCAATGATCCTTATGGCAAAGCACTTTACCTTTGGGAAATTTATAATCTTGAATACTAGAATGCAAATCCGGCATACTCATAATTAATCGGGTAAAGGAACCAGTTTTTGGGTCTTTACTTAATATTTTTTCGTATTGTCCTGGTGCTCCTTCTATAGGTTTCCAGGGAATTACCTCAGTATCAAAAAAATCTAATTCTGGTTTAGCCATATATTCCCTCCTTAATTTTTTGTTCTTATTCTATATAAAACCTATTATATAACAAACCATTCAATAGGTTTAACATTATAAATATGCTTTATACTTCTTTTCCGTTGCTCATCTAGTAATTCCATCTCAAAATAAGAACTATAGCACAATTCGCCGCCTAAAGTAGGAAATGTCCCACAAAAAACAATGGCTCCCTTTAAATCTCCATGAATTTTTAATTTTGCATTTTTGAATAACTCCTTAGGACTTAAAAGTTTCGCTAAATTACCTTCCTGGTATAATTGCCGTTTGCCATATTTTTTTATCCAAGAACGCATAATTAAATCATCCCAATGGTCTTTGACTTCCTCATATCTCCAAACTTCTGAAGATATAATATTGGGATAAATGTTTTTCGCAAAAATCATATTGGTTTTCGCAAGTTCCCTATCTGTATGGTCACTCCCTACTGTAACAAATATATCTGATTCATCATTAAAAAGAAAAACAAATTCTACTTCTCCAGAGCTTTTACTATTGGGGAGAACTTCAATTTCCCCATTTGTTGTAATTTTATCTTTTATTTTTGGGTTATAGCTTGGCATTTCAATTGAAGCTTCAATGCCATCTTTTTTTAGTTCCTCCAAATGTTTCCTTACCTCAATTGGATCCTTTCCTGTTCTTCCCAAATTAAGCATTTTCTGAACAGTAAATACTATCTTTCTGTTTCCTACTGTTAAATCAATTTTCCTCACTACCCGCAACCTCCATTTTTTAATTAGTACTATGTTCTTAAATTAGAATACAATACTTACTCTACAAGGTTAAGCAATTCATCCAATTACCTAAAATAATATTGAAAAACTACTACATAGACATAATTTTTAGAATATTAAATCACAATGTAAATTATATTATTGATGACTAAATTTCCCTTAAAAAATTCATCTGTTAAGTACTTGTTTCACTATTTTTCTTGCTTGCTTTATATTGACTTCAGTTCTGTTCAGTTGACTTAATTCACAAACCATATCTCTGTAATCAAGAATACTATTCCAATGATACCTTCCATATAAAGCTGCTAATATTTCTGTAGGTGCATTCCCGAAACTCCTCCCAAGTCCTCCAATGCTAGTATCAACAGTATCTGCATCAGCTTGAATAGCAGTTAGAGTATTGGCTATGGGTATATGGCTAATTGTAAATTATTTTGGCCATAAAATCCAATTGGCGATTCAGTATTCATTTTTGCCGAACAATGCACTGATTGACTTGTATTGGAACCATGCTACTCGCTAAATCCATAATACTAATCAGATCTACTTTCCACTGATCTAACTTCTTAATGATCTGATGGAATTTTTTTTATCAGGTGCTCAGGTTTTTTTCTTTTATAGCAGTCGCAATGCCAGAAATCAATCCGCCTCCACCTATCGGGACCAAAACAATATCTACATCAGGTAAATTATCTAAAATTTCAAGTCCAATTGTACCCTGTCCCGCAATTACTCTAAGCTCGTTAAACCCACGAATAAAAGGAATACCTTTATCTTTGGAAATATTTTTCGCTCTTTCTAACCTTTCCTTTGTATGCAAACCATGATGAATTACATTTGCATTATAACTCTTGATTGAATGAATTTTTGAACTTATGGCATTCTCTGGTACAACTACTGTACCATTCTATAAAAAGCTAAGGCGACTCCCTGTCCATGATTGCCAGGTGAAGCAGCCACAACACCATTTCTAGCTAATTCCTTATCTAATTGTAAAATAAAATTTGCCGCTCCTCTAATTTTAAAAGAATTAGTATATTGTAAATTCTCAGTTTTTAGATATACTTCATGATTACTTACCAAGCTAAAATAAGAAGAATATATTAATGGGGTATGCTTGATAAAACTATTAATTCTCTTCCTCGACTCTTCGACCTCAACTAAACCTGGTTTTTATCCCGTAAACCATTTGTCTGCTTGAAACAAGATTTTTGACAAAGCTTCGGCACAGTTTTACCCTCTGTTGTGCCTCTAATACTATTGCAACTTTAGCGTTATCGCGAGCAACAACAATAATATCATTCACTGACAAGTCTTCTTCTGTAATCAGCACTTCCTTAATCATTATTCCCCTATTATTTAGTTTGTAATCTGGATCCCATATTGAGGTAAGCGCCGCTCCTTGAACACTGCACTGTTTCTTCCAATAGTCAATAGTGTAGTATTGTACCCGAAAAAACACACTACAAAAAAGCACTTTATCTACCTCACTCTGCTTGAATATACCATAGATTTTGCTTTGGTCCTTATTAATTCAGGTATTTTTTAAAGAGACACAGATTATCGAAAGATCATAGTGTGGAATGAAATTTAAATATTCTAAGGCTTTTTACGAGAACAAGGAATACCTACATAGCATTTTCCACACGGCGAAAAAGGGAAACCGTATTCTCGTCGTACTGGTATTCCTCGCCGATGTTTCCGGTCCTCACTACAAAGTTTTATATCCTTCCCCTGGGGAGATAAAGCACCTATTGGACAACGGGTAAAACAAATTTCACAGCAGCCATTATTGTATTCTAAACAATATTCCATGTGCTGATTGTATTTTCGTGGTGTCACTTCCAATTTACCTGAGGTTACCACACTCCCAAGTCTTCCAGCCATTCCTTTATTTGTTATGAAACCTCTATTTTTTCCGAAAGTACCCAATCCTGCAATAAAAGCAACATGTCTCTCGGACCAGTTGCTTTTATACCCCTCTACAACATACCCACTCTCCAAAGCAGGAGCTACTGCACTTATGCCCCTTATTCTAAAACATTCCACCAACATGCGACGAATCCTGTCGTTGAGCACTTCGCCATAGAAACGACCAAACATCCACTCTACTGAAGCCTGCTTTCCTGCTAGATTACTGCGGCATACTTCTGAAGTGAAGGGTAGAAAATAAGAAAAAACAGAAACTGGACGTTTAAGCCAATCACTCGGCATACAATGGAAAGGACCGACTATTTTTTCCTTTTTGAGTTCTTTAAATAAACTATCCTTTGCATCAGCTACTCCAATTAGTGGCAATTCAAAAATTTTTACATTCGAACCTGAAAGAATATTGCCCCTATCTTTTTGAATAAACATATTAATCATTTCAGTAATCAAATCTATCAAAAGTCTATTCTCCACTTTTTACAATAATACCAATACCATTATATTTTATTCTTTTCAATTGTAATAATCCCAATATTAGCATCAAGAATTACCAAATCCCCTGTACGAACTTCGGCCAACGGTTCACCACCCTCTATTACTACCATAGGGATACAACTGATTATTGCCCCCGTAACAAGAACCGGATCTGCTCGGAGATTTACTATTCCCACCGGCGCAGTACCATTTTCAACCATTTTTAAAAGTTGATAACTACTACCTGCTGAACCTTTAGACACCGGGAAAAACATAATTTTTCCGGTTACATTTTGGTTATATAGTATATGCTTTTTATCTATGATAAGACCGGTGTTAGGATCAACACCGCCCCAAAAAGAAATTGGCTGATTAGAAACCAGGGCATCTGCAGAAACCTTGCCTTTGGAAACACCACGACCATGTAAAATTATATTATCCATTAATACCCCTCTTTCAGTCCTATCTCCAAATCCCATTTATAGCAGCATTAATGCATCGCTGCGTTGATCCGTAGTGGACATGCACGTTCTGTAGATTGCGCTGATAATAGCTGAGCTTTGCAGAGTCTGTAGCAATATTTCGAACCCCCTGGGATTTAAAAAACCCAGAAGGCAGGATGTTCTGACAACCATCACCTATCACCATCCCCCCAGCATCTTCAATAATTTTTAGAAGACCCATGTTACGAGCATATCCCTTAATAATCTTTGAAGTTAAGATCCATAGTGAGACTTCTGAATTTACTTTTTTTCCATTAAGGAAACTGGCTATGTATGATATCTCTTGAATAGAGCAGTGAGGACAACCAAAGATAACAAGATCTACATCTGATGTTTCTGCTGAAGATAAGATTTCTTCAGTTTGGCGTAATTGTTTTTTGTCGAACTGCACCGATTCTAAACCCTTTTTCTTATTTTTAGAAACTGCTTCAAGGCTTGGGGCTTCAGGTGTTAGTCCAACAATGTGAAACATATTTACACTTCCAGCAGTAGCACAGGCAGCAGATAGCATCTTCAGCTCTTCTAAAGAAACTGGGGGGGTTATTCCTGTGAACACCGGAATTCCATCCTGAGCTAAATTACCTGCAAAATAGCCAAGGGTTCCGAAATCTGCAACCCCTTTCAACACCATTTGTACTGATATTTCTATACTTCCCAATCGCTTCTCCGCCAAATGCATTCCGTAAGCTGGAGTCTCACCTATCAAGGCTGCTGCAATGGCACTTGGGCCTCCTTCACGATTGGTTCTTGCACCAAGGATCGAGTTAGCAAACACAGTGGCTGAAGATTCACTCCAGGCAACATGCTGGCCGAACTGGGGCAAATGACCAATTAAATAAGGAGTACAGGTGTTTGCCAGAAATGCACCCATTTTGGAATAAACATCAAGAATTGTTTTTTGTTTTTGGGACCATTCCTCCTGAGAAGGAATTTCCCTAAATTTTTGGGGTAGAACTGTAATTGGATTAGTATCGGTAAAAATAAGAAATCGTCCTTCTTTTTCAGCAAGCTCCCTGATAAATCGGATACCTGGATCTCCTATACTTACAGGGTTGTTAGCTGACAAATGAGCTGATTGAACAGGAATAAATTCATCGGCATCATAGCATTCTCCCAGTCCAACCAGAATTTCCATGGCTTTTTGTATAGTGTAACCATATTCGCCTTCCAGCATTCTTCGTTTTTCAGGTGTAAGATTCATGCTTTCTACTCCTATCTAAATTACACATGGAACACAAATCCCTAATTCTTCATAGAATTTGGCAGCCCCTGGATGCACTGGTGCAACAGCTTCTTCGAGAGATTCTTCCAACAAAAATATTTCGGTGGTATTTAGTTCACTCCTTATATATATTTGTCCTTCTTCTGAAAAAATAGCTTCTAAACACTTAGATACAACAGAGTTAGGCACATTCACACCAGCTACCAAGAAAATCGTCCCTCCAGCGGTATGAATATCACGTTCGATTCCCTTGTATGTACCACCAGGGATGGTGCGTAATTCGTAAAAGGGAAAATTCCGAAAAAAATTGACCTGTTGTAACTCATCTTCTATATCTAATAACTGTAAAGCATCTTTTTCTATAGCATCTGTAAAGAAATTTAAGGGAACATGCCCTGAATAAACTGCAGCATCGATATTACCATCTATCAGATCTGTTATTGCATCATTTGGATTCATTTGTACAATTGAAGCGTTATCCTTCAGTCCTATACGTTCAAGGATTATTTCGTCTAATAGCAATGAACCATTTTCAGAGAAACCCATTGCAATTCGTTTCCCCTTTAGATCTAAAATTTTCTCAATATTATTTTTTTTTAATGTAAACCAGTGAGAGCTATATCTACTCATCATAGCTATCACTCGAAGGTTTTCTATCGGCTCACTGAATTTCCTTACACCTCGATACGCCCAATATAGTTCTGCCTTATCAACAAACGCTAAATCAAGTTTTTCCTGTCCAACTGATTTGAGGATATCTATAGATGTTCTTTCCTCGTAAAAATTTATTCTGACATCGTCTAAAGTCTTATTAAGGTAAGGGATAACAATATGGGCTATCCCATTTGATGGACTATAACCATCCGTTATCCCTACATTTAACTGAACAATTTCAGACCTGCTGTTTTCACTTTTACTATCTTCCGACTTGCTTATATTGGTTAAAAGCGGGCTACAACACAAGCTAATGAAAGATATAAGCACTACCACAGAACTTATAAGCATTTTCTTCATTTTTTAAACCACTTCTTCTTTTTTTGCTATCTTCCTGCTACGATACCAATGAATAAAGAAACCTATAAATATCAATCCGAACCCAAAGATATCTGTTCTGCCCCCCGGTTGGATTAACATGACACTGCCGCCGATTATAATCAATCTTTCAAATATTCTAAATCTAGTGATCAATCCTTCAGCGCCACTGGCAATAGATAACGCTGTAACACCTATAGCAGCAGTAATAAATGTAAATATAAGTCGTGGTATTTGGAAATCAATAAATAGCAAAGAAGGAGAGAAGACAAACATAAAAGGAATTATAAAACTTGAAAATGCAATACGTAGTGCTTTCCAGGCAACAGCTCCTGGTGGTGCCTCGGCAATTCCCGCTGCAGTATAGGATGCCAAGCATACAGGTGGAGTTATGTTGGAGAGAAGGGCAAAGTAAAAAACGAACATATGAGCTGATAGAGCATTTACACCCATCCGAGTCAAAGCAGGTGCAGCAACCGTCGCAACAATGATATAAGCAGCCGTTCCGGGTAGTCCCATGCTTAGAACTATACCAGCCATTGCAACAAAAAGCATAGCTATGAATAAAATACCCCCAGACAGCCGAATTACATTGTACGTCACTACATTGCCAAGCGCAGTAACCGTAACAACCCCAACGATGATTCCAGAAACGATACAGGCTATAGATACCGGAATAGCAGCTCGACTGCCTGTGTCTATTGCTTCTAAAATATCTTTTATCCCCATCCGAGTTTCTCGCCTAAGCCAGCTCAATATTATTGTACTTATTATTCCTAAAAAAGCGGCAAAAAGAGGGGTATATCCGGACAATAGAACAAATATAATAATAAAGATCGGAAGAATAAGGTGAGCTCTCTTAATCACATCCTTCCAGGCAGGCCTCTCTTCTCGGGGAACACCTCTCAGACCAAGGCGCTTAGCCTCAAAATGCACAACAGTATAAACTGCTAAATAGTAAAGTAACGCAGGAATTATAGCAGCTATCATGACTCTTGAGTAGGATATTCCTAGGAACTCCGCTATCAGAAAAGCGGCAGCACCCATGACCGGAGGAACCAGTAAGCCACCACTAGAAGCTACTGCTTCAACCGCTCCCGCAAGCACCGGGGGAAAGCCGGTTTTTTTCATCATCGGTATCGTAAATGAACCTGTGGTAGCAACGTTTGCTACACCACTACCGCTAATCATACCCATCATTGCACTGGATGTTACAGCAACTTTGGCAGGTCCGCCGATTGCTCCACCAGAAACGCACAAAGCAAAGTCTGTAAGAAATTGTCCCACGCCACTTTTTTTGAGGAATGCTCCGAAGAGTACAAACATATAAATAAAGCTGAATGCCACTCTAGCCGTGATTCCAAACATTCCTTCTTCCACCAGATACATTCTTGTAATAAATAGCCGCCATGAAAAACCAGGATGTCCTATTGGGCCTGGTATGTATTGACCAAAATTAAAATATAGAATAAATATCAGCGGAATCAGGAGCATAGGTACCCCTACTGCCCGACGAGTAGCCTCTAGAACAACTATTAATGCCACTGTACCTATAATTATATCCTGCCTGTTTGGGTAAAGACCGCGCAGAGCAAGAGCGTCGACTGTAAAAAATAGGTACAATCCTACCCCAACACCCACAGCTACAAAGAGATAGTCGAACCATGGGATCTGCTCCTTGTTTCCTTTTTTATTAATTGGATAAATGATAAAAATGAGTGCCAAGATAAAAGACAAAAAAATCGCTCCATGTTTTATTGACATCAGCGTTCCATAGCTATTAAAATATAATTGGAAAAAACCTAAACTGATAGATATTATCGATAATAATACGGAGTATTTTCCTTTTAAGTCTCTTTTTATTACACCCTGATATAGCTCTTCAATATCAACTTGTGATTGTTCTAACTCATCGGAATTTGATAATAAATCTGACATATTTTTCTCCAAGTGTGCGCAACCTCCTATCTTTCCATTCTTTCCATTCATTTACATTGCATAAAAAAAATTTTAGCTATTATTCAAACAGCTTTTCGCTTAGCTTAACCATACTCTACAATACGTAAAAAATATTGTTTTTCATGGCTCAACGTAGTTGTAAAAATTATAAAAAATCACTCAAAAAAAAATAGCTGCCGGCATATCCATAATACCGGCAGCGTAAAAATTTGAATCTTATTTCAGTCCTTTTTCCTCTCGGTAATACCTTTCTGCTCCCGGATGTAAAGGCACTTCATATCCTACAACATATTCCTGAGGTTCTGCATATGCTAAACTTTTAAAAACAGTGTGAGATTCAGCCAGCCAGTCAAGATTGCTATATACGAGGTCAAGAAATTTATATACCTGGTCATCAGATAGGTAATCCTCTTTAGTCATTATGTATTGAATATGACCCATGATCATCATTTCCTCTTCTTGTCCCGGATACATGCCTGCAGGTAGTTTTAGTGGAAATATAAAACCAGGGTTATCTTCGTGGATTTTTTCTATCTCGTCTAAAGGGAGCTCAACTAATTCTACATGCCTTGTAGTTAAAAGAATATCAGTGATTGCGCCGATTGGAGCAGCACCAACCATCAAGGCAGCATCCACTTTTCTATCCCTTAGGGCACCAACTGCTTCAGACTGCCCAAGCCATTCGGCTTTTATATCATCCTCAGTCATACCAAAGCTCGCCAGAACAGCTAGTGATGAAGTTGCTGTGCCGCTTCCTATGCGACCAAGTACAAAGCGTTTACCTTTAAGATCTTGTATAGATTTGATATTTGCATCTTTTAGAGCTAAAAGTTGGTAATGGCTTAATTGTGCTGGAGCGATAACCCGCAAATCAGGTTGAGGTCTTCCTTCAAACCAATTCTCACCTTTAAGTCCTGCAACACCAACATTATTCTGGACAAATCCCATAGTTGCCTCACCTTCATACAATAGATTTATATTTTCTACTGAACATGCAGAGGTAATTGTGCTTGCAGACGCCCAGCCGCTCTTTTCTTCAACCAGCTGACCTAAAGCCACACCAATAGGATAGGCTGTACCACCTGTCGTACAAGAAGCTATAATCCACTTTTCTTCCTCCTGTGCCCCCCCAACAGAGATCTGTGTTGCCAAACCCAGAATAATTAGAAATGTAAGTAAAACTATTATCCTCTTATTCATCATATTTTCCTCCTTTTAGATTGATGATAAATAATAAATTAGCGACTTATTTATTTTGCTAATTCTTCTTAAAAACGATTTATCACTTACTATAATATATATATATTATTCTTCAAAGTAAATATAGTCTATATTCTTTATCACTATCACTTCTGAAATAATTTACCTAATCCTATATCCACCCCCATTCCGACTGACCTTAGTGCCCACCACAAACAAGCCTGATTTGAAGTGACAACTGGTAGACCGGTATCTTCTTCTAAGTCTTTTATTACTTCTGTTCCTCGGAAATTTGTGCAGCTTATGAATATAGCATCGCTTTCCCTATCATAATTGTCTCTGGCAAAACGATAAATATCATCAGGGTAAACTTTTCCCATATTCAAGGAATCTAGAATCTCCATACTTTGCAGTTGATCTACCTTAAATCCGTATTCATTAAAAAAAACAACCTCTCGCTCATTTGTATAACTGGGATAAGGAGTAATAATGGAAACTTTGTTTACAGACAATGCATTAAGAGCTTCTATAACAGTTGTAGAGGCGGTAGAACTTCGAATCCCTGTTGATTCCTCCATCTCCCTGGCTATTTTCAAATCTCCACCTTTGCCCTGGAGAAAACTTGCTGTAGTGTCCGCTAAGATCAAAACATCCGGTTCACATTGAGCTAAGGTCTGTGCAGCACCAACAACATGCTGTAACATTTTCATATGCACCTCAATAGTGCTATTTCGCTCTTCTCTTGGTAACCTCTCGGCATGAATAGTCACATGCTTTGGGGCATACTGATAATAGGTTGGCTCTGCTACTATGTTAATCGCAGGAACCAACAACCCTATTTTACATTTCCATCCCTTCATCAGCTATCATCCTCCTTATTTTATTATTACATTCCTGTAAAAAAATTTTTCACCCGGGTTTATGATGAGCCTAATCAGACAAGCCTTTTTCAAAAAGTTTACCGACTCCAAGATTCACTTGAAATCCCAAACGCCGCAACACAAACCAAAGGGATGCCTGGTTGGATGTGACTACCGGAATACCCAAATCCTCCTCAATAATTTGTACCATATCCATTGAACGCGAGTTGGTAGAATTGAAAAAAATAGCATCACTCCGAGGATCGTAATTTTGTTTAATAAAACGGTAAATTTCTTCTGGTTTCACAGCAGGAATGCCCATGGAGTCACTTATGGCCATGCCTGCTCCTTTGATTACCTCAAATCCATTATCTCCGAAGAACACTTTTGCCCTTTCTACAATTTCGTCAAGGTGCGGAGCGATAAAGGAAAATTTTTTAACTTTGAGAGCCTTAAAAGCAGCGCATACAGCAGTTGACGTTGTAGAACAGGGAATACCAGTCGCTTTCTCCAACTCTTTGCCAATATTCAGATCGATGCCCTTACCCTGAACGAAAGTTGCCGTCGTACATCCAAGTAAAATGAAATCCGGCTCGCACTGGGCAACCAATTTAGCTGCTGAAACGGCATTCTCGAGCATCCGTATGTTTGTATCCACATCACTAATCATCGTATGCCTTCCCATTCTTGCAGTATGCACAGCAATTCCATCAGGAAGATAATCATAAAATGTCGGTTCCATTGTACAATTTATGGCGGGAACTAATAAACCTAACCTACTCCTCCAACTTTTCATACAGTAACACCTCCAATTAGTGTAATTGATTTGTGTAGTTTTGTAATATAGGTATGTGAGAAAAATATATATTTAGTTGTTACTATAACATCACCATTGTTGCTCTGTCAAATTTTTTTTCCTCCAAATCGCTAGAAAATTAACCTTCCGGATGCTAGAATTTTTGGTCACCAAAAGCAATTCGGTATCAGGTAATCTAGACGATTTGATATTGGGTTTTGTATAGGTTATGGGCTGCTTTGTATAGCTTCATCCTTTTCTTCTATCAAAGAACAACCCGAAGAAACAGGGTGATGATCTCACCCTCACCTTAGTGTTAAATTGAGAAGCCTTTCTCTGGTCTTTGACGGAAAAAGGTTTCCCTTAAACCATTGCATCTCAAGATAATACTGAAATTTTAAAAATTTTAGTATTATCTTTTATATCTATCTTCTCCTAACCAGTACATACTAACATAGTCCCACGGCTTATTAATAAAAACACAAGGCCAGCAAGGGACATGCCAGAGGTCGCTAGTATTATGAAGAAAAACCA
>Ga0114922_10005669_pt1 | contig 11501 bp, 8 predicted proteins | sample AartaG_FD_100975 | JGI IMG/M metagenome (GOLD analysis project Ga0114922, IMG submission 100975) | Deep subsurface microbial communities from Aarhus Bay to uncover new lineages of life (NeLLi) - Aarhus_00045 metaG | ecosystem: Environmental > Aquatic > Marine > Oceanic > Sediment | place: Aarhus...
GACAGAAGACAGAAGACAGATGACAGAAGACAGATGACAGATGACAGAATAAAGGAGCAGCAAAATGAAACGTATAATATTAACGTTACTTATAATCGCTGCAATGGCAGGTGTCAGTTGGGCAAAGGTGGATTTGGTTACTCTGCCTTCGCGGGATACGGTGCAGCTTACGATTTATAACTCAGCGGATATGACGCTTGTACGCGAGAGCAGGGCGCTAACGCTGAAAGACGGCAAAAACAAGCTGCAATTTTCGTGGGCCAATACGCTGATTGACCCGACGAGCCTGGAGATGCTGCCCAAAGCCAGCGCAGACAAAATTGATATCGCCGATTTGACCTATCCGCCGAGGGTAAGGAATCTTGGGTTGTGGAATATTGAAAGCGGCGTAAGCGGTAAAGTGCCGGTAGAGATTACGTATCTGACCAGCGGCCTGTCCTGGCGGGCGTTTTATATGGGGACACTCACTGAAGATGAAAAGACGATGCGCTTGCAGGGCTACGTGCGGGTTACCAACAACAGCGGTGAAGACTACGAGGACGCTCAGACACGGCTGATTGTTGGCAAGGTTCATATACTCGACCAGATAGCACAGCTCGCCCGCAGACAATATCCATACGGTCGGCCGGGCGAGCCAGTGCCTGTCCCACAATTTCGAGGTGCCCCGAGAAGTGCAGAGACGAGGAAGCGATCGTTTTCTTTTGGTGCACCACTGGCCAAGTTGGCCGAAAGGCCTAAAGAGATAAAGAAAGAAGGCCTCAGCGAGTATTTTCTATACACGATTGAGGGGAAGGAGACGATTCCTACCGGCTGGTCGAAACGGCTGATTAGCTTTGACGTTGATGAGGTGCCGGTGGTAAATCTGTATAAATACGAGCGAGAGCGTTATGGCAATTCTGTAGTTCGCTTCCTTAGCTTCAAAAACAATGAAGAACATAAGCTCGGCGATACGCCCATACCCGGCGGGATGCTGAAGGTTTATAGAAGCGCTGATGATAAGGGACACTTGTCTTATACGGGCCAGTCCTCGTTTAAGTATATTCCTGTGGATGAGGACGTGGAGCTTAATCTTGGGCCAGTTGGCGATGTAGTTGTTGAGCCGACACTTATGGATTTCCGCACGGAGAACTACAGGTTCGACAGGAAGCGTAACATCTCCGGCTGGGACGAAGTCCACAAATTCAAGATTGAAGTCAGAAATACCCGCGAGATACCCGTAAAGGTAGAACTTAAGCGCAACTTCAGCACACAATACTGGAAGATAAAGACAAGCCAGGAGTTCGAGAAGGTTGACCTTGATACGGTCAAGTTCACGCTTATTTTGGAGCCGAGGTCGAAGAAAGAATTCGAGTACACCCTGACAACTTATCATGGGGTAAGAGCGGAAGATTTGTCGAAAGCTTCGCGAAAGCAATAGCATAACGCAAAAGTACACTTGATAAAAGAGGCTGTAAAATGAAACGAACACTTATATTTTTGATAATCGCTGCAATCACGAATACTGCACAGGCGAAGGTGGATTTGGTTACTCTGCCTTCGCGGGACACGGTTCAGCTTACGATTTATAATTCAGCGGATATGACGCTTGTACGCGAGAGCAGGGCGCTGACACTAAAAGATGGGAAAAATAAGCTGCAGTTTTCGTGGGCCAATACGCTGATAGACCCGACGAGCCTGGAGATGCTGCCTAAAGCCAGCGCGGACAAGATTGATATTGCCGATTTGACATATCCGCCGAGGGTAAGAAACTTAGGGCTGTGGAACATCGAAAGCGGCGTGAGCGGAAAAGTGCCGGTGGAGATTACGTATCTGACCAGCGGCCTTTCCTGGCGGGCGTTTTATATGGGGACACTGACCGAAGATGAAAAGACAATGCGGCTGCAGGGCTACGTGCGGGTTACGAATAACAGCGGCGAAGACTATGAAAACGCCCAGACGCGACTCATTGTCGGCAAAGTTCACATCCTCGACCAAATTGCGGAGCTTGCCCGCAGACAATACCCCTACGGCAAACCAGGCGAGGTAGTCGTGCCGTACCCAACGGAATTAACTTACCCGAAGAGGTGGGCTGAGTTTAAGACTGTGGAGAAAGTGGCAGAAGAATTGAGGCCGAAGGAAATCAAAAAAGAAGGTCTCAGTGAGTATTTTCTTTACACTATTGGGGGTATGGAGACGATTCCGACCGGTTGGTCGAAAAGGCTGATTAGCTTTGACATTGACGAAGTGCCGGTCGTGAATCTGTATAAATACGAGCAAGAACGTTATGGCAATTCTGTAGTTCGCTTCCTTAGTTTCAAAAACGATAAAGAGCACGAACTCGGTGATACGCCGATACCGGGCGGGATGTTGAAGGTTTATAGAAGCGCTGACGATCAGGAACACCTATCTTACACGGGCCAGTCTTCGTTTAAGTATATTCCCGTAGATGAGGACGTGGAGCTTAATCTTGGGCCAGTTGGTGATGTTGTTGTCGAGCCGACGCTTATGGATTTTGCGACGGAGAACTACAGGTTTGACAGGAAGCGCAACATTTCCGGCTGGGACGAAGTCCGAAAATTCAAGATTGAAGTCAGAAATACCCGCGAGATACCTGCAAAAGTGGAAATTAAGCGCAACTTCCGCACGCAATACTGGAAGATAAAGACAAGCCAGGAGTTCGAGAAGGTTGACCTGGATACGGTAAAGTTCACGCTTATTTTGGAGCCGAGAGCAAAGAAGGAATTTGAGTACACCCTGACAACATATCACGGTATAAGAGCGGAAGATTTGGCGAAAGCTTCCCGAAGGCGGTAGCATAACGCAAAAGTACACTTGATAAAAGAGGCTATAAAATGAAACGAACAATTATATTTTTGATAATCGCTGCAATCACGAATACTGTACAGGCGAAGGTGGATTTGGTTACACTGCCTTCGCGGGACACGGTGCAGCTTACGATTTACAACTCGGCGGATATGACTTTGGTTCGTGAGAGCAGGGCGCTAACGCTTAAAAATGGGGGAAACAAGCTGCAATTTTCGTGGGCCAATACGCTCATCGACCCGACCAGCTTAGAGATGCTTCCCAAAGTCAATGCAGATAAAATCGACATCGCCGACTTGACTTATCCGCCGAGGGTAAGAAACCTTGGGCTGTGGAATATCGAAAGCGGCGTAAGCGGCAAGGTGCCGGTAGAGATTACTTATCTGACCAGCGGCCTTTCCTGGCGGGCGTTTTATATGGGGACACTGACCGAAGATGAGAAGACGATGCGCCTGCAGGGCTATGTCAGGGTTACCAACAATAGCGGCGAAGATTATGAAAACGCCCAGACGCGGCTGATTGTCGGCAAGGTCCACATCCTTGACCAGATAGCAGAGCTTGCCCGCCGACAGTATCCCTACGATAGGCCAGGGGAAGTTAGACCGGTGCCGCGTGCAACATCCCTGTCGAGACGGGCGAGGGCCAAGGGAGCGAGATTGGAACTCGCTGATGTTGAGGGTAGGGAAAAGTATGGGCGGAAGGAAATCAAGAAGGAAGGACTTAGTGAGTATTTTCTCTATACAATTGAAGGGAAAGAAACGATTCCTACCGGCTGGTCGAAAAGGTTGATTAGCTTTGACATTGACGAAGTGCCGGTCGTGAATCTGTATAAATACGAACAAGAGCGTTATGGCAATTCTGTAGTTCGCTTCCTTAGTTTCAAAAACGATGAAGAGCACGAGCTCGGTGATACGCCCATCCCCGGCGGGATGTTGAAGGTTTATAGAAGCGCCGACGATAAGGGACACCTATCTTACACGGGCCAGTCTTCGTTTAAGTATATTCCTGTGGATGAGGATGTGGAGCTTAATCTTGGGCCAGTTGGCGATGTTGTTGTCGAGCCGACGCTTATGGATTACCGCACGGAGAACTACAGGTTCGACAGGAAGCGCAACATCTCCGGCTGGGACGAGGTCAGCACATTCAAGATTGAAGTCAGAAATACCCGCGAGATACCCGTAAAGGTAGAACTTAAGCGCAACTTCCGCACACAATACTGGAAGATAAAGACAAGCCAGGAGTTCGAGAAGGTTGATTTGGATACGGTAAAGTACACGCTTATTTTGGAGCCGAGGTCAAAGAAAGAATTCGAGTACACCCTGACAACTTATCACGGCGTAAGAGCGGAAGATTTGACGAAGACTTCGAGAAGGCGGTAGCTTAATACAGAAATGTATTGAACAAAAAGGGCCATAAGATAATGAGCTATTTCAGTTTCGATGCGACTTGCCTGATTCACCGTGCAGAATATTGTCTTTACGGCCATCTTAGTTTGGGTAGATAAGATATTTCTTTCGGCTCTGCAGAAAGGTTTTCAGGCCGGCTTTCCAGCTTCCTCTGACTTTTTCCAGTGATGACTGAGTTGTGATGGCTTCACGAATTGCTGAGGTTCCACATAAGCGGTCAAAATGTGCCACTTTCCATTGAAAGGCGTCCGGGTACATCCGATAGATTTCATTGATGATTAGAACGCCGCTCCAAAATGGCTTAAGGGCGTCCCTTTTAGTTACGATGGCCTTAACACCGCGGCACTTTTGCTTTTGATACTTGGAACGGCCTGGTGTAAAAGAAACTGGTTCGAATCGAACGCCCAGCAAATTCAATTTGTTCAGTCGGGCCGTTAGATTTTCTGGGACAATCCAGGGCGCACCAAATTGCCTAAAAGGGGTGGCTGTGCCTCTGCCTTCCGATACATTTGTTCCCTCCAAAAGACATAAGCCCGGATAGACCGTTGCGGTCTCCAGGTCGGGCATATTTGGGGAGGGCTTTCTAAAAAGCAATCTCGTTTGGTCGTACCACATGCGGCGGCGCCAGCCCTTCATAGGGACAACAACGAGGTCGGCCTTGACGCCGCCGGCGAGCCAACGTTCACCGTTGAACATTCCGGCCAATTCCCCGACTGTCATCCCATGTCTGACGGGAATTTTATGCAGTCCGACAAAACTGGCGAACTTCGGTTCGAGAATATTGCCTTCAACTTCAAGGCCGTTTATAGGATTCGGACGGTCCAGAACGACAAAACGTATTCCGGATTCCGCCGCTGCTTCCATAGCCAGAGACATAGTATAAATATATGTATAAAACCGGGCCCCAATATCTTGAATGTCGAAAACGAGAACATCTATATTTTTCAGCATTTGCCGCGTGGGTTTGCGAGTGTTACCGTAAAGACTATAAACAGACAGCTCGTGGACCGATTCAATTCCGCTGTCGATTTTCCTTCCGGCTTGCTCCATACCATAAAGGCCGTGTTCGGGACTGAAAAGCGCACTGATTGTCACATTGCCCATGTTCTTGAAAATATCCACTATATGTCGGCTTTCATTGTTGTAAGCGGTGTGGTTGGTTATGATTCCGATGCGTTGGCCATAGAATAGATACTTATGTGAGCCGATATTATCTAATCCTGTTTTGACCGAGGCCTTACAACCAGAGACAAATGCTATTGATACAATTAGTGCTATAGACGCTTTTGCCAATCTCATTATTTGATGTCCATTGCGAATAACATTTCCTGCCGGCAAATTTCTGAAAAGCGATTCTTGTTTCTTTCTTCATCTTATTATACTTTATCTCCTGAAAAGGGAAACTGAATATGAAATTGATACGAATTATCACGATATTTTTCGCATTACTGCTATGCACGACCATCGGCTGTCAGCCGGTCCAGGAAAAGAGTCGCAAACAAAACCTGGGCCGGATTGCCTGCGTGGTCGAAGAAGAAATCAAGAATGGCAATATACCCGGCGCCGTGGTTCTTGTAGGACAAGACGACAACATACTTTACCACAAGGCCTTTGGCTGCGAAGTAAATGAGCCTTATCAGGAAAGGATGGGGGAAAATACCGTCTTTGACCTGGCGTCCATGACCAAACCTATTGCCACGGCCACATCGGTAATGGTCCTGGTGGACCGGGACAGGATAAAACTGACGGATTACGTGAGCACATATATTCCTGCTTTTGCCCGGCACGGCAAACAAGAAGTCCAAATCAGGCATCTTCTAACTCATACGTCCGGCCTGCCGGCATATACAAACGCAAAGGAATTGAAAGAACAGTTTGGAAGTCCCTGTCCCGATAAAGTGTTGGAGAAGGTATGTAGCCTGAAACTTCTAAGCAGACCGGGAAAAGAATTTCGCTATAGCTGCCTGGGCTATATTACGCTGGCTAAAATTGTGGAGCGGGTCAGCGGCAAGAACATTGACGATTTTAGCGGGGAAAATATATTTGCACCGCTGGGAATGGAGAACACCACCTTTAATCCTCCGGAATCGTGGACGAAAGATATTGCTGCCACTGAGATTGAAGATGACTGGTTGCTTCGCGGCACAGTACACGACCCATTGGCGAGGTTGATGGGTGGTATATCCGGCAACGCCGGGCTTTTCTCGACGGCCTATGACTTATCAATTTACTGCCGAATGCTCTTAAATGACGGCACGTGGAACGGCGTTAAAGTTCTCAGCCCGGAGGCTGTTGCTGTGTTGACGACCGCCCAGTCGCACGGCCGCGCCTGTGGTTTTGATGTGCATTCCAGTTATTCATGGGTAAAGGGTTCTTATGCTTCCCAAGAGGCGTTTTGCCATACCGGCTATACCGGGACTTCCATAGTCTGCGACCCGGCGAGCAAGGTCTATGTTATTATCTTGACCAACAGGGCCCATCCCAACGATAAAGGAACTTCGAGACCTGTTCGCAGGAAAATCGCGGATATTGTTTTTCAGTTATACAAGTAATACATCTGGTCCTGCTATGGAGAGCAATTTTTAGTTTTTAGCTGTTCGATTTTTGTTTTTTCCCTCGCGCGGTACGGTACAGCCAGTAAGCCACACCAAGCAGCAAAACCGTCCCCAGAACAGCACCGGCCGGTGGTACAAACGTCATTTCTATGCCGAGCACTGCTAATAGCTTCACGATAATCTCATCTATATACCAGTATGGCAAAGTTATATTTAGTTGCTTGAGGAGTATTATCGGTACCGCCAAAAGGATTCCCATCAGTGCCTCGCCGGTAATCAGGCCAGAGGCGAAGAGCAGGCCATTGCGGGAGGATTTCTCGACATGCTCGGCGGGCGTCGCCTGTCGCTTGTGGAAGCGCTGTATCACCCAATGGATGATTCCGCCGGCAAAGATGGGCACTGATAGTTCCAGAGGAAGGTAGAAGCCGATGGCAACGGCCAACACCGGTGTGCGGAAGGTGCTCTTCTTTGCTTCCAGGAACAGATCCAGAACTATGATTGCAATTGCAACACCCATACCGATATAGGCATAGTTCCATGGCATATTTCCTTTGAAGACGCCCTGGGAGACGGATGCCATGAGGTTGGCCTGGACGGCTGCGAGAGCATCTTTGCCGGCACCTTCCTGACCCCTGAAGCCGTAGGCCTGGTGGAGGAGCATAAGCACCGGTGCGATGACTACCGCGCCGGAGAGCGTCCCGACGATTTGCATAACCTGTTGTTTCCAGGGGGTTGCGCCGACGATTCGTCCGGCCTTTAAGTCCTGCATGTTGTCGCCTGCGATGGCGGCGGCGCAGCAAACGACCGAGCCGATGATGATAGCGGCGGCGGGTCCTCCTTCTGCGCCTTTGCCCATGAGCAGGACCAGCAGCAGTGAGGCGACGACAATCGTGGCGATAGTGATTCCGGAGATTGGATTGTTGGAGGAACCGACGAGTCCGGCCATGTAGCCCGCGACGGCGGAAAAAACAAAGCCTGCAACGAGCATGACAACGGCCATGGGCAGAGAGATTGTGATATCATTGACAAAGTATTGATAGACCATAAACAGAGGGACAATGGAGGCGATGATGAGTATGAGCACCCATTTCATTGACATGTCTTTTTCGGTTCTTTCGATTTCGCTCTGGCCCTGGGCGATGGTGCGGTAGGCTTCGAGTCCGCTCCTTATGCCGCTGACGAGGGACTTTCGCATTTTGAAGATTGTCCAGAGGCCGCCGATGAGCATGGCCCCGACACCCAGATACCGTGTTTTTGTTGACCATATATAACCGGCGTAGTCGACGGCGGACATCGCCTGGCCCGCCAATTGGTGTGTGTCCGGATAAACCGCCCAATCGCTGGTTCGCGCACAGATGGGTATAGCAATATACCAGTTGCACACACCACCGAGGAAGATGAGGACGGCGATGTTGAGGCCGACAATGTATCCGACGGACAAAAGCGCGGGGCTGAGGTTGGAGCCGCCATAAAGGAGTAATCTTTTGATTCGGCTGGCACCTTCGAGAACTTCAGGCCATAAGCCGATGCCTTTTGCTCCGACTTTGAACAGGGCGGCTGCCAGCGCCGCTTTCGCAATGAGCCAAACACCCTTGCCGCCTTCCTGACCTGTTTCGAGCACTTCGGCCGTTGCGATACCCTCGGGAAACTGGAGCTTGCCTTCGACGATGAGAGAACGTCTCAGGGGAATTGTGAACAAGACGCCGAGCAGCCCACCGAATGCGGCAATGATAGTAATCCACAGGAAGTTCATACCACCGAAATCCTTCCAGAAGCCAAGGATGACGAGGGCCGGGAGTGTGAATATCACGCCCGCTGCCAGTGACTCACCGGCCGATGCGGCGGTTTGGACGATATTGTTCTCCAGAATGTTGCTGCGTCGAAAAAACCTCAGTACCCCCATTGAGACCACCGCCGCCGGTATTGACGCCGAGACCGTCATACCTGCGAACAACCCGAGGTAGGCATTCGCGGCAGCCAGCACCATCGAAAGCACGACTCCCAAAACAACTGCCTTAATTGTGATTTCCGGTAACGACTTTTCTTCTAAATTCATAATCTATCCATTCCCTGGAAATTCGAAAAAAGAGCGATATTCTGTTAATCATTCTACGAACTGGCTGACGAAATACTTCGGCGACAGTTTTTCACCTGTTGCCCGTTCAATCATCTCGTTCCAGTGATAGAGGTTTCCTGCTTCGAAGACTTTCTCGGTCAGAAAATCGCCGGCCTTGTTTAGACCAACATAGCTGACGTTGTCATCCGATTCGAGCTTTAGAATTTTCTGTACAATATGGTGATGCAGTTGAGAGGCCAACAATTCACCTAACATATAGTTGTGATAATAACAGGGCGCAGCATTGAAATGAATTTTCGCGGCCCAATCCGGTTTATTACGGCCTTGCGGCTTTTTAACAAGCTGGTATTTCTCGACAGTCTCCCACCAAAGGGAATTGAGGTCCTGCTCAGGGTTTGCATAAAGCTGCTTTTCAAAATTGTACATTACCATGTCCCAACGAGCGAAAATGATTTGTTTGAGCTGGGCGTACTTGCTGCTGACTTTCTCTATCTCCATCCGCTGCTCATCCGGCAGTTCCAACATTTGCTGCATCCAGACGGGATTGCGGCTCAAACGGCCAAAAAACATTGCAATCGCTTCTGTTGTAAAAATGTGCGCCGGCTCTCTGAGAAGATATGGCACTTTTGGATCCTTGTATTTATCGTAAACGGCGTGGCCCAATTCGTGCAGCAGAGTCTCCATCCACGCCTCATTATTCTTGAGATTACATAGGACACGTACGTCACCTTCTCTATCTATATCCGTGCAAAAGGCGTGTGGATTTTTGCCCTCGCGCTCATACAGGTCGCTGTTGGCGAGTATAGATTCCACAGGCAACCCGATACCGGCATAAAAGCTTGCTGCCAATTCCTTGACATTTTTGTCCTTATAATAGGCATCCAAGTCAAGCTCATATACCATAGGTGTTTCCTGAAAGAATGGGTCGTGATAATGCCAGGGCATAAGCTCCGCAACGGCAACACCGCACCTGGCCGCTAACATCCGGTCCAAATCAGCCTTTAATTTGGCAAAAGGCCCGTTCGTCAATTCGTACAATTCTTTGAAAATCCGGTCCAGCTCTTTGACATCCTGCTCAGCAGTGGTAAGAGACATAGTATGGTAATTGTCAAAGCCAAGCTTTCGGGCCGCCTGGTTTCGCAGCTTGACCAGCCGGATAATATCCTCTGCAACCGCGGCCCCGACCTGCTTACTGGCCAGCCACGCTTGTTCCCTCCTGGCCGAATCCGTTTCTGTTTTCAGGATTTCCTTAATCTCGTTATCGGTGACCTTCTTTCCTTCAAAGCGAGCGCGAAAGGTACTGAAGTTCTTTTCAATTTCTGTGCCCAAATCAACGATTTCTTTTAACAGCTTGGGCTCTATCTGATTCTTCAGGTAAGCCTTGTACAATACATCCAATTGTCGAGCCAGCACAGCATTCTTTATTTGGCTGGATTCCTTCATATCTTTAAGGAAAGCGAACTCCTGGCGGTCGCTGTAGACCTGGCGAATCTTAAGTGTCAGCTTGCTGACTTTATCATAATCCTCGGATTTGCCGGTATTTGCAGCTTTCCAGTAGGCAAGATTGGCTTTTTTCTCCATAGGTTTGATTTTTTGCACATGCGTAGTAATGAAATTCTCCAACTCTCTTTCCTTCTCCTTTCCGTTAGGTGCACAACCGAAAATAATGACACTTATTGCTAACATCATAACAAGATTTGATAAAATTTTCATAGCCTTATACTCCTTTGAAATATACATTCTTTCGCGGGGATGTTATCACTTGTAAATATTGAAATCAAGTATGTTCTGGATATCCGGCCTTTTTGAAACCTGATTTCTAATCCTTTTGATATTTTCACATAACTTCATTTCTTCTTTGATACCGAGCAGCAATGCGTGTATTATACTGCGATTGCAATGACAAGGAACTACGGAATTATTGTCACGAAATCCGATAGAGTGTATTTCACTCCGGTACAAGAAGAGGCGTAACTCATTATGGCGAAGAGTAAGTACCTGACCGCACCAATCCCATCGAAAAAGATGCCAGCAGGGATGCCGTGTATCCTCACCACTGAGGCATCTGAACGCTTCGCGTTCTACGGCATGGCTTCAATACTTGTTGTGTTCATGACCAGAAATCTCATGGGGTCCAACGGAACGCTGGACGTCATGGCCGAAGGTCCCGCCAAGGCGTGGTTCCACTGCTTTACCTCCGCGGTCTATTTTATGCCGCTAATAGGTGCAGTAATCTCAGATGTCTGGCTTGGGAAATTTAAGACCATTATCTGGTTCTCGATGGTTTACTGTGTCGGATTCGCGGTTTTAGCATTGGATCACACGCGCTTAGGCTTGTTTGGGGGGCTGGCACTGATTGCAATGGCCTCCGGGATTATAAAGCCATGTTTGTCGGCCAATGTAGGAGATCAGTTTGGTGCCTCTAACAAACATTTGTTAACAAAATTCTACGGCTGGTTTTACTTCTCTGTCAATTTAGGCGCCGCCGTGTCAATGTATAAATGTCCGGAACTGCTGGATAAGTATGGCCCTACAGTTGGATTCGGTGTGCCCGGGGTTTTCATGTTTGTCGCGATGGTGTCATACTGGCTGGGCCGATACAAGCTTGTGCACATTCCTCCGGCAGGCAAGACCGGTTGGAGAGAAACGCTTGATAAAGAA
>Ga0114922_10005670_pt1 | contig 11499 bp, 7 predicted proteins | sample AartaG_FD_100975 | JGI IMG/M metagenome (GOLD analysis project Ga0114922, IMG submission 100975) | Deep subsurface microbial communities from Aarhus Bay to uncover new lineages of life (NeLLi) - Aarhus_00045 metaG | ecosystem: Environmental > Aquatic > Marine > Oceanic > Sediment | place: Aarhus...
AGACACATTTGATTTGATCATCACAGATATACGCATGGATGACATCGATGGTTTAGGGGTGCTGAGAAAGGTAAAAGAGGTTAATTCAGAAACTCCGGTAATAATTATATCGGCATTTGCCACAGCAGAGACAGCTGTTGAGGCCATGAAGGATGGAGCTTACGATTATATCCCAAAACCCTTTGAGGTTGATGAATTTAAAAAAATCGTCCAGGATGCCCTCCATAAAAAGACCTTTCCAAGGGTTGAGGATGAGGATCATTTACAGAAAGGGTACCATTTTGGTTGTTTAATCGGCGAAAGCCCGCAAATGAAAAGGATTTATGACCTGATCAGACGGGTTGCGACTACAAAGACAAATATTCTCATTTCCGGGGAATCTGGTACAGGCAAAGAGCTAGTAGCGAGGGCTATACATGAACAGAGCCTAAGGAGTGATAAGCCCTTTGTTGTTATTAATTGTGCGGGGATTCCTGAGACATTAATTGAAAGTGAGCTTTTTGGGTATAAGAAGGGAGCATTTACCGGGGCTAGCACAGATAAGGCTGGTCTCTTTGAGGCAGCGGATGGAGGAACGGTATTCATTGATGAGATAGGAGAGTTATCTCCTGCCATTCAAGTGAAACTTCTAAGGGTAATTCAAGAAAAGACATTTACGAGGATTGGAGAAACTCGGGAAAGAACAGTAGATGTGAGATTCATATCTGCTACAAATAAGAGCCTTGAAAAAGAGGTAATGTCAGGAAGCTTTAGGGAGGATCTTTTTTTTCGAGTGAATGTTATTGAGATCTCTATGCCGCCTTTAAGAGAAAGAGAAGGCGACTTACCACTTTTGGCTCATAACTTCTTGGTGAAATGTTCCAAGGAGTTGGCTAAGAATGTAAACAAGGTATCTACCTATGCAATGGATATACTGAGTAGATACTCTTTTCCAGGCAATGTAAGGGAGTTAGAGAACATAATTGAGCGAAGTGTTGCACTCGAGACATCCAATATTGTGTTACCTCAAAGTCTGACACTTTCTAATTTTAACAAGGTTAAAATAAAAGAAGATAGACGCCGCACTGATATAGGACCTGATGGCATTGAGCTTGATACAGTCATGGCTGATATAGAAAGAGATTATATTCTCAAGGCCATGGAAATGGCTCAAGGTTCGAAACGAAATATGGCTAAGATTCTTGGTATCAACATGCGATCCTTAAGATATAGATTGGATAAGTTAGGGCTCAACGCCTTACCTGATGAAACATCTTAGTTTTGGAAAGGTGATAGACTCAAGGCATCAGGTGTGAGGTGCAAACGTGAAACTATCTTAGATACTTCATAGAAACTTTTGACAAAAATTGGCATATAAATTACAAAAATTGTCAGTGGTGAATAAAAACAGGCATGTAAAAATAGGATATAAGGAAACGATTATAAAAAAAGAATGATCTAACTATCTGTAAATAATAGAAATTATATAAAAGAGATATAATATTCTATTTTATGGCATGCTACTTGCTGTTTAATGTATCAAACCTATAATGCTAACCAAGAAAGGGGGTGATTTTGCAAACATACACTTAATTTACTTTGTAGTAGTTAATTATATTAAAAGAATATAGGAGGCTAAAAATGTTACTAAAATTAAATAAAATGAAGGATCAAAAGGGTTTTACCCTTATTGAGTTGATGATCGTTATTGCGATCATTGGTATTTTGGCAGCTATCGCTATACCGCAGTTTTCCGCTTATAGGAAAAGATCATATGATTCTTCGGCACAAGCTGACCTCAGGAACGCCGCTACAGCCCAAGAAGCATATTTTGTGGATAATTCGACATATTGTGTTCCAGAAGCTAGTCTAACTGGCGCTACATATGGACTGTATTTATCCGATAAAGTAGTCTTCGATATAGTAACTGCCGGTATTACAACTTACTCAATGAAAGCGCATCATCCCGCAGGGGAAGCAAGTTATATTATTAGAGGCCCAGGTGGTTCCATAAGTAAATATAATTAGAGTAGCTCTGACCGGGAGGGGAGATTATCATCTCCTCCCGGTTATATTTATTTATTCATTGCATTTTCATATCTCTTTTAACCGTAAAGATTTTATTTAGAAATGGTGATAAAACAAGACAGTAAAGGGTTTACACTGATTGAGTTGATGATCGTTATTGCCATTATCGGTATTCTGGCAGCTATTGCTATCCCTCAGTTTTCCTCCTATAGGACAAGATCATTCAATTCAGCTGCTCAGTCTGACCTCAGGAACGCCGCTACAGCCCAAGAAGCATATTTTGTGGATAATTCGACATATTGTATTCCAGAAGCTAGTCTAACTGGCGCTACTTACAGGCTTTTTTTATCTGAAAATGTAACATTTGATATAGTTGCTGCGAGCGATGAGTCTTATAGCATGAAGACATGGCATTCTTCTGGAGATGGGAGCTTTATCGTCCGTGGTCCAGGCGGTTCCATAAGTAAATTCTAAACCCTGCTTACACAAAGAAGAAAATACCAGCTTCTGGTCATTTCGTATGTTCCTCTTGTTGCCATAGATCATTTTGAGAGAGTAATTCACTCCATTTCTTTAATGTATTTGATTTATCAAGGCATGCATCACGCATGAGGGGTATAATGATACGTGCAGAGGGATATATAGTATTTGATCGGTCATTTCTTAGGATATTATGTAAGACCTTAGAGAATGTATTCGTATCCTGTATCAGCTTAATAAGCTGTTCCATTACTTGTTTGGCCTTTTTGTAGTCACCTGCCATGTAAAATGTTTCTGCCAGATGAAGATGAGGCTTTATTTTTCGAGGATTTTCCTTGATAGCGTCCTTAAAATATGTCACTGCCCTGCCAAGCTGCCCCTTTTGTTTGTAAGCGATTCCAAGATATAAGAATACTTCATCCCTTAGCTCTCTTTTTTTTACCGACTTGTTAAGGCGGGGGATAGCCTTGTCGAGTTGCCCTTTTTGTAAGTAATCTATCCCGAGATTGTAATTTATTTCTGCATTGTTTGGATCAAGCTTGAATGCTTTAACCAGGTAGGTATGGGCGAGGTTATGTATTCCTCGACGGGACATGAAAGAGGCGATATTATTGTAAGAAGGAGCGTGGTCGGGATTTATGGATATTGCCCTGTTATAGAAATAGAGGGCATTTTTATAATCATTGCGGTCACTGTATATCTTGCCAAGGTTATAGTAGGTGACAAAATGTTCGTCTTTTCGATTGTAAAACGATTTTTCTAACGCCTTCTTGTATTCAAAAATAGCTTCCTTTTCATATCCATGATCTTGATAATATCTCCCGAGGTTATGGTGGGGGCGGTAAGAATCTGGGGCTTTTTCAACCGCATCAATCCAGAGGCTTTTCTCATTTTTCCAGGTAAAATTTCTCATAAATGTGGAATGACCCAATCCTATTACAAAGAACAAAACGAAACTTAACAGAATATATTGCATTGGTTTTTTTACCGAGTAGTAGTTGTAGAGATAAAAAAATCCGATGACAATTGGCACGAAAAAGAGCATGGAAGGGATGTAGTTTCGATGTTCGAATATCAGTTCAAGGGGGAAAACAGTAGATTCTATTGCATGGTTTAGAAAAAAGAAGAGAATACAGAATGATAGTAAGGGGTGTTTTTTTGCTGAATAGATCGCATAACCAATAGCCCCTCCAATAAGGAAAATAGAGAGAATAGTTGATATAGGTTCTAAGAGCGAGGTCGAAATTGGAAAGGAATGTGCTATATTTAGCCTATTGGGCATAGGATAGGCTAAAAGGGATATATAAAAAATGATTACGCGGGGCTCGGTTAAGAGTCTTTGAGTCAGGGTAAATGGTCTTTTTTCATAGCCATTCAAAAATGAAAAGATATTTCCGTCCTGAATATATAAATATGTAAATCCTACTATCAGAATCGCCCCTGTAACAATAAAAAAAACATTCAAGTTTTTTCTGATGTTTTTCCCTGTTATTTCCTGAAGGAGAAGAATTTCATAAAGGAATATGCTTAAGGGAAGGATAGCTGCGTTCTCCTTTGAGCAGAAAGCCATGACAAAGGAAACAAAACATATTATAAATAAGATCACCTTTTTGTTCCCTGTTCCGGTTGTCCTGGCTTTTAGGTAAAAGTACATGCACATAATATGAAACATGCCAGCTAACGATGCCATTCTCTGGACGATATAGGTTATAGCTTGCGTCTGAATTGGATTTATAGCCCAGAGAATGGTGGACAAAAGGGCTATGGAGTAAGAGTGCGTAGCATATTTTGTCTTTAATGATGGGAGATTTAGTGTATGATAGATGAATAGAAAAAGGAAGACAGACGAAATAATGTGAATGAATATATTGAGCAGATGGTAACCAAATACATCAAATTCTCCAAAATAGTGATTCAAACTAAAACTGAGACAGGCTATAGGTCTATAAAGAACATGAGGATTGTTGCGATCAGAAAAGAGTGTTTGTTTTACATTTTCCCATGTTATTTCTTTGAGATGCAGATTGGGATTAGCAGTAATGTTTGGTTCGTCGTCAAAATGCCATGAACAGTCGAATGAATTCCCATATATAATAAAAATTATTACTGCTAAGGCAACGATAGCAAAAGTTACCTTACGGCAGTTAGAAATAGATAGTTCGCCATACGATTCGATTGATTGGTATACCTGTTGCATATCTTTACTTGATGGGTTTTAAGGAAGTATAATGTATAGAAGTACATAGATCACATATTACATTTCATGTATTTTGACAACTTATTTATTTAAAATGTTATTAATATGCTTAGCACCAAGCGCATGGAATTGTGGTGTGGATCTCTAATAAATTGGAAACAATTTGAACTCATCAAAATCAAACATATTTGAGAAGCTTGCTGCTGTGTGGTGCGTCAAGGCCTTGCTTATAACACTGTTGACGGTTTTGGTTGTTTCCATAGTGATTCTCTCTTGGGTCCCGCCCGTTAGCAAAGATGCTCTTGTTCATCATTTGGCCCTCCCTAAACTCTACCTGAAGCATGGAGGCATATATGAAATTCCCTTTATGCCCTTTTCCTATTACCCCATGAATTTGGATCTCATTTATCTGATCCCTCTATATTTTGGCAATGACATCGTTCCCAAATTTATCCATTTCAGTTTCGCCTTGCTCACAGCCTGGCTTATTTTTAGTTATATAAAGAGGCGAATAAACACCATATATGCTCTTTTTGGAATTATATTTTTCCTTTCTATCCCTATTATTGTTAAGCTTTCTATAACAGTTTATGTTGATTTAGGACTGATATTTTTTTCTACGGCATCACTTTTATTATTGCTCAAGTGGATTGAAAGGGGTTTTTCATTAAAAATATTATTACTATCTGCCACTTTCTGTGGTCTGACAATGGGAACAAAATATAATGGACTAATTGTTTTTTTCATTTTAACATTTTTTGTACCTTTTCTGTATTCAAGATACCTGCAAGTGCAGAAACCTCGTTTTTTAATGGCTGCTGGATATGGGCTCCTTTTTTTATTTGTAGCCCTTCTTTTCTTTTCTCCCTGGATGATTAGAAATTATATCTGGACAAGCAACCCCATGTTTCCACTTTATGATCATTGGTTTAACCCACAAAATGCCATAGATGAACAAAGGATCGGCCTTTTTGCTTTTAGAAGCTTGGTCTATCATGAGACCTGGTGGCAAATGGCGCTTTTGCCGTTAAGAGTTTTCTTTGAAGGGCAGGACGGAAATCCACAATATTTTGATGGAAGACTGAATCCCTTTCTTTTTTTCCTCCCATTCTTTGCCTTTTATGGAATAAAAAGAGATCCTGCAATTATCAGGAACGAAAAAAAGATCATGATAGCTTATGTGATCTTGTTTTTTGCATTTGCCTTTTTCAGTAGTAGCCTAAGAATGCGGTATATCTCTCCGATTATTCCTCCACTAGTCATATTATCTATGTTTGGTGTAAGAAAAATGGTTGAAGAGGTAAGAAAAATAAAGCCTCAATCGTTAGGAAAGATTGGGCTGGCTGTTATTATGTTTGCACTATTCTTTTCGCTTTGTCTGAACGCCGACTATTTGTTTGCTCAATATAAATACGTTGATCCTCTTGGCTACCTTGATGGCACGTTAACTCGTAATGAGTATATAGATAAATATCGCTTGGAATTCCCTACTATCAGATATATAAACGAGAATCTTCCTGAAGATGCCAGGATATTATTTCTTTTTATGGGCAGAAGAGGATATTACTGTAATAGAGAGTATATTTTTGATATGAACAATAATAGGAGCATGCTGTTTCAGTTTTTAAAAGCATCGAACAAAACCGGTGAGTTGCTGCTAAGGCTGCAAAGGAGAGGGATAACCCATTTGTTTATATGCTATGATATCTTTAATCGGTGGGCAAAAGAGAGTTTAACGATAAAAGAGAAAGAATTGTTAAAACGATTTTTTGAAAAACATGTTAGGTTGCTTTATTTCAAGGGGGGATATGGAGTATCCCAGTTGGAACAGCGTTCCCCCTAATCTATAAAACTTGTGTAGATACGAATTTGCACATGGCATATACACAAACATATTTGAATCTGGATTAAACTCAGATGTAAGAGAAGTAAACCATGGAAGGGATTAATGCTCTTAAAAAGAGAAATAATTCAGGTGAGATAGTAGACCGATTGAACGATAAAGATGAATCCGTTTCACGAGTAAAAGCAGGAAAATAATAGCTGTTTTAATTATTCCTGGCAATGTGAAATGCAATTTCTTGATTGGCAGGCCAAGGAGAAAAAAACGGTTTTTGAATATTTTTAAGCTGAAAAAAAACCAGGCCAAGATGATCGGGGTAGTTTGACTATCTTCCGTCAACTCAGCGGATATGAGGAATGATTTGGGGCATTGATGCTTCTGTGTTTGTTAGGGAGTTTTGTAATCAAAGTAGAAAAAATTACTCTCAATGAGGAGGTATTAGGTATACATGCTATGCTTTTAACATTAGTTTACCGGATGAGGAGCAGTACTTAAAATTAATTGATCTTACAGTAAAATATTTACGGAGGATCCTATGGGCAGCAATGAGACCTATCTACAAAGTGGAAAGAATAAAATCTCGATAATCATACCGGCATATAATGAAGCAGAGACTATTGGAGATGTCGTTACTACGATTATAAACCTTCATTTTGATTTTGAGATCATTGTCATTAATGATGGCTCAACGGATGATACAGCCGCAGTTGCAAAAGATGCCGGCGCCCTTGTGTATAGTCACCCATATAATATTGGAAACGGTGCTGCTGTAAAAAGTGGTATACGGTTTGCCTCAGGTAAAATATTGGTATTTATGGACGGAGATGGCCAGCATGATCCCAGAGATCTTGAAAAACTGCTTCAATATTTTCCTGAGTTTGACATGGTTATAGGTGCAAGGCCAAAGGGCTACCATGCTTCGCGGGGACGTGCACTGGCTAATAGGATATACAATTGGCTGGCTTCTTATGTTGCCAAATTTGCTATTCAGGACTTAACTTCTGGCTTCCGCGCCGTAAAATCAGATATCGCGCATACCTTTTTATACCTTCTTCCCAACACCTATTCCTATCCTGCTACTCTCACACTGGGAGTTTTGCGAAATGGAAGGAGTGTCAAATACATTCCCATCAACACACAGCGCCGAGAAAAAGGAAAAAGCAAAATAAAGGTATTTCGAGACGGAATCCGATTCTTCTTGATCATAGCTAAGATCTGCACCCTCTATTCGCCTTTCAGAATATTTCTCCCCGTTAGTTTCATGATGTTCTGTTTAGGACTAGGTTACTATCTTTATACATATTTTACTTCCGGCCGCTTTACCAATATGAGTGCACTTCTCTTTACAACATCTATCCTGATATTTATGATGGGCCTTGTTTCTGAGCAGATTTGTCAAATGAGATTTGAACGAAGTGAAGGCGACAAGTTCTTTTAGAATTTCTGACATGATATAAGCCGGGGAACAGGCGCACCTTTATTATATCGTCACGGTTTATCTTGGGAATCAAGATCCCTAAAAGCAGTATTTAAAGGCTCATAACCAATTAAGGAATAATACAATACACACAATGATAAATAAAAACTCTTGGTATAGATGGATACTGTTTGTAACCGTTCTTACCGCTGTAATTTGGTTCATTGTGCATAATCTCGATGAAATTGCTCGATACGATTTCCAGATCAAATGGCCTTATTTAATACTTAGCTTCCTCTTTGTGATTGCTGCTTATCTGGTTATGGTATTCATCTGGACAAGGCTCAGTCTTTTATTTGGCTTAAATGTGCCAATGTTGAAGGCTGGAAAAGCTTGGTTTCTCTCTCAGCTTGGAAAATATGTACCTGGCAAGATTACGCTGCTTCTTGTTAGATTTGACGCCTACCGTGGATATTTGAAGTGGAAGATTGCGATTGCCACAGGCATTGAATATATTGCATCCTTGGCCTCGGCGTCCATTTTGGTTTTGGTGGCGTTAGCATCAGCTTCACACATCGTGCCTTATTATATCCGAGGAGTTGCAGGTATTGGGAGTGTTTTATTCTTGTTCCTGCTCTGGCCCCCGATATTGATGCATTTTGTTAACTGGTGTTTAAAGGTTTTAAAGAGGGAACCGATTAAAGAATTTCCGCCTTACGGTTTATTGGTCAGGTTTGTAGGGGCGTATATGTTAGAGGGTCTTCTGCATGGAATGGGATTGTTTTTTGTGCTTAATTCCTTTTCATCAGTGCATTTTGACTATTTTCTCACAATAACAGGGATATACTATGCTGCCGGTCTTATAGGTCTTGCAGCGGTGTTCGCCCCAAGTGGGATTGGCATTCGTGAGGGAGTGCTTTTCATTGTTTTGCCTGCATTCATTCCAAAGCCTGCTGTGATTGTTGGCGCAATAAGCATAAGATTGATTACCACCACTGCTGAAATTTTTCTAACGTGTGTTTTTGTTGTCGCGGAAAAGATATGGGTGAAAGCACATGAATAGTCTTTTAGCCTACAATTAATATACATGGGAGACTGAATGGGAAAAAGGCATCATAAGCAAAGGAGAGCATTGATTTTTGATCTAATACCCTGTACCCCTGAAAGATATGAGCTTTAATAATTAAAATAGGCACTGGTGCCAGAGAGGAATGGAGTTAAAGTAACGGTACAATGGATTGCGATTTTTCATGATGAGGCTCATTTCCATTGCAGCCGTTGTGATTATACTAATAAGTCTTCGAAATGGAAGGCATAAGAAAGAAAATGTTACAAAGATATCAGGATAAACTTTCCTGAATTCAAGTATAAAAGAAGATCCCCGGATATTATACATTTTTTAAGTTGCTTCATGATTTTAAGTTTGGATCTATTATTGATCATTTAAATAAATATCAGGAAGTATAATATGAGTGATGTTATTTTATATTTTTCAAAGGTAATCGAAAATCCTCTTTGGTTTCGGATACCACTGGGTTATCTGATCCTTGGAACTGAATTAAAAAAAAATGGTATTGATGTTTCTATTATAGATGGGAATTTAGAGAAAAAAGCTAAAGAAAAAATTACACTGATCGCAAATAAAAATAGAAAGTTTATTTTTGGTATTAGTGCAATGACAGGATACCAGATAGAAGATGGTTTAAGAATGGCAAAATTTATTCGAGAAAATTATCCCAAAGCGCTACTTGTGTGGGGAGGGTGGCATTCAAGTTTACTTCCTCACGATACTCTAAAAGATGACCTTGTTGATTGTATCGTGATCGGGCCAGGAGAAGAGATCTTAGTAGAGTTGGTCAATGCTTTTAAAAATAATAAAGATTTTAATGGCATTGCAGGAATGGGATATAAAAAAAATAATCAAATTATTATTAATGAAATGCGGGGATTTCCGGATTTTTCAAATCATTCATTAATAAAATGGGATCTAATTAATTTAAATAGTTATTTAATGCATGATATTGCTCCCAGAACAGTGACTTATGTCAGCAGCCGCGGTTGTCCTTATCGTTGCGGATTTTGTGCTATAAAAACAATTTATAAAAGGCATTGGTTCCCCTTACCAACAGCAAGAGTTATTTCAGAATTTAAATATTTAAAAGATAACTATGGCGTTGACGGTGTTCGTTTTGAAGATAGTAATTTTTTTACAAGTAAAAAAAGAGTACTTGAATTATGTGAGGCAATGATCAAGAATAATTTAAATTTTAAATGGTCTGCATTAGGCCGGCCTAATGAACTGATCAGATATAATCAGGCAGAATTAAACTTATTGAAGAAATCCGGATTAATACAAATTCTTGTCGGAGCTGAATCTGCAGATCAGGATGCCCTAGACCTAATCACAAAAGATATCAAAGAACCAATATTAAATGATACTATAAAAATATGTTTTAAAAATGATATTTCTATGATCCTTTCCTATATGGTAGGTTTTCCTATTGCAAATGGTAAAGATATTGACCTGACACTAAATCGTATAAAATCTTTACATAGCCAATTTCCTTTTGGTGAGAAAAATAATGAAATTTTATTATTTTATTATACTCCCTATCCCGGCAGTGATCTATATCAACTTGCATTAAAGCACGGATTTAAAGAACCCGCAACTTTAAAAGCATGGGTGACTTTAACATTAAATGAATTTCATGCCCCTTGGATAACAAAAAAGCAGGACCGGAAAATCCAACGAGCCATGAAAACATATCGTGTAATTAAATTTTATATTCGTGGGGCCGAAATGCTGGAAAATCTTTATCAAACTTTACATACAAAAAGAATAAAGATATTTCTTAGATTTCTGGTATATATGGTTTATAAACAATTTAAATTCAGGATATCCCATAAAATTTATTTTTTCCCTTTAGCTAGATATCTTTTTTACACTTTTTCCAAAGTTCCGATTTTTAAACTGTTACGGGATTTAGAAAATGAAACTGTGTAAATAATTACCTGAATTCAAGTATAATTTTAGAGATGGTTGCTTAAACCACTAAAAATAGGCCCTTTTATTTATAATGAATAATGCAAAGAGGATTTTCACAGAGCGTTTTGCCCCACGATTTGTTATACGAACAAGATGTATCTTGGAATTATTAAGCACAACCCCAAGATATTTTTTAGAAATAGGATGTGGTATTGGTGATTTCCTAAGAGTATTAGAGAATCTTGGCTGGTCAGGTATTGGAATTGATATATCTCCCAGGGCAATTGAGATTGCAAAAAAGAAAATAACTTCCAATAACATACGCGTTTATCATGCCGCTGAGGTTAAAAGTGATAAGAAGTTTGATTATATATTTGCTTTAGAAGTTTTGGAACATATAGGAAATGATAAAAAAATAATATTACAATGGAGAGAGTATATATCTGAGGATTCAAAAATTATTATATCGGTGCCTGCCCATAAAAGGAAATGGACAAAGCATGATAATCTTGCAGGCCATTTTAAAAGATATGAGAAGCATGAATTAATGGAACTTATGGATTTTGCAG
>Ga0114922_10005671_pt1 | contig 11498 bp, 22 predicted proteins | sample AartaG_FD_100975 | JGI IMG/M metagenome (GOLD analysis project Ga0114922, IMG submission 100975) | Deep subsurface microbial communities from Aarhus Bay to uncover new lineages of life (NeLLi) - Aarhus_00045 metaG | ecosystem: Environmental > Aquatic > Marine > Oceanic > Sediment | place...
ACTGGTGGACATATGAATGTTTGTTATTACATACCTAATGTAACAAAAAAAGAAATGAAAAGAAGTAATAGAATTTGGAATTCTGACTTTTGTAAGGTTAAACCCAAAAAAAGATAAATTTATTTCAAAACCAACTCGTTGTAGTTGGTTTTTTTGTTTATAACCCTCTCTAAAACTGGTAATTCTTTTACCAGTTTTTTTTATTTAACTATATATATACGAACACTATATAAAAAAGTTACATTTTTTAGTGTCAAAATCTTGACATTAAGGAAATAATAATATATATTTGTGTTTTCGCTATTACTTTAATAACAATTATTTTAAATCTCTGTAAAACTATGGCAAAAAAAACCATTAAGAAGACCACAGTTACGACAACAACAGTAACTGATGGTGACAACAAAACATTAATTGTGGCAATCCTTGATAGATCGGGTTCAATGAGTTCCGTTATTGACGATGCAATTGGTGGATTTAATGAATTCCTTAACAAACAAAAGGAATTGGATGAAGACGCTACTATGACGGTAGCATTATTTGATGATCGTTATGATTTACTTTATAACAATGTTGATCTTCAAGAAGTTAAGAAAATGACACGTAGGGATTGGTCACCACGTGGAATGACAGCATTATATGATGCTATTGGGAAAACTATCAACGATGTTGCTAGTAAAATTCTAAAGATGAAAAAGTCCAAACGACCAGACAAGGTTCTTGTTGCAATCGTAACCGATGGTTATGAGAATGCAAGTAAAGAATATTCTGATCAGGACGTTAAAAGATTGATCAAGAAGAAAGAAAAAGACGATTGGCAATTTATTTATCTTGCTGCTGATCAAGACGCTTTTTCTGTCGGTGCAACATTTGGTATTAGAGGTGGTAACACTTTCACATATACCAATACTAGTGCTGGTAATACAGTAATGTTTGACAATCTTACGAAAGCGACCAAAAAGTTTAGAAGTGTAAAAACTTCGGACGCAAATTACATGGCAGTTTCAGCATCACTTTTAGATGATAGTGGAACATCTGACGTTACCATTGAAGGTGACGTTGGTGGTACTTTTACCACGACTGACGGTGTAACGACTGATGCGGATGATGAAGAGGGCAACAGTTAAAATTTTTTAGACTATTTTTAGTAAAGGGGTTGTTTTTCAACCCCTTTTTTTATACTTTTGTTCCAGATTCTTTTAAATAAAGGGTTTTATAATTTTTAGTAAAAAAATAACATTTTTTATAATAAAAAATTTTTAAAAAATCTTTATTTTTTTCATGCATTTATTGATTTTACATAGTATTTATATTCAACCCAATCAAAAAAAATAATAAAAGTTAAACAAACCTTATATTGAAAGAATCAAATAACTTTATCAGAAATTATTAGGAAAAATATGGAGCAAACGTTAACTGCTGACCCTCAGACAGATGGAAAAATTTTGTCTAAATTTACAAAAGAAGAAGTTTATAACGCAACACTAGATTATTTTAAAGGAGACACATTGGCATCGGAAGTTTGGATGAATAAATATTGTCTAAAAGATGCAGAAGCAAACTACTACGAACTAACACCCAATGATATGCACAAGCGATTGGCAAAAGAGTTCGCAAGAATTGAAAGAAAATACCCCAACCCATTAAGAGAAGAAGAAATATTTGAGAAAATAAAAGGTTTCAAAAAAATTGTACCACAAGGATCACCAATGTCTGGAATTGGAAACGATTTTCAAGTGGTTAGTCTCTCCAACTGTTTTGTGATTGGTAATGAAGAAGAAGCTGATTCATATGGTGGTATCATGAAACTCGATCAGGAACTTGTACAATTACAAAAAAGACGAGCAGGTGTAGGACTTGATTTATCATTTATACGTCCAGAAGGAACATTGGTTAAGAATAGTGCTTTAACTTCTACTGGTATCGTTCCTTTTATGGATAGATATTCTAATTCAACAAGAGAAGTAGCACAAGGTGGAAGACGTGGAGCATTGATGGAAACAATCCATGTTAAACATCCTGACGCTGAATCTTTTATTGACGCTAAAACAGTTAAGGGTAAAGTAACAGGTGCGAATATATCTGTAAAGATTGATGATGATTTCATGATGGCAGCAACACAAGGTTCAACATATACTACACAATATCCAATCGAAGCTGTTGATCCTAAATTTCTCAAAGAAATTAATGCTTCTAAACTCTGGAAAAAAATAATACATAACGCATGGAAGTCGGCAGAACCCGGGATTCTATTTTGGGACACTATTCTTAAAGAATCTATCCCTGATTGTTATGCACATCTTGGTTTTAAAACAATTGCAACTAATCCTTGTGGTGAGATTACATTATGTGCCAATGATTCTTGTCGTTTATTGGCATTAAACTTATTTGGTTATGTTGTAAATCCATTTACAGCCGATGCATATTTTGATTGGGATTCTTTCAATGAAGATATTTTGATTGCTGAAAGATTAATGGATGATATTGTTGATTTAGAATTAGAGAAGATCGACAAAATTATTGATAAGATTAAGAACGATCCAGAACCAGATTATATTAAAGAAACAGAACTCAATCTTTGGTTAAATATTAAGAAAAAAGCTGAACAAGGTCGTAGAACTGGACTTGGTGTTACAGGTGAAGGTGATATGTTAGCAGCATTAGGTTATAGATATGGTACAGATGTAGCAAATAAATTTTCAGAAGAAGTACATAAAACATTAAAACTTGGTGCATATGATTCTTCAATTACTATGGCAGAAGAGAGAGGTGCATTTCCTCTATTCTCCGCAGAACTTGAGGCGAATAACCCCTTTATTCAACGCATAAAAGAAGAAGCACCCGAATTATATGAAAGAATGTTGAAGTATGGTAGAAGAAATATGGCATTGCTTACCATTGCTCCAACAGGTTCAGTATCAATACTTACCCAAACAACATCTGGTATTGAGTGTGTATTTTTGGTGTACTATACACGTAGAAAGAAAATAAATCAAAACGATAGTGCACAAAGAGTTGATTTTGTTGATGAACAAGGTGATCAATGGACAGAATATCCAGTATTTCACCATAATTTTGAACGTTGGTTGGACATAAATGGATATGATGTTCAATTTATTAAGGAAAACTGGACAAAAGAACAAATTGACGAATTGGTTGTAGAGTCTCCATATTATAAAGCTACTTCTGCTGATGTTGATTGGGTAAAGAAAGTGGAAATGCAGGGAATGATTCAAAAACATGTTGATCATTCAATTTCTGTAACAGTAAATCTTCCAAAAGACGTTTCAGAAGAAGTTGTTTCTAAAGTATATGAAACAGGTTGGGCAGTAGGTTGTAAAGGTATTACAGTCTATCGTGATGGTTCAAGAGACGGTGTATTGATTACTGACGCTCAAAAGAAACAAAACAAAGAAATGAAATTGTTTAAAGACATACATGCACCCAAAAGACCTAAAAGATTACAGGGTGATATTGTAAGATTCCAAAACAATCATGAGAAATGGGTAGCAGTTGTTGGTATGTTAGATGGTAGACCCTATGAAATCTTTACAGGACGTTTAGAAAATGGTTTATCTAAACTTCCAGCATCAGTAACTACGTGTGAAGTGGTTAGAAATAAAACAGAAGAGGGTAAAACACGTTACGATATAGAATATCTTGATCCAAACGGTGATAAACAAATTCATGAAGGATTATCACATACTTTTAATCCTGAGTTCTGGAATTATGCTAAAATGATTAGTGGTGTTTTACGACACGGTATGCCAATTATGTATGCAGTTGATTTAATTCAATCATTAACACTTGATGATAGTCATTTAAACACGTGGAAAGCGGGTGTAATGAGAGTATTGAAAAAATATATTAAAGAAGGAAAAGCAAAAGGTGAGTGTCCAAGTTGTGGATCAGATTCTTTAGAATATGTTGAAGGATGTTTAACTTGCAGATCATGTGGAAATAGTAAATGTGGATAATAAAAAGTATTTATATTAAACACAATTATTATGGAAATTAAATTTAAAGAACTCAAAAAACCTTGGCTTGGTAAATATGCTGGCATAACTTTAATTCCTTATGTTTTTTGGTATAAAGGAAATAAATCAGAACATCAAATAAAGATATTAAAGAACCATGAACTAATTCATGGTGCACAAGTTCGTGATGAACAAGAAAAACGTGGAAAAATTCTTGGTTGGATTGTATGGTATTCACAATATATTTGGTATTGGTTAAAAGGATTATTAGGTGGTTATTTTTCACTTAAAGGTAAATCTTCAAGACAAGCATATCATGCTATTCCTTACGAAAAAGAAGCATATGCAAACGAGAAGAAATTAACCTATTTGTCAAAAAGAAAACCTTTTGCTTATAAAGATTATTTAGACACAGAATAAAATGGGACTACCAATTGTAAAATATAGAAAGAAAAAGTTGTTTAAATATTATATCGGAACATCTTTTTTCCTATGGGTTTGGGTTTATACTACAGACAGGACTCAAAAAGACATAGAAAGAACAGTAAGACACGAAAAAATACATTTCTGGCAACAAGCAGAACTTGGATTTATTCTTGGTTGGCTGACATGGGCAATATTAATGCTTATAAGTTGGATTAAAAACGGCAAAAAAGCATATATTAATCATCCTTGGGAAAAAGAAGCATATGATGTGGATGATAACCCAAATTGTGTAAAAGAACGTAAATTTTTAGCTTGGATTAAATATGTCTAATAAAAAATTAAGATTAGAAATCGGAAAGACTTTCGGTAAATGGAGAATTGTCTCTGATGAAACACGTGTGACCAATAACATAACAAATTGGAAGTGTGAGTGTGAGTGTGGAACAGAACAATTTGTACCATTAAATAACCTAATGAATGCTTCGAGCACTCAATGTAGAAAGTGTGCTTCAAAAGAGGGTGGATTAAAACGTAGAAAAGGTTATGAAGAAATTTCAGGTAATCAATGGTCACAAATTAAATCTCAAGCAAAAAGAAAAAATCTTTCATTCGAAATAAGAATTGAGGAAGCATGGGAACTCTATAAATCTCAACATGAGCAATGTGCTTATACTGGAAAAAAGATAGAGTTTTCAGGTTATCCATATGATTCAAATAAAAATACTGCTGTGTTGGATCGCATTGAACCAACCATTGGATTCGTTAAACATAATTGTCAATGGATTCATAAAAAAGTTGCTCGTATAAAACCTCAAAATATGGGCAAAGAACAATTCCTTTCATTAATTTCCGATTGTTTTTTATATAGTCACTTGTAATTTGTAACCCAAATACCTATATTTGCGTATAAGTCACTATAATGGAAATAGAATATAATACACCTATACAGGTAAGCAAAGCAGTACAATTAAAGGTTGTATCACAAATGAGTAGCTTATGTGCTCATAGAACTGATGATAAAGGAAATCATTGGGTATCTCTATGGGTTTGTAGACCTGAATGGAAATTCATGTTAAATAGAATTATAAATGGATAGTATTTTTTATATTAAAGGTGTTAGACCTAATGGAGATATTGCAATATTTAATGGTTATCAAAATCCATATGATATTTCATTAGATAATCCACCAAAAGGTTTTGGTTACAATAATAAAAATGATGCCATTGATAATAAAGATTGTATAAAAAACCCATTTGTAAAAATTGAATGGGAAATTATAGATGAATCTGAATTCATACAATTAAAAATTGATTGGTGTAAAAAATATATAGAACATTATGAATAAGTTACCAAGTATAACTGTAGATGCAGTGGTTTTCACATACATTGATGAAAAACTACATGTTTTGCTCATTAAACGTAATTACGAACCGTTTAAAGATAAATACGCATTACCGGGAGCATTTATTAAAGAAGAAGAATCAGCAGAATGGGCAGTCTTTAGAATGCTAAAGGAAGAAACTGGATTAGAAGTTGATTATCATGAACAATTAAAAACATACAGTCAACCCAATCGTGATCCACGTCAACGAATTATATCAATTGCGTATATGACATTGATAAATTCACTGAATCATACTTTAAAAACCACTAAACACGCAACAGAAGTTGAATGGGTTGAAATAAAAGAAGCGTGTAAAAGAGATTTGGCATTTGATCATAGAAACATATTATTGGATGGTTTGAGTCGATTACGTGTTAAATTACGTTGGATGCCAATAGGTTTCGATTTACTCCCAACTTATTTTACTATCGGTGAATTGTATAAACTTTATATGGCAATATTGGACGATCCAATTGACAGACGTAACTTTACAAGAAAATTACTTGCTTCTGGTCTTTTGATTGAAACTAATTTTAAATCAAATGGGCATGTTGGTCGTAAAGCTAAAATGTATGAGTTTGATCAACCAATGTACAGAAGATTAGAAAAGAACGGATATAATTTTGAATTATGATGGTTATTAATGATTTCGATGTGTTTGTAAAGAATTACAAAGGTAGAGTTTTGGAAGTTACCAAGAAAACCTATTATATTTTACCAGAAGGTGAAACCAGAAGTATTGAAGAAATAAAACAAGATTGGTTTGTTGATTATGCTGGAAGAGGTCACGCTTATAAAGATGGATCAGAATTAGGTGGTAAAGAAGAAGTTGTTGAAATCAAAGAATTATGAAAAAGATTGATGAATTTGTAGATAAACTCGAAAAACGAGTAGAAGGTATATTACAAGGTATTACTCATGGTCAAAATATTAATCAGGAGAAAGTAAAAGCATCAGTTAGAAAAGAAGTAATTGCTCTTTGTAAAATTTATTATGGGGGTGGTTTCGTTGATGGATGTTTTGAATGTGATGATGAATACCCAAGTTGTGAAGAATTTGAAATTAGTAAAGAACAAGCAATACAAAGTGCATTTTATGAAGAAGATTAAAAAAATAGGACAAACAACCATAAAATATGATTGTAAAGAAAATAGCAATGCTATTAATTTAATATTTGAAGATGCTAAATTAGATGAATTACAATTTGGTGATAAAGATAGTATGGTTGTTATTGGTATTGAAGATATTAAAACTATACTAAATAAAGTGGGTTTTAGTATTGTAAAAGATATTGAAAGAAAGTATGATTTTTATCTAAACGAAGTTGAAGCAAAAAGATTGGAAAAGTGGCAGAAAAAGATTAAAAAGAAACATGGTAAATATGATTCTTTTACGTTTAAGTTCACCCCAACAGGTATAGGCGATAATATTACCGTTTATAATGATTTGGTAAAAAAGGAAAAAGATATTACAGATTACGATTCTTGGTAACCTAATCAAGTTTTTTACGTATATAATAATATGGAAAAGGATTTAAAAAAAGGTCAATGGTTATTTACGTGTTCAATGAAACCAAAACAATTTGGTAAATATGTTCCACGTAATCGAGCAGATTATGGTGAGTCGAAGAATGAAGAAGAGTTTTTGGAATGGTGTAAATACGATGATTTTGAAACCCTAGAAGGTTCTTCACATTCCCAAGGAAATTGTGGTTGTAAACCAATTACTGAAAAATATGCTAGATGGTTTATTGATAATGGAATTGATTTTTTATACTATTCTAATGAACCAGATGAAGTTAAATGGGATAAATATGTTGAACGTGTTAAAAAACGTTGTGAAGAAGATAATATAGAATTCGAAGGAATATAGTCATGAATTATAGAGAAGCAACAAAGTACCCTAAGACGATGCACTTCGACTTTTCTAAATCGTTGCAGAACGATGATAGAAGGTTAGAGTCATTGGATGGATTCGTTGGTAACAGAGTGGTTGTTACCGAGAAACTAGATGGGGAGAATGCGTCAGTTTATAACGATTACTATCACCCAAGATCAGTAATTGATGACGGTCATGCTTCAAGAAATTGGTTAAAAGGTCATATCCCACACTTCCAATATATGATTCCTGAATATCTTAGGGTTTGTGGTGAATCTATGTTTGCTGAACATTCCATACGATACGAAGAACTAAGTACGTTCTTCTACGTGTTTAGTATTTGGAATAATAATCATAATATTTGTGTAGATTGGGATAGGACTGTGAAAAGATGTAAAGATTGGGGTATTGAAACTGTGCCAGTTCTTTATGTTGGAATATTCGATTACGACAAAATCAAACAGATTTACGAATCACTAGACTATACCAAACAAGAAGGTATTGTTTGTAGAGTAGCAAAATCATTTCATTATGATGAATTTCAAAAGTACGTTGCTAAAGCAGTTAGACCTGCTCACGTTTCAACAGAAGATCATTGGAAAAAAACTTGGAAACCTAATAAATTAAAGAGATAATATGGAATACTTATTAATTATACCTATTGGTTTAGTGGTTGTATTATTTATCATGATTATGACATATTTTGCTGTTAACAATCCAATAGATAATACAGATTACAGTTATATTTGGAAACTAAAGAAATTGAAGAAATGATTGGTGAAAGATGTGGTCAGTGTGAGTTTTATGCATATAATACATCTAGTTTTGATTGTTGTATTCCTCAATGGATGCCATTAAAAAACCATATAAATATAAACAATAGAATGCCAACTGATTGTCCTATAAGAAATAAATCACGTGAAGAAGCAAATAAAGAAATATTGTTAGAACTAGATAAACTAAAAAAATGAGAAAGATTAATATTTTAGATTTCGAACAAATAATGATGAACATTAATCCTTTGTTCAAAATTGAAATCAAAGAGAGAAAAACTGAACCAAAAGGTTCTGACAGCAGATATTATGCTCATTTTATTCAATGTAATGCATATGTTGATAGCAGTTATCATGGTAAATTTGGTGACGGTAAAACTCCAATTGCTGCAATAAAAGATTATTGTAAAGAACTTAGTGGACATCCATTAGTTTTTGATCCTTGGGGTGGAAGTAAGTTAGAAATTAAAGGACTTAAATTTTATTATAAAAAGTAGATTATGAAAAAGATTTGGAAAGAAATAAATAGAAGAGTATATCTTAAATGGTATGTTGGAATCTCAACTGTAATGGCAGTCTTATTTTCTTGGACAGAACAGTTTAATTGGTGGGAATCTGCGGTTTATGGTTTAATATTTTTTACACTAATTACTTCTCTAGCATTTGTGAATAATATACAAGAAGAAAAACGTGTAAAATTTTTGGATGATAGACATAAGGATGATCCTGAATGGAAAAAATATAAAGAGTTGAAAAAGAAATTCAACAATTCGTAACTTATCCTCAAATTTTTCGTATAAATAATTATGAAAAGTAAAGCATTAAAGCAATATATAAAAAAACAATATGATCAGGATAAGCGATGGTGTGTCGATTATCATAATGGTGGTGATGTTGAAATGTATAACATGATCTTTGGAAGACTTCAATCGTTAGCGGGTGTTGACGACCAGTTTCACTTAGGATTGGGTTTGGTTGAAGACTTCAAGAAAAATATTCCTTGGAACAGGAAAATGCTTGCAGGTTATATTAATAACAAAGCAATCTACACAAAAGAAGATATTGAAAACTTTGACAAAAGCATGTAATGGAAGAAATTAAGAAACGATTAGAATACCTAAGAGAAGAACTAAGACAAGAACGTATTAGTTACGGAGAGTTAGTTGAACTACAATCTTTAGTAGAATATATAGACTCTGGTGATGTTGAATTATTAGAAGCAGCAGGTGTTCCTGAGAATTAACCCAATTAAAAAATTATAATCATGGAAGAATTAACATTTTTATTTTATCTTAGCATTCCAGTTCTCACTTTTGGGTTGGGATATTATTGGATTACGGATCGAAGGAGAAATAAACTCTTTACTGAATTCGAAAAATTAAGAAGCGAAGCATTCATGGTCGATAACCATGAAGACTTTAAGAATTTGGAAGGAAGGGTGATGAAGTGGAACGAGAAATTAAGGTTAGCATCAGAAGCACCTTGGAGAACAGAATTATTCATGCTTATGCGTGAGAAACGAAATTATTTTAAAGAAAATGAGTGAACCAACTAAAAAGAAAGAATATTCGCTTGACGATTATAAAATTGAAACGGTTGAACAAGCAAAAAAATATTTAAGAAACAACTTTGAAGATGGTTGTAAATGTCCTTGTTGTGACCAATACGTAAAAATATATAAAAGAAAATTAATGGTAAAACCAATTAAATTATTGGTTTCATTATATAAAATGAATAGAGGTTATCATCATGTGTATGATATGAGTGGTGAAAAAGTTACAACTGGTTTAGGTGATTTTGCAAAAATAAAATATTGGGGTTTAATCGAAGAAAAACCAAATACAGATGAAAAGAAAAGAACATCTGGATATTGGAAAATAACTCAAAAGGGTGTTGATTTTATTGAGGGGAAAATATCTGTACCAAAATATGTTTTAATTTATAATGCCAAAAAATATGGTGTTGATGATGAAAAAACTATCACCATTACCGATATTTTAGAAAATTTTAATTATAAAGAGTTAATGAATAACGAATAAAATGAAGAATAAGAAAATTATATTAACAGTAGCAATTCCAGCAGCAGGTAAGACAACTTGGAGAGAGAAGTTCTTGCGTGAGAACTCAAACTATGTTTGCGTATCACGTGATGATTATCGACTCATGTTGAGAAACGAAGCGATGTGTGAATTCAAGACTGAAAAGTTCGTTACAGAACTTGTTGAGAAAGCAATCATTCTTTCCATCAAGAATAAGTATAACGTAATTGTTGATCAAACAAACGTGAATTTGAAGTATTTGAATCCATTAGTTGAGTTTTGCCAAAGATTGGCTGATGTGGAATTCAAAATCTTCGATGTTGCACTTGAAGAGTGTATCAGACGAGATAAAGCACGTAATGCTACCGTTGGCGAAGAAGTTATGAAGAGAATGTATAAGAACTATCTTGATCTATTCAATTCAAATTTTGACTTCGCAACAAGAAAGAAGAAAGCGTACATAGCATCTAACATTCGTTGGAAGCGTGATGGACATAAGGATAACGCAGTAATCTTTGACATAGATGGAACTGTCGCTCACACACAAGGCAAGAGAGGCATTTTCGAATGGAATAAGGTTGGGTTAGATACTGTGGACGAACGTGTACGAGAGACGCTTAGAGCGTATAAGAAAGCAGGTTATAAGATCATTATGGTTACAGGTCGTGATGGTGTTTCTAAAGATAAGACTGCTCTTTGGTTAAGGGATAATAAAATCGAATTCGATTTTCTGTTCACAAAACCAGAGAACAACTTTCAAAAGGATTCTATCACCAAGACAAAAATCTATAATGAAGAAATCAAAGGTAGATTTAATGTGCTCTGTGCATATGATGATCGTGATCAAGCGGTCACTATGTGGAGAGGATTAGGTGTAAAGTGTTATCAAGTAGCAGAGGGTACGTTCTAGTACCCTTTGTTTTTTAAAGTGCTATCGGAGTAGCAATAACTAAAATAAAATCATGAAAAACGTTATTATAGTAGCAATTCTTGGATTGTTGTTTGGTTGTCACCCTCAAG